>Ga0187782_10001021_pt1 | contig 20031 bp, 19 predicted proteins | sample 0715_SJ02_MP15_2_FD_132454 | JGI IMG/M metagenome (GOLD analysis project Ga0187782, IMG submission 132454) | Tropical peat soil microbial communities from peatlands in Department of Meta, Colombia - 0715_SJ02_MP15_20_MG | ecosystem: Environmental > Terrestrial > Soil > Wetlands > Peat | place... | reverse complement strand
TTCTCTTCGTGGTGGAGTTTCGGCTCCATGAAGCGAGTCTCCGCCGCGCCGTAGCGGAAAACGGCGTCCTGGAGTTCGCACTCGCCGCCCTTGTCACACACGGGGCAATCCAGGGGGTGGTTGGTGAGCAGGAACTCGAGCATGGCCTTGCGCGCGTTCTTGACTTCCTCCGTCTCGGTGCGGACCACCATGCCGTTGGTCACGGTGGTGGTGCAGGCGGTCTGAAGCTTGGGCATTCGTTCAATCGCCACCAGACACATGCGGCAGGCGCCTTGCAGGCTGAGGCCCGGGTAGTAACAGTAGGAAGGAATCTCGATGCCCACCTGCCGGGCGGCCTCGATCAGCAAGGTGCCCGCCGGCACGCTCACCGCCTTGCCGTCGATCGTGCACTTGACTTGCTCCGGCGCGGCCGCCTTTTTCGCGGCGGGGCCCGGCGTCAATGCGGCGCTGCGAACATACGGCGCCGGAGACTGGCGAGTCTTCTCGCTCAGAGGATGATCCAAGGCCTCGAAGCTCGAATTCTGCGGGTCTTCCTTCATGCTGCCACCACTTCTAGGGGCGGCCCTCGTGGCCGCCCGCGGGCAACCACAAGGGTTGTCCCTACAAAACAGCTACAGCTTTCTTCTCATACGGGCAATGACCCAGTTTCAAATGCTCTTCGAATTCGTTCCGAAACTTCTTCAGGATGCTGATGGTCGGCATGGCGGCCGCATCCCCCAGCGGGCAAAGCGTTTTTCCCAGCATGTTGTAGGAAGCATCCAGGGCTGTGTCCGGATCTTCCGGCAGCCCGGCGCCGGAATGAAAGCGCTCCAGCAGTGCGTTCAGCCACGACGTTCCCTCGCGGCAGGGGATGCACCATCCGCACGACTCGTGAGCGTAGAACTTCATGATGCGACGGGCGACTTTGACCATGCACGTCTCTTCGTCGAAGACCACCACGCCACCGGAGCCGAGCATCGAGCCAATTTTAGCCACCGCGTCGAAGTCCATGGCGACGTCGACCTCATCCGCCGTCAGCACGGGACAGGACGAGCCGCCGGGGATTACCGCCTTGAGCTTGCGTCCGCCGAGCACGCCGCCGCCCACCTCTTCAATCATGCGGCGCAGGGGAAAGCCCATCGGCAGTTCATAGACGCCGGGCCTTTCAATGTGGCCGCTCAAGCAAAACAGGCGAGTGCCGCCATTCTTGGGAGTTCCCAGCTTGGCGTACCACTCGGCGCCGTTCAGAACGATGTGCGGCACGTTGGCCAACGTCTCAACGTTATTGATAATCGTCGGACCTTCATAGAGGCCGACGATGGCGGGGAAGGGAGGCTTGATGCGCGGATATCCCCGCAGGCCCTCGAGCGAATTGAGCAGCGCGGTCTCCTCGCCACACTCGTAGGCCCCGGCGCCCGTGTGGGTGCAAAGCTCGAAATCGAATCCCGTTCCGAGAATGTTCTTTCCCAGAAATCCGCGAGCGTAGGCCTCTTCGAGTGCACGATCCAGGATTTCGATTAGATAGCGGTACTCTCCGCGAGTGTAGATGAAACCCTGGTGCGAACCGATCGCGAAGCCGGCGATGATGATTCCCTCGAGCAACTGGTGGGGGTCGTACTCGATCAGCGGCCGGTCCTTGCAGGTTCCCGGCTCGCTCTCGTCGGCATTGCAGACGACGTACTTGGGCTTCGCGGATTGTTTGGGTACAAAGCTCCACTTCATGCCGGTGTTGAAGCCCGCCCCGCCGCGGCCGCGCAGACCGGAATTCTTCATCTCGTTGATCACGGCGTCCGGGCCCATCTCGAAGGCTTTTGGCAAGGCTTTGTAGCCGCCGTTGGCGAGATACACGTCGATCGCGGTCGAGTTGGGAAGACTAAACCTCTTGGTGAGAACTCTCACCTCGTGCGGCGAGCCTTTGAGATAGTTTTGGTAATCTGACATGCGGTGCCAACTCGATCTGCGTTCCAGTTTCTCGGAAGTGACCCCTCACCCGTCCCGCCCCGGCTGATGAAAGCGGCGGCTGCGGGACACCCTCTCCCCAAGGGAGAGGGCTGGTCATTTCGGCCTATGACCCATCAGCCTACCGCCCCACTGCCTACTGCCCACCTGCCTACTGCCTTCTCAGCCTCTCCAGCAGGGCGTCAACCTTCTGCGGCGTGAGGTCTTCGTAAAAGTCATAGTTCACTTGCATGGCGGGCGCGCCGCAGCAAGCGCCCAGGCATTCGACTTCCTCGAGGGAAAAGAGTCCGTCCGGGGTTGTGTTTTTATGACCAATTCCCAGCCGTCTTTTGCAGTGGTCGAGAATTTCCTCTCCCCCTCGAGCCATGCACGAAACGTTCGTGCAGACCTGGAGGTTGTATTTCCCCAACGGATTTCTGTGGAGCATCGAGTAGTACCCGATAGTCTCGATGACCTCGATGGGCCGGACCTCGACCAGGCGCGCTACTTCGTTGATGACCTCGTCGCTGATGAACCCGATTTCATCCTGGGCATGAAGCAGACAGGGGACAATGGCCGAGCGCCTCAGCGGATAGCGCGCGATCAATTGCTCGAATTTCTTAAGCATTGCCTCTGGAAGCATGGCAGCGCACAGCGAAAACCGAAATTCGAAAACCGAAAAGCGAAATTCGAAAATCAATCGGAGCTTAGGTTCTTAATCCAAAATCCAAAATCGACAATCGTCATTCGCCAATCGACAATTTGCTCACCGGTCCACTTCACCCAGCACAATATCGATGGTGCCGATGCATGCCACCACATCCGCTATCAAGCGGCCTTCGATCATTTTTGGCAAAGCCTGCAAATTGGCGAACGAAGGCGCACGAACGTGGCAGCGGAAAGGCTTCGGCGAGCCGTCGCTGACTATATAGAAACCCAGCTCGCCGCGAGGCGCTTCGATGGCCTGGTAGATCTCACCGATGGGGGGATGGAAGCCTTCCGTCACAATCTTGAAGTGATAGATGAGCGCCTCGATGGAAGTCTTCATGCTCTCGCGTTCCGGCAAGACGATGTGAGGCGCGTTGGCCTTAATCGGCCCCTCGGGAAGGCCGTCCATGGCCTGTTGCACGATGCGCAGCGACTGTCTCATCTCCTCGATCCGCACAAGGTACCGCGCGTAAACGTCGCCCTCCGGGCGGGTGGGGGCGCTGAAGTCGAATTTTTCATAGCTCGAGTAAGGCTCTTTCTTGCGAATATCCCAGTCCACTCCGGATCCGCGCAGCGACGGCCCCGACAGCCCCCAGGCGATGGCTTCATCCCCGGTGAGTTTGCCGATTCCCACCGTGCGCTTCAGCCATATAGGATTTTTGCTCAACAGATTTTCGTATTCCTCGAGGCGCGCCGGGAAGGCCTTCACGAACTTTTTCACTAGCTTGAGCCAGTCCAAGGGAGGCTCGAGCGCCAGGCCGCCGATGCGAAAGTAGCTGGTCATCATGCGCTGGCCGGAGACCATCTCGAAAATGTGCAGTATGGTTTCGCGCTCTCGAAAACAGTAGAGGAGGACCGACATTGCGCCGAGGTCGATGGCGTGAGTTCCCAGCCATACCAGATGGCTCTGAATGCGCGTGAGTTCGGTGAGCAGGACGCGAATCCACTGGGCGCGCGGGGGGATTTCGAGATCCAGCAGTTTCTCGACGGCCAAACAGAATCCCAAATTGTTCGAAAGCGGGGAGAGGTAATCCATCCGGTCCGTGAGGGTGATGCCTTGCGAGTAAGTTTTATCTTCGAAGGATTTCTCAAAGCCGGTGTGCAGGTAACCGATGTCGTACAGCGCCCGCACCACGGTCTCGCCCTCGAGTTCGAGCACCAACCGCAGCACCCCGTGCGTCGACGGGTGTTGCGGTCCCATGCTTAGGATCACCCGCTCTTCCTCACCCGGTATTTTCTCCAGCGTTATAGGCATCTAGCGATATCCCTCGGTGGGATAATCCTTGCGCAGGGGGTGACCCTCCCAATCTTCGGGCAGGAGAATTCTTCGCAAGTTAGGATGTCCCGCGAACTGGATTCCAAAAAGATCGTAAACTTCTCGTTCGAACGCGTTGGCGCACGGGTAGACGGGAATGAGCGAGTCCACCCTCGGATTATCTCCCCCGGCGCGGACCTTGAGCCGAAGCCGTTCTGCATTCGTGAGTGAAAGCAGATGGTAAACCACCTCGAAGCGGGGCTCGTTGGGATAAAGGTCCAGCGCGGTTACGTCGGAGAGGAATTGGAAGGCGAGGCTGGATTCATCACGCAAGAACTCGCAGACGCTGATCAGGCTTTCGGGCCGGATATAAATGGATACCTCGCCCCGAAACTCCCTCGCCTCTTCAATGGCCGGGGGAGCAAATTCTCGAAGCTTTCTCAAGACGAGGTTGGATTCGAGGTCGGGAGGCATGATGAGTGTCATGTCCAGCTACTGGCCGGGATTGCTCACCAGGAGTCGGGAAGGGCGGGGCTTCAGCCCCGCTGGTATAGGGCTTCCCGAAGGTTCCCGAGTCCCTTGCCGCGCGCGGCAGGGGACCAACATACCCGAGGAGGCGCGGTTTGGGCGGGGCTAAACAGGATGCTGAAAAACCCTCTCGACGGTCATCCTGAGGAGCGGCAGGCGACGAAGGATCTCTGTAGTTCGCTGATTTAACAACTGCCGAGATTCTTCGCTTCGCTCAGAATGACAGCGTTCCAGGGTTTTTCAGCATCCTGTAAAGCCCCGCCCTTCCCGCAGCCTCAACACCGAAGGAGCAATCGCCGCTAGCGTTTCCAGTCGAGAGCGCCTTTCTTCCAGATGTACACGTAGCCTGCGAGCAAGACGGCAATGTACAGAAGCATCTCAACAAAGCCGAACCACTTCAGGCTCTTGAAAATTACCGCCCATGGGTAAAGGAACACCGCTTCCACGTCGAAGAGAATGAAAAGCATCGCCACGACATAGAAGCTCACGGAAAAACGATCCCGCGCATTGCCCACAGGCGGACTTCCGCATTCGTAAGGGCTCAGTTTGCCTCGTGTGGGGCGTTTGACTCCCACCCACGCGGACAAGCAAAGAATGGCTGCGCTTATCGCTGCGACCACCAGGAAATAGACCAGAACCGGCAGATAAGAGCTTGTCATTGCAATTAGTTACAGCGAATGTCCTGAACCCTGCCTAACCTTTCACTATAAGGAGAGTGGAGAGAAGGTGTCAAGTTTTTTTCGGCGTCGTTGGAGCTGGATGTCGAAACGGCTTTGTGCCGCAATTGGGCGGCTGAACTTGCCGCTATAACATCAGACTGCACACTTCTGTTTTCACTGCCTCTTTCTATTGGTGTCCTGAATGTCGGTTGGTCATTGCCTATGAGCTTTCAGCCCCACAGGGGCTGGACATGAGTAGCCGGGGGCAACGCCCCGGAAACCTCGGCCCTTTACCCCCTTTCCCCTCTCTCCGCCTGCGGAGAGAGGGGTGCTGGAGTCGGGGGTGTGGGGCTCGAGTCCGGTCCCGGGGGTTTCGCCCCTGGCTGCTCAATTTGCTTTCCTCCGGGGGCGCGGCTTCGCGCGTAGTCGACCATCCTCGATCCAACTGGTGACGGTGGGATTTGAAACAACTTGTACATTTCTTCTTGCCTGAAAGTGCGTCCACTCGTTACCATAAGTTCTTACCAACGTGTATTTTCGCCCGTCAATACAGGGGCTGCGATTGACGGTTGGGAGAAGCGGGTCGTGACCGTGCAACTGAATGGTGAATCTCGCGAGGTACCGGAAGGTATGACCTTGGCGGCATTGATTGAGTGGCTGAAATTGCCTCGAGACCGAGTGGCGATCGAGCAAAATCTTCAGATCGTGACCAGAGCCCGCTGGGATGCGACGCCCGTCCATGCGGGTGACCGATTGGAAGTGGTACACTTGGTAGGCGGCGGCAGGTAGGGGCAGGCCTTGTGCCTGCCCGCGCGAATCGGGCACCCACGAGGGGTGCCGTGCGAGGGACCCACCGAAAAAGCCCATGAATCCTTATTTGAACAGTCCTCCCACGGTCATTCTCATGGGCCTGCTGATCAAGCTGGCGGTGATCGCGTTGCTGGCAGGTTTCATTGCGCGCTTTGGAAGATTCCGGCAATTGATCTTCATCGAACAACGATCCCCGAACGAGAAACTCGAGTTCGCCGCGTTTCTCGGCGTGCCTTTCACTTTGGGCGTTCTGGCGCGCTTGCTGGCCAACTATCCGAGCTTGGGCAAACCTACCGTACCGTTCCTGACTACCGATCTGAGCTTAGAGGTGACTGCCCTGGCGGGACTTCTGGGCGGCACCATCGCCGGCCTGGTGGTAGGCATGATGGTGAGCTTGCCGGCCGTTCTGATCAGGCACGAATTGTGGGCGGCGCCTCTCGCGGTGTTTTACGCGGTCGCGGCTGGGACGGCAAGGTGGGTTTGTCCGGATAAGGAAGAGATCTGGAAATTCTCCGGATTCATGGACCTGAGTCTTTACCGCTCCATCAAGAAGCGTTTCAAGCACCCCGCACTCGACTGGCAGGTGCTTTTTTCTTTCGTGTGTATTCTGCTCGAGGTGGCGCGCCTGGTGGTGGGACGGATGTGTCATGGCAAGTATCTCTACTACATGGACTCGCCGCATTTTTGGGTGCGAGCTTTAATTGTGCTCGCCACGCTGATTGGCGTGGGGCTTCCCGTGCGCATCTGGAATAACACCCGGATCGAGCGCAAACTCGTGGAGCAGGAAAAGGCGCTCATGCAGGCCCGTGTGGACGCCCTCATCAGCCAGATCAACCCCCACTTCCTGTTCAATACCCTGAACACGGTTTCCTCGCTGATTCGCTTTGACCCGGACACGGCGCGGAATGTACTCTTGAAACTGGCGAATATTCTCCGGCGCCGGCTGAAGACCCAGTTGCATTTTGTGCCCTTGAAACAGGAACTGGAGTTCATCGACGACTATCTGGATATCGAGGTGGTGCGATTCGGGCGCGACAAGCTTCAAATCCACAAAGCGATTGAAGCGGAAACCTACGACGCTATGATACCGAGCATGATCCTTCAACCGTTGCTCGAGAACGCCATCCGGCATGGAGTAGGTCCCAAGATCGAGGGAGGCACGATCACGCTTCGCGTGGCACGCGGCAAAGGGCAGTTGCAGATCGAGGTTCTCGACGATGGGGTGGGTATTCCCGAACAGCGCCGGCCAGACATCCTCGAGTCCGGCATCGGCATCAGCAATGTCCACGAGAGGTTGAAAGTGCTTTACGGCCAGGATTTTTCAATGCGAATCGAAAGCCAGCCGGGGAAGGGAACCACGATTCGCATTGAGATTCCCGAACTCGTTACCGAGGGTCAAGCTGCGCCGGCTGAGGCGGCACAGGTGGGTTCTTGAGCGGGCATTTTAAACTTAACTATGCGAGGAATCTGGCATGGCGAATGATGAGAACGGGGAAGGCAAGGCGCTTCCCAAGTCGATGAGCATGATCGAGCCGCGTTTCCGCAATATTTATCTGACGTTCTACAAGGAAAGCTATTTCAGCCCCACCGCACTGGACCTTAAGACCAAAGAACTGATCGCCATTGGGTGCTCGTTGTTGGCCAAGTGCGAGGGTTGCCTCGAAGGGCACATCAAAAAAGCACTCGAAGTCGGGGCGACGAAGCAAGAAATCAGCGACGCCATCGTGGTTGCGGTCGGCATCGCAGCCGCGGGCGTCGTGGATATGTCCGATCGAGCAGCCATCAAGCTGGACCTCCACCACTTTGAATAACCCGGGGCGCGCTTGGACTATTTTGTAATTGCCGACCTGTCTCTACTGCTGTTCCTCGGACTGGCGGACACTCAGATGATCGCCGCGCTGCTTCCTTCGCTGCTCGGTTCCTTGCATGTCAGCGTCGGGGCGGCGGGGCTCCTGGTGGCCGTCTACTCGCTCACCGCGGCATTGGCCTCGTTCATTTCCGGGACTCTTTCCGACCACTACGGGCGCAGGCGATTCCTTTTCCTGGGTGTGCTGCTGTTCGCGGCATCCTCCTGGGTCGCTTCGCGCGCCGCGACCTTCCATGCCCTGGTGCTGGCTCGCGGCCTAACGGGCTTTGCCGCGGGGATGCTTTCCACGTGTTCCATCACTTACGCGGCCGACTGGTTCGAGTACCGGGTTCGGGGCAGGGCGCTTGGAATCATCTCATCCGCCTATTTTGCAGCACCGATTCTGGGTGTTCCCCTAGCGGCACAGATAGCCGACCGCTTCGGCTGGCGGCAGGCGTTTCTTTTCTTTGGAATCTTGGCGTTGGCTATTGCGGCGGTCAGTCTCGGCATGCCTAAGGATAAGCTGAATCCCCAACCCTCCGCCGATAAATTGAAAATGGCGGGCCGGGCCTTCCGGTCCTTTCTGGCGCGGCGCGACACGGCTGCCGCGCTCGGGATCGCTTTCCTGGTGTCGGGTGGTTTGGTCGGCTTTCTCACCTACGTCGGCCAGTGGTTGAATGGCCAGTTTGGTATATCGACTCGAACGATCGGCTGGGTATTCATGTTGGGGGGCGTGATGGCGCTGGGAAGCGCTCCAGTGGGCGGCATCATTTCCGATCGACTCGGCAAGCGCTCGGTGGCAATTGTCAGCAACATCATTCTGGCCCTGTCGGTGGCGGTGATTCCGCTCTTTGGCTGGAGCTTCTGGTTGCTGGCAGTTTTTGCCGTGGCGAGCATGAGCGCTGCCTTTCGCCAGGGCCCGTTGACGGCGCTGATCACTGAACTCGTCCCTTCCACTCAGCGCGGCGCCTTTATTGCCTTGAGGAATATTTTCTCCCAAACCGGCATCGGCTTGGCCGCCGTCGTAGGCGGTTTGCTTTACGAGCGGCATGGCTATGCCGCGGTGACCACGCTCTGCGCGGTCATGACCGCATTGGTTGCCGTCCTCTTGTTCATGCACATCGTGGAGCCGCAGCCGGTAACGGAAGGCGTGTAAGGCGGAAAGCAGATGCCTACTGCCTTCTCGTACTGCCCGGAGGGATGCTTGTTGACGAAGCGAAGAGTCTGGCAAATCATTCGAAATGTGATACTGATTCTGGCTGCCCTGGTGGCCGGCTTCCTCTTTCTCTTCGTTCCCTGGTTCTTCTCGCGTCTGGGAACGACGGGACGCTTTCACTTTCCCGACCCGAACGACGGCAAAACACCCATTTCCTACGGCATGAATTTCCAATCGGTCGAGTTTCCTTCGACTGACGGCATCGTCCTCAAGGGTTGGTTTATCCCTGCGTCAGGCGAAGCGCACGGCACGATTGTTTATTGCCACGGGCTGAATCGCACCCGCATCGAGATGTTGCCGAAGTCGGCGTTCGGCCACCAACTCGGTTACGACGGTCTGCTGTTTGACTTCCGGCACCAGGGCTCGAGCGGAGGCCAGGCGACCACAATCGGATACCAGGAACGGCTGGACGTTGTCGCGGCCGTGCACTACGCCCTCGACCAGCAGCATGCGCCGCGGCCGGTGATCGTTTGGGGCGTCTCAATGGGCGCCGCGGCGGCCCTGCTAGCTGCGGCGGAGTCGCCGGACGTTGCTGGGGTGATCTCCGACAGTTCGTTCCTGTCCTTGAAGGACACCGTCGTCCACCACTGGCACCTCTTCTTCCATCTTCCCGCTTTTCCTATCGCCTATGAAGTGCTCTACATGATCGGTTGGCGCGGAGGCTTTAGCCCCTCGGACTTCGATCTCGTCAAAGCCGTGACCCGTATCGGCGATCGTCCCATTCTCTTTGTGGCTCTCGAAAATGACCGGCGCATGCCGCCCTCGATAGCTCGCGACCTTTATGCCTACGCCGCCAGCCCGCATAAAGCTCTCATCGTCTTGCCAGGCCAACGCCACGGCGAAGCGTTTAATCTGGATAGGGAACAATACGAAGCCGCAGTGCAGCAGTTTCTGTCCAGCTTGCCCGCCGGGCGACCCTGAGGTGGGGACCGCTGTATAGAGTGCGCGCGAGCAGGAACTTCAGAACCAACGGGGCATGCGCTTTGATAGGCTGGCCAACCAATCGCTGATCTTTTTCCCTCTATGGCTGTAGCCGAGATAGCAGGTCAGCGCGATGAGTAGGACGAACGCAATGGATTTGATCGAGTCCGGGATTCTAATATGAGTACTGCGGCCAGCCCACTTTGCTCCCGCAACTGCGGCCCAAAACACCAGAGCGACGGCGAGTACCTCAACGAGCAGCTTCGCCTCCCGGGCCCACGAAAGGGAAACACGTATCTTCGATGGCCCAGGGACATCGAGCATCACCAGTATGTAGTGGTCTTCCGTTTGGAGCAGCCCGATCGCGTTTCGCCAAAGCCGGGCATTCTCCGGTGATTCCTTCCTGTCGCGCTCGAACGCCAATTTGGCGAGCCGCTTGATCTTTTCTTCGTATTTATCGCTGTCGTAATTCGCATCAAATTCTCGTGCCAGTTCCATCATTTCTGGCAAGGTGGGGTACGTCTCCGAAAAATAGAGCATTTTTCGCTCAACTTCGGTTAGGGCCACGTTATTCCTTTCCGCCTCGTCCACAATTCTCGAGACAATGAATTCCTTGGCCTGCATCGAATTCGAAAAACTCATAGGGTTCACCTTCCCGCTAGCGGAGCTGGAAAAGCAGCCCCCGAAACTGGTCCAGCGCCAACTGCTCGGCCCGAATGGTGGGGGGAAGCTCGAGAGCAGCCAGCGCCGTTTCGACGCGCGACCGCGTATAAGTCGGCGCGAGGTTGTTGAGCAGGTTTTTGCGTTTGTGAGCGAAGCAAGTTTTCACAAACTCGAGCAGCGCCTTTCGCTTTTCCGCCGGGAGCTGCAGGCCTTGGGGCTTCATGCGGAAAGTGACCAGTGCGGAATCGACCTTTGGGGGAGGTGAAAAGGCGCCGGGTGGTATGCCGAATTCGACGTGCGGCTCGGTCTCGAGTTGAATGAGGACCGTTAAATATCCATAAGCTCGCGAACCGGGAAAGGCAGTGAGGCGATCGGCAACCTCGCGCTGCACCACCAGGCCCATGCCGCGGATGGACGCAGCGCACTCAGCGAGATGATGAAGGATGGGCGACGTTATATAGTAGGGGAGATTCCCCAAGACAAAGCATTGCTCGCGCTCGAAGCGGCGACACAGGCCGGCGAGGTCGGTCTGAAGGATATCAGCCTCGACCACCTCAATATTGGGCTTGTTAGCCAGTTTTGCTTCGAGGTCTCTAGCCAGTTCATGATCGAGTTCGAGAGCTACAACTTGCTGGGCGCGCGCCGCGAGTAGTTCGGTCATGGCCCCGCGCCCAGCGCCGATCTCGCAGACCAGATCGTTCGGCTGGATGGCCAGCGTTGCGACGATACGCTGTTGGAAGCGCCGGTCGCGCAGAAAATGTTGGCCGAGCTTGGGACGGATCACGGCACAGGATTGTAGCGCATCTCACCGGCTGCTGTTTCGTTCTCGCGACTGCCTCATCCCGCCCACCGCCTGATAAAGTGCACCGGGAAGGTGAGGCGCAGTCCCCGGCACAGAAGGATGTCTCGCGCCGCGGGTGGTAAGAAGGGCTATCGTTAGGCTGTCGATGCACTCGTTGACAAGTGGGAAGGCGGCATGGTAGGTTGAAATTTCCCGACAATTTGTCAAAGTGTCGCCCACACGCGCTGAGCGCCCGTGGGTTTAGAACGCTGAGGCAAAGATTATGAACGGAAGAGCCAAAGGAGGCCGACGATGAGATCCAGGGGCACTGCTTTCCGGAACAAGAGCGGACACCAGATGCTGGTGCTCGTACTTTCGCTGCTGCTGATACCAGTGACACAACTGGATTTGTACGCGCAAGCGGCCGGCGGCGCCTACGTTGAGCTGGGCGCGGACCAACTGGATCAGCTCGTGGCCCCAATTGCTTTGTACCCGGACTCGCTGGTGGCTATGATATTGACGGCCGCGACCTATCCGGACCAAGTGTCAGCAGCGGATACCTGGCTGAGCCAGAACATGGGCCTGCCGCCGGACCAGCGCGCGGCGGCGGCGAACAACATGCAATGGGACCCGTCCGTCAAGGGCCTCATCGCGTTTCCCTCCGTCCTTGATAATCTGGCGAGAAACTCGGCCTGGGCGTCTCAACTGGGCAACGCCTATTACAACCAGCCCGGCGACGTTATGAACGCTGTGCAGGCGATGCGATTGCAAGCGCAGCAGTCGAACCGGCTGGTCTCGACGCCGCAGCAGCGTGTGATTGTGGAGGGCGGCGTGATTCAGGTTCTGCCGGTCGATCCGGCGGTGGTTTACGTTCCCTATTACAATCCTTGGGTCGTCTGGGGCCCGGCGTTTGTCGCCTATCCCGGCTATGTCCTGCTGCCGCCGCCGCCCGGTATTGTGCTGGGAGTTGGTCTTGCATTCGGCGTGGGAATTGGCATTGGAGTCTTTGCTCACTGGGGGTGGGGGTTCGGTGCGTGGGCGCCGGGCTGGGGCGGCGGGACGGTGATTTTCAATCATAGCACCTACATTTCCCGGAGCGTGACTGTCTACAATCACGGTCATTTTGGATACCACGACCGGGGCGTCTTTGAGCACGGCGGTCGCGGCGTCCCAAGGGGCTTTCATGCCGCAGCGCATATGGGAGCCGCTCGGGCCGCCGCTGCTCGGGCCCCCGCGGGACGTGGAGGAGCCTACGCGGGTCGTGGCGGGGCACCTGCCGGCGGTCACGGGGGTGCGTTCGCTAACCGCGGAGGAGCACCCGGCCATGGAGCGCCCGCCGGGCAGCATGGAGGTGCGTTCGCTAATCGTGGCGGAGCGGCAGGGCATGGCGGTGCCGCCGCAGGCCACGGCGGGGCTACGCCCGGACATGCAGGAGCATTCGCTAGTCGTGGCGGGGCAGGCGCCGCGGGGCATGGCGGGGCTACGCCTGGCCACACCGGAGCATTCGCTAGCCGGGGTGGAACTGCGGCTGGTCACAGAGGCACGACCGCCGGTCACGGAGGCGGGACCGCCGGCCACGGAGGGCCGGCGATGAACCGTCCTGCCATTGCCGCGCATGGCGGGACGCCCGCCGCCCGCGGTGGCGGTGCTAGCCACGGTGGCGGCGCTAGCCACGGTGGCGGCGGGCATGCCGCCCCCGCTGCTCGCCCGAGTGGTGGCGGTGGTCACGCCGCGGGCGGGGGCGGGCGTAAAAAGTAGGGGAGTGGAGCCATGAAGAAGCAAATAGTCCTCGTCGCAGGGGCAGTGGTATTCGCGGTGGCGGTGGGAGTGTTGGCAGCGGTTCTTGTCTTCCATCGGCTGTCGGAGAGCCGAGCCGCTAACAACTCCACGAACGCGCAAAACGGTGCGGCGACTCCGACCGCAGTCGGCGCAGCGAGCGCCTCGAACGATGCCCCCAACGCTCAGCCTACAGGTGCTGCTGCGGCTCCTGGGGCGGCGCCTGGACAGCCGGCGGACGGCGCTGCCGGCGCGCAGCCCGCGCCTGGTGGGGATGCTGCCGCGGGAGCGGGCGGCGACGCTGCCGCCGCGACTGTGCCGCCCCTGGTTATTCCTGTGGGGACCGCGCTGACAATCCGCCTGGGTGAACAGCTCGGATCGGAGATCAGCCAGTCAGGCCAGAACTTTTCGGCCACCATGGATCAAGACGTAGTTGTCAACGGTCAAACGTTGATTCCCGCCGGCGCGAACGTCACTGGCGTAGTGGCATTCGCCAGACCGGTCGGTGCGCTGGCGGGAGAAGCCAATCTGCAACTCAAGCTGGCCTCCGTCAGTGTCAACGGCGCGGATCTGCCGTTGGTGACGGCGACGCGGAGTTTCGGCCCCAACATCAAAGGCAAGAGCAAAGTGGGACGGTTTTTCAAGGGCGTCGCCAAGCGCGCCATGCACGAGGAGAGCGAGGTCCTCCTTGCGGCCCAGTCCTCATACAGCTTCACCTTGCGGCGCCCGGTTCAGATCCAGTAGCGAGGGATTGCACCCTGCGCGGCTCGGAACTTACGGACATGGAATCGCGCCGGAGGCGCTTTGATGGAGTGCGGCAGCTTGCTGCCGCTTTCCGTCGACGCGAGCTTGCTCGCGCGCCCTACTTAGCGTTCCCGAGGCCAGCCAGCAAGCTGGCCTTCAGAAAAGCGGCAGCAAGCTCCCGCACTCCAAAGCCGTGCTGAAACCCCCGCCGTTGCCTGCGCGTCGTGAACCCCCCCCGGCTACGGCGTCAGCATTCCATGCTGCTTGAGAATCTGCTGCAGTTGATCGTGAGGCAGAGCCGGCACAACCCAATAATCGGCGCCCGTCATGGTTTTGGCGGCGATGATGGCGTTGATCACGGACTCTTCGGTGGCCTGCACGACCGCGGCGAAGAGAGGATCCATCTTCCAACTCTGCATCCGTTCAACCCTCGCATTGGCAGCGGTGAAGGGCGGAGGCGCGCTGTTTCCCTCGTCGGCGTCTGCATTGGCGGTCGAGAACGCCAGGAAGATGTCGCCTGATTCGTCGCCTTCGATCGCTCCTGCTCGGCCCAATCCGACTGTGACGCGCCGGGCGAGTCGTTTCAACTGGTCCGGCGTGAGGGGCGCGTCGGTGGCCACAATCACGATGATCGAACCCACTTCGGGTGGGCGAATTTCGTCGGCCGTTGTGGCGACCTTCGGGTCGCAGATCGGGGCAGGCCGTCCATTCCAATCCAGAACCGGAGGATCGAGCTTCTTTTCGACGCAGGGCTTCTGCAATTTCATTTCGCGCGCTACCGGAATGCCGGCCACGCGCAAGCCATTCGACCCGCCGTAGTTGCACTGCACGAGAATCCCGATGGTGTAAGCTCCCGCCGAGGCATCCAGTATTCGGGACGACGTGCCCGTGCCGCCCTTGAAGCCGTTGCAAACCATTCCGGTGCCGCCGCCCACGTTGCCCTCGGCGACCGGTCCGCCGCTCGCCGAGTTCAGCGCGTCCCAAGCGTCCTGCGCCGTGACGTGCTGCCCTTTAATATCATTCAGCGGCACGTCGGCAGTCTCCGCTGTCACCGGGTACCAGAAGTCGCCGTAATGTTTCCGCTTCACCATCCAGGCCACGGCCGCGTCCCGCACGATCCCGACGCTGCCGGTGTTGGTGATCAGGATAGGTGTTTCGAGCAGGCCGCTCTCCTCGATCCAGTGGGTTCCGGTCATGTCTCCGTTGCCGTTTCCGGCAAAGTACCCTGCAAACACGCTCTTCGAACTAAGCTTTCCTCGCGGCAGAATTGCGGTGACACCCGTCCGCACCGGGCCCTTTCCGATCACCAGCCTGCCTTCGCCGGCGACGAGCGTCTTGAAGCCGACCTCGACTCCGGGCACGTCGGTGATGGCATTGAATCGCCCGGGCGTGCCGTCGAAGGGAACGCCAAGGTCACGTGCGCGTGGCGCCGGTGAGTGGGCCTCCGCAGGACTCTGCGCCGGCAGTTTGCTCGGCACTGCAAGTATGCGCAAAAGGAACACGGCAGCCAGTGCGTAGGTTGGACGCATCGAGTTTCCTCCCTGTTGGATGACCTCTGATTTTCGAGCGACCACGATAGAATATCACAGGCCGGGAGAGGCGGACGTTGCGCAGGCAATCAAGACGCGAAGCGCGCGGCGGATCCAACCCACTGACGGAAATTGCCGGAAAACATGCGTTCCACGTCCTGATCAATTTGGGCGCGGGTCAACGGGTAGCCCTCCGCGAGCAAGCGGGCATAAGACTCATAGAGCGCGGAAGAAATCGTGCGGCGCGAGTGCGCCCACTTGTAGATCAACTGGTCCAGGATGCGCGCGTCCGAGTGCTGCGGGACGGTCGTCGCGCCGAGCATTTCCAGGCGTTCCGAGGTAATCTCCCGCACAATTGAGGGATTGTTGAGGAACCACCAGCATCCGAAGGGCAGCAGGTTGCCGAATTTCCGCGCTGCGACGCAGAGAGCGTGCTGATTCTCGCGCGAGAGCATGGAAACGAGAAAACGCACCTCGGGATTCTCCAGGCAGATGCGCTCCACGGAACCGGTGTCCGCATACCCGACGCTGTCACCCGCATCACGCAAGGTGGGATTCACGGCTCGCGACACGCCGATCATCAAAGCCAGAGGAATTCCATGCTGTTGGCAGGTGGGGAGCACCAATTCCCGCAACAGGCGCGTGCGCGGTGAGTGATCGGGGTAAGTGAAGGTGTAAGGCAGAGACACCGCAAGGTAGACGGGCCGCAAGCGGGCAATCCACATCTCCAGGAAGCGGCGCGCTTCGCTGACGGTTCGCGCACCCACGTCTCCGCTGGTATCGAAGCCTGCCGCGCTCATCGCTGTGTGAGCCTTTCCCCAATCATTGAGTATCGGATCCATGCGCAGGGCGCGATGGAAATTCTCTGGACACGGCGCATTCCTTTCCCACATCGTCCGCTCAGCCGGATTAAATGGATCGTTCGTCATCACGATTTCCTTGACGTTGGCCAGGCTGAAAACCCGCTCGATATATTTTTCAGCGGTAAGACCGGCAAAGTACTCGCGCGCCTGCCGCAGGTTCGGCTGGCAAGGATCGAGACCCAACTTCACCATCACCGTAACCACCCCCGCGCAGGCCTCGGAGAGAGGCGTATTCCGGACGAAGAGCGCCTCCCAAATCAGGTCCGCCTGCCGGGATTTTGAGAGTTTCCAGAATTCCTCCGGGGATACGGACGAGGAGCGAAATAGCTCCGCTACCAGGTAGTGATAGTTCACAAGCTCGTCGATTCCCCACAGGCACAGCCCCTTGAAACTGGCCGGATAAAGATGGGTGTGAACGTCTATGACCGGAGATTGTTGAATCGATTCTTCGACGTTCCGCTGCAGGTCTGCTGCGGTGACGAGCTTATCGGACAGGTTCATCATTGGCTCCTCTATGGAACTCCCAGCTTCTTAAGCAGAATCTTCGAGTGGCGTCCGCTTTGTTCGTACTTTTCGCGGCGGGCGGGAGGAAGGTTGTCGACAGTGCCCTCGACAAAGCCGGCCTTCAATTGAAAGTATGTAAACGCTTGCGTCGATAGCGTGATCAATTCATTCACGCCGGCCTCGCGAGCCTTGTTCTCGATGAATTGGATCAGCTTTCGCCCGATGCCCTGATTCTCGTGCGCTGGATGTACAAAGAGACTTGCGAGTTCGCCCTGTCGTTGCTCGGGATAAATGTGCAGGGCCACGCACGCGACCGGGTTCTTGTCGATTTCCAGGATGAAATAATCTGCCAGGTTCTTCTCTATCTCACTGCGGGTGCGGCGGACGAGTTCTTCGGCCTCGACCGCCTTCTGGGTCAGCCTCTGGATGGCTCGAATGTCTTTCTTCTTCGCCGGCCGAATATGTTCGTATTCGTTGGCGTAGATCAGAGTGCCAATGCCCTCGTTCGAAAATACTTCGGAGAGCAGTCCTTCATCCTCGCGTCCGCTGACAATGTGCACACGCTCCACACCCGCTGCGCAGGCGGCTGCCGCATGAGAGGCCTTGGAAAGCATTTCCCCCGCAAACCCGACCCCTGCCAAATGCAAGAGTTTCTGCAAGTCCCCGACCAGCATCTTGCGAATTAGTTGCTGGTTGTACTGCAGCCCTTCTTCAGCAATCACGAATATGAGCTTGGTGGCCCTCAAGGCCTCCGCTACGGCCACGGCGATGCTGTCGGAGTTGGCGCGGTACGTCTTCCCCTCGCCATCAAATCCGAGCGGCGGAAGGACAGGAATAATGCCGCGCTCAAGGAGCGTCTGAAGGAGTTCCGTGTCAACCCGCTGCACCTTTCCGGTGAACAGGTAATCGACGCCCTGGATGATTCCCTGCGGATGCGCAATGATGGCGTTAGGGCAGGCGGCACGCAGATCGTGGGCCGAAAGGCCTTCCAGGATCTCATGCGTGAGGCGGTTCGCGGCGTCCATGGCCAGTTGCAACGTCGCAGCATCGGTCACCCCCGTGCCATCCAGGTTGGACACCTGGACGCCTTGCTTCTCGGCGAGCGCCTTAATCTGCCCGGCTGCGCCGTGCGCAAGCACCACGCGGATGTTCAGCGAACGCAGCACGGCGATGTCCAGAAGGATGTTGGCGAAATTCTCGGATGTGATGATGACACCATCCACCGCAATCACGAATGTCTTTTCGCGGAATTGCGGGATGTATTGAAGAATCCCGCGCAGGTCCGTAAGCTTCACGTTAGCACCTATTCGGCTGGCCGGCAGGCTCGCAGCCCAATTCCAATTGATGAAAGTTCTACTTTACACCGAAACTGAAATCCCGTGCTTCTCCAAAAGTGCATTTTCCACTCGTCCGTTCCGGCCTCATCCTCCCCGTGTCTCAGCAGCTTCGGAAGGCCAAATAGTCTTCCCCGACCCCGGCCAATAATCGTGCATGTCCCGCCGTGTCCGCTCCTGTTTTGCTGATCCCCTTCTATTTTCGCATTCCTGAAAAAGTCCTTGACATTCGAAGTCTGAGTGTATTATTACATTCAGTATGAAAATCACGCCCAAAGGCCCACAGGCCGCTCGTCTCCGTCAACGCAAATTCGAACTCCTTCATCGCTTCCCCATCCCGCCCGACTTGCTTCCGGGTTCTCTTGCCCTCACTCACCGCCGCTGTGGCCGGCCCAGTTGCCATTGCGCCCAGGACAAGCAGGGGCACCCCGTCTGGTCTCTCACCTTTATGGTCGAGGGCAAGAAGCGGGTGGAGCACATCCCGAACGAATGGGTGGAGGAAGTCAAACGCTTGGTAGAGGCGGGCCGCGAGTTTAAAGAAGCGGTGGCGGAGGTCTTCGCCGCCAACGCTCAACTGCTGGCGCTGGGGCGAAAGCAAAGGCAGCGGTGAAGGGGCCCTCGCCGCGTCGCCTCAAGAACTACGCGGCGAAGTGTCTGCGCCTGAAGTCCTACTTACGATCACCGGGCGATGGCCGCACCCAGGGACGCATTCCCTCCAGGGCCTTGGTGTGGGCTTTATTGATGGGGGCTTTACTGCGTCGCTTGGCCTTCGCAGCCATTGAAGGCCTGGTGAGTTCTCCGGCACGGCGGGCGTTGGAGATTTCTCAGAGCTTCGGCGACGACACGCTCAGTTATTTCACCGAACGACTTCGCCCCAGCGTGACCCGCCAGGCTGTGGTCACCGCCGTACGTGAGGCCAAGCGCCACAAAGCCTTCGACGACTGCCGCTTCATCGGACTGGCTTTGGACGGGACCGGCGCCGGACGATCCCAGCAGAAGCTTTGCGATCTGTGTCGCCCCTATCGAAATCAGAAAAGGGAGATCCTCGGCTACCATCATAAGCTGGCCATGATCAGTGTGGTGGGAACCGGCCTGACCTTGCCCTTAGATGTGGAGCCTTACGGCCCCCAGGATAGCGAGTACAACGCCGCCCGCCGACTCTTGCGCCGTACCCTCAAGAACCTCGGTCGCCGCTTTGCCGACTATGTGGTCGCGGATGGGGAATTCGCCCGCGCTCCCTTCCTGCACGACGCCAACGATCTGGGGCTTTACGTCATCGTGCGCTTGAAGAACAATCTCCCCGAGTTGTTTGCCGCCGCCCAGAAAAGGTTTCTCCACCAAGCGCCCCATCAGGTCTTTGTTGATGGGAAGGAGCGGGTGGAGATCTGGGATGCCGATGACTTCGACCCTTGGGAAACCCTGCGTTGGGAAACCGTGCGGGTGATTCGCTATCGCCAGCACCACCCCGACGGCACGGTCTGCGAGGCCTACTGGCTCACCGATTTCCCTCGCCAGCGGGTCAGCAGCCGCGCCCTCTTCCACATGGCCAAAAGCCGTTGGGAGATCGAAAACCAAGGGTTCAACGATGCCAAGAATCGCTACGGACTGGAACATATCTGTCATCATCAGCGCCACAGTGTGCTGGTCGTCTGGCTGCTGACCTGCTTGGCCCTGACCCTCGAACGGCTCTACCGCATTCGCTACCTCCACCGTGGTACCCACCCCCGCCTGGAAGCCGCTGCCCTTTGCCAACTCCTCTGGCTTAGTTTGTCCCGCCCCGTCCCTGACAACACCAGCTAACCATTCCTGCCCTCCCGCTGCGCCCCGAAACAATTTAGCCCCGTCCGGCCACCCAAGCCCCACCGGTGAAGTGCTCTCGAAAATGCCACCACATCTGCCTTACCCCGTATCAAGCATCCCAACCCCACTGTTCCTGTCTCCCGTGCGCTGCTCCCATCCAACTTTCCGAAGCCGCTG
>Ga0187782_10001020_pt1 | contig 20043 bp, 17 predicted proteins | sample 0715_SJ02_MP15_2_FD_132454 | JGI IMG/M metagenome (GOLD analysis project Ga0187782, IMG submission 132454) | Tropical peat soil microbial communities from peatlands in Department of Meta, Colombia - 0715_SJ02_MP15_20_MG | ecosystem: Environmental > Terrestrial > Soil > Wetlands > Peat | place... | reverse complement strand
GACCGGCATGACCTTGCGGAACTTCGGCAGATACGCCTCCCAGTTTTCCAATAGCTCACGCGCACGGGTCGAGCCGGTGTAGCGCGAATGGTTGGCGATGAGCTGATGCAGCCGTTCCGCGTCGAAACGCGACATGTCGCCCATGACGTCGACACGCCCATGACCCTCAAGGTCGCCGCCCGAGTGCAGGTGGCGCTGCATGATCTCCTCTTCGGCGCCGACCGGCTCAAGCTCGACCATCGACAGGTTGCAACGCCTGGCGAAGTCGCCCGCCTCGTCGAGAACGTAGGCGATGCCGCCCGACATGCCGGCGGCGAAGTTGCGGCCCGTCTCGCCGATGACGACGACCACGCCGCCCGTCATGTATTCGCAGCCATGGTCGCCCGTCCCCTCAACGACCGCGACCGCGCCGGAATTGCGCACCGCAAAGCGCTCGCCCGCGACGCCGCGGAAATAGCACTCGCCGGAGATTGCGCCGTAGAGCACCGTGTTGCCGACGATGATCGCCTTTTCCGGGACAAGCTTGAGCGCGTCGCGCGACGGATAGACGACGATCCGCCCGCCCGACAGGCCCTTGCCGACATAGTCGTTGGCCTCGCCCTCGAGTTCGAGCGTCACGCCGCGGGCGAGGAAGGCGCCAAAGCTCTGGCCCGCCGAGCCGCGCAGCTTAATGTGGATTCCGTCGTTGCGCAGGCCGGCGTGCCCGTAGCGCTTTGCGACCTCGCCCGACAGCATCGCGCCCGTCGAACGGTCCGAATTGCGGATCGGCATTTCGAGCCGCACGTGCCGGCCGTGTTCGAGCGCGTCCTTCGCCTCGGCGATGAAGCGCCGGTCGAGCACGTCGTCGATGCCGTGATCCTGCTTTGTGCTGCAATAGATCGTGTCGCCCGCCCATGGCTCCGGCTTGAAGAACAAGTTCTTGAAGTCGAGCCCCCTGGCCTTGGCGTTCTCGATCAGCTTGGCCTGATCGAGCATCTGCCGCTGACCGATCATCTCGCTAAACGCGCGATAGCCGAGCTTGGCCATGATCGAGCGCACTTCCTCGGCGACGAAGAAGAAATAATTGATCACGTGCTCGGGTTGGCCGGCAAAGCGCTTGCGCAAGACCGGATCCTGCGTCGCGACGCCGACGGGGCAAGTGTTCAGGTGGCATTTGCGCATCATGATGCAGCCGGCGGCGATCAGCGGCGCGGTGGCGAATCCGAATTCGTCGGCGCCGAGCAGCGCGCCGACGACGACGTCGCGGCCCGTGCGCACGCCGCCGTCGACCTGGACGCTGATGCGCGAGCGAAGCCCGTTGAGCACAAGCGTCTGATGCGTTTCGGCAAGCCCGATCTCCCACGGGCTGCCGGCGTGCTTGATCGACGTCAATGGCGAGGCGCCCGTGCCGCCTTCAAACCCTGAGATCGTCACGTGGTCGGCCTTGCACTTTGCGACGCCGGCCGCGACCGTGCCGACGCCGACCTCGGAGACGAGTTTCACCGAGACCTGCGCCTGCGGGTTGACGTTTTTCAAGTCGAAGACCAGCTGCTTCAAGTCCTCGATCGAGTAGATGTCATGATGCGGCGGCGGCGAGATTAGGCCGACGCCCGGCGTCGAGTGGCGCACCTTGGCGATGACGGCGTCGACCTTATGGCCGGGCAATTGGCCGCCCTCGCCGGGCTTTGCGCCTTGCGCCATCTTGATCTGCATCATGTCGGAATTGACGAGATACTCCGTCGTCACCCCGAAGCGCCCCGAGGCCACCTGCTTGATGGCGCTGCGCATCGAATCGCCGTTCGGCAGCCGCTTGAAGCGGTCCGATTCTTCGCCGCCTTCGCCGGTGTTCGACTTGCCGCCGATGCGGTTCATGGCGATGGCGAGCGTCGTGTGCGCCTCGCGCGAGATCGAGCCGAAGCTCATCGCGCCGGTCGAAAAGCGCTTGACGATCGAGGCGGCCGGCTCGACCTCGGCGAGCGCCACGGGCTTGCGGCCGTCTTCTTCAGCGTCGCGCAGACGGAAGAGGCCGCGAGCCGTCAGCGTGTGCTCGGCCTGCTCGTTCAAAATCTTGGCGAAGGCGTCGTACTTGTCTTTTGCGGCGCCGCGCACGGCGTGCTGCAGCAGCGAGACCGTCTGCGGCGACCACGAATGCGCCTCGCCGCGCAGGCGATAGGCGTATTCGCCGCCAACCTCCAGCGCGTGGCGGAGCACCGGCGAATTGCCGAACGCGTCCTCATGGCGCCGCGCCGTTTCGCCGGCGATGCTCGTTAGGTCCGCGCCCTCGATCTTCGTCGCGGTGCCCGTGAAGAACTTGTCGACAAAGGCCTGGCTCAAGCCGACGGCGTCGAAAATCTGCGCGCCGCAATAGGATTGGTAGGTTGAGATGCCCATCTTGGACATCACCTTCAAGATGCCCTTGTCGATCGACTTGATGAAGCGCTTGACGACGTCCGTGGGGCTGACCTTCTCAGGCAGCTCGTCGGCGAACGCCTCGAGCGTCTCGAAGGCGAGATAGGGGTTGATCGCCTCCGCGCCGTAGCCGGCGAGGCAGCAGAAATGGTGCACTTCCCGCGCATCGCCCGTCTCGACGACGAGGCCGACCGACGTGCGCAAGCCCTTGCGAATCAGATGATGATGCACCGCCGCGGTCGCGAGCAGGGCCGGAATGGGAATACGGTCCGGCCCGACCATGCGGTCGGACAGGATGATGATGTTGTAGCGTCCGTGGACCGCGGATTCAGCGCGCTCACATAGGCGCAAAAGCGCCTCTTCCATGCCCGCGGCGCCGCGCTCGACGGCGTAGGTGATGTCGAGCGTCTTGGTGTCGAACGAATCCTCGAAATGGCCGATGCAGCGGATCTTCTCCAAATCCTCGTTGGTGAGGATCGGCTGGCGCACCTCGAGCCGCTTGCGGCGCGAATTGCCCTCGAGGTCGAACAGGTTCGGCCGCGGCCCGATGAACGAGACGAGGCTCATGACGAGCTCCTCGCGGATCGGGTCGATCGGCGGGTTCGTCACCTGCGCGAAGTTCTGCTTGAAGTAGGTGTAGAGCAGCTTCGACTTGTCGGAGAGCGCCGAGATCGGCGTGTCCGTGCCCATGGAGCCGACGGCCTCCTGGCCGGTCGACGCCATCGGCGCCATCAGCATCGACAAGTCCTCTTGCGTGTAGCCGAAGGCCTGCTGCCGATCGAGCAGCGAGACGTCGGTGCGCGAGGCGCGCGGCTCGACGGGATTGAGGTCCTCGAGGATGATCTGCGTCTTGTCGAGCCATTGCCGATAGGGATGCGCCGACGAAAGCTCCGTCTTCATCTCGACGTCCGAGACGATGCAATGGCGCTCGAGGTCGACGAGCAGCATCTTGCCGGGCTGCAGGCGCCACTTCTCGACGATCTTTTCGTCAGGGACCGGCAGAACGCCAGCCTCGGAGGCGAGCACGACCAGGTCGTCGTCGGTGACGAAATAGCGCGAGGGCCTCAGGCCGTTGCGATCGAGCGTCGCGCCGATCTGGCGCCCGTCGGTGAACGCCATGGCGGCCGGACCGTCCCACGGCTCGATCAATGCGGCGTGATATTCGTAGAAGGCCTTGCGCTCGTCATCCATCAGCGGGTTGCCGGCCCAGGCCTCCGGAATGAGCATCATCATCGCTTGCGCCAGCGAATAACCGCCGCGCACGAGGAACTCGAGCGCGTTGTCGAAGCAGGCCGTGTCCGACTGACCCTCGTAAGAGATCGGCCAAAGCTTCGAGATGTCGTTGCCGAACAGCTCGGAATCGACGCTCGCCTGCCGCGCCGCCATCCAGTTCACGTTGCCGCGCAGCGTGTTGATCTCGCCGTTATGGGCGACCATCCGATAAGGATGCGCGAGGCGCCAGGAGGGGAAGGTGTTGGTGGCGAAGCGCTGATGCACGAGCGCCAGCGCCGTTTCGAACCGCGGGTCCTGCAGGTCCTTGTAATAGCGCGCGAGCTGACGCACGAGCACCATGCCCTTGTAGACGATGGTGCGGCAGGACATCGAGACGGGGTAATATTCCTTCGTCCTCGGATCCGCGTGCTCGAACATGCGGGTCGAGACGACCTTGCGAACGATGAACAGCTTGCGCTCGAAAGCCTCCTCGTCTTCGACATGCGGCCCGCGCCCGACGAAGGCTTGGCGTTGCACGGGCTCGACCGCCTTGACGCGCGCGCTGAGCTCGCCATTGTCGACCGGCGTCGAGCGCCAGCCGAGGAACACCTGTCCTTCGGCGGCGACGACCTCTTCGACGATCTTCTCGACGAGGGCGCGCGTCGCCTCGTCGCGCGGCATGAAGAATTGGCCGATCGCGTATTGGCCGGGCTCAGGCAGAAAGAAGCCGAGCTTGGCGCATTCCTCGCGGAAGAAGGAATGCGGGATCTGGGTCAGCACGCCGCAGCCGTCGCCGAGCATCGGATCGGCGCCGACCGCGCCGCGATGGTCGAGGTTGACGAGGATCTGCAGACCTTTCAGCAGAATGTCGTGCGACTTGCGGTTCTTCAAATCCGCGACGAAGCCGACGCCGCAGGAATCGTGCTCCTTTGAAGGGTCATAGAGGCCGTGCCGGCCGGGCAGCGCCGGATCGCGGCCGGGCGCCGCGGCGATCGCCGGCGGCGCAAGCGTCTCAAGAGCCTTGGCGTTCATCTTCCCGCTCCCCGGGGCGGCCGCGACTTTTGGCGGCCAGGACGTTTTCAGGTGTTTTCGAGGGCAGTATCGAAAATCGGGAGGCGTCTTCACTCGACGCCGCGAGCGACTTACGCGGCGCGTTTATTGCGATCCGATTTGGCCGTCGTCGCCGACATCGCCCTGTCCTCGCCATGCCAACGCCGCGGCTTCGCGGCGAAATGGTCAGCATCGCTGTCCTATTGCTGGAACATGCCAGAATTGTCACGTTCGCACAAGATGCGTGATGCGCGCCAACGAAGATTTTTCTTGCGTGCTTCGGCGCCCTGCGCTGGGGAGTGCGCGGCGCTCAAAATTTGGGCAACGCGAGCGGGGGCGAAGTCGAAATGTTTTTTGCCAGCGACAACGGCGCAAGCGTCGCGCCGGAGATTCTTGCGGCTATCGACAGATCGAGCCGCGTGCGCGCGCCGGCTTACGGAACAGACGATTTCACCAAGCGCGCGGAAGCCGCGCTCTCGGAAGTTTTCGAACGCGAGGTCTTCTCCTTCCTTGTCGCGACGGGCACAGGCGCCAACGCGCTGAGCCTCGCCGCGCTGACGAGGCCGTGGGAAGCCGTCCTCTGCCACAACGAAGCGCACGTGATGGACGACGAGTGCGGCGCGCCCGAGTTCTTTTCCGGCGCCAAGCTCGTCGGCGTTGCGGGCGGCGGCAATAGGCTGACGCCGGCGGCGCTTGCCGAGACGCTCAAGACCATGCGCATCGGCGTCGTCCACGGCGCGCAACCGGCGGCGATCTCGATCAGCCAAGCGACCGAAGCCGGACTCGTCTACGGCCCGAGCGAGATCGCGGCGATCGCGGCGCTCGCCAAAGACTTCAAGCTTCGCCTGCACATGGATGGCGCGCGCTTCGCCAACGCCGTCATCGCGACCGGCGCGTCGCCCGCCGATCTCTCCTGGCGCGCCGGCGTCGACGTTCTCTCCTTCGGCGCGACGAAGAATGGCGCGCTCGCCTGCGAGGCGGTCGTCTTCTTCGATCGCGCGCTTGCGGAAGATTTCGGCTATCGGCGCAAGCGCGGCGGGCATCTGCTGTCGAAGGGGCGGTTCCTCGGCGCGCAAATGGAAGCGTATCTGGATGGCGGCCTGTGGCTGAAGCTCGCCCAGCGCGCCAACGCCGCGGCTCGCCGGCTCGCCCGCGCGATCGCCGAGACGCCCGGCCTCCGCCTCGCCTTTCCGATGGAAGCCAACGAAGTGTTCGTCATCGGCCCGCGCGCCCGCTTCGACGCGGCGCGCCAAGGCGGCGCGAAATTTCATCTCACTACGACGCGTGCGATCGACGCCGCCAACGCGCCGCGCGCGGGCGAGACGATGGCGCGCTTGGTCTGCTCGTGGGACACGACGGACGGAGAGATCGATGGGGTCGTGGGGCTGCTCAGGGGCGAGAGCGGCGCCTAACGTCGCAGACGTAGCGGCCGACGGCGCCTCGACGGTGGAGCGCTCAGCCCTCGGAACGCGAATGTTCAGCCAGCCATTTTGCGAATTCGCCCTCGCTCGTTTCTCCTGCCGCTAACGCCAGCATTGCGGTCGAGGCATCAACTTCGTCGGCTGTCAGACGAATGCCGTTCAGACGCAGGAAGACGTAAGTCGTCAGGAACGCCGTTCGCTTGTTGGCGTCGATGAAGGGATGATTGCGGACGAGGCCAAAGGCGTAAGCGGCCGCCAGGTCGAAAAGGCTGGCGTCGCCATAGGCGCGAAGGTTGACCGGCCGAGCGAGCGCCGAATCGAGCAGGCCCTCGTCTCGAAGCCCCGCCGGCCCGCCGTGCTCGACAAGTTGGGCGTCGTGCATCGCCAGGACAACGCTCTTGAGCACCCAAACGGGCGTGGTCGTCATTTCGCCAATGCGCGCAGCGTGTTCCGGTACTGCCTCATGCCCTCGCGCGCGATCCTCATCTGGCCTTCGAAGGCCGGATCGTACGGCGTGATGCGAAGCGAGCCGTCGGGCGCTTCGGTGAGATGAAGATTGTCACCCTCCCGAACGTTGAGGCGCGCGAGCGCCTCCTTGGGCAGCACGAGGCCAAGCGAATTGCCGATAGGGCGAACTTTGAGCTGCATCGAGGCAAGCCACGCTATGTTATTACATTTATTATAACACAGCGCGGATGCGATTCAACGGGCGCCCACTCGGATGGAGGCAGAGTCTTGCCGTCTCTCTCACGCCGCCGGCTTCTCGAATATCGCCTGCACCTCGATGCAGGCCCACGGGATCGCCTTGCCGAGGCGGCGGTTGAACGCCCACCAGGCGCGGGAGTTTTCGAGTCCGCGCAAAGGCCCGCCGGAGATGACGCGGAAGCCGCGCGCTTCGATCAATTTCAGATTCGTCGCCGCCTTGATCCGACGCAGGAACGATCCCATCGAGAAAGTTTGGACGTGGCTCCATTGCTTGCGCGGCCTGAAACGCAGCGAGGCTCGGACATAGGCGTTGCGCGCGGCGGCGAGCGGGGCCAAGAAGATCGGCACGCCGATCGAGACTTTCCCGCCGGGCTTCGCCATACGCGCGAGTGCGGGGATCGCCTTCGACAGATCGGGAATGTGCTCGAGCACCTGCTCGCAGACCACGATGTCGAAGGCGTCTGAAGGGCTGTTGGGATTGCCCTCCATCAGGTCGTCGACGGTCACGGCGACGTACCGATCTTGGCGGTAAATCGGCGGCTGCAATCTGTAGTCGGTGGCGAACATGTCGATGTTTGCAAAGTGTGGGCGCGGCTCGAGATGGCGTAGCAGGATGCCCTGCGTGAGGCCGACGTCGATGACTTTCAGTTTCCGGTTGAGGCGCTCGGCCTCGCCGGCCCATCGGTCGATGTCTTCGGCGAGCGCGTCGTAGCGAGCCTGACGCAGACTATAATACTCCTTGCGTCGCGGATCGACGCCGTAGGCGTGGTTGGGCTTCGGGAATTGAGTGGTCAAAGAGCGCGGTCTGCCAGGCTGACGATTGACGAGCTTCTAGCAGTCCGAGCGAACGGCGTCCTGCCGCAGGGCGACCTTTGCGGCCCGGCAAACGTCGCCTCTTCAAGGACGAGAAAAATGAGAAAGCGACGCCTGAAAACTTATGCCGGCCTTGCCGGGCTGGCGTCGTCGCCGACGCGCGCCCGCGTGCGCCGGGTCCGACGCGGGCGTTCTCCCGCAATTGTGAGCCTACCGTCGGGCCGCGCGCGGAACTCAGCGCCTGCGACGTTGGCGGCGAACGGCTCTCCCTCTGTCAAAGCCTCGCGCAAACGCGCTTCGAGCCGCTCCATCGCCGCGAGGCTGATCGCCTGCCTTGCGCGTCCGCTCACTCTCAGCGCTTGCCGGATGAGGAGCCTCAGCGCGATCTCCTCCGGTTCGCCGATCAGCGCTCGGCCGTCGACGATCCCGGCGCCCACGAGGCGCGCTTCGGCCTCATCCGTCTTGCGTTCGAGCGCTTCGTCGGCGCGCCGGGCGCGGCGCGCGAAACGGCCAAGCGCCGCGGCGCCGAGCCCCTCTTTGGCGAGGGCGGCGATGAGCGGCTTCAACCTCGCGCGGGCGAAGCGTGGATCGGCGTTCGAAGGGTCGCGCACGAAGGCGACGCCCTGCGCCTCGCAATGCGCGACGAGCGCCGATTTCGGAACGCCGAGGAGCGGCCGCGCGACGCAGAGGCCATCGATCATCGTCTTCGCCGCCATCGCGCCGAGCCCCGAAAGCCCGGAGCCGCGCGCCAGACGAAACAGCACGGTCTCCGCCTGGTCGTCCGCATGATGAGCAAGCAGCAGAACGTCCGCGCCCACCCTTCGGGCGCAACTCAAGAGCAAGTGAAGGCGAGCCTCGCGCGCCCGCTCCTGCAGCCGCGTCGCGGGCTTCTCGCCCTCCCAGCGCAACACGTGGCAGTGCAAGCCAAGGCGCTCGGAAAGCGCCGCGACCGCTGAGCATTCCGCCGCCGATTCCGGCCGCAAGCCATGATCGACGGTTGCAACGACAAGCGAGGCGTCGCTCCGGCGCTTCGCCCAATCCGACGCCGTCAACAGCAGGGCCGTGGAATCAGGCCCCCCGGAAACTGCGACGAGGAATTTATTGAACCCCGCGAGCGGCGCAAACAGCGCGTCGACCGCGGACGCGCTCAGCAATGGTCGCGCTCCTGCTCGCGCTCGACCATCTTTTTCACCGCGACGTCGGCGGTCGGATAGCGCTTGCCGACTTCCGCATAGGCGCCGCAGGCCTGCTCGGTGTTGCCGAGCATGGCGAGCGACTGCCCGAGCCTGACCATCGCCATCGGCGCGCGGCTCGACTTCGCATAGTCGGTCGACACCTTAAGATATTCCTCCGCCGCCTCGCGCGGCCGCGAGCGCTGCAAATAGGTCTCGCCCAAGAAGAAGATCGCCTCCGCGCTCAGGCGGTGGGCCGGATTGGCGGCGAGAAAGGCCTTAAAGCCCTCTTCCGCCTTGGCGTAGTCGCCGGCCCGGTAGGCGTCGAGCGCGGCGTTGAATTCTTGACGGGGCGCGTCGACCGTGTCGATCCCGGTATTTGCGGTGATCACGGTCGGGCCCGGATCGACCGGGGCGGGGCGAATGAGCGGCATCGGCAAGCCGGTCGGACCCGCCGAGGCCGTCGTCTGCCGCGGCAGCGGGGCGGACGGCGCGGTCGAGCCAAGCGGTTGCGGCGCGCCCGGCGCGTTCGGATTGGCGTCGGGGTCGAAGGCGTCCGCCTTCTTCGCCGTTTTCGTCGGCAGCGGCGTCGGCTCAGGCCCCGGCGGAGGCGCAACGGCCACGCCCTGGCCGGCTTGGCCGAGATTGCGGAACCGGAACTCGACATCCTCCTGGAAGCGCTTCAACTGATCCTCGAGCCGACGCTGCTGGTTTTGCAGCTCCTCGATCTGCCCGTTGGCCTGCCTGAGCTCGGATTCCAGGCGGTCGATGCGCAGGAGCAGCTGGGCGGCGTCCCGGTCGCCCGCGTTATCGCCTGGGATGTCGGCGGGGGGCGTCAGCTGCGCCGTCACGATCGGCGGGCTCGAGGAAACGGGGCGAAAGTCGACGGCCGGCGCCGCCCCTGACCCTGTCAAGAGCAGCGCTCCGCCGACAGCAAAAGCCCTAAGGCGATGTCTCGTCGAATCCACTTCAGTCCACCCTCAGCCGACGGCGGCCGACGCCGCGTCGCATCGCGCCTCTATAATAGCGGTCCGCGACGGCCGAAACTGTGACAGAGTTTTGGCGCGCTCGCGGCCGCGTCAGCTTCCTGGCGCCCCGTTCAACACTGTCACGGCGCGCCGATTCTGCGACCAGCAGGAAATGTCGTCGCAAACCGCGACCGGACGCTCCTTGCCGTAAGAAATGGTCTTCATTCGTGAGAGGGCGAGGCCCTTGGCGATGAGATAGGCCTTGACCGTCTCGGCGCGCCGCTGCCCGAGCGCAAAATTATATTCGCGCGTGCCGCGCTCGTCGGCGTGGCCTTCGATCGTGAAGGCGTAGCTTGCGTAGCGCGTGAGCCAAGCGGCCTGTTTGTCGAGCGTCGCCTGCGCGTTGGCGCTCAGCTCGCTCGAATCGGAGTCGAAGAAGACGCGGTCGCCGACGGTGGCGTTGAAGTCTTGCAGGCTGCCTGGGGCCGGCGCGCCGGGGACGGTCGAATTGAGATCGTCCTCAGCATTGTGCGAGCAGGCGCCGAGCGCCAGGGCGGTCCCGAGCAGAGCCAAATAGCCGAACCGTCGAAAGGGAAACGCCGACCGCATCGCTTGCTCCATGCCGATGAAACGCCCGCAGCTTCAAAAAACCGATAAAAGCCCGAAGGTTAAAAGAAGGTTCCTTTAACCATAGGTGAGGTCGTGGCCGGCCGGCCGCGCCCAGCCCTTCGCGGCGCGAGGGTTAACCCTTCGTTCGTGGCATGAGTGCGGCGGCGGCCGAGGGCGACGATCGCGCTTCATTCTTCGCTGCGATCAGAATGGGTCGTTAGCTCCTACGGGCGCTAAGGTGCCTTTCAGTCGCCGCGCGTTTTGGCGCTCAGCTCTGAACGGGGCGCAGCGCGGCTTCGAGCGCGTGCAGGCGCGCCAGACCCTCGGCGTCGGTTTTCGGAAAAGGTTCCTCGCACAATGTGACCAACACGGTGCCGTCTTCGAGGGCCTCGACTTCGACGTCGTCGGGATATTTCGCGCGCGAGGCCAGGTCCGCGGGCAGATAGGTGATCCAGCCGATCCTCGGTGTTAGGATTCGTTCGCCTGCGGCAAAGGTCGGGTCGGGGATCATGGGAGGCCTGAAAAACGACAAGATCGCGTACATTTCTGCGGGCTTCCACACGTCGCGTGCGAATTTCATGAGCGGCCGAAGTTCGGAGGCCCACCACGGCCGCCCGGTGGATGGCCGTACCTCGGAGAGCCGCATGACGATATGGTTCGGATTGACGTTGGCGTGCCGACCAAAGGCGCCGATGTAGCATCGGGTGCCGGCGGTGCTCGACTTGCGGAAATCATAGGGCGGAGGCCCCGCATGGCCTCCCCAGATACGGCTCCCTTGCTCCGGCCAAGGATCAGGGGGGAAATCAAGTCGGGCTATATTGTCGATCAGCAGCTGCTTTGCCGCCGCCTCGCTCAAAGGGACGGGGACCGTCTCCGCCTGGGTTGTCGGCGATCTCAGCCAACTCCGATAGATCGGGTCGAAGTCCGGTAGACCGGTGACGAACCGCGAGAGCCTCCGCGCGTCGTCGGCTTGCGACGGGTCACGCGACTCCCACCAGAGGTCGAGTTTCACGCCACTCATCTGAGGCCCCTGCTCGAGTTCGGATCGAAAACGACGGACAGATTTCCGAACGGCAGGCCGTTTGCGATCAACGTCAAGGCGCGATAGCCCTTCTCGGTTTGCGCGTGCCAGACGACGAGGCGGCCGGCGGCCAGCGCTTTTTCCGCTTGGTCTATCATCTGTAATTCGGGGTCATTTTCCGGCTCTACCCACTCATACAACTCGTCATTCTTGTCGAACATGAAGTCGATATTCGCCTTGGCCTCGAGCAAGATGCCCGTCGCGTCGTCGCAGCCATCGAATTTGACGCCGCCAACGTCTATTGCCAACCCGTAGGGCAACCCGGTGACGTATTCCTGATAGGCGATGGAATTTGCCGATGTCGTCGTCTTCGGCTCCGGCGTCGGGTCGGGGCAGAGCTTGGGCTCGGTATCGTCGGCGGCCGGTTCGGCCTCCGGCTCGCCGTCCCGGCCACGCAATTCCGCGGCGGCGCGGTCGAGGACGTCGACCGTTGTGATCAGCGTTTGTCGCCCATCGGGGCCGCTGACCCATCCTCAAATCGCGCGCTAACCCTTAGCTTCCGCCTCAAGCGCCTCCTCAACCTCCGCCTCTCCGGCGCGCACCATCAGGAACGTGCCCGACCAATTGCCGGGAATGGTCCAGCGTCCGTCGATTTCCCGCCCGTCGGGGCTGAGCCGGCCCTCGTAGGCGACCGCGTCGTAGGAGCGCATGGCGGCGTCGTAGAGCTTCAGGAACTTCACCGCGCCGCCGAGGCGGCGGCCCTGCAGCGTCGCAGTCAGCACCCTGCCGCGCGCCTCGTAGCCGGTGGCGATCTCCTCGGTCGTCCCCGTGATCCATGCGCCGGTCTCCGTGATCGCGGCCGTAAAGGACACCGGTTGGCGGCGGATGGGGTAATCATACTGGCCGCGCCAGAGGCCGGTCAGATTCAGCGGGTCCCCTGCTCGCCTGGCCATTAAGACACCTTACGGACCTTGCGTCCGCCCGGGCCGGCCGCGCGTTAAAACGGCCCGTCGAAATCGTCGCGCCACTCGGCAATTTCAAACGGCTCGTCGCCGCCTTTGGCAAGCTGAAACACGACTTGGCCATTGATCCTCCTGCCGCCGACTTCGACCGTGACGCTGGCGCGATAAGCGTCGCCGGCCTTGTCGCTGGCGCGCGCGCGCGCAGGTCCCAGCAAATCGAGAAGAGGCTTGGCGTTTCCAGGGTCGCGGGCGCGCTGGTCCAAAAGTTTGAGAAGCACGTCAGGCGTGACGCCCGGCAGGGCGGCGAGAACCTGCGGCGAGGCCTCGAGCACGTCGATTTGCGCGGAGTTCGAATAGACGGTCACGAGCGGCAGCGCGCGCTCGATGAGCGCAGGCGGGAGCCCGAGCACAAGGGGGAGTTCAAGCGTGCTGTCGAACGGCCCCTGGCGCGGCGGATAGGTGAGGCCGGCGGTCCGATAGAGCTCGGCCTCCGCATTTTGGACGTTCGGCTCCCCCTTTTTCCGCCAGGCCTCGACGCGTTTCGCGTATTCCCCCGCCGCGTCCGGCGCCGCGCCGAGCGAGGCGAACAGCCCCCCGATCAGATCAACCGGCGCCGCGTTGAGGTCGATCCGCGCGGCCTCGGACTGGTACGCGACCACGATCCTTGTCGCTCCAAGTTCCGCGGAAAACGCGCCATGGCTCGGTCGTGCGGTCTCAGGGACGGCCAGCGCCTGATAGGCGGCAAGCTCAACCCCGGACCTGATCGCCTCCTCAGCCTGCAGCCTTTGGTCCGGCACGTGCGAAGCTGTCGCGGCGTTCAGCGTATAAGTCGAATAGATCGCGGCAAGGGTCGCCAGCGCGGCGAGCAGCCAGAGCGTCGCGACGAGCACGAAGCCCCTCTCGGCCGAGCCTTGCGGGGACGGTTGAAGGGTCATTGCGGCGGAGGCGAAGGCGCGCCGGTTTGAACGGGATTAGGGCCGGACGAGGCGCCGCGGTCAGCGCCCCCTTCGTCTGAGGGTTGGGCGTTTTGCCCGGCGTCGGATTGCGTCGCCGCACGTTGGCCGGGGGACATCGAGGCCGTAACGTTGAGCGTCGCTGCGGTCGAGGCGGCGAGCACCTGTTGGGTCGCGGAATCTCGCACGGTGATTCTCACCGCTTGCGGCAGCTGTTGGTTGGACGTCCATGTCGGCTGCCAGACGCGGTTTGGCCCCGCATAGGCGAACGACACTCGGAACGGGGCGCGGACGAGCGCCACCGAATCGGCGAATCCGAATTGCGTGGACGGCGGCCGGCCCGCTTGCGGCTGAAACGGAGCGCGCGTGCGCACGAGCGCAAAGCCCCGACCGTCGACGATCTCGGCGAACCGCACGACTTCAAGGTGCGGATGCTGGTCCGGCCCGAAGGAGGAGCGCACGAAGGTCATCGACAATTCTTGGCCGTCGAAGAGCGGCGCCGGATCGCCGCCGCCCGGCGAGATGGGCTCCGCCGCGGCGACGTCGGCGGCGATCCGCTCAACGCCGAGGCTTAACAGGTCGGCGCGCTGAAGATCGGCGAAGCCGGCCCGCCAGTTCGGAAGCCATTGCGCGGCGATCGCCGCGATCGCCCCAACGATGACGGCGGCCAACGCGACGCCGAGCACGGCCTCGAGCAGCGTGAAGCCGGCTTGACGATTTCGCCGCCAAGCCGTCATCGAGCGCTCTTGCGCAGGCGGATCATGTCGATCTCGACCCGCTCGCCGTCGGGCCCGGCGACGCGCAAAGCGATTTCTTGGGGCTGCCACGGCGCCGGCGCGTTGATCGGCGCGAGCGAGTTCGGATAGGGCGCGGCGTCGATGCGCCAGGCATGCTGGTCGAGCGCGCCGGCAAGCGGACCGTCGGCGAGCTCCGGTCGGCCGGGCATGCCGGCGATGATCTTCCGGGTCGTCTCGATGAGCGCCAGATGCCGCTCGACATGGAGCTCTGCGCGCAGGCTCGCGCTCGCAAGCGCGCCGATCGCCGTCAGGCCGATCGCCATGATCGTCAGCGCGGCGAGGGCTTCGATCAGCGTGAAGGCGGCCTCGGCCGCTTCAGGAGTTGTCGACCTCGACAATCTCGACGCCTCCGGTCAACCAATTCACTCGAATCTGAAATCCGACGCCCTGGCGGGAAATCGCGACCGTGCCGCCGCACGAGAGCCCCGAGGGGAAGAACTCTATGGTCTGGCCCGCCGGCCGATCGCCGCAGCGTTTGGCGAGGATCGCATCGAACGCGACGTCCCCCGGCAATTTTAGAACCTCGCCCGTCGCCCCCGACCGCACCGTTTGCGCCTTGGCGGAGAATGTCGTTGCGATCGGCGCTTGGCGGCGGATCGCGGCCGCCCGGTCGCCTTTTAAGATCGCCGCAATTTGAACCGCGTAGCCCTCAAGCCGCGGTCGAGTCGTGGCGCGCGGAAATGTTGGGAGCGCGAGCGCGGCGAGCAAGCCGACGATCGCCAGCACGCAGACGATCTCGATCAGCGTGAAGCCGGCTTCGTCGTCCATTGCCCGCGCTTACTGCGCCGCGCTCCTAATCATCGTCGCGTTGCTCGCCCCCTCCTCGCCCGACGGCCCGTACGAGGCGATCTCATAGGGCGCATGATCGCCTGGAACCTTATAGACGTAGGCGTGGCCCCAGGGATCGGGCGGCACGGTGCCGGTCTTGAGATAAGGGCCGTTCCACGCGACGGCCGAAGCCGGCTTCTCAACCAGCGCTCCAAGACCCTCGTTTTGCGCGGGGTAGCGGCCATTGTCGAGGTAGTAGAGGTCAAGCGCCGCGGTGAAGCTCTCGATCTGGATCTTCGCCGTCTTCACCTTTGACTCGGCCAGATAGCCGAGCACACGCGGCCCGACGAGGCCGATGATCAGGCCGATGATCGTGATGACCACCAGCATCTCCACGAGCGTGAACCCGGCCTCCCCGGCGCGCCGCGCCGAACGGCGGGACAAAGGCCGAAGCCGTGTGAACGCCAAATGTGCCATGGGTTTCAGTCCTTATTGAACGATCTGGTTGACAGAAAGCAGCGCCGTCATCACCGACACGATAAGCCCGCCAACAATCAAACTGATGACAATAATCGCCAGCGGCCCGACGACGCCAATCATCCGGTCGAGGCTTCTCTGTAGCTTCGCCTCGTAGAAATCGGCAATCCGCCCGGCGAGCGTCGGCAACTGGCCGGACTCCTCGCCGAGCCTGAGCGTTCTGACCGCCATCGCCGGCAGAGCCCGCGTCGCCGTCAGCGCTTCGGACAACTTTCCGCCGTGGCGGACCCTCTCGACAATTTGCGCCCACATTGTGGAGCCGCCGGTCGACTGCATCATGTCGGCGAGTATGCGCAAGCTCGAAGAGAGATGAACGCCGCTCGACAACAGAAGCCCGAGGTTCCGGCAGAACAGCGCCGTGCGGTAATATGTCATCGCCGGACGCACGAGGGGCAGGCGCGCCGCCGCGCCGATCGCGGCCGCGCGCGCCGTGGGCCGGCGGAGCGTCAGCCAACCGGCGAGCAGCGCGGCGAGAAGCGAGGCCAAGATCACCTGAATATTGGCTCTCAGGAAGTCCGACGCGTTCAGGAACGTCTGGAGGACCGGGTCGAGCTTAGCGTTGAAATCGCGGAACACGCCCGCGAATTGCGGCAGCACGTAAGTGAGGAAAAAGAACAGGACGCAGCCAGCGGCAAATAGCAGGAACGTGGGATAGCGCAATGCGTCGAACAGACGCCGGCGCAGCGCCTCAGACCGCTGACGCTCTGCGGCGAGCGCCTCAAGGATGGGAATGAGCGTGCCCGACGCTTCGCCCACTCTGACGAGCGCGACGTAGACCGGCGGAAATACGTCCGGATGAAGGGCGATCGCGTCGCCGAAGCTCTCGCCCGCCAGGATCGCCGAGGATAGCGAAGCCGTCGTCGCCCGCATTCGCCCGATATCGGCGTCGGCGCTCAAAAGTTCGAGCGCGTCATTGATGCGCGCGCCGGTGCGCAGCAGCAAGGCGAGGTCGGCGGTGAGGATCGTGACGTCCTCGCCGCGCGGGCGGGCGAACAGCGAGAACTGCGGGCGCCGCTTGAGGCCGGGCGCGTCCTGCTCGGTGACGGTCTCGATCGGGATGAGGCCTAGATATTCGATGCGGTGCGCCACTTCGGCGGCGCTCGGCGCCGTCAGCGACCCGCTGACCACTTCCCCGACTTGCGTCAGCGCGCGATAGTGGAAGACGGGCATCGCCTCACCGGACGGTTGTCACGCGCAGGACTTCGGCGACGGATGTGACGCCGCTGCGGCATTTTGCGACGGCGTCCTCCATCATCGTGGTCATGCCGGCGCGCGCCGCGGCTTCGTCGAGAACGTTCGAGTCCGACGTCGGCCCGACGAGATCGCGCACTTCGCCTTTCACTTCGAGCGTCTCGAACACGCCGACGCGCCCACGGTAGCCGACGCCTGCGCAGCGCTCGCAGCCGCGCGGCTCGAAGACCGTGTCCCCGACGGCCAGCCCGCATGTCTCATAGCGCGGATCGGCCGAAAAGTCCGAGGGGCCCAGCACGCGTTGCGCCCTGCAACGGTCGCACAAGACCCGGACAAGCCGCTGCGCGATGACGGCGCGCAGCGTCGACCTCAACAAAAAGCCCTCGACGCCGAGGTCGAGAAGACGCGGCACGGCCGCGCTCGACGTTTCGGTGTGGAGGGTGGTGAGCACCAAGTGGCCGGTGAGGGCGGCGTGGACGGCGATGTCGGCCGTTTCCCGGTCGCGCACTTCGCCGACCATTATCACGTCCGGGTCTTGACGCACAAAGGCGCGCATCGCCGCCGCGAAGGTCAGGCCGATCTCGGGCTTCACCTGCGACTGGTTGACGCCGGGGATCTCGTACTCGACCGGGTCTTCGATGGTGAGGATCTTGCGCGTCGGCGTGTTGAGCGCCGAAAGCATCGTCGCAAGCGTCGTCGTCTTGCCGCTGCCGGTCGGGCCGGTGATGATGATCATTCCGTGCGGCAGATCGAGCAGCCGCCGCAACTTACGTTCGTCCGTGGTCGAGAAGCCGAGCTTGGAAATTTCGAGCAGGCCGCGATCGCGCGGCAGCAGGCGGATGACGGCGGCTTCGCCGTGCTGGGTGGGCATCGTGGCGACGCGGATGTCGATCTCGCTCCGCGCCGCCTGCATGCGCGCCGCGCCGTCCTGCGGCAGCCGGCGCTCGGCGATGTTGAGGCCGGCGAGAATCTTGATGCGGGAAATCAGCGCTTGCGGCAGCGCCTGGGCGGGCGCGGGCGTGGCGCGCAACAGGCCGTCGACGCGCATGCGAACGTTCAAGCCATTGCGCATCGGCTCGATGTGGATGTCGCTCGCTCGAAGCTCGATCGCCTTCTCGATGAGGTCATTGACCGCCCGAACGACGGGCGCGCCGCTTGCGAGGTCGCGAAGGCTCTCGATGCTCTCGTCGGCGCTGGGCGGCGCGCCGGCGGCCTCGCCTTCGGCGAGCCGTTCGTCTTCGGGCCCGAGCCGCTCGGCGAGCGCGCTCGCGATGTCCTCGAACGAGCCGACGACAAGCTCCACGGGCGTCGCGAGCACGATTTCCGCCGCCTTGCGGGCGCCGGCGTCCATCGGATCGGCGACGGCGAGGCAATACTGGCCTTTGCCCGCCTCGAACGGGAAGACCGCCGCTTCGCGCAAGAATCGGCGAGAGAAGCGCGGGGCGAGCGTCTTGGCTGCGACCATCTGCGGCAGAGAGATGCGCTTCAACTCATAGAAGGCGGCGACCTCGTCGGCGAAGTCCTGCGCCGGGATGTCGCTCGCCTCCCACAATTGCCGCAGGGCGAAACCGCGCTTGGCCCCGTCTTGCGCAGCATAGCTGCGCGCAAAGTCAGCGGTGACGAGATTTTTTTCGAGAAGACGGCGCAGAAAACCGGTCGTTGGATTGTAAGGCGTCGCCTGCGTAGAGTCGATTTTCGCCTCGATCTTCATGACAAATTTCCGACGCCCCCGCCGGGTCCTGCAAGTTTGTTTTTCTTGACACTCCGAGATTTTTATTGATGTTGCCAGACCCGTTCAAGCCTTCAATTGCGTCGCGTTGCGGGTGGGCGCTTTGAGTTCTGGCGATCGCAGCCACGGGGTCTTTCTTCGCAGCGTGGCCGTCGCAATCGGCCTTGCGCTGTTGACGGCCTGCACGCCAAGCTTCCTCGAACAGCGCGACGACGAGCCGCAAAACGCGGCGGACGTCGTCAAATCCGCCGACCTTACGCCGAAATATCCGCAGCCAATGCGCGACGACGGGGGCGGCGGGCCGCAGCCTAAGGCTATGTCATATTTCGGAACGGAAGGCGCGAGCGCCGAAGCTACCCTGAGCGGCGCGGAGCCGGGCGAGGTCAAGGACGGCTTCACGCTGAATTTCGAGAATAGCCCAGTCGCGAACGTCGCCAAGGTGGTGCTCGGCGACATTCTCGGCGTCGGCTACGTGCTCGATCCGCGCGCCCAGGGGACGATCAGCCTCTCCTCCGGGCGCCCGATTGCAAAAAAGGATCTGCTGTTCGTTCTCGAAAGCGCGCTGCGCGCCAACAATCTCGTCATGGTGCGCGACGCCGCCGGCTATCGCATCACGCCGGCCAATGACGGCAGCGTCGGCGCGTCCGACCGAGCCTCCTCGCCCGGCGACGTCGAGCCCGGCTACGGAATGACGGTCATCCCGCTGCAGTACATTTCGGGCGCGACGCTGTCGCGGCTGCTCGAGGGTTTCGCCGCCCGGCCCGGCGCCATCCGCACCGACCCTTCCGGCACGCTGCTGCTCGTGCTCGGCAACGGCGCCGAGCGGGCGTCGGCGGTCGAGACCGTTCGCAGCTTCGACGTCGATTGGATGCGCGGGCAATCGGTCGGAATCTATCCCGTCCAAAACAGCGCGCCGGAGCCGATCGTCTCGGAGCTTGAAAAGATCATGGACACGGGAGATGCGGGCTTAAGCCACGATCTCGTCAAGTTCGAGGTCGTCTCGCGCCAGAACGCCGTCATGGTCGTGGCGAGCAAGCCGCAATACTTGCGGACGGCGGCGAGTTGGATTGCGCGGCTCGACTCGCCGACGACCGCCAGCGGCGGGGTGCGCGTCTACCACGTGCGCTACGGCGACGCGAAACAGATCGCTCAGATGCTGAACGACATTTTCGTCAATCCGGGCGCCGCCGGCGCGACGGAAGCGGCGGCCAACGAGATCGCGCCGACGTCGGGCGCGACGCCGCTCTCGGCGGTGGAGCGCCTCACTGGCGGACGACAGAACGCCAGCAACAATTCAGGCGGCGCGGGAGCAAGCGCGCCGGCCGCCAATCCGCAAGGCGCAAACGTGTTCGGCGGCATTCCGACCGCCGGCAATCCGAACGCCGCGCTGGCGAGCGCGCTCGGTCAAAATGCGGGCGGCGGCGGGTCGCTGTTGCCGGGCGTCAGGATCACGCCGGACACGGTCAACAATTCGATCCTGATTTACGCCGATCAGGAGAGCTACCGCGTCATCGAACGCGCGCTCGTGCAGCTCGATCGGCCGAAACTGCAAGTGGCGATCGACGTGACCATCGCGGAGGTGACGCTGAACGACCAGCTCAACTACGGCGTGCAGTTCTATCTGTCGACGAAATGGGGCTCGTTCATCAATTCGACGACCGGCCAACCGACGGCGGCCTCAAGCGCCCCGGCGGGCTTCAACCTTCTCGTCGGCACCGGCGCGACGCCGCACGCGATCATCAATGCG
>Ga0187782_10001019_pt1 | contig 20052 bp, 15 predicted proteins | sample 0715_SJ02_MP15_2_FD_132454 | JGI IMG/M metagenome (GOLD analysis project Ga0187782, IMG submission 132454) | Tropical peat soil microbial communities from peatlands in Department of Meta, Colombia - 0715_SJ02_MP15_20_MG | ecosystem: Environmental > Terrestrial > Soil > Wetlands > Peat | place... | reverse complement strand
TCTCGACCGCGTCTATGAGATCAACCGGAATTTCCGCAACGAGGGAATTTCTACCCAGCACAATCCTGAGTTTACAATGCTGGAGTTTTATCAGGCTTACGCCGACTACCGGGATATGATGATCTTGACGGAAAGAATGCTACGCCACGTGGCAAACGCCGTTCTGGGGTCTGTCAATTTCGCATACGGCGATCATCATATCTCCTTCGGCCAATTCCAGCGTCTGACCATGAAGGAGGCTCTGGGCAAGTTCTGGCCGGCCACGGCAGGCATGGGGCCTTCCCTGGAAGATCTGGCGGAACCCAAAGCGATTTTCAAATGGGTCGAGGCTTTCAACCGCTGGGCGGGCACCGACTCCGGCAAGGGATTTGAGCCCTTGGCGTTGCCGGAAGGAACAGCTCCGGGGATGGCGCTCGCCGAGCTCTTCGAGCACGTGGCAGAAAGCCAGTTGATCCAACCGACCTTTATTTTGGATTACCCACTTGAGGTTTCCCCACTTGCCAAACAGAAGGCTGAAAACCCTAATTTCGTTGAGCGCTTCGAGCTTTTCATTGCCGGGATGGAAGTGGCGAACGCCTTCAGCGAACTCAACGACCCCGCCGAACAACGCGACCGCTTCGAATACCAACAACTCCTGCGTGAAAAGGGTGACCTGACGGCCCACGCCATCGACGAAGACTATATCCGAGCCCTCAGTTACGGCTTGCCGCCAACCGGTGGGGAAGGCATCGGCATCGATCGCCTCGCCATGCTGCTCACCAATTCGCGCTCCATACGCGACGTTATCCTCTTCCCCTTGATGCGCCCGGAAAAGCCTGTAGCCTAGCCCGGGATTGGCCTAAGCCGCGCCAATACGAGGCCCAAGGCAGTTTGCCACCGTCTTGACGATTTCTCCAGGGACAGGAGGCTTTTCCACGTAATCGTGCGCTCCTAGATACATCACATCCAGATAGCTACGCATGTCCACAGAGCGCGTCAGCACCAGAACGGGGCGGCGTCGATCAATTTCGATGGCCCGCTCGAGCAGAGGATGCCCCTCGAAGGTCCGCCCTCCCTGGCTCAAAATAATCAAGTCGTAGCACTCGCGCTCGAGCCTCTCGGCGCCTTCGAGGTAGGTCGTGCAGCCATCCACCCTGTGCCCCTGGTCGCGGAGCAGCGAGGTATAAAGCTGCAAATCCGTGGTGTCCTCATCCACCAGCAGGATCTTGCCCTGTGGCACAACCCCCCGTCCGTACTTCAGACCACCTCTAGTGACTACTTCTGGCATTAGACACCTCCATTGTTATATCGGCTAATGACCCTTGCGACTTTAATCTCAGGGGGTGGTGGGGGGTGTATACTACCGGCCGCTGATGGGCATTGGGAGGTGGGGTACCATTTGTCCTAGAATCTTCCATTTCGGGAATTCTGTCATTCCCCCGAAGGCGGCGGAATCCCGTCCGTTGATAGCGTACCTCCGAAGATCGGCGGAGCGGATTCCCGCTTTCTCGGGAACGGCTGCGAGTTCCACCCAGGAGAGGAGACCGGTCATGGTCAGTTCAGGAACGTCCGAGATAGACGTAATTTGGCGAAGGCTGCTTGTTACGCTGTTCTTGCTCGCCCTGGTAGGGGCTTCTTTCAATAGTCACGCCGCCCAGTTTCGCGCCTCCGTTATTAAGATCGACATCACTCCGGACCAGCCTCAGTGGCTGCTGGGTTACGGTCCGAGACAATCCGCGGGCGCGCACGATCACTTGTACCACCGCATCGTGGCGATGGACGACGGGAGAACGCAGTTCTTCCTCATCTCCACTGACATTTGCTCGTTCTCGCCTTCCGTATACGACGAAGTTATGAGTGCGCTTCGAGCAGAAACGGGAATCATGCCTGTCCAGGTTTGGTGGACTGCAACCCACACTCACTCGGCTCCGGAAGTGGGCCCGCCGGGACTGGGGGCCACCTTCATGGGCGAGCGGTACGAACACGATCACAATACGCAATACACGGCCTGGGTTAAGAGGAGATTGGTTGAAGGAATCAAAGAGGCGCAGGCAAGGCTTGAACCTGCGCGCTTGGGGGTCGGGTGGGGGATGGCTATGGCGAATATTAACCGCCGAGCCAGAGACCTCGAAGGGCCTGCGTTTCTGGGGTTGAACCCGGATGGACCGGCGGACCGCCAGATAGGGCTAATGCGTCTGGAGAAAGCCGATGGGAGACTGCTGGCGCTGGTGGCCAATTACGCCATGCACGGGACTGTACTCGGGCCGCAAAACCTGCTCATTACCGCCGATGCGCCTGGAATCGTGGCGGATTACGTCGAAGAGAAACTCGGCGCCCCCATGCTTTACATTAATCCCACATTTCCATTTTGAGCTGGACTTCCGAATCTTCGGGTCGTCGCCGTCATCAATATTCATACGGGTGTAAACGCGATGAAAATGCTCCGGAGGTCAGTACCCAATGGGTGAGACACAAAATCAGCCCTTTCAGCTCTCCTTCAACCCCTCTCTCAAAGTCGATTTCCAAGGTTCCCGCGTCACGTCTGATGGCGGCTTGATTCTGGTGCGCGAACTTGACGAGCGCCTCGGGTTCGGAGAGTTGATCGAACAGCATCTGACGGACTCCCGCCGTGGGAAGAATACGCAGTTTCCTTTTGCTGACCTCTTGCGGCAATCCGTGTACAGCCGCTTGGCGGGCTATGAGGATGTGAACGATGCCGAGCGGCTGTGCCACGATCCGACCTTCCGGCTGATCGGCTCCGAAAGGATTTGGGATAGAGGGGCGGCGCTGACCTCACGCTTGCAGAGCTTCGAGACCGAGATGCTGGGTGAGGAGCAGAACTTTACCGGACTGGCGCGACCGAACCGCGCACTGATCGGGAAGGCGCAAGTCCTGGACTCCGGATACCGGACGATCCTGGACATGGATTCGACCGAGGTCCCGGTGTTCGGCGAGCAGGAGCAGAGCGCCTACAACGGCCATTTCGAATCCACCTGCTATCACCCGCTGCTGCTGTTCAATCGCGAGGGCGACTGCTTGGCGGCCCAGCTTCGGCCCGGCAATGTCCACAGCGCTGAGGGCTGGGAGGAAGTGCTCCTGCCGGAAATCGACCACCAGCAGAAGCTGGGGAAGGAAGTAGTCTTCCGCGCCGATGCCGCCTTTGCCAAGCCGGAGATCTACCAGGCGCTGGAGGAGCGGGGCGTAAAGTATGCCATCCGCATCCCGGCCAACGACAGCCTGGAGCGGGACATCGTGGAGTTATTGCGGCGGCCGGTGGGCAGGCCGAGCTACAAGCCAGCGGTCCGGTACAAGAGTTTTCTTTACCAAGCCGAGAGCTGGAAGACGGCACGGCGCGTTGTCGCCAAGGTGGAGTTCCACTTGGGAGAGCTGTTTCCTCGTGTGGGATTCATCGTGACCAACCTGGAGACGGATAGCCGGGCCGTGGTGCGGTTTTACAACAAGCGCGGGACAGCGGAGCAGTGGATCAAGGAAGGGAAGCAGGCGGTGAAGATGACGCGGCTGAGTTGCCACCGCTTCCGGTCGAACGAGGTCCGGCTCTGGCTGAGCGTGATCGCTTACAACCTGGGTAACCTGTGGCGGCGGCTAGCGCTGCCGCTCCGCGTGGGCAACTGGTCGCTGACGAGCCTGCAACAGCGACTGGTGAAGACGGGCGGGCGGCTGGTCAAGCACGCGCGCTATTACTGGCTCTTGCTGGCAGAGGGTCACCTCACGCGGCGGCTTTTCGGGGCCATGGTGTGGCGCATCGAGGCGCTGACACTGCCGGCGGGATAGCCGGGGACGCGGCGGGAAGCCACAGGGGATGGAAAGAAGCGGGGGGAGGCGCTGAGGTGTCTCAAGGACTCGGCTCCCGAGGGCAGTTTTCGAGCGCCTGGGGCGCTGGAAGATGGCAAAGGTACTCCGTACACGGCATGGGGGAGCCTACCACGCCGAACGAGCCAAGTAGGGCTTGACGCGGGGGGGGACGGGTATACATTGGCCCTGAATCGGAGCCGAAAATGGAAATTCCGGTTGCCAGGTGAGACGTTTCCTGATCCTTGGTGGCGGCCACAGGCGATCCGCAACCGTACGCGTTGGGACTATGAGTTTCGTCTTTGAGGGTTTTGGCAGTATGACAACAACTCCAGCAGAGTTAGGAGGGGAACTCCAGGAGCTTATGCGCCAACTCGAAGCCAGAGTGGCTGAAGGCGTCATACGCGATGATAACCAAGGAGGCACGATCATGATCAACAATTCTTCATGGCGAGATGGTGTTAGCTGGGCAGCAAAGTTGGTGGCGGCAATGATGGTATTCGTTCTATGGCCCGCAAGCGGCTGGGGGCAAAGTGGTGTCGAATTCACTCCGGGTATAAACGTTCCCTCCCTGGAGAAGATCGCTGCGCGTTCATCCCCCGCCACAGCAATGGCCGAATCTGACGCGTCTCTAGTAAGTAAGGGCTACGTCAATATTGGTCGGGTCCGGGCCTGGGCAGCGGGAAAGACCCCTAACACGAAATGGCTGGAGGAAAGAGCGCTAAAAAAGGCTGCAGAGTCCGGTGGCGATGTCGTTCGTTTTAGCAAAGAAGGTGTCGCAGAAAAGACAAGCGAAAAAATCGGTGAAAGGTGCCCGTCAGGCACCTGGGAAGCGCCTGGGGGGCGCACCCCAATGATCGACCACTGCCCCGGGGCCCATATACCGGTATATAAGAACGTGGATGCCGTGATAAGCGAGGGCACGGTCTGGCGATACGACCCCGATTGGCCGTATACGTTCTTCAAGGCCGCGATTGAGACCGGTGACTATGGCAAGGCGGATGGGATACTCGACTCCAATCATAGCCTGATCACCAGCCCTGACAGTCACGGAGAGTCGCTCTTGGCTTGGGCGATGCAGCACCACCCAGCAGGCTTGGTGCAACAGCTCCTCGACAAGGGAGCCGACGTCAATGCCAAGGACGAATTCGGCCAGACCCCATTGTTCTTGGCGCTGACCAACTACGATTGGGACATGGCAGCGTCGCTCATCGCCAAGGGTGCCAACGTTAACGCCAGAGACAACCTCGGCAACACGCCATTGCATATCGCGGTAGAAAAAGACAACACTGGCAGGGTTCCAGAGATGCTGCTTTCAAAGGGAGCCGACCCCAACGCGAAGAACAACGAAGGCAGAACGCCCTTGCACCAGGCGGCAGAGATATGGGGCGGGGACATTGCGGCTTTGCTGATAGACAAAGGTGCCGACGTCAAGGCGAAGGACAACGAGGGCAAGACGCCTTTGTACGTGGCAGTAGGGAACGACAACAAGAACGCGGCGGTGCTACTCATAGCCAGGGGAGCGGACGCGAACGCAAAAGACGTCGCGGAACTGCTCCACAAGAAGGGGTTCGACCTCGACGCCCTAAAAATGGGTGGTAAAACACGGTTGTATGAGGCGAGTGAACAGGGTAACAAAATCTTAGTGGAGAGACTGATTGCCGAAGGGGCCAACGTCAATGCCAGGACCGAAGACGGATTTGGCCGGACGGCATTGCACGGTGCGGCCGGTAGCGGCCACAAGGACGTGGCGGAGGTGCTCATCGCCAAGGGTGCAGACGTCAATGCGAAAGACAGGTATGGTGGGACGCCTCTTCTCAGTGCGGCTCTGTCCGATCACAAGGATGTCGCGGAGCTGCTCGTCGCAAAGGGTGCCAACGTCAACGCGAAAGACGAAAAGGGCAGCCCGGTGCTGTGCACCGCATTGCTCCTGAAAAAGTACGACATCGCGGAGTGGCTCATCGCAAAGGGTGCCGATGTCAACGCGAAAGAGGAGGATGCTCATGCTGATACGCCGTTAGAAATGGAATTGTGGGATCACAATGACGAAATCGCTAAGTTGCTCATCGCCAGCGGCGCGGACGTCAATGCGAAAGACCAGTGGGGCAACACACCGCTGCATACGGCTGCGTCTAATGGCCAGAAGGACGTGGCGGAGCTGCTCATCGCCAAGGGTGCAGACGTCAGTGCGAGAGACAAGGATGGTCGCACGCCGCTGCATGCGGCTGCGCATAATGGCCAGAAGGACGTGGCGGAGCTGCTCATCGCCAAGGGTGCAGACGTCAGTGCGAGAGACAAGGATGGTCGCACGCCGCTAGGTATGGCATTGCTATATCACCATGACGACATCGCGAAGTTGCTGCGCCAGCACGGCGGGCACAAGTAACCGCTGCTTCGTCTAGGAAAAAGGCCGCGCGGGGCTGGCTAAGGGAGCGGATGTCAATGCCAAGGACAACGAGGGGAATACATCGCTGCGTACAGCGAAGACGAGCTGTTTGCATGGCATGCATGGCCAAGCATACAAGATGGTGGACAAGTTTCTGCGCCAGCACGGCGGCTTATCTTGCAGTAAATATGGGTAATGGGGCCGCCGGCAATCTGGCGCCCATTTACACCGTCTGCCCCAACTTCGATAGCGGGCACCTGGGCCAATTCAGGGTCTTGCTGGGCGATAAGATAATCGCTGCCAATGATCGGATCGGCCCTACAACTTCTGGCGTGCGGCTGACCGTCGGCGAGCAAATACTCGAGACGCCCCGAAAGGCGAACATGGGCTGGGCGCCGGATCTGGGGAAGTACATTCGCGAGACCAAAGCAGGGGAGACGGTCATCATGCTTCCTATTCGTTTCCTGCGAATCAACGATGACATCGCCATTTGGACGGCGCCGCTGGAGCTTTTCTGCGAGATCGCCATGCGAGTGCGCAACCTCTCCCCATTTCCCTACACTTTCTACTTTGGTTACTGCAACGGTTGGCTGGGATATATGCCCACCGCAGCCGAATTTCCGCGAGGAGGTTATGAGCCCGGTGTTTCGCCGTACACACCGCAGGCCGAGGAGGACGTGGTGCGGGGAGTGGTGAGCTATTTGCAGGGGAGCGTACGTTAGAACAGTAGGCAGTCGGCAGTAGGCAAGTCGGCAGTAGATTAAGTAGAAGTGAGTATGCTGACCTGAAAGCACGTATCATTCCGACCGAAGTGAGGAATCTCGCGGCGCCTACCGTGTCCAGAGCGAGAGTCCTCGTTTCGCTCGGAATGACACGTTTCTGCTTTGTGGTTGCCCTCCACTGGCGACAGCCTGCTGCCGACCGTCTATTGCCGACTGTGGACCGCCGACTGCCTACTGCTCTTCGGGAGGTACGCCGGGTTCGCGTGGCGGGCGCCAGTGGCCACGAGCTTTTCCGCCTCTGCTTGAGTTTTGATTCCCCCCCGTGCGCCCAGCATGGTGCAATTGAGGGCAGCCATAGCATTGGCAAACTCGAGGATTCTCTCGATGGGCCAACCCGCCAGCAGTCCGTAAATGAACGCGCCATGGAATACGTCCCCTGCCCCCGTGGTGTCCACGGTTTCGACAACAAATCCCGGTGAGTAGTGGAACCGCCCCGCCTGGTAAATCAGCGCTCCGTCCCGGCCCAGGGTCATGCCGGGAGCTTTCATCTTGTGCTCGCTGGCCATGTAGGCGAGGACCTGGAAGGGGTCGGCTTGACCGGTCAGGGCAGGGAGAAACTTGGTGGAGGCAATCAGGTAATCGATGTAAGGGAAAAGTCTTTCGACCTTTTTGTATACGGTATCGAGATCAGCGACCACGAGGACACCGGCGCGCCTGGCCCAACGCGCGGCCTTGAGGCAAGGCTCGACGTCGCAGCCATCCAGGAGCAGAACGCGGGCGGAGGTGATAGCGGTTTGGGTCAACTCATGTGGGGTAACGGCCAAGCGCGGATGGCGGTCCCAGAAGACGGTGCGTTCCCCGGTCGCCTGGTCCACCAGGATATGGCCGAATTGATTGGGTGTGGCGTGAACGACACGCGTATAACGAACATCTACTCCCTCACTTTTCAAGCTGGCGAGCTGAATCTTGCCGCCTTCGTCATCCCCAACCTTACCGATGTAGCGCGTGCGCAGCCCTAGCCGCTGGCAGGTGACCAGCGCGGTGGCGACCTGTCCGCCGGCGTGCGTGGATGAGGAAAGTACCCGCTCCTTTCCTCCCAGGGCAGGGAAGTCGCGCACCATCAGCACCGTGTCCGTGGCGTTCAGTCCGAGTCCCACAACATCGAGCGCGTTTTTGCACAAAGCGATCCTCGATCGTGCGGCGAAGGGAGAATACTCTATCACTTTTCAGGGTGACGTAAGGAATTTCGAGATAGGTCGTTCTCCCCGAACGGAGGGGAGCGCGCCGAAAAGTGACAAATTGACCGATTCTTCAGCAGGAGAGAGAGCCCGCCGGGCGGCCGCAAGGGCGCCGAACATGTGACACCCACTGATGAAGTCTGGTTGGCGAAGGGGGCGATTAAGACTGGCCCCATGGGTCCGGAAAAGACCATTGCTGCGGTGCGCAATTACATCGCCGCGTTTCTCGACGCGGATCTTTTGGACAACCCGGCGGATCCACTCCTCAGCGGGCCGTCTTCCCAGTACCCCGATGCGGAGGTGACCACGCAGAACCAATTGTTGCGCGGCAAGCCATAGCCGGTCCGCGTGGCGCTTGGCTGCACCGTCATGATTATTGGCAATAAACACTACAGCGGGCTGAATACGCGGCTAATCAGCGTTCGCCCGACGGGGCGAGCGGCACCGCCGGAGCCACGGCTCCCAATGCCTGCAACTGTGCAAAGACCAGGAGCCCGAATTTGATCAACGGCTGCCAAGGCGGCTTCTGCTGATTCGCGCAAGAGTTGGTGTAATTTGCAATCACCTTGTTGATGTCGGTGCCCTATTAGCGAGTGTTCGCAGCATGGTTCTCATCGATTTCTTGCAGGCTGAGGATTCCATTCTGCTGCCCAATTTGCAGGCTCACGTTCACGCGAGAGTCCACCCCCGGCAGGCCAGAAACTGTATTACAATAGGCAGCATAGGCTCTGGGGCCAAGTTCACTCCAGTCTTATCGAGGGGCCGAGCGCCATGGGTGGAGGCGCGCTGCGAAAGAAGGCTCGAAGGGCGGTCGGGCTGCGACCGGCATGCGGTTCCTTACTCCTTCCTAGGCGCTTGCTGGCGATGCGCGCTGCCCTCGTGCAGCTTGCGTTCACGCTGCTCACGCTTCCGGCCTTCGCGCGGGCTGAGCAGCTTCCAATTCGAGTTTACAGCACCGCCGATGGACTGCCGAGCAATCAGATTAGCTGCGTGAAGCGCGACTCGCGGGGCTTTCTCTGGTTTTGCACTGCAGAAGGCCTGTCGCGCTTTGATGGCTACACATTCACGAACTACGGCGTTGACCAGGGATTGCCCGACCGGGTCGTGAACGCCTTCCTCGAGACGCGCAGCGGCGATTACTGGGTGGCGACCCAGCGGGGGCTGGCGCGTTTCAATCCCAAGCCAAGCCCAAAGGCGCCGATGTTCACTGTCTTCCGCCCGGCTGGAACGGTACTCGCACAGCACGTGAATGCGCTCCTCGAGGACCATCAAAACCGGATTTGGGCAGGAACTGACGAAGGAGTGTTCCAGGTAGTTCAGGTTGGTGGGCAGCGGGTTCTCCGCCGGCCAGATCTGGGTCTGGCGATCAATGGCGCTGCGGAGGGCTTCGTTGAAGATCACGACGGCAATCTTTGGATTGCCGTATACGATTCCTACGGCGGTGTAGGAGAAGCGACGCTCTGCCGGCGCGACCCGGGCGGCCGGCTCGACATCTTCCGCGACGACTTTCTGCGCGTCAACAGGATTCTCACGATACTCGAAGATCGGGAAAAGCATATCTGGCTCGGGACATACCACGGGCTGGCGCTGTTGGTTCCCCATCCCCAGGTAGGCGGACGGCTGATCGAGCGAGTGTACAGCAAGCGGGATGGGCTGAGTAGCGACGAAGTGAGGTTAATCTTCCAGGCCTCAGATGGACACTTATGGGCCAACGCTGGTCTGCTGGTGAGCGGTGCCTCCGGCAAACAGGTCCGTTTCCAGCAGTACTCCCCGGAGGGCCAGCGTTTTGATGGCGTCTGGGCGGAGGATTCCGGCGGTAACCTCTGGGGCGGGGCGGAGTCGGCTCTCCCGCAATGGTCTTGTGAGCTACGGCCGCGCGGACGGCCTCGCTGACGAGAGCATCCGCGCGGTCTTTGAAAACGCCGATGGCGCCCTCTGTGTCGTCACCAACTACCACAACCGCTTCATCCAGCGGTTTGACGGCAGTCGTTTTATGTCTGTCGCGCCCCAAGCTCCCGGTCACGATCCTTCCTGGGACTGGGGAGGCTGGGGCTGGGGGCAGATCCATTTTCAGGACCATATCGGGGATTGGAGGGTGGCTACGGGATACGGCTTGTATCGCTACCGGCGGGTGGAACGGATGGAGAATTTGGGTAGTGGCTCATTTTGATTTTTTTGGCTCTTGACTCGGTTCGGTGTAATGGCACAAGGGAAGCATGATACGGCCAAAGCGGCTACCACGAGACCAAAACCAACTTGCCTATGAGGTTGTGAAGCTTTCGACTGGGGAAGTGAAACCGGCGCTCCCGCAGGTAGAAAGGTCCGCTGTGTCAGCTTACCTTTCCGAAATCGGGCGCAAGGGGGGATTGAATGTCGGCGCGCATTGAAAAACGTATTTTTCTGAACACAGGCCGGTCGTGATGGATAAATCAGCATCATCGCCGAAGGCGGCTTACGGGGCAAGCCATTGATGGGGCTCATCCTCTCATTATCGCCGCAGGCGTCTCCTGGATTAATTACTCCCACGCGTGACAGATCAAGGTTCCAACGCGCCGTTAATCGTGGTATCGTGGACGACTTTTGGCCCCTCAGAGCCAGTGCGACTGGAGCCTCTAGGCCTTGGGGCGGGCCTGGAAGCCACTCTGTGGCACTTATGAAACCGTTCCAGCATAGCTCTTGCTTGACTGGGAGACTCGCCCAGGATATATTCGGCAACGTACCCAAACCCATGCCGGAGTAAGGCTCACTACTGCATTCTGATCAGGAGGGGGAACCGTGCGCACAAGTCGTTTGTGGGTGATATTTGTGCTTGCCGTTGGTGCGTCCGCGCAGGCGCAGGCACAGGACATTGACATTCCTTACCAGAAGTTTGTTCTTGACAATGGGCTCACCTTGATCGTGCACGAAGATCACAAAGCGCCCATTGTCGCCGTCAATCTTTGGTATCACGTTGGCTCGAAGAACGAGAAACCAGGAAAGACCGGATTCGCGCATCTGTTCGAGCACCTGATGTTCGGCGGCAGCCAGCATGCGCCGGGAGTTTACATCAAGGCGCTCGAAGCGGTTGGCGCGACCGACCTGAACGGAACGACCGCTTTCGACCGCACTAACTTTTTCGAGGATGTTCCGACATCAGCCCTCGATTATACGCTCTGGATGGAATCGGACCGGATGGGTTACCTCGACCTGAGCCAGAAGACTCTGGACTTGCAGCGGGGCGTAGTTCAGAACGAGAAGCGGGAAGGAGAAAACGAACCTTATCGGCTCACCGAGGAGTACATTCCGGAGAACACCTACCCCGCCGGGCACCCTTATTCCTGGGACGTCATCGGAGAAATGGCGGACTTGGACGCCGCCTCGTTCAAGGACGTGGAAGAGTGGTTCAAGACCTATTACGGGCCTTCCAACGTTGTGCTGGTGCTGGCCGGGGATATCGACGTGGGCACGGCCAAAGCGAAGGTTGAAAAATACTTCGGAAATATTCCTCCGGGACCTCCGGTGAACCACCAGCAAGCGTGGATCGCCAAAATGACGGGAACTCACCGCCAGGTCACCCAGGACCGCGTGCCTCTGCCGCGCATTTACATGGTTTGGAACGTGCCGCAGTTCGGCAGCGCGGATGGCGATTATCTTGATCTGGTCAGCTCCTGCCTGGGCGCGGGCAAGACTTCGCGGCTCTACAAGCGGCTCGTTTACGACGACCAGATCGCCAGCGACGTATCCGTCTACAACGAGTCGCGCGAAATCGGCGGCCAGTTTTCCATTCAGGTGACGGCACGGCCCGGACATGGCGTGGACGAACTGCAGAAAGAGATCAACGAAGAACTGTCGCGGTTCCTCAATGAAGGGCCGACGCCTGAGGAGTTGCAGCGCGTCCAGACGCAGTATCTGGCGGGCTTCGTGCGCGGCATCGAGCGCATTGGCGGATTCGGAGGAAAATCCGACCGGCTGGCCCAGTACGCCGTCTACACCGGCAACCCGGACGGCTACAAGGTCACGCTCAAACGCGTGCGGGAAGCGACGGCGGAAGACTTGAAGGCCGCGGCTAACCGCTGGCTGTCTGACGGAGTTTACATTGCCGATGTGCTGCCGTTCCCGGAGTACAAAGCGGCGCAGGCGGGCGCTGATCGCTCGAAGGCGCCGGCGCTCGGGACACCGCCGGAGTTGAGATTACCGAAGCTGCAGCGGGCCAAGTTGGCCAATGGCCTGAAGGTGATCCTGGCCGAGCGTCACGACGTGCCCCTGGTGAATTGCTGGATGGCCACCGACGCCGGCTATGCTGCCGATCAGTTCGTCGCGCCGGGCACCGCCAAGCTCATGGGAGCTCTGTTGGTCGATGGCACGAGATCTCGCAGCGCGCTCGAGATCAATGACCAAGCGGCTTTGCTGGGAGCGCAGTTACGCGGCTTTTCGAATCTGGACTTCTCTTATGTGCGCCTCTCCGCCCTCAAGGCCCGCCTCGATTCTTCGCTTGAACTGTTCGCCGATGTTATTCTCAATCCCTCGTTCCCCGAAGCCGATTTCAAGCGGGAACAGAAGCTGCAACTCGATGCGATCGAGCAGGAACAAAAGGAACCGTTTGGGATGGCTTTGCGGGTCTTTCCCGGACTGCTGTACGGACCTGGGCACGCGTACGGCAACTCGTTCACCGGCTCGGGCACCGCGGCCAGTGTGCAGAAGATCACGCGCGGCGATCTGGTGAAGTTCCACGAGACCTGGTATCGGCCAAACAATTCGACACTGGTCGTCGTGGGTGACACGACCCTTGCCGAAATTACTCCCAAGCTGGAGAAGTTGTTTGCCGAGTGGAAATCAGGGGACGTTCCGACCAAGAACGTGGCGACGGTCCCGCTTCCGTCCAAGCCTGTGGTTTACGTGGTGGATAAGCCGGGCGCCAGCCAATCTGTGATACTCGGGGGGCACACCGCTGTGCAGCCCAACACCCCGCAGGAGATCGCCATCCAGGCCATGAACGACGACCTGGGCGGCACGTTTAGCTCCCGCTTGAACATGGACCTGCGCGAAGACAAGCATTGGGCCTATGGCGCAGGCAGTCTCCTGGTGGGTGCGCGCGCTCAACGGCCGTTTCTGATTTTTGCGCCTGTGCAGACGGATAAGACCAAGGAATCACTGGCGGAAGTCAATAAAGACGTGCGGGCTTTCTTGACGGACCAGCCGGTGACGAGCCAGGAGCTGGCTCAAGTCCAAGCGAATGAAACACTCAGCTTACCGGGCTCACGCGAGACGCTGAATTCGGTTGGGGGTTCCATTACGGAACTCATTCAATTCCGATGGCCCGACGACTACTATAACACCATGGCGGGCAAGATCCGCGCCCTGAAGACGAGCGACTTGGACGAGGCCGCCAAACAGGTGATCCATCCGGACAACCTGGTTTGGGTGGTGGTGGGCGACCGAGCCAAAATCGAGGAGGGTATTCGGGAATTGGGCATCGGTGAGATCCGCTACATCGACGCCGACGGAAATCCGATTTGAAGACCGTGCCACAGCCAGGGCCGCTGGAGCTTGTGGTGCAACTGCTGTTGGCACCGCCGCCCGAAGTCGTCCCGTAGAAGTTTCCGTCCGTGGCTTGAACCAGCCCGGCGAAGGGCTCCTCGCAGTCAGCGCAGTTCGCTTGGGAGCAAAACCCCCTCCGGCGAGGATAACAATCGACCTTAAAACCGGCCTCTGTTCAAATTTATTCACTTTTAGATGCGCGCCGACACAGTGTAGGCACTCACCAAAAAACGTAGAAATCTGAACACAGGCCGGTCGGGGAGGACGAGTCATCATCTTCGCCGCAGGCGGTGTTTGCCTTGAATCTCATCGCCGTAGGCGCGTTCGAGAGGCCGCGGGATTTGGTCGCATAAGGACCAGGATGTAGCACCAGTCTAAAAGGGTGCGGATTCTGGGGCAACGTGATCGCGATCCCGAAATCATCCCAGTCAGCATTCACTTTCACCTTGACATCCTACCTGAACTAAGGTACCTTCACCTAGTATGTCTACTAAAGAAGAACGCGGACGCATCGAACTGCTGCAGGGCACACTGGACCTGCTGATCCTCCGCACTTTTCTTCTGGGACCGGTGCACGGCCACGCCATTGCCAAGGCGATTGAAATGCGGTCCGAAGACGTGCTGCAAGTCGAGCAGGGCTCTCTCTATCCCGCGCTGCACCGGCTAATCAAGCGGGGCTGGATTTCCGTTCAGGACGGTACCTCAGAGAACAATCGCCGGGCCAAATTCTACCGGTTGACGTTCAAGGGAAGGCGACAACTGGACGTTGAGACCAGCAAATGGGACAAGCTGGCAGGAGCCATTGCACGCATTCTCAGGCCCGCCGAAACGGAGAGCGAATCATGAGCCGCCGCAAGCGCATGATGGATGACCTTGACCGGGACATCCGCGATTTCATTGAGCGCGAAACACAGGACAACATTGAGCGCGGCATGCCGCCCGAGGAAGCGCGTTATGCTGCCCTGCGCAAGTTCGGCAACGTGGCGCGCGTCAAAGAAGAGACGCGCGAAGTTTGGACAATCCTGTGGATTGAGCAACTCCTCCAGGATGGTCGTCACGCCTTTGGCCTGCTTCGCAGGTCTCCGACATTTGCCGGCGCCGCCGTACTGACGCTGGCGCTCGGCATCGGGGTGAACACGTCGGTGTTTTCTCTGTTGTATTCACTAGCAGTGCGCCCTTTACCGGTGAAGGATGCGGCAAGCGTCGTCAACGTCTATGAGAATTTTCGGGGGCATTTTCGGCGCGGCGTACACGGTTCCCCCTACTTGCTGTCTTATCCGGAATATGCAAATTTTCGCGATGGTAATCGTGTCTTTGCCGGCCTGGCCGCTTATGCTGGCGTTTCGCTTTCGCTCCGCGGCGCGACTTCGGAAGAGATTGCAGGGCTTCTGGCCTCCTGCAATTACTTCAGCGTGCTCGGCGGGGATATCGCGCGTGGCCGGGGGTTATCCCCGGAGGACTGCCGTACTCCCGGCCAGGGTTCTGTGGCCGTAATAAGCGACGGATTCTGGAAAAGGGTCTTCGGCAGCGACCCAGCGGTGTTGGGGAAGACCCTGGCGTTGAATCGGCAGGTCTTCACCATCGTGGGCGTGGCTGCCGGCGGTTTCAGCGGGACGGAACTCCAGACGCCGGACGTTTGGCTTCCGCTGTCCATGGCGCCTCAACTGCTTCCAAATATCTTCAAAAATGCCAACTGGCTGGCCTTGGAGAACGTAAGTTGGCTGAACGTCGTTGGCCGGCTGAAGCCGGGAATTTCACACCGGCGGGCAGAGAGTGAGCTAGGCGTTCTCGCACATCAGATGGACGCGAACTATCCAGGACGACAGACCACGGTGAGCGTGAACTCGGCAGCTTATTTTAACAATCCCGAGATGCGTAGTGTCGGGGCGTGGGTGGCCACCGCCATCTTGGCGTTGGCGGGGTTCATTCTGGTGATCGCCTGCGTGAACGTCGCGAGTTTATTCCTGGCTCGTGCCACCGCGCGGTATCAGGAAATAGGAATCCGGCTGGCGCTAGGTGCGAGCCGAATGCGGCTGGTCCGCCATCTTCTAACGGAAACCCTCTTACTTGCCCTGATGGGTGGGGCAGCAGGCTTGGTCGTCGCGCGATGGCTCCCGCCCCTGCTGGTAAGTGCAGTTCCGGAAATGCCGGTGACCGGGTGCGCCCATATTGACCTGACGCCTGACCTGGTGATTCTCGCTTACGCGTTTCTTGCGTCGCTTCTGGCCGCCGTGGCATGCGGGCTGGTGCCGGCATTTCAGGCGACGAGGCTCGAGCTTGTCCCGGCACTAAAGGAAGAAGGGTCTGCAGTGTCGCGCGGGATGGGGCGATCGCGTTTGCGCAGCACGCTGATCGTCACGCAGGTGGCAGGATGCACGGTGCTGCTCGTCATGGCGGGTTTGCTGGTGCGGGGGCTGCGCCATGCCGAGTCCACGGGCCCCGGCTTTTTTACGAAGAATGTGATTCTCATCTCGCTTGACCTAGCGAACCAGGGATACGACGAAGCGCGCGCTACGGCTTTCGAGCGCGACCTGCACGATCGCCTGGCGGCCCTGCCCACTGTTGTCGGCGTGGCGCGCGCCGCCGTGGTTCCCTGCCTCGCCGGCAACATGACCAGCGTGACGATTCCCGGCAGCAAGGCTGGGGAGAGTCAGCCAATGGTCTGGGAAAACGCTGTGTCGGCAGAGTACTTTCGCACGCTGGGAATCCACCTGCTGCGGGGCAGGATCTTCACTGACCAGGAGACGCAGAGTCGCGGGGTTGTGCCGGCAGTCATCAGCGCTGTGATGGCCCGCCAGTTCTGGGGCAACGCCGATCCTCTGGGAAAAGTGTTTGTGGCCGGCGCGCGGGCTTACCGCGTCCTCGGAATAGCGCCGGACCTGCAAAATTCCAATCTCGGCCAAACCGATGGACCGTTCTTCTACGCCGCGATTGGGTCCGAAAGTGCTCTTGATGCCAAGATTTTTGTTCGCATCACCGGGGACCCGTCGGCGGTGGTGGCGTTGGTCCCGCAAATGGCGCGGCAGCTTAATGCCAACGTCCTGGCGACCACGGAAACTTTCGAGGAGGCGCTGGAGAAAATTCTAGCGCCCTCGAGAACGCTGGCGCTGCTAGTCACTGTTCTGGGAATTCTCGCCACGGTCGTGGCCGTGGTGGGCGTCTGGGGAATTGTGGCGTATGCCGCCAGCCGGCGCACGCATGAGATGGGCATTCGCAAAGCGTTGGGAGCACATCCTCGCAACATCTTAGCGCTACTGCTAGGACAGGGGGCGAGGCTCGCAATCATCGGACTCATCCTCGGGTTGGCGCTTGGCGCTGCAACCTCGCAATTGCTTTTACCGACAGGCCTGCTTTTCGGGTTGAGCGCATTCGATCCGGCAACGTATCTAACCATCACGATCGGCCTCTTCAGCATAACGCTGCTCGGTTGTTATGCAGCCGCGCGGCGAGTGACAAAGGTCGATCCCATGGTGGCGCTGAGATATGAATGATGGCGTTGGAGGTCCGACGTTCGCGAGTAGACATCGGTAAACGATAGCATCCGCAGAATAACTAAATTGGACCGAATCCGACTCACACTTAGAAACTCCTGAAGAGTTCTCACCGCGCCCCTACCAATGAGGCAGCCAAAACCGGCGCGTCGAAGAGTGATGAAAATGGTTCCGCTTTAACCTGGTGCTGACATTCCGGGAGGCGTAAAGAGGAGAACCCCGCTTGCTCGTGCAACCAGGGGTTTTTCATTGGTGGCCCCGACCCCAAAGGAGCTCCAACCAAACGAGAGTCACCCTGCCATGACCGGTGCCGGTTGTCCAGTGCTCCCTCGCAGAACCGGTGCCGGCTGATTGTTCTACAGTCTTTCGTCAACGCGTGTGCCGTTTCCCTCCCTGCCGGGCGGTGTTTTACCTCTGCCCTCACTGTGATCGAGGCCAGCAGTACTGCAGCCCTCGCTGTCGCGAAAAATCGCGCCGCGTCCAGCGCCGCGAGGCCAACCGCCGCCATCAACGAACACCCTGGGGGCGTGAGGATCATCGCGACCGCCAGCGCGAGTACAGAGAGCGTCAGCGCGCCCGCGTGACGGATCAATCTTCCCTGGGTACCTCTCCCTATGTGAATCTGATCGTGCTTCCAGCTCCCGAGGCGACGGAGGCTCCTCTGGCGGTGAAGTTTCGGCCTTCGGCGAGGGCAGCAATCCGCGCCGGATGGGTCGTCTGTCAGATCTGCGGTCGCCGGGGGCGCTGGGTGAATCCTTTTCCCGAGGTGCAGCAAGATCCCTGATGAACAAGTGGCTCGCATCCGCCATCTGTTTCATGCCGAGCATTGGAAGATCGGCACCATTGCCGCCGAACTCCTTCTCCACCCCGATACCGTGCGCCGTTCGCTCGACACTGACCGTTTCCGCAGCCGGCCGCGCCTGCGCGCTCAGTTGACCGATCCTTACCTCGACTTCCTGCGCCAGACCCTGCAGCAATATCCTCGCTTGCGCGCTACCCGCCTCTTCCAGATGATCGTGCCGCGCGGCTTCACGGGCAGCGTCACCCAACTGCGCCGCGTGGTGGCTGACCTGCGCCCGCCACGCCGGGAAGCTTTTCTGCGTCTGCGCGTTTTCCCAGGCGAACAGGCGCAGGCCGATTGGGCCTACTTTGGCGAGGTTCGGATCGGCCGCGCACGCCGCCGTTTGTCTGGCTTCGTCCTCACCCTCTCCTACAGCCGTGCCTTGTGGTTGGAATTCTTCTTCGACCAGAGCCTGGAAAATTTTCTCCTCGGCCACGTGCACGCCTTCCACGACTGGGGTGGGGCGCCCAGGAGCTTGCAGACCGACAATCTCCGCAGCGTGGTCCTGGAACGTCGCGGCGATGCCATCCATTTTCACCCCCGCTTCCTGGAACTTTCCGCTCACTATCACTTCGCCACACTTCCTTGCCGCCCCGCGCGCGGCACAGGCAAGCTTATCGAGAATAATGGCGGCAGGGATTTCTGGGGGAATCCCGTACCTTCAGGGACAAAGCCTGATCATGGTGCTTCGCAGGAGTGAAGTGACGCGAGCGCAGGGGTGTTTGTAGAGTCTGTGTAATAACTCGATTTTGCGTGTCATTCCGAGGGGCCGCAGGCGACGACCCGTCGCCCGAAGGCTCTGGGCCGCAGGGCGAGGAATCTCGTACTGCATTGAAAATACTCAGAGCGGGATTCCTCGCTGCGCTCGGAATGACAGCCTGAATGAGGTTTTTGTACAGACTCCTGTGGGAGGGACGGCCACCTGTCCCTTGAGTTTTGCCGGGTCGCTCATCAGTGAGGGTAGGGCAAACCCCACCCCCAGGAGAGGCGCGTGTTTTTTCGCGACCTATGAGGACTGGGTCGGATATAATAGGTGGGTAGCCAGGCTACGGAACATTAGGGGCTTAATCAACTGCATACTTTGAGGTGTCGTAGGAGTGACCCTTATGGTTGTCTGACTGCGGCCACAAGGGCCGTCCCCACAGGCGATTTCTACGGGGCATGAAGGCGGCGGACCACACGCGCCACCGACGTATCTTTAGGGAGGAGCGAAAATGAGCGAGGTGCGAGTACTGGTTGGGACACGAAAGGGAGCGTTCATTTTGGAGTCGGACGGCAAGCGCGAGAAATGGGACATTAAGGGGCCGCAGTTTACGGGATGGGAGGTCTACCATATGAAAGGGTCGCGGGTTGACCCGAACCGGCTGTACGCGTCGCAGACGAGCGGCTGGTTCGGCCAGGTCATCCAGCGCTCGGACGACGGCGGCAAGACTTGGGCGGCGCCTGGGGGAGGGGTGACGACCTCGCCGCAGGGCTGGCCTCAAGGCGAGAGCAACAAATTCGTCTACGACACTTCTCCTGAAACCGGCAAGCCCCTCACCACGCACCAGTTTTACGATGGCACGCAGCACCCCTGGGAGTTCAAGCGAGTCTGGCACCTCGAACCGTCGTTGAACGATCCGGACACGGTCTACGCCGGCGTGGAGGACGCTGCACTCTTTCGCTCGACCGACGGCGGGAAGAGTTGGCACGAGCTTGCCGGGCTGCGCGGCCACGGTACAGGACCCAAGTGGCAGCCTGGGGCCGGTGGGATGTGCCTGCACACCATCATTCTGGATTCAGCCAGTCCCGGCCGAATCTATATCGCCATTTCGGCGGCAGGCGCCTTCCGCACCGACGACGGCGGCAAGACCTGGAAGCCGATCAACCGTGGGCTCAGATCACAATTCCTCCCCGACCAGGATGCCGAGGTTGGCCATTGCGTTCACCACATCGCGATGAATGGCAAGCGCCCGGGCGTGCTCTTCATGCAGAAGCACTGGGATGTGATGCGCAGCGACGATGCGGGCGATTCGTGGCACGAGGTCAGCGGGAATCTACCGACGGACTTCGGATTCGCCATCGATGT
>Ga0187782_10001018_pt1 | contig 20053 bp, 6 predicted proteins | sample 0715_SJ02_MP15_2_FD_132454 | JGI IMG/M metagenome (GOLD analysis project Ga0187782, IMG submission 132454) | Tropical peat soil microbial communities from peatlands in Department of Meta, Colombia - 0715_SJ02_MP15_20_MG | ecosystem: Environmental > Terrestrial > Soil > Wetlands > Peat | place... | reverse complement strand
GTTCCATCCCTCTCGGACGACGGTGGACCACCGCGACCGGCGCAGGGTCGGAAGTCGAACGCGCGAACGCGCCACTCGTCGCCCACGGGCGGACATTAGAAGTCGTCTCGCCGCACCGATCTCCGGCGGCCCGGGTGCGGGTCCGGGACCGGGCGAAAACCCTTTCGCGCTCCTGGTGGGAGCCCGAGCGTATTCAAGAACCCGTACGTGTTGGCCGCCGGTCGAGGCGAAGTTCCGTGCCCGCACGTAGACCTCGAACGCCCAAGGCGCCCCCCGCACCTCCCCCCTCGAACGGATTCCTGAACGTCCTGGACGAGCGGACCGGGTCGAACTACCGGATCGCGATCGAGGACGGGGCCGTCCGAGCGACCGATCTCCATCAGATTCGGGGGAGCCCCGAGGAACCGGGGTTGCTTAGCTACGACCCGTCCTTCACGGCCACCGCCTCGTGCCGAAGCGCGATCACGTTCATCGACGGCGACCGCGGAATCCTGCGGTATCGGGGGTATCCGATCGAGGAGCTGGCCGCCTCGAAGTCGTATCTCGAGGTTGCCTACCTGCTGATCCACGGGAGCTTGCCCACGAAGAGCCAGCTCTCGGACTGGCTCTACAACATCACCCATCACACGATGCTCCATGAGAATGTCCAGAAATTCATGGACGGGTTCCACCACGACGCCCATCCGATGGCCATGATGGTGAGCACTCTCGCCGCCCTTTCGACGTTCTACCCGGACGCGAAGAACATCTCGGACGAGCATATCCGTTACCAGCAAGCGTTTCGGCTGATCGCGAAGGTTCCGACCGTCGCCGCCTTCGCCCATCGTCACTCCACCGGCATGCCCTACATTCACCCCAGCAACGACCTCTCCTACACCGAGAACTTCCTCGCGATGATGTACCGTCCCTCGTGGACGACCCAGTACACACCGGACCCGGTCCTGGCGAAGGCGCTCGACACGCTGTTCGTACTGCACGCCGACCACGAGCAGAACTGCAGCAGCAACGCGATGCGAGCGGTAGGGAGCTCCCACGCCGACCCGTACAGTTGCGCGGCCGCCGCGGCAGCGGCGCTCTACGGCCCTCTCCACGGCGGGGCGAACGAGCAGGTCGTCCGCATGCTGCAGGAGGTTGGCTCGAAGGAACGCGTGCCCCAGTTGATCCGCCAGGTGAAGGAGGGCCGTCGCCTACTAATGGGCTTCGGTCACCGCATCTACCGGAGCTACGACCCGAGGGCCCGCTTGATCCAACAGATCGCGGAAGAGGTGTTCGCGGTGACGGGGCGGAACCCGCTCATCGACGTGGCGCTGGCGCTCGAGAACATCGCGCTCTCGGACGACTATTTCATCTCGCGCCGGCTCTACCCGAACGTCGACTTCTATTCGGGGATCATCTACCAGGCGATGGGCTTCCCGACCGACATGTTTCCCGTCCTGTTCGCCATCCCTCGGATGTCCGGGTGGATCGCGCAGTGGATCGAGATGCTCCAGGACCCCGAACAGAAGATCGCCCGACCCCGCCAGGTCTACATCGGCCCGGCCGAGCGTCACCTCGAGGTGACCGGGGTGAGGGTGCCGGTCCGCCGGCCCGCGCGTACCGTCGACACCCGCCCGCGGCCCCGGGCCCCCCGGCCCGCCCCGGCGAGCTAAGCTAGACGTCGAGCGTCGCGGACAGCCGTCCTTTCTGGACGGCCCTCCGAAACGCCTGGTGGTCGAGCTCGGTCTGGTCCGCGTACGCCTCCGCGAAGGAAGCTACGGCACGGTCGAACACGGTCCCGCTTCCCAAGTACCCGGCGATCGCGGCGGGGTCGCCGGTCCGGGCATGGGCACGCGCGAGAGCTGCCCCGCAAAGTTCGGCCTGTCCGGCGAACTCGCGGGGCCCGAGCGTCGAGATCTCGTACGCGTACTTCATGTCGCGCAATTGACGCACGTAGAAATCCCGGTCTTCGAGCCGGCTCCATCCCAGAAAGACGTCGCTCGCCTCCTGGATCAGATGCTGCCCGGTCACCACGCGCTCGGCGTGATTCGGGTACGGACTCGGGCCGAGGAACGGCTCGAGGGCCGAGGCGGTCGCCTGCTTCGTCTGAAGGAACAGCGGGTCTTCGAGGTCGCTATCCGCCAGCAGCAACACGACCGAGCAGACGAGGCCCACGCTGCCGACCCCGACCACCTTCTGGGCGACGTCGGCGACGTGGTAGCGGTCGAGCAGCATGCGGCGCTCATCCGGCAGGGTCTCGAGGTAGCGTTCGAAGAACGACCGTGACATCCGTTCGGCGCTCGCGTCCCGGGAATGCACGATGAGCGGGGGATTGTCTCGGATGCGCGGTTCCCCCCGAACGGACTCGGTGAGCCGGGGGAAGGCGTGGAGACCGGTGCGTCGCCGGGACCGAGTGGCGGCGCGGGACATCAGGGTGCGAAGCACTCGGTCCTCGGGAAGAGGAGGGCTGCGAAGGTCGAGGTGGGCATACCAGATGTCGAGATACCGCATCGAAGAGAAGGTGAGCATCATCTGCCGGTAGGAGCGCAGGGCGGACCGTGTCGCACGTCGGATGTCGGACCGGCCGTACCGATTCACCCGGCCCGCGACCACCACGCTGGTGGCGAGCCGTTTCACGTCCCACTCCCAGGGCCCGGGCAGGGTCTCGTCAAAGTCGTTGAGGTCGAACGTCTGTTGTCGCTCCGGGGTTCCGAACACCCCGAAGTTCGACAGGTGGGCATCCCCGCAGAGCTGCACCCGAAGGCCGGTGGCCGGCGTCGTCGCGAGGTCCCGAGCCATCACGGACGCCGCACCGCGTAGGAATCCAAAGGGCGAGTCGGCCATCCGGCCGTACCGAATCGGCAAAAGTTCCGGCAGCCGACCCCGGCAGGCCTCCTCGATTTGGCCGACCACGTCCGGACGGTCTCGGTGAGGCCGCCAACTGGCGTGACTCGAACGCGGGACCCGTTTCCGAAGCGCCTTTCCCGCGGCGAGGCGGTCCGCGCGAGAGCCCGCCCGCTGCGGCTCCGTCTCTTTCCGACCGAGGTCTGGCATCGACATTCCCGCGGCTCGCTTGCCCGGCACGATAGAGCGGTTCGCGTTCCTCCGCGGTTTTGCTGGCCATCGTACCGAATCGCCGCAATCTAACACTTTCCGCCCGGCACCGGGATTGCGGAATTCGCCGGGCACAAGAGATAAGGAGGGGAACCGGCCAAGTAGAAGGCGACGTCGACGGAGTCGACGCGAGACGACCTCCGGAGTCGCGGGAACCGGGTCTGGGTACCGGTAACCGCCCGGAAGGCACCGCGCCGTGCCTCCCTCGATCGAGCGACGATGAACCAGTGGCGGGAGAAGTTCCGACAGTCCCGTTGGGCGATCCTCGGGGCCGTCGCACTGGCGCTCATCGTGGTCGTGCCGGGGGGTCCCTCGTACTTCACGAGCGGTTCTCCGCGAGCGGCGGGCCCGCAACCCATGGCGCCCCAGGAGGGGACTCCCGTGTCGGTGGTGGCGGGCGAAGGGAGCACCGTCGGCATTTCTCCCAGCCTCGAGGGAATGACCTACTACGTCGACTACGACTCGGGAAGCGACCGTAACGCCGGGACCTCGCCGGGCACCGCGTGGAGACACGTTCCGGGCGACCCCTCGGCCACCGGAGTTCCGGCCAACATTACCCTCGCTGCGGGCGACACGGTCGTGTTCCGGGGAGGAGTGGTCTACAACGGGACCATCGTCGTTCCGTGGAGCGGCGAGCCCGGTCGACCGATCACGTACGACGGGAACACGGCGGGTTCGTTCGGCACCGGTCGCGCGATCGTCGACGGTCAAGGCACGGCGCGGGGGCCGCTCGCGTACCAGTACGGTTTCCTCGGGGGCGAGCAATGGAACGGATTCGAGGACGTCGGCGTCTCGTACGTGGTCATCGAAGGCTTCGAGATCCGCGACCAGAGGTACATCTGGAACGACACGGGCGGAGGTTGGAACAACGGGCCCCAGGGCGTCGCGATCGGAGGGGTCGGGTCGAACGTCACCGTAGAAAACTGCTTTATCCACGACGTTCAGCCGATCGCCCTGGCGGTCAACAACAATAGCGAGGTGATGGGCTCGTTGAATGCCTGGACCTCGGTCCACGTCACCAACCTGACGTTCACGGACTCGAACGTCAGTCTGGCAAGGTACGCCGGTACGTCCGGATCCCTCGCGCGATTCAAGATCTACGTCGGATGGGGGGCCGACGACTACACCATCGCCTCCGCGTACCTCGGGCCATACTGGGCGAGCAACAACACGCTCCAGGTCTATCAGGACCTCAACCTCACGATGCCCGGCTGGAACACGGCCTACAGTGATCCCGTCGGGCAAGCAGAGGCGTACGGGTACTCGATCTTCAACATGACCGAGGGGCCGATGTACGGCAAGCAGAGCGCCGACATCGCCGTCGCGACACATGCGCATGTCTCGCTCCTCAACAACACGCTCTCCGACGCCGGCACGGGCATCGACCTCAGCCAGGACAATAATTCCCTCGTCGAGGGAAACGACATCTCGAGTGTTTCGTGGGGAATCGCGGGGGGCAGCGGCGAAATTCCGGCCGCCCAGCTCGTGGACGTGACGATCGCCTTCAACCGGCTTCACGACTTCTATCCGTACGTCCGGAACGGCTACTGGTCGGGTTGGCACGGCGATGGAGTCTACCTGTTCGCCGGATCGAACAGCTACGCCACCATCCGAAATCTTTTGGTCGAGGGGAACGATTACTACGGCTACATTCCCGAATCGACGGCCCTCGTCTACTGCGAGGACGCCGACTACGTGAACGTGACGATCTTCGACAACATTTTCGCGGCGAGCGGCTCGTGGATGATCCGGATTTCGGCCGACCCCGGTTCGATTCTCAACGACGTCCGCGTCTTCAACAACGACTTTGTCATCGCGCCGCTCGACGAGAGCCCGGCGATTCTGTTCCAGGGAGAAGTGACCAACATCAGCCTGCGGAACAACATCGTATGGATACCGTCCGGCTGGGGCGCCGTCTTCTCGTTCGACCCGGTCGGCCTGAACCCGCTCGGCAGCAACGATAACCTGCTCGGAAGCGACTACGCCTACGCGGGCGACATCGGTTACAACGGGACCGAGTACACGCTGGCCCAGTGGGTCGCATCGAACTACGCTTTCCCGCACGACCAGCAGAGCCGGATCGACGAGAACCCGCGCTTTGCCAACTATCCCGACTTCGAGCGGTACGTGATCGGCGGCGGGTTGAGAAACGTGACGCTCCAGGTCGAGGACCCGGCGGTGAACCCGCACGTGAACGCGACGATCCGCGTCGGCGACCATGTCGAGTACGATTTCGACGGCGTGATGCGCACCGTGACCGCCGTGGGCCGCGGTTCGCCCCAACCCTGGGTCGAGTTCTCGCCGGCGCTCACCGCTCCGCCCACGGCGGGGGACTTCGTGACCGACTGGGGGAACGACACGAACCTCACCCTCGACCTCCACCTTGAAGCGAATTCTCCGGCGATCGGTGCCGGCGAGAATCTCGCGGGACAGGTCCCCGCGGTCGACGCCGGCGGGAACGCTCGGCCCGAGACGGGTCCGTGGGACATCGGGGCGTACCAATACACGCCCACACCTCCCCCCACGGCCTCGACCCACTCGTCCGGAAGCTTCCCGTACGGAACGGTTGCGATTATCCTCGGGGGGATAGGGGTGGTCCTCGTCCTGACCGGAGTGATGCTCTTCCGGCGACGCCGACGACCAACCATATCGAAGGTAGAGGCGGATTCCGCGGTGGGTCCATAACGGGGTTTCCGCCCTCCCTGAGTATGGTGTGCTACGGTGTAGCACGCCGTCCAACGAATGGCGGTTGCCGCGAGCCCCTCCCTTAAGTGAGGGTTCCGGCTCGACGCCGCTGCGGAAGGCGTTCCGTCAGAGGGTGGATATGACAAAAGTCGGCAGAAAGAGCACCTGGGCCGCCATCGGGATGGTCCTTCTACTCGCCATCGCCATCGTTCCCGCGATCTCGGGTGCCGCAAGCCCGGCCACCGCCTCGAGCGCAGCCGTCACGTCGGCTCCCGCGGGTTGCGCCGCGTCGACCAGCTCATCGGGGGGCCACTCGTCCGGACCCTCCGACACCCAGTGGTCCTACGGCGGCGAAGGATGGTCCAACTGGAGTGTCAGCTACCATCACTTCACGTTCTCCTACAACAGCACCTTCGGCTGGACCGTCGTCTTCACGGTGATCACCAATTCGACCACCGGAGTCACCCTGCTCGAGGAGCAGCGAACCCTCGGGATGACCGTCTGGGCGAACCTCACGAGCCCGAACGTTACCGCGAACTATCTCTACCATGCCTTCGAGGATGATGCGGCGTTCGCGAACGTCACGAACCACTCCACTGTCTACGTGAACGGTTCGCCGGTCGCGGCGCTCGGTCTCCTGAACGCCTCGGTCGCGGCGTGCAGCACCATTCACCAGGCGATCAGCATCGCCAACAAGACGGCTACCCGCACCGGCTTTCTCAACGTGACCGGAATCGCCGAGGCCTCGATCTCGTTCAGCCCATCGCTCGGCTTGATCCCGTTGAACCTGAGCGGCATCGAGATGTGGAACTCTTCGTCGACCGCGACGGCGGCCGCGAGCTGGAACGTCTCCTACGCCTACATGGAGCTCAACGGATTGAGCGGTTCGGGCTCGAAAACCGGATCGCTCAGCGGCACCTGGCCGGTCAACCTGACGGGCTACAAGTTCGAGGCTCGCCATGCGTTCTCGGACCGCAAGCCCCGGGTCGGTGTGGTCCTGATCCTCCAGGGACCGTTCAACTGCTACGACGGGTTCATCCTGCTGCCGCGTAACTTCGACTTCTTCGGCACGGCGGTCCACGGATACGACCCCTACGGATTCGGTTCGGCGAGAATCTCTTCGGAGAGTCTCTACCTAAGCCCCGGACCGGGCGGCTTCGCCGTGACCGCGGCGGACCAGTCGTTCGCGGCCGTCAACACCGGGATGAATGGGTTCGTCGGTCCGAACACCTTGGTCGCTTCGGACGCTCTCAGCTCGCCGGCGACGACGGTGTACGGGGAGCCGATGCCGGTGAGCCAGGCGAAGGCGATCGACCGGTCCCTCGCGGCGAGCCCGACGCTCGGAACTTCACCAGCGCCGTCCCACAGCTCCTCGATGCTCGCATCGAGCGAGGAGTTCGTCGCGGTGGTTGTGGGATCCGTCGTCGTCGGGATCGTCGCGGTCGTGGCCGCGCTGGCGTGGACCTCCACGAGCCGTCGCCGGGCCGCGGGAACTCAAGCCGTACAACAGGTCCTCGTGCCGGCTGGAGCCGCCAACTCCCAGGTCGCACGGACCACCGGTGGAACCAACGGTTCCTCCCAAACCGAGGAACCCGGCCGGCCACAATAGTGGATAGAAGATCCAGCTTGGGCGGGTCGCGGACCGACCTGCGCAACCCTTTCCTTCCCTTTTCTTCGAAATCTCGGATGTCTTGGGGAGCCGCCCGATACGAATCGGGGGGCGAGAAGGAGGAGAACCACTGTCCTCGTCAACGGGGTCGACCGGGGCCTACCGCACGGTGGGTCCACTCCCCCGTGCGAGAGAGCGTGCCACGACGCATGCGTTCCGCGGCCGAGCAACGACCCTACCTCGCGCCAATCCTCGGCCACGGTGTCGGGGACCAGCTCGTTTAGCGCCCGGGACCGTTCGCGCAAAGGCGGCCCCGGTGGGGGCGGCGACTCACCATTAGGAGTTCTCCGAGGCTTTGGAGCGTCACTCCCTTCCAGTTCGTGTCCGGGTTGTACCTCGGGTCGGGACCGGAATGATCCTCGGGAAATCGAAAGAGAAATGCCTCCAGCCCCACCGCCTCGGCTCCGGTGAGTTCGTGGCTGCCTCCGTCGCCGACGTAGGCGCACTGCTCGGCGGGAAGGTCGAGCTGAGCAAGAGCGCGGAAGTACATCCTCGGGTCCGGCTTACAAAAGCCTTCCCGACACGAAAAGACGGTCACGGCGATTCTCGAGCCCAGAGCGCACGAAGACCAGAGCAGCGGTGCTTCCTCCGAGGCGTCGCTCACTACCGCCAGGCGGACACCGGCGTCACCCAAAGCGTCCAACGCCGGCAGGACGGGCCCGCAGGCATCCAGCTGGGACCGGGTGAAAGTAAGCCGCGTTTCGATTGTCTGTTGAATTTCACCGGCCGAAGGAGATACGTCCTGACGTTCTGCGATTCGCCGAATGGTCTCCCCGAGCGAGCCGAGTCCGCCGCTCACCCTCTCCCGGAAGCTCCCGGACCAATCTCGTTCGAAAGCTTCCGGGTCCACGTGCAGGATCTCGGCCATCCGGTATAGGTGCTCTGCCCGGTCCACTCTCGGGCCGGCGGGTACGAGGGTTCCGAAGAGGTCGAGAAGAACACCGTCGAACGGAGGATTCGCCGTCGTGATCCCTATAGCCCCCTTCGGCGAGGCCCAGGAGGGTTTCGCTACATGAAGTTGAGGCGCTGGGGCCGGCGTTTCGGGTTTGTCCGTCCTCACTTCGGCGGAGGCGCTTGGCCAGGAGGGGAGGCCGACGGCCTTGGCTGCTCCGCGGCACTCATAACGGGCGGGAGGATCGCCATCATCTGACGGAACGGGTGGCCGGTCACCCCGGCGACCAGGCGGTCGATTCCCATCAGCAGTAGCGCGAACGCCAGGAAGAAGATCAGCAACCACAGGGCCAGGAGCGGCTCGACGAGGACAACCAGCGCGAGCACGATCGACAGAAGGCCCACAGTCACGGCAAAGGCCCGGTACCAGGTCGGCAGTTTCATGGTGGATGCGGCCGCCATACACACCTCGCCGTTGCACGGTTCCGCGTGATATAACTCCTGCATCATCCGCGTTTGCGAGCGGTTGTCCCGGACCGCGGTCCGACCCTCTCTCGCTTCGGCCCGGGGTGAGCGCGTAGGGATAGAATGGCGCTCCGCGCATCCAAAGTCGTGGGCATCGAGATCAGCGGAACCAGGCGCACAGGGTGAGTCAGGTGTCGAACGGCAACTCGTCTGGCGGATGGCCCCGAGCGGATTCGCCGGTTGTTACAAGATAGAGCGGATACATCACGATTGGATTCGAGGTCCTGCCATCGGCGGGTCCCATCATCCTTCATCGGACCTCTCGTCGAGTCGAATCAGAGTGTGCGCTCGGGCGATCCCTCCAAATCAAGACCACCCTGATCACGGAACCCTCGACGGGATAGAACAAACGATATCCCTCGAGGTGAAATCGCCAGGCTCCCGATTCATTTTTTACGGATTTTTCCTCTGCAACCGATCGCGAATCCCAACCACCTGCCCCCTCCAGTTCGGATAAGAGCAGCGGCCAGTAGGCTGCGATTCCCCTCGACTCAGCTTACACACACGGTAGCGCGGAAAGGGTCCCGCGCAAACTTAGATAACGTATAACACACATCACGCCGCTCCCTGGGTGACTGCGGTGATACAACCGCCAAAGCCGTGGATCGTAGTTGCCATCCTCGTCCTTGCGGTGCTCGGCTGGACGGGTCTCGGAAGCACGGTCCTTGGAAGCCCTACCACGGAGACCCCAGCGGGGCACCCCGGACCTGGGGTTGCTGAGGCGGGCTCGGTTCCCTCTTCGACAGCTGCGCCATCGTCCCCGACCCCCACCGGACCTGCGGAGCCCGAGGGACCGCCCAATGTCGCGGCGTCGATGGCGGCCCAAGCCCTGGCTGCCGCGCGTGCGGCCGGCGTAAACCCGGACGTCGTTTACATTCCGCGCCCGTCCGCGACCCCCGCACAAGTGGCCGCCGTTGAAGAAACGGGCACGGTCGCCCCACTTTACACGGCTAACCCTGCTCCGATGGGAGTGGCCTATTACGGGCTCAGCGGGACCGGCACGGAGCCCCCGACCGCCACTACCCTCACGACGACCGCTATTCAGGGTTCTGTAGACGTGAACGATGTCCGGGGTGCGGACCTGTTCCAAGCCGCGCCCGACAGTTTTAGCATCCAATTGAACGCCGTCCTCACCGGCGTGACCCTTCTCGGAAATCCGAGCTACACCTTCTGGACTCAGGACATCGCCACTTACTTTCCGTCAACCGACACTCTGTTGCTGGTCACGAACATTTGGAACTTCTCGGGCTTACCCATCTCCTCCAACGCCCTCTACAACACCAGCGGATCCTTTACCAGCGATGACTCCAGCGACTATGGCGCTCTCGGGTTCTACTACTCTGAGCGCACCGTCCAGGGCGTAACGGAACCGTTTGACCTGACGCTCGAGATGCAATCTACCGTCCTCGACATCGGCGGGACTGCGGGACTGAATCAGTTGCTCTTCGGCGCCTCGCTTACTAGCAGTTCATTGAGTTTCAGCTATCCCGCGTTCGACAACGTGATCTTCGACTCCTCGGGAATGCTTCCCTACGGCACTGTGCCGTACGGGGAACCCGCTCCCTACACCGCAAGCGGCACCGTGCTCAACCCCCTCGACCTGACCGACGACTTCGAGCTCGTGATCTGTGGGCCCGGGGGTGGAAGCAACGTGGACCTTGGCACCGCCGACGCCGAGCTGGGGTTGGCCTATTACGACGCAAGCAGCAGCAGCTTCGTCCCGGTTCCCGCTGCGTACAGCTACGGCGGCGACACAGGCGAATCGTCCATCGGCGCGAACGTCGCTTGGAGCGACGCCCCTGGGGGGCCCGCCGGCCTTACTGATTATGGAACGATGAGCACGGGGCCGTCGATCTTGAGCGGTCTCTGGGGTACCGGGGCGCCGGAGGGAACTTCCTCCCTTACCCTCAGTGAAACCCCGGCCAACGCGTTCAACTTCTTCCTCTACTACGGCACGAATTCCTTCTCGACCCCGATCGTCTCCCAATACGCGTACGCCCCGAACCTGGACACGAACACGTTCTACCTGATGCCCGGGAGTTGGAGCATCCGCTCCGAGCTCTCCGGCTACTCCCCCTCGGTCTCTAACTTCTACCTCGGCCCCTCGGGCCCGTCGAGTCCCCACTCCAATACGCTCGATATCTACGAGGTCGCGGCGGGCGGAATCAGCTCGGAGAGCCTCGATCCGTCCGTGTGCTACGCAACCGTCTGCGCCGAGCCGGTGGCCAACGTCTACGAAACCCTCGTGACCTATGCGGGCAGCAGCTCCTCCCAGTTGCTCCCCCTGCTCTCCACCTGCGTTCCGGGAGCGGGCGCATTCTCCCCGTCCTCGGTTTCCTGTGAGAACCTCTACGGTCAGAGCTTGGTCGTCAACAATCCTTCGACCGGCCTCCCCGAGTACTGGACGTTCCCCATCGACAAGAACGCCCGCTTTTACGACCCAAGCACCGGCGCGAGCTGGCCGGTGTATCCGTCCGACGTGATGTTCTCCTTCGCTCGGACAATGAGCTACGCGAACCTGCCGCAGCCCGAAGTCAATCCCGGGTGGATCCAGTCTCAGGCCCTCCTTCTCCCCGGCAATCCGAGCTGGGACGGTGGCATCCATGCCCCGTACAACAACACGCCCTCCAGCATCCTCGGGTCGATGCTGGTGAACGACTCCACGTACTGTCCCGCCTCGGCGATGGCCGCGAACGGCTGCATCACATTCGTGGCGGATGGCGGCGGCACCGACTGGCCGTTCTTCCTTCAGCTGGTCGCTCAGCCGTTGGGCGCCGGCATTCAGTCGTGTGGCTGGGCCTCGTACGAGGGTGCCGACCTTCCAGGGTTCCCGGGGACGTCCGCCGCCGAGGGCGACGGTCCATGCCTCCTACCGGGAGATGCTACGACCACCAGCAGCCCGGATTTCCAGAACGGCGTCAAAGCGATCGGTCCGACGGGGTGGGACAGCTACCAGCTTCAGGCCGATAATTCTCCGGCCATCGTCCCCAACCTACGGTATGCAATGGTGGGCTCGGGACCGTACTATCTGGCCTTGGTCTCGTCGAGCAGCAGCTACACCCTGCAGGCCAATCCCGCCTACGCTCAACCGAACTGCGCGGGGGTTGCATCGTGCTACCCGGATCCCCGGACCTACCTGCCGACCGTTGACGTCAACTGGGAGTCGAATGACCTCACCGGCATTGAAGAGTACGAGGCAGGCGAGGCGGACTTCGCGACGATCTCACCGAGCGACACCTCCACCCTGCTCCTGCTGCAGTCGGGGGGAAAGCTCGGGTTCGTCGACACCCCGAGCTTCGAGGAATTCTTCCTCCCTTTCAACCTCAACTTCAATGTTGCGGGTGAGAAATCGATCAACCAGACGGGCGTGCTCAACGTTCCGAGCGACTTCTTCTCGAGCGACTCCCTGCGCAACTTCCTGACGCACGCCTGGCCGTATGCCACGGTTAACGCCACCCTGAACAGTATCGACGGAGTCAGCTACGGGTTCAACTACGGGGGCCCGATCCCCCAGTTCATGGGGGACTTCTATCCCAGCAACGTGAGCTTCCCCAGCACGGACCCCGACCTGAATTCCAACGATGTGGGTGGGGCGGCGTGGTGGTGGGCGCAGGCAAACAATCCTTCCACCCCGTACTACGACCCGGAGCTCGCGACTTGCTCCGCGTCGGCCCCATGCCAGTTCCCGATTGTGGGCCAGCTAGGCGATCCCACGCAGGACAGCGCGTTCGCACTCTACATCAGTGAGATCGATAGCCTTACCGGGGGGGCTCTTGAGCCGTACACCTTCGATCTCAGTACCGGGACCCTCTACGGCTACGCGGCTCAGGGCTACCTTCCCGACTATTCCGCCGGATGGGCTCCCGATTATGCGGACCCGACGGACTATTTCCAGCCGCTCGCGCTGCCGAATAGCGGCTTCTACACCGGCGACGACTCCGTCTCGGAGCAGCTGGCCCAGTCGCAGTACAACAGCCCCTTGTGCGGTCACAGCACGTTCAGCACCACGGACTGGTCGAGCCTCACCTACTGGGCGAATCTTGGACCGATCCCGAGCGACTGCCAGGGGGTCGCCTACCAGGTCGCGGTGAGCTACGGAACGTGGACGGACTTCCAGCCTCTGGGCTCCCAGCGGGTGCTCGCCTACAATCTGGTCGAGCACATTCTCAACCAGCTGGCGCTCTACACTTGGGAGGACCAGGCGAACGAAGTCGAATCCTACGCACCCTGGATCGACCCCGCGACGGTGAACACCAACCCGATGATTGGAGGCAGCGGGGACCAACTGTGGTTCAACATCGGCGAAGAGGGTTACCTCGACATCGATCTGCCCGCCGACTTCTCGGCGGGAGTTTACACGCCGCTCTGGGCGTTCGACACCCCGGAGGTGGTTGCGCTCTCTCAGTCCGGGCAAGGCACCCCCTCCGATCCGTTCGTGCTGATCAATCAACAGCCCGCCCCGCTATCGTCGAGCTTCGGGTTGTACAATGACTACGGGTTCCCGGTCTTTCCGGGAGTCTTCCTTCAAGATACGGACTCCTCGGTGGAACTGTACGAGCCTCCGAGCTTCTCTGCCTACACGAACGATTCTCAGTCCTGGGGCGACGAACTTCCCCAGACGAACGACCTCCAGTACTGGTTCTGGGGCGTCAGCAACGTCGCCCTCGTAGATGCGGTGAACATCAGCGGATGGTTCGGCGCCGAGGCGTACTCTCCGTTGTACTTCAATTCGTTCAATGTCGTCTTTTACAACTCAGAGGACAACTTGGTCGCCGGCAACTCGTTCTTCACGGCGAGCCAAGGGCTGTTGATGTACACCATCTTTTCCGAGCCCGACTACAATACCGTCTGGGGAAATCAGTTCATCCAGATCGACCCGCCCCTTGGTTGTCCCGCGTCGGGCCAGTGTCTCGCGCTCCTTCCGTTCGAATTCGGTCTCGGGCTGGAGATCGGCGAGGACTACGACCTCGTCTACAACAACCTGTTCGCCACGCCGACGACGGCGTGGCTTCTGCCGCTCAATCTCGTCACCGGCTCACCCGAGTTGTACCCCGATAACCTATGGAACATCGCGCCGGAGTCCGCTTCGATCATCAATTACCTCGTCGGGGGAACCACGCTCTCGACCCAAGCCAACCCCGAGTCGGGGTTCCCGACGATTCCCCTCACCGGCAGCATCGTCGGCGGGCTGACCCAGGGTGGCAACTCCTGGTGGGACCAGGGGGTCGCCGTGAACTGGGACAACGGCGCCGTCAACACGAATCCGACCGTCTATGAGGAGAACGCGCCAACACTCCTCGACCCTCTGAGCGGGTACCCTACGTACGCCGTGGCTCTCATGTCCACGTACTCCTGCGACCCCAGCGCCTCGTACACCTCAGTCCCGAAAGGCGACTATTACTGCATGACCTACATCTACGGGACAACAGGTGGGGACAACGCCCCGCTCACGACGATTACCGCATCGGTGTCGTTCGCGGCGCAGGACCTGACCACCGGCGGCACCTGGGGCGCCGTGCTTTGCGGCCCGTCTGCAAAAGGCCCCGGAGGCCCGTCGGCAAAGGGCCCTGGAGGCTCTCCCTCGGGCTGCGGCCCGTCGGCAAAGGGTCCTGGAGGCATCCCCCCGGGTGAGGCTAGCAGCGAATCCTTGCTGTTTACCGAGTTTGCAACGAGTGCGTCCGAGGTCAATATCTTGGCCCCCCCGGGGGAGTTCTATTGGTCCATCCCGCTTTCCCCTCCCGGTGAGGCCGCTGAGAATCAACTCGGATCGTTCGCCGTGACCGGCACACCGAGTTCGCCCGTGCCCCCGGCGCCCGTTTCGACTACGCTCGCCCCCAGCTACATGGAAACGGCCACCGAATCCGGCCTCCCGACGGGGAGCGTCTGGTGGTTCAACGTGACGGGCCGTCTGCCGCTCTCGGGAACGGTCACGCCGTCCACCAACACGATCACCAGCGTCCTGCCCGACGGCACGTACAGCTACGTGATCCGGGGGCCGTCGGGGTACTCCGTCGTCGCGGGCCCGGCGACCGGGACCATTACCGTAAGCGGGGCGAACCCGCCGGGAATCTCGGTGACATTCAGCCAGGTTACTCTGCCGCTGACGGTATCACCGTCGGCGGGCCCGAACCCGACGGAGGTGGGCGCGTTGGTGACGTTCTCGGCCGGGGACACGGGCGGCGTAGCTCCGTACACCTACTCCTGGTCGGGCCTGCCGACCGGGTGCTTGAACCCTGGTGACCAGCAGTCGTTCAGCTGCACGCCGACAACTGCGGGATCATACACGATCTCCTTAGCGGAGACGGACCCTGTTGGTGAGGCGTCCGCCACTTTCACGCTGACGGTGAACGCAGCGCTCACCATCACGACCACGAGCCTGCCGAACTGGGACGTTAACTACGCTGGCTACTCGCAGACGCTCACCGCGACGGGAGGGGTGGGGGCCTACACGTGGAGCCTCTACTCGGGCACGCTGCCCACCGGGCTGACCCTGTCGTCGGGGGGAGTGCTCAGCGGGGCGCCGACCGCCACGGGGAGCTTCACCTTCACCCTCGAGGTGACGGACGCTCTCGGGGACACGGCGACCCAGAGCTTCACGGTGGTGATCAGCCCCTCGGTGAGCGCGGGCACAGCATCGGCCACTCCGAACCCCATCGACCAAGGTCAGAGCACGACGATCTCCACGACGGGAGCGTCAGGAGGATCGGGCAGCTACACCTACGCGTGGACAGGACTGCCGACGGGCTGCTCGAGCACGTCGGCGACGTTCAGCTGTGCGCCGACAGTGAGCGGGTCGTTTTCGGTGACCCTCACGGTGACCGACAGCCTGGGACAGAAGGCGAGCTCGACGTTTACGTTGACCGTGGACCCTGCGCTGGTGGTATCACCGTCAGCCACGCCGAACCCTGTTGACGTCGATCGGGCCATGACTGTCTCCGCGGGAGCCAGCGGAGGCTCTGGGAAATACACGACCTATGTGTGGTCCGGTTTGCCGTCCGGTTGCGCCAGCACGGCGGCCTCGTTCGTATGCACCCCCGCGGTTGGATCCGGAGGGACGTACGCTGTGAAGGTGAAGGTGACGGACTCGAACGGGAACACGGTGACAGGGTCCTTCACCCTCACGGTCACCCCGGCCACGCTCACGGTAAATCCGACAAGCGGGGTGGTCGTCAGCTTGGTGACCGTCACGGGTGCTGCCTACTCCGTGAATTCGAAGATAACCCTGACGTTTGGCTCGATAGGTATCCCGAGTTGCCTTGCAGGGAGCCTAAAGACGAGCTCGAGCGGGAGCTTCAGTTGCACATTCCTGGTTCCGATCGTGCCCCACGGCACGTACACGCTCACCGCGACGGATAGTTCGGGCAACTCTGCTACCGCCGCGTTCGAGGTGCTATCGGCCCTGTACGTTGTCCCCACTTCGGGACCTCCGGGTTCGTTGGTCGGGTTCGTTGGGACAGGCTTCGCAACCAACTCGGTCGTCACGGTGACGTGGTCGGGTGGGCTGGCGTGTACCGCGAAAACGACTTCCACGGGGCTTTTCGCCTGCTCATTCACCATCCCGAAAAAGACAGTCGCGGGAATGTACGTTTTCACTGCCACGGATAGCGCGGGAAACACTGCGACGGTGACGTTCAAAGTGACCTAGTAGCTCGTCACTGACATCGTACACCGATACCCGGTGCTGGCGAGGGCGCTCTGCTCGCGACCGCGCGGTCTCCAGACGTTTGTCCGACCTGTTCGACCTACATCGTCTCAGGACACCCCTCCTGCGAGGGGAACGCCGACCTGTGAGGGTGGCGACAACTTGAGGTGAGGACGTTTCCGTTCTGCGACGGTGGGATGACCCACGCTCTTATTCCCCGGAAGTTCTATCGAGGAGCGTGCCAGAAGGACGGCGCCGACTGGCCGCGATTATGTTCACTCACTTGGCGGGGTACGCGGTCATCGCGCAGCGGGACGAGCCGCTGGCGCTGAGCCTGGTCGAGGAGCAGCGGAAGCTGACCCGACCGGTATTTACCCGGTTCCGAGGAAGGGAAGTGAAAACGCTGGGCGACGGGGCGCTCGTCGAGTTCGACAGCGCGCTCCAAGCCGTCCAGTGTGCGGCGGAGATTCAGCGACGCCAGCATGAACGGAATTCCCGGTCGAACGTCGCCCCCGTGGAATTGCGGATTGGGATTCATCTCGGGGATGTGGAGCAGTACCGTGACGACATCTTTGGCGACGCGGTGAACATCGCGTCGCGGATCGAGCCCCTCGCCGAGGCCGGAGGGGTCTGCGTCACCGGTTCCATTCAGGAGCAGGTCCAGAACAAGATCCCCTACGCGCTCAAGCTGCTCGAGCATCCGGTCCTCAAGAACATCGAGTCTCCAGTCAGTGTGTACCGGGTCGAGCTTCCGTGGACACGGGCGGGCGCGTCCGAGCCGACCCCGTCCACGGACCGAACGTCGGCGACCCCAGCGGAACCTGAGTACGTGATTGGAGGGCCGCGGCGACTCGCCGCGATCATGGTCACGGACATGGTGGGGTTCTCCGCGCTCACGCAGCGGGACGAGTCGCTTGCCCTGAGGCTGGTCGACGAGCAGCGGAAGCTGACGCGGCCGGTGTTCGACCAGTTCCGAGGCAAGGAAGTGAAGACGATGGGCGATGGGGCGCTGGTCGAGTTCGACAGCGCGCTCGATGCGACCGACTGCGCTGTCGCGGTGCAACGGCAGCTCTTCGAGAGGAACCGGGATGCGGCTGGGGAGAGAATCGAGCTCCGGGTGGGGATTCACGCGGGGGACGTCGTCCACTCCGAAAGCGATGTCTACGGGGACGCGGTCAACATCGCGTCTCGGATCGAGCCGCTCGCCGAAACCGGAGGGGTCTGCGTCACCGGCTCAATCCAGGAGCAGGTGCAGAACAAGATTCCCTACCCGCTAAAGCTCCTCGAGCGGACGCCCTTCAAGAGCACCGAGTCCCCGGTCACCGTCTACCGGGTCGAACTGCCGTGGACACCTCCGAGCTTGTCCGAGGCGTCCCCGTTCACGGACCGGAAGGTGGAGCTCGACCAGCTACGACGAGCGTCCGCGGGGCTAAAGGCAGGGGAAGGACGGGCGATTGCCATCAGCGGAGAGGCGGGGATCGGAAAGACCCGCTTGCTCGAGGAATTTGCGGCCCGCGCGGCGCGCGAAGGGACTCGTATCCTGCGCGGCCGGGGGGACCGTGGCGGCCTCTCCATACCGTTTGCGCCCTGGTCGGGAGCCTTGCGCGACTTCGCTCGAGAGGCACCGAACCCCCTCCTCGACAAGGTGTGCGCAGAGTGCGCCGTCGCGATCGCCCAGCTTGTCCCGGAGCTAAAATCTCGCCTCGGGCCCGTGGCGGAATCGGCCCCGAGTGACGAACTGACCCAGCCGCGACTCTTCGAGGGGGTTCTTCGGTTCCTTGAGAACACGGCTCGCGAGGCGCCCCTGATCGTGGCGATGGACGACTTCCAATGGGCCGACAGTACCTCGCTTCAGCTTCTTGAGTACATTGCGCGACGGCTCGAGGGCCGCCGAATGCTGTTGGTCGTTGCCTACCGGGATGAGCCGCCTTCCGAGGCTGGGAGCTTGGACACCCTTGTCGCCGGCCTTGTCCGGGAGCACCAGTTCGAACGGGTCCCACTGAAACGGTTCGATCCCGCGACTTCCGTGCAGATGCTTGTCCACATGCTGCGCGGGCGGCTGCCCGCCTCGGGCGGCGAGCTGGCCCCGCTGTTGATCGAAAAGTCGGGAGGGAATCCGATGATCCTCGAGTCGATGCTGCAGTCGGTCGTTAGAGAGGGATCCCTAGTTTGGACCGAAGAGGGGTGGGCTCCGAAGACCGGTGTCGACCTTCGACTCCCGCCCGGTGTGGAGTCCGTCGTTCGGCAACGGCTCGTTGAGCTCGAGCCTCTGACCGTGGACATCCTTCGGCAGGCTTCCGTGCTCGGATTCCAGTTCTCCTTCGACGCCTTGCAGCGGACTACGGGGGTCGCCCCCGAGGAGCTCCTGACTCGGCTCGAGGAGGCGATACGGGCCCGCATCCTGGACGAGCAATCGGTGGGATCCGGCCGCTCGACATATGTCTTCACCGACCGGCCGGTGCGGGAGACGCTTTACAACGAGATCAGCCTTGCCCGTCGACCACGGTATCATTCGGACGCCGCCCGTGTCCTCGAGTCGCTGGCTGCCGAGGGGGTCCCGGTCCCGGCGGCCGAGCTCGCCTATCATTTCCGTCGCGCCAACGAGTCGGAGAAGGCGCTCGAGTACACCCTCCGCGCCGCTGACGAAGCTGCCCGGCTAAGTGCGCGTGAGGAGGCGTTCCGGCAGTACGGCATCGCCCGGGAGCTCTTGGAGTCGAGGCCCGACGAGAAGCGCAGGGCGGAGATTTTGTTCAAAGCGGGGGAACAGCTCGACGTGCTCGGGCGTCACTCCGAGGCATACCGTTCGATGTGTGAAGCCGCCGAGGTCTACGAGCACCTCGGGCTGACCTTGGAGGCCGGGAGGGTCCACCAGGGCATCGCCCGGAGGATCTATGCGCACAACGAGCTCGTCCGGGCGACCGAGCACATCGAGAAGGCGCGCCGGCTGCTCGAAACCGGACCGCCGAGCCTCGAGCTGGCTCTTCTCTACGACGATATTGCGACCGTGTTGTTCCAGGAGGTCCGGATGCGCGAGGCGGCCGAGAACTGGCGCCGCGCGATCGACATCGCGAAGAAGGTCGGAGCGCTCGGGGTCGAAGCATCGGCCCGAAGGTGGCTGGCCTGTGTCGTACCGACGGAGGAGAGCGGGAAGGTCTGGGAGTACCTCGACACTGCGCTCGACCTGGCCACGCGAGCGGACGTGCGGACCCTGGTGCCGACCGTGATGATGCTACAGGCGATCGCGCTCCTCCAAATGCGCGGCGATGGAAGGGGCGCGCGACGGAGGGCGGATGACACGATCGAGTACGCCCGGAGGGGGCAGGACATGCGCCTCGAGATGTTCGTGAAGGGAACGGTCTTGACCCATATTGAGTGGCGGCTAGGAGACCTCGAGCGCGCCGAGCGTATTGCGCTCGAGCACCGTGCGTTCGCCGCCGGCGATCCTCGTCGCGAGCGGCCATTCGCCATCACCGTCCTCGCCGAAGTGGCGCTCGCGCGGGGGGAGATCGACCGGGCGGAGAAGCTCCTCTGGGAGGCGGAGCGTCTTCTCG
>Ga0187782_10001017_pt1 | contig 20054 bp, 20 predicted proteins | sample 0715_SJ02_MP15_2_FD_132454 | JGI IMG/M metagenome (GOLD analysis project Ga0187782, IMG submission 132454) | Tropical peat soil microbial communities from peatlands in Department of Meta, Colombia - 0715_SJ02_MP15_20_MG | ecosystem: Environmental > Terrestrial > Soil > Wetlands > Peat | place... | reverse complement strand
TGGACCGCGCGGCTGTTGGCGATGGCGCGATCGATGACCGCCGTCGTTCGAATGTACCAGGCCGGCCGGGCGTACTGGATGAGCGGGTCGGTGTCGGCGCGCCAGCAGAACGGGTACTCGTGGCGGTAAGCTTCTGCGTGGACGAGCAAGCCCCGATCCCTGAGATCGTGTTGGATCTCCTTGTCGCAGTCCTTGACCCAGCGGCCGGCGTATCGTTCGAACCCGTCGATGAAGCTCCCGTCCGGCTTGACGGCACAGAAGAGCGGCAAGTCTGGACGCGCCCGGAGGAGCTTGCGGTGAGCCTCGTGGTCGTCCTCGCCGAACGCCGGCGCGAGGTGCACGATCCCCGTTCCCGCCTCGAGCGTCACGAAGTCGGCGGCGATCACGCGCCAGACGACGTCTCGGGCGCCGCGAGCGCTCTCTTCGAAGAGATCGAACGGCGGCTCGTACGCCGCCCCTACGAGATCCACGCCCTTCGTCACTCGCTCCACGACGAGCGGCCCACCGATCTTCTTCGCGACCTGCTCGACGAGGTTGCTCGCCAGGATCAGTCGACGCCCCGAGCCATCCCGGACGATCGAGTAGTCGAGATCCGGATGGACGGCCGCGTACATGTTCGACGGCAGCGTCCAGGGCGTCGTCGTCCAGACCAAGAGCGCCAGGTTCGCCTCACCCCGAAGGGGGAAGGCGACGTAGACGCTCGGATCATCGACGGTGCGGTACGCCAGCCCCACTTCGCCGGAGCTCAGCGCAGTGCCCCCTTGAGCCCACCACCATACGACTTTGTGTCCCTCGTAGAGCAGGCCGCTCTTGAAAAGCTCGCCGAGCGCCCACCAGACGCTCTCGACGTACGACCGATGGTAGGTCACGTATGCATCGTTCAGGTCGACCCAGAACGCGATGCGCTCGGTCAGATCCTCCCATTCCCGCGTGTACCGGAAGACCGACTCGATGCATCTCTTGACGAAGGGCTCTACGCCGTACTCTTCGATGGCGGCCTTGCCGTGAAGACGAAGCTCCTTCTCGACCTCGACCTCCACGGGCAAGCCGTGCGTATCCCATCCTGCTTTGCGTGGAACTCTCCATCCACGCATCGTTCTGTACCGGGGAAACAGATCCTTGATGACGCGCGTCAGAACGTGGCCGTTGTGCGGCGCCCCGTTGGCGGTCGGCGGGCCCTCGTAAAAAACGAATGAACCGTGCGGCGCGGGTCGAGAGAGCGACTTCTCGAAGATGCGTCGCTCCTTCCAGAAGCGCAGCGTCTGCCGCTCCTCGCTGGGAAAGTCGAGCTCCAGCGGGACCTTCGCAAACAGCGGGTCGGCCATGACGCGGGCTTGTCTAGCACGCCCGCTCACCGACCCGACGCTGCCCTACTCGGCGGCGGCGGTCGCGCTCTTGGCTTCCAGCTTCTTCAAGACCATGGCGTACGCGCTCTCGAGATCCTGGAATTCCGCGAGCTCATCGTCTTCGATCTTGATGTGGTACTGCCGCTCGACGGCCGCCACGATCTCCACGCCCATCATCGAATCGATGCCGAGCTCCTTGAACGTAGCGCCGTCGGGAATCTCGTCCTTTTCCGCGACGTCCGCGACCAGCGCTCGAAGCTCCTCTTTCAAGATCTCGTTCGACATGTCGCTTCTCTCCTCGGCGCCGCTCGTCATCCAAGCCGCCTCTCGACTTCGTCGAGAAGGTCACGGATCGTCTGGACGCCCGAGAGCCGCTCATCCGGGATCTGGATGCGCAATTGCCGCTCGAGAGACCCGACAATCTCCAATATGCCGAGCGAATCGATAGCCAGATCGCCGATCGCGCTCGCCTCGACGACATGGTGGAAGTCCTTCTCGACCACCTCGGTCGCCGTCTCACGAAACAACGTGAGAAGCTCGATGCGGCTCGGCCGGCTTTTCGCAAGCTCACCGCCTTGCAACCGTTGCATTGCGTCGCGCATTCAATCCCCTTCCCGCTCGCAAGTATCCAGAAATCGGCCGCGTAAACGAATTCGCGCGAAACACGTCTCGCGCCCTTCGATGCGGCGGGCGCTCGACCCGTCGCGCGACGGTCGACGGTCACGTGACGTCCGTGGGAACCGGCGAAGCATGCACGCTCCGTGCGCGGGCCAGCGTGCCTTCGAGGTACATCTGGCGCGTCTTTCTACGCTGTGGTTTCCCGCTCGACGTCCGAGGCAGCGACGCCAATTGCGCGACGACGACTTCGTGCGGAGTCAGTCCAAATTGGGCTACGGCGCAGGCGCTGACGCTCTCGCGGATGGTCTCCGCCTCGCTGGCGGCACCCTCGCAGCATATGACCAGCTGCTCGTCCCCGCCGACATCCGCCACCCAGCCCCGAGAATCGACGGATACACCAAACGCGACAACGCTGCCGCGACGCACGGTCGGAAGCTCTCCAATCGCCCATTCGATGTCCGTCGGATAGTAGTTGCGTCCGCGAACGATGATGATGTCCTTGACGCGGCCGCACACGAACAAGCGGCCGTCGACGAGGTAACCGAGATCCCCGGTATGGAGCCAGCGGTCCTCTGCGGCGCCATCGCCCGGCAGGGGTCGGTACGTCTGCGCGGTGAGGTCCGGATCGTTGAAGTAGCCTGGCGTGATGCTCGGTCCCCGGGCGACGATCTGACCGACTTGCCGATCGGGGAGCCTGCGGCCTTCGGAGTCGACGACAGCGACTTCATGCTTCGGAAAAGGCTTTCCACAATCGACGAGCTCCATCGCGTCGTCGGCGACCGAAGGCGAGGCCGCGGCCGCGGTCAACGCCTTCGGATCGATCCGGTCCGTCCGCACCCCCTGCCCCCGAGGTGCGAAGGTGATTGCGAGCGTCGCCTCCGCCATTCCATACGACGGCAAGAAAGCACGTGAGTCGAAACCGGCGGGGGCAAGCCGCTGCGCGAAGTCGCGCAGCGCCTTGGCCTGAATCGGCTCGGCACCGCAACCGGCGACGCGCACGCAAGACAGATCCAGGCCCTCGACTTCTTTCTCTTTCAACCGTTTGGCCACGAGCGCATAAGCGAAATTCGGCGCGTACGTGATCGTTCCGCGATGGGCGTGAATCTTGTCCAACCAGATGCGGGGCGCGCGCACGAAGCTGGCCGTCGGAAGAAAGACGCACGGCACGTTGGTGAAGAGCGGGCCCACGACGAAGCCGATGAGCCCCATATCGTGAAACAAGGGCAACCAGCTGACGCCCTTGTCGGTCCGCGAGTCGCGGGACAGCCCGTCGACCATGAACGCCTCGGAATTCGCCGCGAGATTGGCGTGGGTCACCACGACGCCCTTCGGCCGGGACGTGCTTCCGCTCGTGAACTGCAAGAAGGCCACGTCCTCGGGCCGAATGCGGACGTCGAGCGCGGACGGCCCACCGCCGACGATCTCGTCCACCGTGAAGATGGACCGCAGCGTCTCGACCCGGTCGATCACCCGATCGACGTACGGCCGCGTCGCCGCGGTCGTGAGGAGCATGGCGGCGCCCGAGGCGCGCGCGATATGGGAGATCGTCTGGTGGTAGCTCTCGACGTTTTTGAACGAGAGCTGGGGAACCAGCGGCACCGGAACGATGCCCGCGAAGATCGCACCGAGAAATGACAGAACGAACTCGTCGCCGTCCGGAATCACCAGGGCGAGCCGATCGCCTCGCTTGAGGCCCCTCGCGAGGAGATTCGCGCCTCGACGCTCCGCTTCCACGCCGATGTCCCGAAAGGAGCACATCCGCTCCGTACCGTCGGGACGCACGAAGACGAATCCGCGTGCCGAATCTTCGGCGAGGGCACGCACGGCATCGACGAGCGTCCCCGCGACCCGGCGCTGATCCTTCGAATCATGCATGCGCGCCGCGGCCGCTGTAACGCGCGATCGTGAAGGACGCAAGCAAGAGGTACACTCGAGCTGCGTAGTTGAATTCTTGCGCGAATGGCTGTTCGCGTTTCCGGGCGCGTTGCTCGCATGTGCAGGGCGGCGCTAAATAGCGACGCTTCGTGCTCGAGCGCATCTACGTCACCGGGGTCGGGGTAGTCAGTTCCATCGGGCTGGGAAAGGAAGCTTTCTTTCGGGCCCTCGCGGAAGGCAGGAGCGGCATATCCCCGGTGACGGCCTTCGACGCGTCGTCGCTCGGCCGTCGCTACGCCGGCGAGGTCAAAGAGTTCGATGCACGCGATCACCTCAGCAGCGCCGAGCTCCGGCGCATGGGCCGCTGCGCGGCGATGGCCGTTGCCGCTGCCAGGATGGCCATGGAGGACGCCCACCTCGGCGCCGCCTCGCTCCCCGACGCGCGCACGGCGGTGGTGATGGGAACGACCATGGGCGAGGCCCGGATCCTGGAGGCGCTCGATCACGAGTGGATCGTCGGGGGCGAGCGCGCGGTCACGCGCGCTCTCATCCCCCAGTACGGCTCGGAGCTGCTGCCCATCCACGTGGCTCGCGGCGTCGGCGCCCGCGGCATCGTGTTGGCGCTTCCGGCGGCATGCGCCGCAGGCAACTACGCCATCAGCTTCGGTGCCGACCTCATTCGGACGGGACGCGTGGACGTGGCCATCACGGGGGCCGCCGAAATTCTCCAATCGCTGCAGTTCAGCGGTTTCGTCCGACTGGCCGCGATGGCACCGGAGAAGTGTCAGCCGTTCGATCTGAATCGACAGGGGTTGCTTCTCGGCGAGGGTGCGGGCCTGCTCGTGCTCGAGGGCGAGGCCCATGCGCGACGTCGCGGAGCGCGCCTGCAGGCGGAGGTCGGCGGTTACGGCGTCTCGTGCGACGCGTACCACATCACTCGGCCGCATCCGGACGCCACCGGCAGCATCGCGGCCATGCGTGCCGCCATCCGGCGCTCGGGCATCGAGGCGGCCGACGTCGACTTCGTCAACGCTCATGGAACCGGCACCAAACACAACGACACGGCGGAGGCCAAGGTGGTGCGCGAGGTGTTCGGCGAGCGGCGTGTGCCGGTCACGAGCATGAAGAGCATGCTCGGTCACTGCATGGGCGCGGCGAGCGCCATCGAGGCCATCGGCTGCGTCTTCACGATCGAAACGGGGATCTATCCTCCGACGATAGGCTACGAAACGCCCGACCCCGAGTGCGACCTCGGAATCGTCGCCAACGCGGCCGGCCGCGGCAAAAGCGACGTGCTCGTCAACAACTCGCTCGCCTTCGGCGGTTACAATGCCGTGACCGTTTTCGCCAGGCCCGGCCGACTTCCATCGCCTCGGTCGTGGTCGGCTTCGGACCGGGAAACACCAGCCTCGCCGCCCCGACCACGGGAGCCGGGCGCGGACCGCGCTTGAATCCGCACGCCATCACCGGATGCGGCGTCGTCTCGACGCTGGGCATCGGACGGCGAGCCTTCTTCGAGGGCCTGCGCTCCGGAGCGCGCGGGGCATTCCGCGACGCGCCGGTCGAAACGTTCGACCCATCCAAGTACTCCGACGTCCAGGTCGCCGAGGTGCGGGGGTTCGACCCCAAGAAGTACCTCGGCGACAAGGGGCTGCGATCGCTCGATCGGCTCTCGAAGCTCCTCATCGTGGCCGCACGCCTGACGCTCGACGACGCCGGGATCAAGAGCGGCGGCGTATGGCGGGCGCCGGAAGGTGACGCCCGCGGCCCCTGGCCCGACCGGGTCGGCATCGTGGTCGCGAACGCATACGGATCCCTGGAGGCGATTAGCGAGCTCGATCGAGTCGCGTTGCTCGAGGATCCGCGATACATCAACCCCGCGAGGTTCCCGCTCACCGTCTCGAACAGCGCCGCCGGTTACGCAAGCATTTGGGAGGACGTGCGGGCGCTCAACGTCACGGTGAGCGGCGGCAGCTGTGGAGCGCTGGACGCCATGGCGTGCAGCGACCTCATGCTCGAAAGCGGACGCGCCGACGTTCTTCTCGTCGGGGGCGCCGAGGCCATGACCGAAGCGCTGTTCGTGGGATTCCGCCGGCTCGGACTCGCTTCGCCGCCCCCGAGCGCGGGCGACGGCGCGCCGTCGCCCGGACCCCGACTCGGCGAGGGCGCCGCGCTCGTCGCACTGGAAAGGCGGGCGAGCGCGGCCAGTCGGGCCGCCAAGGTGCTCGCCGAATGCTCCGGTTACGGCACAGCCTACGAGCCGCCGAAGCATGCCGCGTCTCTCGTGCACGCGAGCGCGGATGCGCTCGAACGGGCCATGCACGCAGCTCTCGTCGATGCGGGCGCGAAAGCCGCCGACGTGGACCTCGTGGTCTCCAGCATCTCGGGGCTCGAGCCCTTCGACAGTGCGGAGCTCGCCGCGATCCGGCGTGTCCTGGCCGACGATGTACCTGTCACGGCTCCAAAGGTCGACCTGGGCGAGACGCTGGGCGCGAGCGGAGCCATGGCCATCCTGTCCGCAATTGCATTCCTCCATGACGGTGCGCCCCCGCGCCCCGTAGGCGGAACCCTGCGCGGGCCGATCCGCACGGCGCTCGTCACCGCACTCGGTTACTACGGAAGCGCCTCGGCGCTCGTCTTGCGCCGCGCTTCAAGCTAAAACGACCCGCGCCGTGGAAGAGGCTGCAGCGACACCGCGGAGGACGGACATGGATCGTGTGGTGAGTTGGATCGAGGCGAAAGCCCGTTCGGATCGGAACCTTGCGCGAGCCCGCGAGGTTCGCGAAAAGCAGCTCTATCCGTTCTTTCGGCAATTCGAGACCGGCGGTCTCCACACGCGGATCGACGGTAAGCCCGTGGTCAACTTCAGCTCGAACGATTACCTCGGGCTCACGAACCATCCGAGGGTCAAGGACGCCGCGAAGCACGCAATCGACGAATTTGCGTGCGGCCTGTCCTCTTCCCGGCCGCAAGCGACGACCCGCGAGCACGTACGCCTCGAGGAGCGCCTCGCCCGCTGGGCGGGGTTCGAGAAGTGCATGCTTTTCACGACCGGGTACCAGGCCATGCTGGGAACTCTCGCAGCGCTGGCCGACAAGGACACCACGCTCATCCTCGACGCGTACAGTCACGCGTGCGTTCTCGACGGCGCCTTTCTGGCCGCAGGAGTTCCCAAGAATGGCCCCGAGATACGGTTCTTCAACCACAACTCGGCCAAGAGCCTCGAGCGCGTTCTGAAGACGCGGGAGCGCAAGAACGCGCTCGTCGTGTGCGAGGGCGTCTACTCGCTCGACGGCGACACCGCAAACCTGCACGAGTTCGTCGAGCTCTGCGACCGGTACGAGAGCCCCCTGCTCGTCGACGATGCGCACGGGACGGGGACGATGGGCACCACCGGACGGGGAACGCTCGAGGCTTTGGGCCTCGAGGGACGAGTTCCGATCGTGGTCTCGACCCTCTCGAAGACCTTCGGAGGCATCGGCGGGTTGCTCTTCGCCTCGAGCGAGATCGTGGACCACGTCCAGCACTCGGCCCGCAGCTTCCTCTTCAGCGCAGCCCTGCCCGTCCCCGTCGTTGCGGCGGCTTCGACGATCCTCGACATGCTCGAGGAGGACGGCGCCTCGTTCGTGCGGGAGCTGCACGAAAAGGCGGGCTACTTCCGCCGGGGCCTCACGAAGATCGGATTCGACCTCGGCGCAAGCAACACGCACATCATGCCGGTCATGTGCCGCGAGGAGAGAAAGACGCTGTTCATGCACGTGGCGCTGCTGGAATGCGGCATGCTCATGGTGCCGCTCACGTATCCCTCCGTGAAGGTCGGCGAGGAGCGACTGCGCATCAACGTGACGCGCGGGCATAGTCAGGAGGATCTCGACCGAGCCCTGAAGCTGCTCGCCGAATACGGAGAAGCGTTCTTCGTCCTCTCGGGCGAGGAAATCGGGCCGCTCGAAGCCTGACGGTTCGCACCCGGATCCACGTCGAGGCCGGAAAACGGCGCAGGGAGTCTCGCCGGGCCCCTGAGGTTACGTTCCCACCTCGGCCCGCGGTTGCCTCAGGCTGAGCACGGCGCGTGCGACGTCCTCGACGGTCGCTATGCCTTCGAACATCTCGGATGGGATGTTCACGCCGAAGTAACTCTCCACGTCCGAGACGAACTCCATGACCCCCAGGCTGTCGAGCCCCAGGTCGTTCTGAATGTGATCCGATGGGCGAACTTCTCTTCCTTCGTCCACGTGACGGCGAACCAGGTCGCAGGTGATCTTCAGCGAATCGTCGTAGCCGGGCATGACGCCAACGTATCAGCGCCCATCGAATGCGTCATGGATCGCGCGTGCGACTCGGCCGGGCTCGGCACTGCCCAGCAGGCCTCGAACGAGCGCAACGCCATCGGCCCCAGCCGCCGCACATGCCGTCGCCGTGTCGGCGGTCACCCCCCCGAGGGCGTACAGAAAAGACTCGAGCGGCACGGCCCTGCGCGCCGATCGGATGGCCTCGACGCCGCGGCCGACCTTGCGCTCGCCCTCGCGATCCCGCCACGGCGAATGTGAACGACTGTCGAACACGGGACTGACGAGCACGGCGTCCGCCCCGTCGCCCACGGCGCGACGCACGTCGTGGTCCGAATGCCCGGCCACCGAGACCCAGCACGCGCGGCCGAAAATGGCGCGCGCGCGCGCGACCGTTCCCGCTGCAGTGCCGAGGTGCACTCCCTCCGCGCCGACGTCGCGTGCGAGCTGAGCGTTTCCATTGATGAACAGCGACGCCCCGACCTTTTGCGTCGCGCGGCGAAGCTGCCAGGCGAAGACGCGCAGGCTCACGATGGGCCTCCGCTTATCCCGGAGCTGAACCCCGAACTCCCCGCGCGGCAGAGAACCGCCCACGCGGCGCACGCAATCGAGCACGACGTCGTCGCCGAACACCGAATCCGTCACCAGCAGAACTCGCGGAGGGCCGACAGTCATTCGATGGCACCGGCCGTGTCTCGGCCGTGCGGCGCATGCCCGACGAGCCCGGAGGTCGGGCTCGAGGCGCTGGCGTAGCGCTGCTTCGGCATCCGCCCGGCCAGGAATGCCTTGCGCCCGACCTCGACGGCGCCCCGCATCGCCTCCGCCATCAAGGTCGGGTTCTTGGCGTGCGCAATGGCGGTGTTCACGAGGACCCCGTGGCAGCCGAGCTCCATCGCGACGGTCACGTCGCTCGCAGTGCCGACTCCTGCGTCCACGATGACCGGCACGGTCGCCTGCTCGAGAATAATCTCGAGATTGTGCGGGTTTCGTATACCCAGCCCACTCCCAATCGGCGCTGCGAGCGGCATGACCGCGGCACATCCGAGGTCGGCGAGCTTGCGGCAGACGACGGGGTCATCCGTACAGTAAGGCAGGACGACGAATCCTTCCGCCAGGAGCTGTCGGGCCGCGGTGAGCGTTTGCTCGTTGTCCGGGTACAGCGTCCGGCCGTCACCGATGACCTCGAGCTTGACGATCGGTCCTGACGCGACGCTTCCCGATTCGCTCGCGGCACGACGTCCGAACCCCAGCCCGAGCTCTCGCGCGAGCCTGAGCGTCCGCATCGCCTCGTCGGCAGTGAAGCACCCCGCGGTATTGGGGAGCGTGAGCCAATTCTTTCTCAACAGAAGGCCCATCAGCGACCCGCTTGACCGATCCGCGAGATCGACTCGACGCAGCGCCACGGTGACGATCTCGGCGCCCGATGCATCAACGGCGCGTTCGGTTTCCGCAACGTCCCTGTACTTCCCCGTGCCGACGATCAGACGACTCCGGAACGCTCGACCGGCGATGACGAGGGGATCTTCCATGGCCCCGGCAGTGTAGCCGTGGGCACGGCTCGGTCGAACGGACGTTGACGAGGCTCTCGCCAACGGCGATGCAGCCACAGCCATTGGCTCGGATGGGACCGCACGAAGCGGTCGAGCCGCTGAGTGGCCTCTCGAATCGCATCTTCGACCCACGCACGGCCGGCGCGTGCAGGCGGCACGAGGACGCCGAGCACTTCGAGCACGTGCTCCCCGGATCGATCGCGGCGAGCGGCCGCGATCACGAGGGGTGCTCCAGTCCTCGCCGAGAGTGCCGCAGCCGCTCGATCGACCCATGCGGGCCGTTCGAGAAAGCCGACTCGCGTCGCGTGGCGAGGGGACACGGGCACCTGGTCGATCATCATGGCGACCGCTCCACCGCGCCGGAGCACGGCGCGGGCGCGAACGAGCGCGCCGTCGCCGGACGAGAGCACGATTCCTTGCCGCGCGCGTGTCGCGTGCCAGAAGCGATCCAGCGACCGCAGACCGAGTCGCTTGACGACGACCAGGAGCTCGACAGTCTTGGCAATCGCGCTCGCGGCCAGTTCCCAGTTGCCGGTGTGCGAAGCCGCGATCACCACCCCTCGCTTCATTGCCCGCGCGGCGTTCCAGCGCGCCCGCGAGGACGGCTCGATCGAGACGTGGTGCGACGCGGCGTCGCCATGCACGGCGAGCCAGAGGCACTCGCACACCGACGTGCCGAGCGACCGGTACATCGCGCACGCCTCGACGGACGGCGACTCGACTCCCGCCCTTCGCATTGCGTCTTCGACCTGACGGCGACGAATTCGTAGGATCCGGCCGGCGATCCAGCCGATGAGCGTTCCGCAAACCGCCAGGCTGGACCAACGCATCCGCCCGACCGCCGCCGCGAGCCAACCCCAGAGCGGGCTCGACGGATCTCCGGACTTCACCCGAACCCGGCGCGGCGCGCCACCTTGCCCGCGCTCACCTCGCCTTCGAGAGCGATCGCGAAGATGTCGCTCCGCACAACGACGAAGAGCTCGCGTTTCGGGTTGCGCACGTACACGAGCTCGCCGTCCTGCCGCACGGCGTCGATCCGGGACACCGTCATGCTGGCCCCGTCGTGGGCGACATGGAGGGTCAGCGCCGTCCCGTCGGGCAGCAGATGCCAGCCGTCCTTGTCCCCTTTCGCACCGGCGGTCTTGAGGATTGCTTCCAACTGATCGCCCGTCATGACGTTCCCATACCGCGAACGGCGTCGTACGTCGACGGCTGGGCGCATTCCCGAGGTCGCTCCGGTGACAAAGGCAAGCCGCGGCTCCGCGCCCGCCGCGGCTCGGGCTGAGGTACGCTCGTTTGGACCGCAGCACGATGAAGGACGATTCCGAGCCCCCTCAGTCCGAGCGCGCGGAGGCCGTGGTGCTCGAGGACGTCCACAAGAGCTTCGGCGATTTCGAGGCGATCAAGGGCGTCGACATCACGTGTCGGCGCAAGGAGACGACATGCATCGTCGGCGGCTCCGGCGCCGGCAAGACGACCCTCTTGCGTCTCATCGTGGCCCTGGACAAGCCGACGAGCGGCCACATCTACATCGACGGCGAGGACATCGTTCCGATGGGCGAGCGCGAGCTCAATCGCGTCCGTCGGAAGTTCGGAATGGTCTATCAGTATGCGGCGCTGCTCGACTCGATCTCCGTTCTCGATAACGTCGCGTTCCCGCTCGTGGAGCACACCAAGCTCTCTACTTCCGAGCGGCGCGAGAAGGTCCTCGAGAAGCTCCGAGTGCTCGGCCTCGACGAGAGCGTTCTCGCCAAGTACCCCTCGGAGCTATCCGGCGGGATGCGCAAGCGAGTGGGCCTCGCGCGCGCCTTGATGCTCGAGCCCGGGATCTTGATGTACGACGAGCCGACGAGCGGCCTGGATCCCCTCACCAGCCGCGCCGTCGATGACCTCATCGAAGACACGCGCCAAAGGTTCGGCGTCACGAGCATCGTCATCACCCACGACGTCGCGAGCTGCTTCCGGATCGCCGATCAAGCCATCCTGCTCTCCGACGGCAGGGTCATCGCGCGGGGAAAACCTCTCGAGCTGGCTCACGGCGACAGCGATGCGTTCCGCGATTTCATTGCGAAATCCGGCGTCAACGTCGAAGCCCTGGCGAGCCCCCGCTCCCGGGCGAGCTATCTTTAAGTAGGTCGCCACGGCCATGAACCCGCAAGCCCCCCCGCCCGATGCTCCGGCGGATGCGCCTCCGTCGAACCATCGCGCGGGGGCGGGTTACCGGAGGGCGACGATCTCGCTCTTGCTCGGTCTCGTCGGCATGCTTGGCACGTGCTGCGGCCTGGGCGTTCTGCTGTCGGGCCGGGTTCTCTCCGCCAGGGCGCCGGCGCCGACGATCACCCCACTCGTCGATCTGCCCGTGCCCGCATCGCGGACGCCCGTGCCGTTCGCGCCGCGCGAGGAAATTGCATGGGTGCGCTCGATCGCCCTGCATCGATTCGGCGGACCTCTTCGCCGGCAGCTCGCCGACCAGGTCGCAGCGGCTCGAGGCAAGGGGGAGGTCGTCTTGGTCGAGACCATCGCCACCAACTGCGATGCATGCGATCAGATCGACAGGGCGATGCGACAGGCGAGCGTGCAAGCCGCCCTCTCGAAAACCCGCCTCGTCTACGTCCCGATGGACGAGTTTCACTCGGAGCTCGGGTGGCTTCGGATGGACGAGTCGACCGCCCCTTGGTTCTACCTGCTCGACGCCCGCGGCGAGCCGCGCGACGCAATCGGCGCGGACGAATGGGACGACAACGAGGCCGCCAACATCGGGCCCGTCCTCCACGCATTCGTCCAGGGCGAGCTGCGCAAACGCCGCCACGACTGGCACGGCGGGGCCACGCTCTGACGTCCTACTTCCGATCTTGCAGCAAATCCTCGCCCGGGGGCTTGGCGGACGTGGGCCTCGCCGGCACCGAGCGCGGCACCGGCGCCGATCGGAGCGGCGACGACGCCGGCGCGGGCGCAAGCGAGGTTTGCGCTGCAGCCATTGGACTGCTCGCCGGGGAGGGGGATGAAGCCGCGTCCTGCGGCGAGGGCAGAGCAGCCGGCGGGGGGTCCTGCGCGGTCGACGAAGTCTGCAGCCCGATTCCCGCTGCGGACGGTACGCTCTGGACCGTTGCCGCCGTGGCGACGGGAGCCCCAAGGGAGACGCCCGTGGACGCCGGTCCGCCTTCGGCGGGGCCGATCCGTGTCAGGCGGCCGCGCGCGAGTCCCATCACGGCGACCACCGCGATGACCAGTCCCATCATCCCGATCACGACGCCTCGCCGGCGGAGCGGGATGGCCGCCACCTGCTGACTCGGGACGGTCTCGGCATACCCCGAGGCGTGCTCGACTCCACCGGAGATGGCTCCGCCTTTTGGCGGCTGCGACGTCTGCGCAATGCTCTTCTGCGACGACCGCGATCCCGCGCCGATGCGTGCCACCCTCTCGACCGCAGACTTTCCGTCCGCCGAAGCGAAAGGGCGCAGGGCCGTGGCCAGCGCCGCGACGGACTGAGGCCGCTTCTTCGCGTCCTTGTCGAGGCACCGGACGACGATCGCTTCGAGCGCCGCCGGCAAATCCGGCCGGCGCGTGCGCAAGGGGACGGGCGGGTCGGCGACGATCTTCGCGCAAAGTCCGGTGATCGTATCCGCTTCGAAGGGGGGACCGCCGGCGAGCAACTCGTAGAGGATCACCCCCAGGGCCCAGACGTCGGTGCGCATGTCGACGTTTTTGGTGCTCCGAACTTGCTCGGGCGACATGTACAGGGGAGAGCCCATGACCATGGCAGTCGACGTCAGGCTCGCCTGTTGAGAGCCGTCGTCGATCGCCTTGGAGATGCCGAAGTCCAGGACCTTCACGAGCGGCGTGCCGTCCGGCCGAACGGTCAAGAACAGGTTGGATGGCTTCAGGTCGCGGTGGACGATTCCAATCGCGTGCGCTTCGGCGATCGCCTCCATCGCTTGCAGCAGGTAGTCCACGGCCTCCTGCAACGGAAGCGTGCGACGCACCTCCACAACGTGGGCGAGATCGGTCCCGCTCAGGTGCTCCATCACCATGTACGGCAGCCCGTCCTCGAGCGTTCCTACGTCCATGATGCGGACCACATGTGCGCTTTGCAGTCCGACCGCGGCGCGCGCCTCCCGCAAGAAGCGATTGACGGATTCGCTGCTCGCTGCGGCATTTCGACGCAGAAACTTGATGGCGACCGTCTGCCCCAATTGCATGTGGCGAGCCGCCACGACGATGCCCATCCCGCCGACGCCGAGGACCCGCTCCACGACGAACTTGCCCCCGATCACGTCGCCCGGAGCCACGATCCCCTCCGTGCTCAAGGCCGTTTCGCCGCCGCCGGCCCCATCCGCCGCCATTGCTTCACGATAACGAGTCGGCGGACTAGCCTCAACTGGGGCGACTCACATTTTCGAATCCGCCTCGATTTCGATTGACTGCGCTATCTCGATTGCAGCCGATTGCAGAGTGACGAACGCGTATCCCGCGTCACGAATCGTCTCGATCGCCGATCGGAGTGCTGCGAGCTTGTGCGTCGCGGCGACCTGGACATCGAGCTGATGGGGGCGAAGCTCCTCGAGTCCGTCGCTGGCGTCGAGCACGTCGATTCCATGCAGCTCGAGGTTGATCAGCGGTTCACCGACGCATGCGCGCGCCAGCCGCCGCGCGACGACGGCGCCCCAGAGCGTGAGACTCGTGCCGATGACGGGAAGACGCGCGCGACGCGTTACTTGGATCGGAAGCTCGAGGACGCCGTGACCCGCCCGCCAGTAGGGACGCCCTACACGGTAGGGTCGCGTCGGTGCGGTCAAGACGAGTGGGGTGTCGAGGATTGATCGGCTGGTTCTGCGCAGAAGCGCGATCCGCGCGAGGGCGGTCGCCTTCGCCGCCCAGTAGGCCGGTGACGGAAAGACCGAGGAGTCGTACGTGACGCCGAGCTCGGCGAGCACGTCGAACACCTGGTCGCGAACGGTGTAGCCCGGCGCACGGAACCCCACGGGCGCAACCCCGGTTGCGCGCTCGATCAACGCGGCGCCTTCGTCGATCTGCCGCTTGATTTCGGAGCGCCCCAGTCGAACGAAATCGTAGCGGTGGTCGAGAGAATGGTTGCCGATCTCGAACCCTGCGTCGACCGCTGCTCGCAGCTTGGCCGCATGGGCGGGCGTCGCGAGGTCCGAGCCCACCGCGAAGAACGTCAGCGGGATCGACAGCTCATGCGCGAAGCGCGTGAGCCGATCGATTGCGACATCGTAGACCAGGGTGCGACACGGGGAGCGCGGTTCGGGTAGACCGTGGATCGCGAAGTAGTTCGGGATCTCGTCGAGATCGACGCTTACCGCACAGAGCCTCATCCCTTCGGTCGGCCGCCTGGGCCGCCGTCGTGCGTAGCCTCGGTGGCGATGGCTTTGGCCACCTCGGCGGCCAAGTCTTCCTGTTTCTTCTCGATCCCTTCGCCGAGCTCGAAGCGAACGAAGGCGTGAATCTTGACCTCGCCCCCGATTCTTCGCCCGAGCTCCTGTCGGACCTTGTCGATGCTTCCGGCAGGGGGATCCCAAACGTTCTCTTGCCCGAGCAGGGTGATCTCGGTGAACCACTTGGCGAGTTTCCCGTCGAGAATCTTGGGCCACGCTTGTTGAGGCTTTCCCTCTTCCTTGAGCTGGGCCTCGAAGATCTCGCGCTGCTTGGCGACCTGGCCGGACGCAACGTCCTCGCGCCGCACGACGAGCGGATTCATCGCCGCGACCTGCATGGCGACGTTGTCGATGAAGCCTCTCACTTCGACGTTGCCCGCGTCCCGGCCCTCGGCGTGGACGAGCACCGCGAGCTTGCCTCCTGCGTGCACGTAGGCGACCACGAATCCTCCGGGTTCCTTGGCCTCGAGCGCCGCCCAGCGGCGCACCACACAATTTTCGCCGGTCTTCGCGACAAGCTCCTGCCGGACCGTTCCCACGGTCTTGTCCGTCCCGGGGTACTTCTGCGATTCCAAATCTCCGCCCTTCGGAGCCTTGGCGGCAACAGCGACGACGTTTTTGACGAACTGTTTGAAATCGTCGCCCCGGGCCACAAAGTCGGTCTGCGAGTTGACCTCGACGATGACTCCGCGCCTGCCGTCGGACGCGATCCAGGTGGCGACCTCTCCTTCGGAAGCGACGCGACCGGCTCGCGCCGCCGCCTTCACGATTCCTTTTTTCAGAATGAGCTCGACGGCCTTATCCATGTCGCCGCCACACTCGACCAGGGCGCTCTTGCAATCGGCCATGCCCGCTTGCGTGCGCTCGCGCAGCTCCTTGACCATCGACGCAGTGATCTCTGCCATGACCCGTCACCTCGAGAAAAAGAAAGGAGGGCGTCGGCTCGGGCCAGACCATTGCCCGCGAAACCCTCCGCAAAAGGCACCCTCGTACTTGGTTCAGCCGGGCCGATCGACGTCGTCACGCCGGGCGCGCCCGCGGATGATCTCGGCCTGCGGACCCTCGCGACGTCCGCCGCCCTGGTCCACGTCGCGGTTCACGAACTCCTTGCGGCGCTGCGCCCCCTCCAGCACCGCGTCTCCGATCCGCGCGGTGATGAGCTTGATCGAACGGATCGCGTCGTCATTGCCCGGTATCACGAAATCGACCTTGTCCGGATCGCAGTTCGTGTCGGTGATCGCGATGACCGGAACGCCTATTTTGTTCGCCTCTTGCACCGCGATGGATTCTCTCGCAGGGTCGATGACGAACATCGCGCTCGGCAGCGAGCCCATGTTCTTCAGCCCCCCCAGATACTTCTCGAAACGCTCTCGTTCCTTCTCGAGGCGAGAGACTTCCTTCTTCGTGATCGACTGGTAGGTGCCGTCCTCTTTCATTCGTTCGAGCTGTCGCATGCGCTCGAGACCCATCTTGATGGTGCGGAAATTCGTGAGTGTTCCGCCCAGCCACCGGTTCACGACAAAGAAGCTGCCGGAACGGACGGCTTCCTCCTGCACGATCTCCTGCGCCTGACGCTTGGTCCCGACCATGAGAATGTGCCCGCCACGACCCACCGTGTCGACGACGAAGTGATACGCGCGCGAAAAGAGGCGCGTCGTCTGGTCGAGGTCGATGATGTGAATGCCGTTGCGCGCGCCGTAAATGAACGGCCGCATCTTGGGGTTCCAGCGCTTCGTCTGGTGCCCGAAGTGAACCCCGGCGTCGAGAAGCGACCGCAGGGGCAGCGGCGCGTCCGTGCGGAGTTGCGGGATGCCTTGTGAACTGATTTCCGTGGCCTGGATCATTTCGCGCTTCCTTTCGGTTGAGCCTCCGCTCTCCTTTCCTCGCCAACGCCTCGAGGCCGGAGCGGCCGGAACGATCCGGACCAATTCACGAGCTGGGGGCGCACCGGGCGGGAATCGCGCGGGAGAGCGTGTGGGTTGAGTTGGCCGGAAAAATGCCACCGGCCGGCAGCGGACGCAAACCTACGCGCCGGCGGTGAAAAATCAAGGTAAGACGCTCGCCCCATGGCCCCTCGCCGCCGCAGCTCGCTCGTAACCGTCGCCGCCGCCATGGCCGCCGCGACGACCGGATGCGCAGGGGCCCCCGCCCACCCGACGCTTCCCCCGCCCGAGTACGAGGATCCAGGCAGCAGCCCTGCGCCCGGAACCGATGCGGGCGCGGAGTCGCCGCCTCCTTCCCGAACGGGCAGCGGGCCGGCTGGAACCTCGGCCGGGCATCCTCCCCCGGGCCCCGTGCTAGGGTCGCGCCACATGCCCGCGGCGCAAATCGACCGGACTCTGGTCCTTCATGTGGCCAAGCTCGCGTCTCTGTCGCTCGTCGATTCCGAAGTCGACCGCTTCGCCCACGAGCTGGGACGTATCGTCGCGTACGTCGAGCAGCTGGACGCGCTCGATACGAGCGACGTGCCGGCCACCGCCCACGTGCGGCTCGATCGGGCGCCGTGGCGGCCGGACGAGGCTCGGCCGGGGCTCACCCATGAGGAGGCGCTGTCGCAGGCGCCGGCGGTCGAGTCCGAAGGTTTCGCCGTACCCCTGTTCGTCGAATAGCCATGCCGATCGAATCGAGTGTCCTCGATATCGCCGGCCGGGTGCAGCGCGGCGAGATGTCGGCCGCGCAGGCGACGCTGGAAGCGCTGGGCCGCATCGCGGCCCTCGATGGCCCGATCCACGGGTTTCTCTACGTGGCAGGCGACCGTGCGCTCGCCGATGCGCGCGCAGTCGACCGCCGGCGGGCACGGGGCGAGGTCCTCGGGGCCCTGGCGGGCGTACCGGTCGCAATCAAGGATGCGATCTGCACCCGCGGACTCCCCACGACTGCGGGATCGAAGATCCTCGCGGGGTACGTACCGCCCTACGACGCGACGGTCGTGGCGCGACTTCGTCGTGCAGACGCCATCGTCATCGGGAAAACGAACATGGACGAGTTCGCGATGGGCTCGTCGAACGAGAACAGCGCGTTTGGACCGGCGAAGAACCCCTGGGATCTCGCGCGCGCACCGGGAGGCTCGTCCGGCGGCAGTGCCGCCGTCGTCGCGGCGCGCATGGCGCCTTGCGCCCTGGGAAGCGACACGGGAGGCTCGATTCGCCAGCCCGCGGCCATGACGGGAACCGTGGGAATCAAGCCGACCTACGGTCGGGTTTCGCGGTACGGGCTCATCGCGTTCGCATCGAGCCTCGACCAGATCGGGCCGCTCTCGACCGACGTGCGCGGCGCGGCGCGCGTCCTCGGCGTCGTGTCGGGGCACGACCCATGTGACTCCACATCGCTCGACGTTCCCGTGGGAGCCTTCGAGGCCGCCTGCGATCGGAGCATCCGCGGCCTACGCATCGGCGTGCCCAAGGAGTACCTCGCCGAGGGCCTCGACCCCGAGATCAAGGCAAGCGTGTGCTCGGCGATCGACGACTTGCAGCGCGAGGGATGCGTCGTCAAGACCGTGACCCTGCCGCACACGCAGTATGCGGTCGGATCGTACTACGTCGTGGCCACTGCGGAGGCGTCGAGCAACCTCGCGCGATTCGACGGTGTTCGCTACGGGCTTCGGACAAGCGGCGACACCCGCGATCTTCGCGCCATGTACGGCGCCACACGGGACACGGGGTTCGGCGCCGAGGTCAAGCGTCGCATCCTGCTCGGGACGTTCGTCCTCTCTTCAGGCTATTACGACGCCTATTACCTCAAAGCGCAAAAGGTCCGAACGCTCATTGCGCGCGACTTCGCCGATGCGTTCCGCGAGGTCGATGTCATCTGCTCGCCGACGTCGCCCACCGCGGCTTTCCGCCTGGGCGAGAAGGTCGACGATCCGCTGGCGATGTACCTCGGCGACATCTTCACACTGCCCGCAAGCCTTGCGGGCCTGCCCGCGATGAGCATCCCTTGCGCTCCAACCGCGACCGGACTGCCCGTCGGCCTGCAGCTCGTGGCGCGAGCGCTCGACGAAGAGACGATGCTCGCCATCGCAGCCGCCTGGGAGAGCCGATCGCCCGCGCGCGGCATGGTCCCGCCGCAAGTCGCTGCTCAGATGGCGGCTTGCAGCGCGACGCGGGTGCCCTTGGACGCCAGGTCCGCACCGCCCGTCGTGCCGACCGATTCGAATCGACCGTCTCGGATGTCGTAGACGCGCACACGCGCGCAGGTGTCGTCGTCGACGGTGGCCGTCGCCCCGAAGATTCGGCGCACGCCACAGCCCAGAGCGCGGTCGACCGGGGTGTGCAAGTGCCCGTGGAGCACGAACAGATGCCGGAATCGTTCGAGCAGCGACATCATGCGGACCGCGCCAATCAATCCGTCGATCCAGTGCCACGCCCCGCTTTTTCGGACGAAGGGCGGGTGATGCTGCACGATCACCAGGGGACGGCGAGCGAGCCCGCCGTCCGATGCATGCCTCTCGATGGCTTCCAGGTTCGCGTCGTCGATGATGCCGGCGGAGCGGGTCACCGGCTGATGGAACGTCGCATCGACGGGAAGCAGCGTCGCGCCTCCGATGTCGAGCGCCTGGCCGGGGTGCCTCGCGCTCGTCCTGGCGAACGGGGCCAGCGGCCCGGCCAGGGCCCAGCGCCAGGCGTCGGCCGACGAGTAAAGGTCGTGATTGCCGGGCACGAGTGTAATGCGTTCGGGCGCAATGCCGGAATCGAGCAGCGACTCGGCGAGCGTTTCGAATTCTCCGGGCGCCCCGATCTCGGTCAAGTCCCCCGAAACGACGACATGATGAGCTCCCACCTGTCGCGCCGTCCGCAGCGCTCGCCGCAGCTTTCGTTGCCTCCCCAGGGCGTCCAGCGGCCTGCCGAAGCTCAGAAACCTCACCCTCATCGACCACCCCGACCGAGTCCGGCTCGGCCTGGGGTCCAGCACATGCGCATCGGACAGATGCACGATGCGCGTCATCCCCGTCGCGTCCATGGTTGTCTCCCTTTGCGTCGGAAG
>Ga0187782_10001016_pt1 | contig 20055 bp, 19 predicted proteins | sample 0715_SJ02_MP15_2_FD_132454 | JGI IMG/M metagenome (GOLD analysis project Ga0187782, IMG submission 132454) | Tropical peat soil microbial communities from peatlands in Department of Meta, Colombia - 0715_SJ02_MP15_20_MG | ecosystem: Environmental > Terrestrial > Soil > Wetlands > Peat | place... | reverse complement strand
GTACTGACGGGGCATCCGTGAGCAGGATCTGCCGCACGTCGTGCTGTGCGGACTCGTCAAGGAAAGCACGGCATCCCGCAACCAGGCGTGGCCACGCGTCACGCTTTATCTGTGCGGCGGCCGCCACTCGTGCGGTGACGTCGGTCGCGACCTGTTCGCAGACGGCGCGGAACAGTTCGTCCTTGCCCGGAAAGTGGTGGTACAGCGCACCCCTGGTGACCTCGGCCTCTGTGCAGACGTCCTGCATCGCGACGCCCGAATATCCCTTGCGGGCGAACATCTCCCGGGCCACGGCGACCAGCCTGGCCTTCGTTTGCTCGCCGTGCGCCGGCGTGGTGCGGTGCTGCGACCGCCGGCCTGGTTCGATTGTCATATCGAGGATGATGATATCGGTCTTGCGCTACCTACATACTGTACGTAGGGTGGTGCCATGGAAACGATGGAGCTGACGCATGAATCTCTGGCCTTCCCGGCGATCGCAGCCGGTCCAGCGGACGCTGACCTCGTGTTGCTGCTACACGGCTTCCCGCAGACGGCGCAAGCCTGGAACGGCCAGGTCGAGGCGCTGGGTGCCGCTGGGTGGCGAGCAGTGGCGCCAGACCTGCGCGGCTTCACCCCAGGTGCCCTGCCCGAGACGGTGGACCGATACACCCAGGAACGCGTAAGGGCCGATGTCCTTGCGATGGCCGGCCAGCTGGGAGCCGACAGGTTCCATCTGGTCGGTCACGATCTTGGCGGCATCGTCGCATGGGACCTGGGCTGCCGCTACCCGGACCGGATCCGCACTCTGGCTGTCGCCTCCACCCCGCACTTGGCGGCCTTCGCTGCTGCCCTTGAATCCCGCCAGCAGCCACTGCCCCCATTCGACCTGTTCCGCCAGCCCGGGATCGCCGAACGGCTGATGCTGGCCGACGACGCGGCAGCTCTGCGCGCCTCCTATAGCGGCCTCGATCCGGCAGCCATTGACCGCTACATCACTCACTTCAGCTCACCTGGATTACTGACCGGGGCGCTAAATCACTTCCGCGCCTTCAATTTCGCCGACTGGATGACGCTGCCGCCCGCCCCGATACCGACGTTGTTCGTCTGGGGCTCGGATGATCCGTTCCTTGGCCGATGCACCGCTCGCGCCACGCGCGAACACGTGGCCGGCACCTACACCGAGGTAGAACTCAACGGAGTCGGACACTGGGTACCCGAGCTTGCCCTCGGGCGACTTACCGATCTGTTAGTTCACCACCTGCAAACCTCGGCCAGCTGATCCGCGAGCAAGTCGGCCGACAAGATGTAAACCGCCAGGACTCCCGTCACAACAACCCATGAACACCAAGCGCGATCAAAGTTCAACGACACCGGTATTGGTCGAGGATAATTTCCAACCCCCATGGGCGCTCGAAATATCGACGCCCGCAACGATTGCTATCAAGATGCCTATCCACGGCATCGAGAATTGGAGGCGCTCGCCCGCGGCCGGCTAGCCGCCGTTATTCGCTCCGCCTGAGTTCTGGCCCGCGACATCGGTGATCGGGAAGTTGGGCATCGGCTGTGGCGACGGCGTGTTGGGCAACGACGGAATCTCCGCAGGCGGGATGTCATGCAGGTCATTGGCAGGCGGTCCGTTCTCGCGGCTGCCGTAGACGCTGCCCGGTGCTCTTTGGCCGAGCAGTTGGCTGACCGTCACCAGGTGATAGTTGTTGGCTTTCAGCACCGGGATGAACTGGTAGACCAGATCGACCGTGCTGGAGTAGGTGTCGTGCAGCAACACCACCGAGCCGGGTTTGACCTGGGTCATCAGCAGGTACCGGCTGGCCGCGGTGTTTGAGTCGTTGATCCAGTCGTAAGGGATGACGTCCCACAGGATTCCGGCCAGACCGACCTTCGCGGCCTGCTCGTTGACCGCGTCGTCGGTGAGCCCGCCGGGGGGCCGCCACAGCTTGGGCGTCACACCTGTGGCGGCCGCGATCGCGCTGTTGGCTCTGGACAACTGCCCGGGAACATCGGACGGCGGCAGCGTCGTCATGTTGGGGTGTTCCCAGGTGTGGTTGCCGATTTCCATTCCCGCGTCCACGACACGTTTGGCACCGGCCGGGTTGGCGGCCACCTTGTTGCCGATCTCGAAGAAGGTCGCCTTGGCATTGTTCGCGGTCAGAATGCTCAGCAGCCGATCGGTGTAGGGGGTGGGGCCGTCGTCGAACGTCAACGCCACGCATTTGACTTGTGCGCAGTCGACGACGTCGTTGGCCCGGGCAAACCTGACGTGCCCGGTGAACGCACCGATCGCCACGACGATGACGGCTGCCACCACACCGGCGACCGTGCGCCAGTATCGCCACGCAAGGGTGTCTGGTCGTCTCGGCACGGCCGGTAGCCTACGGCAGCGGGGCCCGGGTGATCTCCTCAAGCATTTCGGTTACCAACGCGGCGATCGGCGACCGCTCGCTCCGCAGCAGCGTGATGTGCGCGAAAAGCGGGTGTCCCTTGAGTTTCTCAACCACCGCCGCAACCCCGTCGTGCCGGCCCACCCGAAGGTTGTCACGCTGAGCGATGTCGTGGGTCAACACCACCCGCGATCCCGCGCCCAGCCGTGACAACACAGTGAGCAGCACATTGCGTTCCAGCGATTGCGCCTCATCGACGATGACGAACGAGTCGTGTAGCGAGCGACCACGGATATGGGTCAGCGGCAGCACCTCGAGCATTCCGCGGGAGAGCACCTCTTCGAGCACCGCCGGGCTGGCCAGACCTTCCAGGGTGTCGAAGACCGCCTGTGCCCACGGGCCCATTTTCTCGCTCTCGCTGCCGGGCAGGTAGCCCAGCTCCTGGCCGCCGACCGCGTAGAGCGGGCGGAACACCACCACCTTGCGTTGCGTGCGTCGCTCCAGCACGGCTTCCAGGCCAGCGCACAGCGCCAGCGCCGACTTGCCGGTGCCGGCCTTTCCGCCCAGCGACACGATGCCCACCGACTCGTCGAGCAACAGATCCAGAGCCACCCGCTGCTCGGCGGAGCGGCCACGCAGTCCGAACACCTCACGGTCGCCGCGGACCAGCTGGACCTGCTTGTGAGCGTTGACCCGGCCCAGTGCGTGCGAGCTGCCGGCGAGCAGCCGAATACCGGTGTGGCACGGCAGGTCTCGGGCCGCGGCCAAATCGACTTCGCTGTCGGCGAACAGCGCGTCGATGTCCTCGTGGGAGACTTCCATCTCCGTCATCCCGGTCCAGCCGGACGTGACGACGTCTTGCGCGTGGTACTCGTCGGCGAGCAGACCCACCGCACCCGCTTTGACGCGCAGCGGAATGTCCTTGCTCACCAGCGTGACTCGCTTGCCCTCCGCGGCGAGGTTGGCGGCACAGCACAGGATGCGCGAGTCGTTGGTGTCAGTGCGGAACCCGGCCGGCAGCACGTCCGGATCGCTGTGGTTGAGTTCGACGTGGAGCGTGCCGCCTTGTGTCCCAACGGGAATGGGCTGATCCAGCCGCCCGTGCTCGAGCCGGAGATCGTCGAACAAGCGCAACGCCTGGCGGGCGAACCAGCCGAGCTCATGGTGATGGCGTTTGGCTTCAAGCTCACTGATCACCACCAGCGGAACCACCACTTCATGTTCAGCGAAGCGGGAACAGGCCCACGGATCGGACAACAACACGGAGGTGTCGAGCACGTACGTCCGGATGGTGTCCTGTGGAACCGCCGGGGAATCAGTCACGAGCGCTCCTCGAGCTCATCGCCCGGTTCGCTGCGGCATGCGAATGGTGGCCCCACCGCCACCCATGCGCGCGGGGCGTCACAACCGGGCTGGATTTGATGACCCGGCTCCTCAGCTGCCCGTTGCACGGGCCGCGTCGTCGCCGGACGGAAGCCCGTGCGGCCCGCACGGACGATTCGGCGGGGGCCGCGGCGCCAGGACCGGGGCCGACGGTCCTGTCGAAGTCGAGACGAGTGGCGCCGCCCGGACAGCAGAGCATTTCGCTAGCCATCGAATGCGACGCTACTCCGGTCTTCGCATGCCCGCCGCGCAGGCGCGCCGACGTGGCTAGGCGCTGACGAACTGCCGCAGCGCAGGCTCGTCGGCGACTCCCCATGCGGTGATGCGGTCGGAGATCACTTGCCGCAGCTGATCCGGGCCGAAAATGCCTGCGTCGGCGACGCTTCGCACCTTGTCCTGGTAGGCGTCGATGTCGGCGCCGATGACCTGGAGGCCAGCGGCCCGGGCGGCGATCGCCGCGATCGTCTCGTCGCGGGTGTAGTCAAGGCAGTGCGCGACCAGGTTGGCGAAGAACTCCTCGTGGCGCTGTTCGTCGCGCGCGATGTGGGTAATGAGTCCGGCCAGCACTGGCTCTTCGATCTGGGCCGCCAGGTTGTTGGAGTACACGGCGTGGGCGCCCTCGAAGAAAGCCATGAACACCAGGGTTTCGACCTGCGAATAGTGGTCGGCGCGGTACCCCTTCAGTGACACGTGCTCGAAGCGGACCTGCTCGTTGGCGACCGGGTCGACCTCCCGGGTCACCACCAAGTACTCACGCAGCGCAACGGCGTGCAGGTGCTCTTCGGCGGTCCACCGGCCGATCCACTGGCCCCACATCTCTTCGAGAATGAAGTGCTCGACGAGCTCGCGGTGATAACCGGCCACGTTGTCTTTGCTGACGAGCAGAATCTCGCATGCGTCGGTGATGACTTTGGGCAGCGTCACCTGCGACGGGTCCCAATCCCGCCCGCCGAGCAGGGCGAAGTTCTCGCCCTGCTCGAACGGCACGAAGTCGTGCGCGAACCACAAGTTCTCGGTACCGAGGTGGCGGTCGAGGTTCTCGCCCACGACCGGCTCGAGTTCAAGGATCAGCGCATTAGCGACAGGTTTCTGTGCCATGGGGTAACTGTAACCCGCGTACACACATTTCGTGAAATCTGTCGGCTCGCCGGTGCGTCCAGCTGACGGATCCCCCTAAAGCGTCAGCCCCGGGTAGAGCGGGTTAGCCGTCAGCAGCTCGGCGGCAGCGGTGTGCACCCGCTCAACGGTGCCGTCGGCCAGGGTGTACTTGGCCTTGGAGGGCCCCGCGGACCCCGAACCGGGTTGAGTGTTGGTCAGCACGTCGACCACCAACTCGGCGACCCGGTCGAACTCGGCGGCGCCGAAGCCGCGGGTGGTCAGTGCCGGGGTGCCGAACCGGATGCCGCTGGTGTACCAGGCACCGTTTGGGTCCGCGGGGATGGAGTTGCGGTTGGTGACGACGCCAGAATCCAGCAACGCCGATTCAGCCTGCCGGCCGGTCAGCCCAAACGACGTCACGTCGAGCAGCACGAGGTGGTTGTCGGTGCCGCCGGTGACCAGCCGCGCCCCGCGCCGCAGGAACCCGTCGGCCAGCGCCTTGGCGTTGTCGGCAACCCGCTGAGCGTAGACCCCGAACGCGGGCTGGCGCGCCTCGGCCAGCGCGACCGCCTTGGCGGCCATGACGTGTGCCAGCGGCCCGCCCAACACCATCGGGCAGCCCTTATCGACCGCGTCGGCGTACTCCGGCTGGGCCAGAATCAGCCCGCCGCGCGGCCCGCGCAGCGACTTGTGCGTGGTGGTGGTAGTGACGTGGGCGTGCGGCACCGGGTCCTCGTCGCCGGTGAGGACCTTCCCGGCAACCAGGCCCGCGAAGTGCGCCATGTCCACCATCAGGGTGGCGCCGACCCCGTCGGCGATCTCGCGCATTTTGGCGAAGTTGATCCGTCGCGGGTAGGCGGAGTACCCGGCGACCAGGATGAGCGGCTTGAATTCGCGCGCCGCCGCGGCGACCGCGTCGTAGTCCAGCAGTCCGGTTTCAGGGTCGGTGCCGTAGCTGCGTTGGTGGAACATCTTGCCGGAGACGTTGGGCCGGAAGCCGTGGGTGAGGTGACCGCCGGCATCCAGCGACATGCCCAGCAGCCGCTGGCCGCCAAGTTTGGCGCGGAGCTGTTCCCAGTCCGCCTCGGACAGGTCGTTGACGTGTTTGGCCCCAGCCTCGGCGAGGCCGGGCGTCTCGATCCGGGTGGCCAGGATGGCCCAGTAGGCAACGAGGTTGGCGTCGATGCCGGAATGCGGTTGGGCGTATGCGTACGGGGCGCCGAACAGCTCACGGGCGTGCTCGGTGGCCACACTCTCGACGGTGTCGACGTTCTGACAGCCAGCGTAGAAGCGGTGGCCGATAGTGCCCTCGGCGTATTTGTCCGACAACCAGCTGCCCATGGTAAGCAGCACTGCGGGCGAGGCATAGTTTTCGCTGGCAATGAGCTTGAGCGAATCGCGTTGGTCAGCAAGTTCTTTGCGTGTCGCAGCGGCGATGCGCGGTTCGACGGACTCGATGACCTGTAATGCTGCGCGGTAGGCGCTGCTGGCGGTATCGGCGTATTCAGCGCCTAGGGCTGCGGTGGAGGCGGTGGTCGCGGTCAGGTCGGCTGCCATGCCAGCGAGACTAGTCGGCTCGGAGTGCTGACGGGATCAGCGGCTCGTCAAGCAGCCGGCCGAACCGCTCGACGAGGCTCACACCGGCAGGCCGGTCGTCGAGCCAGCGTCGCAGCAACCGGTAACCCTCGACGTAGGTGCTGGTGTAGGCGCGCCACAGCGGCGAGGACAGAAACCGAAGCATCTGGCGGGCGCGATCGTCGCCGACCAGCAGCCAGCGTCGCAGGAAGTCCGCCACTTCCTCGGCATCGCGGTGTTCGTCGTGCAGCATCAGCGCCGCGTCCTGACGCACCTCGGCCAACGCCGCGGACGCCTCGGAAACCGCCTCGGCGCGCTCGCCGTCGAACCGCAGTCCCAGGTCGGCGTAGATGTCGGCCGCCCAGCGCCCCCAACCGGGACCGATCGCGGCGTAGAGCGCCAGGTCGGCCAGGCCCTCGGCCATCAGGCACTGCGGGGTGTTCACCAAAAAGATGGTCTGCTCGGCCTGACCCTTGCGTCGGACCAGTCCGGCTTCTTTGCGGCAGTGCTCGGTGTGGTGTCCCGGATAAGACTCGTGGGCCACCAGCCGCGGCAGGTTGGACATCAGCTGTTTGAGGTCGGCATTTACGGCCACCGTCGAGCGGTAATCGCCGAGGTAGTAATTGAATCCCGACCAGGGCTTGTCGGTGACCACCTGATACTCGACCGTTTCTAAATCTGGCAGCAGGAACTCGGCGCGCACCCGGTCGCGCAGCGCGCTGGAGAACGCGTCGATGCATTCGGCCAACCGCTCCGGCGGGATCTCTTCGGCGGCGCGGTAGGCGATCATCCGGTCGGCCAGCGGCCCGTCGCCGCCCAGCACTTCGTCGAGCCGGGCATGCGCCTGCCGGTAGGTCTCCACGTCGCCCTTGGCGATGCGAACGTCGAAGTAGTCGTGCACCTCGTCGACGAAGCCGACGTCTTCGCCGGCGAACTTGCGCCCGGCACAGGCCAACGCGCGCAGATGGGCGCCGATATAGTCGGCGCGGGCTTCGTCGAATCCGTTCCGACGCGGCAGATCTGACAACGCTGCGAGCAGCCGCTGCGCCTGGCGGACCAGGTCGGCCGGGTCGGGGGCGGGCTCGGCCGACACCGTTTGACTTAAGCGGGGATCGCCGGTGAACGCGTCGACGTAACCGGACTCGATCCGGTCGAAGCGCAAACCGAGCAGCAGGTACTCGCGGACCAGCGCGGCGGGTTGCTGACTCAGCTCCACGCGCATCAACGCTATCGGGTCGCCCCAGCCGCTCACAGTGCGGCCGAGGCTGCAAGACTGACAGTCATGCCGCGGCTGAGCGAGCCGAGCCCCTATGTGGAGTTCGACCGGAGTCAGTGGCGCGCGCTGCGCATGTCCACGCCGCAGCCGCTGACCGAAGAAGAAGTCGTCGGCTTGCGCGGCCTCGGCGAGCAGATCGACCTGCTCGAGGTCGAGGAGGTCTACCTGCCGCTGGCCCGGCTTTTGCACCTGCAGGTCGCCGCCCGGCAGGGGTTGTTCGCCGCCACCGCCGAATTCCTCGGCGAACCCCAGCAGAACCCCGACCGGCCGGTGCCGTTCATCATCGGGGTGGCCGGCAGCGTGGCGGTCGGTAAGTCGACGACGGCCCGCGTGCTGCAGGCGCTGCTGGCCCGCTGGGATCACCACCCGCGGGTGGACCTGGTGACCACCGACGGGTTCCTCTACCCGAACGCCGAGCTGAACCGACGAAACCTCATGCACCGCAAGGGCTTTCCGGAAAGCTATGACCGACGGGCATTGATGCGATTCGTTACCTCGGTGAAGTCGGGCTCGGACTACGCGTGCGCCCCGGTGTACTCGCATCTGCACTACGACCGGGTGCCGGGCGCCAAGCAGGTGGTCCGCCACCCCGACATCCTGATCCTCGAGGGACTCAACGTGCTGCAAACCGGGCCCACCCTGATGGTGTCGGACCTGTTCGACTTCTCGCTGTATGTGGACGCGCGGATCGAGGACATCGAGCAGTGGTACGTTTCGCGATTTTTGGCGATGCGCTCGACCGCGTTCGCCAACCCGGCCTCGCACTTCCACCACTACGCGGGCCTGACCGATCAGAAAGCCGTCGTCGCCGCCCGCGACATCTGGCGTTCGATCAACCGGCCGAACCTCATCGAGAACATCTTGCCCACCCGACCGAGGGCGACCCTGGTGCTGCGCAAAGACGCCGATCATTCCATCAACCGGCTCCGGCTGCGCAAGCTCTAGCTCTACAGCGCCTGTGCCGCAATGATTCTGATAGGCGAGTCCTCGCGCGGCTAGTATGCCGGTGATGGTATTCCCGACCCCAAGGGGGTGTAGTGGACGAGTGGGCAAGCAGTGACCACGCGGCCGGTTGGCAAGTTGCCCATCGGCCACATCCCATACCTGCGCCGCCGCGCCGGCACAACCGTACGGTGATCACGATCGCCGTCATCGGCGCGGTGATCGCCGTCATCGCGGGAATCCTCGCACTCATCAGATCACCGAACTCCCCGCTGTCCGCGCTGCTCTACTCCAAGCAAACCGTGTTGCCGTTCAACGGCCTCAAAGATCCGACCGGCGTGGCGGTGGATGCCCAGGGCGACGTCTACGTCACCGACGCCGGCAACCGCCGGGTGCTGAAGCTGGCATCGGGGTCTGACAGCCAGACCGAACTGCCGTTCACCGGCCTGCAAAACCTGACCGGTGTGGCGGTCGACGACAAGGGCAGCGTCTACGTCAGCTACTTCACCGACGGCTACCCCGGTGTGGGCAAGGTGGTCAAGCTGGCGGCCGGGTCGACCGATCAAACAACACTGCCGTTCACCAACCTCGCAGACCCGCGGGCAGTGGCAGTGGATGCGGGCGGCAATGTCTATGTCGCCGACCGGCATATACAACAAGTGGTGAAACTTCCAGCGGGGTCTAGCAGCCAGACCGTGCTGCCGTTCACCGGGCTCGAGTTCCCGCAAGGTGTGGCGGTCGACGCGGCAGGCGATGTCTACGTCACCGACACCCAAACCAATGACAACCGGGTGGTGGAGCTGGCTGCCGGATCCACTGACCCGACCGTGCTGCCGTTCACCGGCCTGAACCAGCCTTACGGCGTGGCAGTCGGCCACACCGGCAGCGTCTTTGTCACCGATTCGAACAGCAGACAGGTGCTGAAGCTGCCCGGAGGGTCTGGCCCCCAGACGGCGCTGCCGTTCACCGGCCTCAATTCCCCGGAGGGTGTGGCGGTGGATGCGGAAGGCAACGTCTACGTCGCCGACGCTATGCGCGCGCAGGTGGTGAAATTGCCGCGGACATAGCCGGCGCAAAGAAGCCGATGCGGAGGCGCGCACCGTAACCTCTGACGGCGGCGCCCCGCACCGGCGGGATGGGAGTCACGCCGGAAGTCGGCGCACTCCGAGGTATTGCAGGTAGCCGATCAGCGCTGTGTAGACACCGCTGGCCAGTGTCGCGGCGATCCCTGTCGCGGTCAGCGGCAGTGCATCCGCAGCCACCACAAAGACCGCCCCCAGGGTGAAGACGATGTTGGCGATGACGACGCCGATCCCGGCGCGGCGCAGGTCTGGTGCAGCGGCGAGGCCGAACACCAAAAGCCCACAGAGCACGAAGAACGCACCGATGCCGTATTCCGCGATCGAGCTCAGCCCGGTGCGCGACGAGATCGGATCGGCGGCCGCGGCGATCAGCAGGCCGGCGAAGCCCGTCAGCGTCGCGTCGAGCCGCATGAAAAATCGCAACAGGGAGTCGGTCGAGTCGGCGAACGGTCGGGTGGGCAGTGGAGTAACAGCGGTCATTTCGGAACTCCTTGCGATATCGGGTCGAACACCTCTGAGCGTGCCGTTCTGGGACTGCCAGATCGACGCGTGGCACTGCCAAGCACTGCCATATGCGGGTCAACTGAGTGATCTAGGCCACGTATTCCCTGCCTAGCGCGACTAAGTCAGGATTCTCGGCTAACTGGAGACGGCCACCCGGCCGCGCAGATCGGCGGCGATGAGCTTGGCCGCGGCGTTCTGCCAGTTGTGCAGCGAGCGCTGCGGCACCTCGGTGACGAACCACTGCCAGGCCTGCCGGGCGGTGGCGTCCAGGCCGGCGGCGGTGGCGTTCTGCGCGTATGCGCGCACACCTACGACATAGGGGAAATACAGCGAGTTGTAGTAGCGCCACTGTTCGGTGGTGCCGAAGTCGCCGCCGTCGCGTGGCTTGAGCCGCGCGATGCGGTCCGCGAGCAGCGCCTTGAGCTCGATCGCCCGCTCCAGCGGCTGGTCGGGCGCCCCGCGCGCGGCCAGCCGCTCGTCGATGGCCGGCAACCCGGTCAGTGGGCTGGCGACCAGCTTGGACAGGTCGCCGTAGTGGCCCAGCGCCCGGCGGGTGAGCCGGGCGAAGGTGTCATCGTCGAAGTCGTCGAGCGGATCGGCCGACCGCAGCGGCAGCGCGGATTGCGTGCGCCGCAACGTCTCCCGGTCCGCACGCAGCATCGGGGATCGCGAGAACACCAGCCGGTCCAGCAGCCCGGCCAACGGGTCGGCCAGTACCTGCACGGAGGTTGCGATCGCCAAGCTGGTGAACAGCAGCACCGTCAGCGCGGTCTGTGCGGTCGTCTGCTGCGGGGTCAACGCGATGCCGATCAGCATCTGGCCGCCGAGCAGCACCGCCACCGCGCCGGTGCCGGTGAATGAGCGCAGCATGTCGGCGCGCAGCGCCTGGCCCTCGTCGAACGCGTCCCACAGCGCCACCGCCACACCCAGCGCCAGCACGTCGCACCCGGTCGACGCCAACGCCAGCCAGCTGGGCACCACGCCCAGCGGAATAATCAGGATGGCGTTGCTGAGCGCGAAGAACAACGTCGCGATCACAACCAGCCCGACCACCGGGATCGGCTGCGACGGACGTCTCAGGGCGGCGACCAGCGCGCCCAGCGTGGACGCCGAGATCACCGCGAACATCACCAGGTGGCCCAGCCGCAGCGGCCCGTTCACGCTGCCCGCCAGCGTCGCGCCGACCAACGTCAGCGCAGCGACGACACCGACCAGCAACACCTCACCGGTGCGTGCCCGCCCGCCGTCGCAGGGCCGGGCCAGCTCGACAAGCACCGCGAACCAGGCCACGCCGGGAACTGCGACCAGGTAGATCTCGACGTGGCCGAGCAGCACGGACTGGGTGACGAGCCGTATCGCATCCAGCGCGACCGCCGTGGCAAAGCTGCACAGTCCCACCGCCGCCAATGCGAGCACGGGCTTGCGCGGACCCCGGGCCAATAGATACAGCCCCAGCCACCAACTCAGCGAAAACACCAACGCCGACAGCGCAGCCATGCTCCCAGTGTGACACGCCGTCAGATGCCTCAGCTGCCGTAACGGCGATGGCGCAGGCTGTAATCGCGCAATGCGCGCAAGAAGTCAACGCGGCGAAACGCGGGCCAGTGCGCCTCGGTGAACCACATCTCCGAATAGGCGCTTTGCCACAGCAGGAACCCGGACAGCCGCTGCTCCCCCGACGTGCGGATGACCAGGTCGGGATCGGGCTGCCCGGAGGTGTACAGGTTCTCTGAGATCGCGTCGACGGTGACGGCGTCGACGAGATCCTCGGCGCTGGCCCCATTGGCGATCTCCTTGCTCAACAGTGCGCGGACGGCTTCGGCGATTTCCTGGCGGCCGCCGTACCCCACCGCCACGTTGACGTGGAAGCCTGAGTTTGCGCTGGATGCGGTGCCCTCGACAGCGTCCCGCAGTCGTCGCGCGGGCTCCTCGCCGATCAGCTCCAAATCCCCGACAGTGCGCACACTCCAGCGGTTGGCCGGCGCGCAGATCTCCTCGACGACGTCGGTGATGATCTCGATGAGCGCAGCCAGCTCGGCGGGATCACGGCGCAGGTTTTCGGTGGAAAGCAAATAGACGGTTGCCATTTCGATGCCCGCCTCTTGGCACCAGCGCAGCATCTCGGCGATCTTGGCCGCGCCCATCCGGTAGCCGTAGCTGACGTCGTCGTATCCGGCGTCGCGTGCCCACCGGCGGTTGCCGTCGCACAGCACCGCGATGTGGCGGGGCAGCGCGGGTTTGGCTGCCGCCAGGCCTTGCCGCAGCCGCAACTCGTAGAGCCGGTAAAGCGGTTCCTTGAGACGCGGCGGAATGATCTCCACAGGGATCCAGATTACTGTGGGCGGCACCGCATACCAGCGATCCGGCCGCAAAGGCGCGGAGGGATTAGGGAGGGATATTGAGCCGCGAGACCGATGTGGTTGTCACACCCGGCCTTTTGGGGCCGGCCAAGGCCGTCGAGGTGCTGACCAAGCCGAGGGCACGCGGCTGGATCCATCTGGTGTCGGCCATCGTCGCGGTCGCCGCCGGCGCTTCGCTGATATCGGTGTCCTGGCCGCTGGCCGGACTCAAAGCCGGCCTGGCGACCTTCGTCTACAGCGGCGCCGTGGTCGGGATGTTCACCGTCAGCGCCATCTACCACCGGGTCACCTGGAAATCAACGAAGGCCCGCACCCGGATGAAGCGGCTCGACCATTCGATGATCTTCGTGTTGATCGCCGGCACCTATACGCCGTTCGCGTTGTTGGCGATGCCGCATGACGCCGGGACGCTGGTGCTGTGGATCGTGTGGGGCGGTGCACTTGCCGGGGTGTTGCTCAAGATGTGCTGGCCGAGCGCGCCGCGCTGGGTCGGTGTTCCGCTGTATCTGATGCTCGGCTGGGTGTCGGCGTTCTACATCGCGATGATCCTGCACAACGCCGGGGTGGCCGCGATGGTGCTGTTGACCGTGGGCGGCGCGTTGTACAGCATCGGCGGAATTCTGTATGCGCTGCGCTGGCCCGACCCGTGGCCGACGACGTTCGGCTACCACGAGTTCTTCCATGCCTGCACCGCGGTGGCGGCGATCTGCCACTACATCGCGATTTGGTTCGCGGTGTTCTAGCGATTGCGCGCTAAACGCTAAAGCTGCGGACGCTGTCGGCCGACCAGTAGGCCTTCATCGCGGTCACCTTGCCGTCGTCGGCGTACAACTCGACCAAATCGTCACGGCCCGCATCGTCACCGGGCAAGCGCCGCCGCCAAGTCGTCGGCCGTGGTGACCGGCAGATCGCAGACCCGGCCGCGGCACACATAGGCCGCGTCGGCACCGGCCACCCGGTCGCGGCCGACCAGCAGCTCCGACGACCCCGCTTGGCCACCGACGACGATCGCCCCGCCGGGCGCGAGTCGACGCGCGTCGGCCAGCAACGACGACCCCGGCGCGGCACAGGCGACCGCGATCTGCAACGGTCCGCGCACCGCGGATTCGGCGACCGCCAACCAATGCCCGGCCGCGCGCGGCGCGCGGACCAGCAACGGGGAGTGTGCCTGAAGCGTGTCAGCCGCCGCCTGCCGGTAGCGGTCGGCCCGCCCCGCGCCGGCCAGATGGGCCGCGGTCAACAGCGCCTCGGCGATCGCGGATGCGCCCGACGGCGTCGCCCCGTCCAACGGGTCGGCGGGCCGCAACAGCAGCTGCTCGGCATCGTCGGCGCTATCGAACCAGCCGCCAGGCCGGTTGGGATCGGCGAAGTGCGCCAACGCAATATCGAGCAGGTCGGTGGCCGTCGCGAGCCAGGCAACGTCGGTGGTCAATTGGTAGAGCGCCAACAGCCCGGTGGCCAGCATGGCGTGATCTTCCAGGATCGCGGCGCTCTCACCGACCCGCCCGCCCAGGCTGGCCCGGCGCAGCCTGCCGTCCACCAGGTGCAACTCGACCAGCGCCGTCGCACAGCGAGCGGCGGCGTCGGCCAACTCCGGCGCGGCCAACGCCACACTCGCCTCGGCCAGCGCGGTGATGGCCAGTCCGTTCCAGGCGGTGACGACCTTGTCGTCGCGGCCCGGCTGCGCCCGGGTGAGCCGGGCGGCCAGCAGCGCGGTCCGGACGCGCTCGAACCGACTCGGGTCGTCCGGGTTGCTCGGCAACTGCAGCACCGACGCGCCGGCTTCAAAGGTACCCGTCTCAGTAACGCCGAAAACCGAAGCGGCCCAATGCCCGTCGTCGCTTCCGAGCGCTTCTGCCAGTTGGCTGGGCGTCCAGACGTAGGTCGAACCCTCCCGGCCGTCGGCGTCGGCGTCCAGCGACGAGGTGAACATGCCGGCCTCGGCCAGCTCGTCGAGCAGGAAACGTGCCGTCTCGCCGGCGACTCGGCGCGCTAACTCATCCCCGGTGCGGCGGGCCCAGTGCGCGTAGCCACGCAGTAGTAGCGCATTGTCGTACAGCATCTTCTCGAAATGCGGTACCACCCAGGCGTTGTCGACGCTGTAGCGGGCAAACCCGCCAGCCAGCTGGTCGTAGATTCCGCCGCGGGCCATCGCGGTGCAGGTACGGCGAACCGTGTCCAGCGCATCCGGCGAACCGGTCCGCTCCCAGTGCCGTAGCAGCGCCTCGAGCAACGCCGACGGCGGGAATTTCGGCGCGCCGCCGAAACCGCCGCGCGCGGTGTCCTCGTCGCGCAGCACGGTCGCGACGGCGTCGTCACACAGCGACGCGGCCACCGCCGGGCCGCTGGAGGGCTGCCCCCGGGGTGCCCCAGCCATGGACTGCAGTTCGCTTGCGATGTGATCGGAGGCCTGCTCAACCTCGTCGCGGCGATCGTGCCAGGTACTGCCCACCGCCGAAAGCAGCTGCAGAAAAGCGGCTTTCGGATAGTAGGTGCCACAGTAGAATGGGCGCCCGTCGGGCGTCAGGAAACATGTCATGGGCCAGCCGCCCTGCCCCGTGAGCGCGACGGTGGCATTCATGTAGACGGCGTCGATGTCGGGTCGCTCCTCACGGTCGACTTTGACGCAGACGAACCCCGCGTTCATTGCGGCGGCCACGTCGTCGTCCTCGAACGACTCGTGGGCCATGACGTGACACCAGTGGCATGCGGCGTAGCCGACGGACAGCAGGATCGGCACATCGCGTTCGGCGGCCTCGGCCAGCGCCCGTGGCGACCATTGCTGCCAATGCACCGGATTGTCGGCGTGCTGGCGCAGGTAGGGGCTGGCCGCCCCGGCGAGCAGGTTACCCGCCGGGCTCATGGGGGAAGCGATCGTCGGGATGGTCCTGAGTCGGCTCGTCAGCGCCGAGCGTCCCGTCGTCGACGGCCTGATCCGGGCCAGGATTCTGGGGGTCGAAGGACTCAGGCAACTTCCTGAGGTGCCGGTTCATCGAGCGCACCAGAAACACCAGACTGATCAGCAGCAGCACCACCACCAGTAACCCGATTGGGCTGGCTTTGCCGAAATCCGGTCCGCTGCGCTGCGGCCCGCCGTCGGCGCACACCCGGATCGCGGCAAGCGCAAACTGGTTCACTGCTCCGCCTCGAGTCCGGCGAACAAATCGGTCTCGGGAAGACGCACCGGCACACGTGAGCGCGCCAGCTCGAACTCTTCGGTCGGCCACAGCCGCTGCTGCCATGCGATCGGCGCCGCGAAGAAATCCCCTTTGGGATCGATCTGAGTGGCGTGTGCACGCAGCGCGTCGTCACGCTGACTGAAATACGCCGAGCACTCGATCCGGGTGGTCACTCGGTCGGCGTGCACGTCGTGCGCGGGATCCCAATGCGCCAGCCACTTCTCGAACGGGCCCTGCTGGCCGTTCTTGGCGAATTCATCCTGCAGCAACTGCATCCGCTGTCGCAAAAATCCGTGGTTGTAGTACAGCTTGGGCACTGTCCACACTGGGCCTGCGTCCGGGAATCGCCGATAGTCACTGGCGGCCTCGTATGCCGCGACCGCAACCTGATGGCAGCGGATGTGGTCGGGGTGCGGGTAGCCGCCATTCTCGTCATAGGTCGTCATCACGTGCGGACGGAATTCGCGCACCACCCGCACCAGCGCTTCGCTGGACACCTCCAGCGGGGTCAGTGCGAAGCAGTCCTCGGGCAGCGGCGTCGGCGGATCCCCCTTCGGCAGCCCCGAGTCGACGAAGCCCAGCCACGTGTGTTCGACGCCGAGGATTTCGGCTGCCTTCGCCATCTCGTCGCGGCGGATGTCGGCGATGCGTCCGTGTACTTCGGGCAGGTCCATCGCCGGGTTGAGGATTTCGCCGCGTTCGCCTCCGGTCAGGGTCACCACCAGCACGCGGTGGCCCTCATCGGCATAACGGGCGAGGGTGGCAGCGCCCTTGCTGGACTCGTCGTCCGGGTGGGCATGCACCGCCATCAACCGCAGTTCGTTCACGTGCTCCCTGTTCCCGCGTGCTGGTTCTTGTTGGCTGGGCCTGGTATGTCGACCTATAGTTCCAGTCCTAATAGTTTCATCCCGGGTGCCCGCGCCCGAAACCTGATCACCCGGCACGTACCGCGAGACACATGACCAAAGGTTCACCGCATCCGCCGCCGACCCGCTACGGGCGTGGCCGATTGCCCCGCGCGTCGCGGCGCCGTGTCATCGTTGTCCTTACTGTGCTGGGTGTCGCCGCCGGCGTCGTCGTCGCCCTCATCGGCTACCAACGGCTGGGCCGCAGCGATGTCGAGGGCACGCTGGCCGGCTATCGGTTGATCGACCCGGAGACGGTGTCGGTAACGATCAGCGTGACGCGATTGGACCCGTCGCGGCCAGTTGACTGCATCGTGCGGGTGCGCGCGAAAGACGGCAGCGAGACGGGCCGGCGTGAGGTGCTGGTTCCCCCGGCAGCCGAGCCAACGGTCCAGGTGACGACGATCGTCAAGTCCAGCAAGCCGCCGGTGATGGGCGACGTTTACGGCTGCGGCGCCGACGTGCCGGCCTACCTGCGCGCGCCCTGACCCCACGGGCTTTCGGCAACCCCGGGCAAACGCCGAACTGCCAAAATGTGAACGGCGCGCGGGCCGGCGGTGGTAAGCTGTTCGGATGCACGGTTCCAGCAGGGACCGTGTATTGCTGCTTTAGCGGGCATGTGTGGCGTGCAGGGGGTACGCCCGACTACTGGGGTCGGCAGTACACGCGGTGGAACCACCGGGCAGCAAGACGGACAATTTAGCGACGCGGATGCCGCGGAACCGACACAAGGAGCACGACGAGATGACGGACACGCAGGTGACCTGGTTGACCCAAGAGTCACATGACCGACTCAAGGCTGAGCTCGATCAGTTGATTGCGAACCGTCCGGTCATCGCCGCGGAAATCAATGATCGCCGCGAGGAGGGCGACCTGCGCGAGAACGGCGGATACCACGCCGCCCGCGAGGAGCAGGGCCAGCAAGAGGCCCGTATCCGTCAGCTGCAGGACCTGCTCAACAACGCGAAGGTCGGCGAGGCCCCCAAGCAGTCCGGTGTCGCGCTGCCGGGTTCGGTGGTGAAGGTCTACTACAACGGCGACAAGTCCGACAACGAGATGTTCCTGATCGCCACCCGCCAGGAGGGCATCAACGACGGCAAGCTCGAGGTCTACTCCCCGAACTCACCCCTGGGCGGGGCCCTGATTGACGCCAAGGTCGGTGAGACCCGCAGCTACACCGTGCCCAACGGCAACACCGTCGAGGTGACGCTGGTCAGCGCGGAGCCGTACCACGCCTGATCAGGGCACCGGTCGCGGACAAGGGCGGGATCAAATCGGCTGATGGCGCGCATCGCCGAGGACTTGGCCTTGCTCTTGCTCGACAACGCGTCAGCGCAGCCGGCGTTGGACCGGGCCCGCCAGGGGCGTGTCCTGTCCGCCGCGGTGCTGCTGGACTTGGCGCATGCCTGCCGCATCCGGCCGGCGGTTGACAGCGAACCGGTGCAAGCCGGACGGCTGGTCGCGCTGGTCGGGCCAGAGCCAACGGATCCCGTGGTCGCGCCGGCGCTGCAGATGTTGCTGCGCCGCCCGATGAGTCCGGCTGCGGCGATCGCAAAACTGCGCCGCCAGACCACCGGCGTCGTGCTGTCGCAGCTGGAGCTTGGCGGTCACATCCACCGGGTTCGACTGCAGGGCAACGGCTTCAGAGGCTTCAAGCGGGTATATGCGTGGCCGCTGCTCGATCGGACTCGGGTCGACCAGATTCGGGCGACGCTCATGTCGGTGTTGTTGGATCACGCCAGTCCCGATCCCGCGATGGCGGCACTGATCGCGCTGCTGCACACCGTCGACGGCCTGAGCGCGGTGCTCAGCCTCAACGATCGCGCCTGGGAGTGGGTGCTCAGCCGGGCGGGTGACATCGCCAGCGGTACTTGGGTTCGCGAGTCCGAACCAGAACTGGCCGAGGTCAACCTGGCTGTGACCACGGCGGCCATCCGTCAGGCGCTGGCCCCGCGAAGCGGCGCTAGCTGAGCGCCTGTTCGAGATCGGCGATCAGGTCGGCGATGTCCTCGATGCCGACCGACAGCCGCACCAGGTCGTCCGGCACCTCCAACTGGGAACCGGCGGTCGACGCATGGGTCATCGCGCCGGGATGCTCGATCAGCGACTCGACACCACCGAGCGACTCGGCCAGGATGAACACCCTGGTGTTGGCGCACAGCGCCTCGGCGGCACTGCGACCGCCCCGCATCCGCACCGACACCATGCCGCCGAACCCTCGCATCTGCCGGGCCGCGATCTGGTGACCGGGGTGCGTGGGCAGACCCGGGTACAACACCGCGCTCACCGACGCATGCCCTGCGAGGAATTCCGCGACGGCAGCGGCGTTTTCGCTGTGCCGCTGCATCCGCAGCACCAGCGTCTTGAGGCCGCGCATGGTCAGGTACGCATCGAACGGGCCCGGCACCGCACCGGCCCCGTTCTGCAAGAACGCGAACGCCGCGTCCAACTCCTCGTCGTTGGTAATCAGGGCTCCGCCCACCACGTCGGAATGGCCGCCGATGTACTTGGTGGTCGAGTGCAACACGATGTCGGCACCGAGGGTCAACGGCTGCTGCAACGCCGGTGAGGCAAACGTGTTGTCCACCAACACTTTCGCGCCAGTCTCGGCGCCAAGCTCAGCGATTGCCGCGATATCGGCGATCCACAGCAGCGGGTTCGTAGGTGTTTCCACCCAGATCAGCCGGGTGCGGGGGTTGACTGCTGCGCGGACCGCGTCGAGATCAGCCAGTGCGACCGGGGTGTGATGCACACCCCACCCGGTGAACACCTTGTCGATCAGCCGGAATGTCCCGCCGTAGGCGTCGTCGGGGATCACCACATGGTCTCCGGGGCGCAGCACCGCGCGCAGCGCACAGTCGCTGGCTGCCATGCCGGAACCGAACGCCCGGCCGAACCTGCCGTCCTCGACGGCGGCCAACGCGGTCTCCAGCGCGGCGCGGGTCGGATTGCCGGTGCGCGCGTAATCGAATCCGCTGCGCAGACCACCGATGCCGTCCTGGGCGAAGGTGCTGCTGGCGTAGATCGGGGCGTTGACCGCGCCGGTCAACGGATCAGGTCGGTAGCCGGCGTGGATGGCCTTGGTGGCCAGCCCGGCGGTGTCGAAGTGTTCACTCATCGACGATCAGCCTAGCGATCGTGATCAGGTCAGCTGGGACGCGCGGCAGGGTACCGAGCGTCGAGAATACGGACTATTCCCGATGTGCGGAAGCTGCCCGGAGACCACAATCCAGGCTTATGAAGCGACTGATCTTGGGACTGGCCGCGACTGCGCTGCTATGGGGCAATGTCGCGGGGCTGGTGGGCGCAGGTAGCGCCGAGGCCCATCCCGGTCCTGCACCGCAATCCTGGCCCGGCTGCCCAGAGGACCATC
>Ga0187782_10001015_pt1 | contig 20066 bp, 18 predicted proteins | sample 0715_SJ02_MP15_2_FD_132454 | JGI IMG/M metagenome (GOLD analysis project Ga0187782, IMG submission 132454) | Tropical peat soil microbial communities from peatlands in Department of Meta, Colombia - 0715_SJ02_MP15_20_MG | ecosystem: Environmental > Terrestrial > Soil > Wetlands > Peat | place... | reverse complement strand
GGCCTATCGCGTCTTCGTGCGGAAAGTACTGGCGTGCGAGGGACTCGCTGACGATGGCTACAAATGGGCGGTCATAAAGATCGGCATCATTGAACTCGCGGCCCTGCGTCAGCGGAATGCCCATCGAGGCAAAGTATCCGGGGCTGGCCAGCGCAAAAATCCCACGGGGATAATCTCGATAGTCGCATCCGGGCTCGTCACCACACCACTTTTGTTTGCCTTCGATAGCAAACGCTCCGTTGGAGCCGTATTGTCCGGAAGGTGCTCCCATTGCTCCCGCGACTGAAATTACGCCCGGCAGCGTACGCAACCTTGTGAAGAGAGCGTCGAAGAATTGGCCAGCCCGCAGGTTCTCGGCAAGCGTCTGCGCGGGCGCATGGGCGTAAGTGACGAGAACGCCCTCACTGCGGTACCCCAGCGGAGCACCGCGCAACGCCACCGTCGTTCGAAATAATAGGGTGGCGCTGACGGCCAGCAGCAGCGCGAGCGCGACTTGTGCAATCACGAGCGAATCCCGCAGTGGAGAACGGATGCCGCCCATAGAACCGGGTGTGTCGCCCCGCTTCATCGCGTCTTGCAGATTCATGCGGGTCGCGCGCCAAGCCGGTGCGATTCCGAACAGGATGTTGGTGAGAAACGTGACACCGGCGGCGAAGCCGAGGACACGCCAGTCAAAGCGAATGTCAGCCAGTAGCGGCGCGGGAAGAAATCTGGCGCCGAGTAGAAGCAGCGCTTTCGTTCCCCAAGCGGCCAGTGCGATTCCAACCATACCGGCAGCAGCGGAGAGGATCATGCTCTCGCAGAGCAATTGCCGAATCAGACGCGTTTTTCCGGCGCCCAGAACGGACCGCATGGCCAACTCGCGGCTGCGCGCTGTTGAACGGGCCAGCATGAGATTCGCGACATTGGCGCAAGCGATGAGCAGCACCAGTCCGCAGGAGCCTAGTAAGACAAAGAGAGTGCTGCGCACGGGCGCGGCTAATTCTTGCTGCAAAGGAACCGCCGCGAAGGTCTTATTTCGATTGCTGTCCGGAAAGACGGCTGCTAATTGGTTGGCAATCGAAAGGAGCCGTTCGTTCGCTGCCCTGAGCGACCTGCCCGATCGAAGCTTGGCAGCGACGCGATAATTAAAACTTGTCCGATTCCTGTTCTGAGGGATTGGCGAAACGGCAGCCCAAAGCTGTGCCTGACGAGGAAACTGAAAATCCGGCGGCATCACGCCGACGATCTGGTAGGCGGTATTGTCGATTCGGGCGATCTGGCCAGGAGCAGCCGAGGCGGAGCCGAAATTACGCAGGGCAAAGCCCAAGCTGACGACTGCTGCGCGGCCGGCATCTCCGGAAGCAAATGTCCGGCCCGTCAACGGTGGTATTGCGAACACGTTAAAGAAATCGGGATCGACCTCGTAAATGCCGACGTACTCGGCACTATGGCTGAGTTGCACACCGAATTCTCCGCCATCGTAAAAACTGAGTGCTTCGAAGCAATCGTTCGCGCTTCGAAGGTTGTCCAGATCCCCGCCGGTGACCGCGTGAGTTGTTCCTCCCGAATCGGTCCAACGTGTGTTGATCGTGACAATGCGCTCGGCGTCGGGGTAGCCCACAGACTTCAGGATCACTCCGTCTACGATTGTGAACATTGATGCAGTAGCGCCGATGCCAAGCGCGAGTGTGATCACAGCGACGGCGGCGAAGCCGGGATTCTTGCGGAGCACGCGTACGCCGAAGTGAATATCCTGGAGAAAGGATTCGAGCCAAGGGAGCCCGCGGCGCTCGCGATAGTCTTCCTTCGTTTGTTCGACGCCTCCCAGCTTGATCAGCGCTTGCCTCCGTGCTTCTTCCGGCGACATGCCGGCGCGAAGATTGTCCGCGATGTGCATTTCTAGGTGACATTCGAGCTCGGCCGCGAGTTCGCGGTCGCGGCGCGGTTTGCCGAACAGCTCGGCGAAGCGCAGAAGCTGGGCGCGCAGTCTTCTCATAGCGGCCTGTCCTTACTCCGTTGTTGGCAACTCATGCGGCGGTCACCGTCGATTGGCCGTCGACGATCCATCCGTCGGCGAGCTGAATGATGCGGCTGCCGTACGCAGCCCACGCGTCGTTGTGCGTTACCTGAACGATCGTGGTGCCTTCTTCGTTGAGCTTCTTCAGTAGGTCCATGATCATTTTCCCCTGGCTGGAATGCAGGCTCCCCGTGGGCTCATCGGCGAGAATCAGTTTTGGCTTCCCGATGATCGCCCGCGCCACAGCCACCAGTTGTTGCTGTCCGCCTGAAAGCTGATTGGGATAGAGAGATTTCTTGCCGACGATCTGAAATCGGTCGAGGGTGTCCGCGACCAACGCTTGCCGCTCGGATTTCTTGATGTCGCGATACGAGAGCGGCAGGTCGAGGTTTTCGGCTACGGTTAGGTCGTCGAGCAGGTGATACTGCTGGAAGACGAAACCGATATATTGTTTGTGCAGTTCGACGCGGCGGCGATTGTCGAGTCTGTGCACGGCGTGCTCGAAGAGGTGATATTCGCCGCGCCAATCGCCGTCGAGCATTCCGATGATGCTCATCAGCGTTGATTTTCCCGCTCCGGAAGGACCCATGATCGTCACGAACTCACCTTCCCGGATTTCGACATTGATGCGGCGAAGCACCCAGGTTCTTCCACCGCCCGATTCAAACGACTTTTCGACATTCGTGAGCTTGATCATCGGCTCCTCGTCAGCTGTCCAGCTCTATGTATTCGCGCATTCCTACTTTGTGCAGCCACTCGCCGCTACGCACCCGCCAGTGCTTCACTCATATCGCAGCGCCACCATCGGATCGACTCGCGAGGCCCGTATTGCCGGGGCTAGCGAAGCAACCACAGTCACAAGCAGCGCGGCGAAGACGATTGCCGACAGCGTCAAGGGATCGCCGGGCGAAACTCCATACAGCATTCCCGACAGACTACGCGCGAGCGCCGCCGCGAGACCGATTCCGGCCACGCAGCCTAGGCAGCTTACGGCTAGGCCATGGAACAGGAATCGCGCCGCGATCTCATGTCGAGTGGCGCCGAGCGCCAAGCGCAGAGCAATCTCGCGCTGCCGCACTGCGACCGAGTAGCTGATCGTCCCGTAAAGGCCGATGCACGCGAGCGAGAGCGCGGTGGCAGCGAAGAAATCCAGGAGAATCATGCGAAGCCGATTCTCGGAGTAAGCGGCATCGAGATGCTGCTGCAGCGGGAGCACATCGAACATCGAGCGCGAAGGTTCTAGCTGGTGAATCCTCTCTCGAATCGCGTTCGCCAAGCCAGCGGGCGGACCCTGTGTGCGCACCAAGTAAAACGGATCGGGAGTGGGCGCGCTCAGACACCAGTACATCGTGGGAACGGGCTCATGGTCCAATCCCGCCTCGCGCGCATCTCCCACGATTCCGCGGATATGGCCCGCCGGCAGGTCCTGGCCAAGCAGTTGTATATGACGCCCAACGACGGCAGAACCGGAAAGGTAAGTGTCCGCGAAGCTCCGATTCACAAGGACGTCGAGTCCGTTCAGTTGTTCCTGGCAAAGTTGCCCTGCCAGCAACGGGATTTTCGTTACGGCAAAGTAGCGGGGAGAGACCCATCGGCCTTCAGACACGATCCTGAGGTTTGGGTCAGACGGGCCTTCGAGAAACCTAACCTCCGTCTGAAACTTCTGGGGAGTCCCCGGAAGGACGGAGCTAGTCGCTGCTGCTTCAACGCCTGGAACCGCGGTCAGGCCATCCAAGATGCGGTCGATGCGCTGCGTCAGCACTTTCATGTCGGTGGTTTCGCCCCACGCCGCACTGATGTGAAATGTCAGGACATGGCTCGGCTCAAACCCTGGCGACACGTGGCCGAGCGCCTGGAAACTGCGTAGCAGCAGTCCCGCGCCTGTGAGCAGCACGACAGCAAGCGCCACTTGCACGCCGACAAGCAGCCATTGGGTGCGATTGCGCGTTGATACTTGGGTACCGCTGCTTTCTGCCAAGGAACTCCATATGCTGCTGTGGGCGGTCCGGAACGCCGGGAATAACCCGCACAGAAGTGTTGCGACAACGGAACACGCTAATGAGTACAGAACGATCCGTGCGTCGAGGTGAATCTCTTCGACTCGAGGCAGATTCGCGGCGAGTGTCCTAAACGCTTTGGCCGCCGCCCCTGCAACGAGTAGGCCCGCTGCCGAACCCGCGAGCGCGATCAAGAAAACTTCCGTGAGCGATTGCCAGACCATCGCCCCTGCCGATGCCCCCAGGGAGTATCGGATCGACATTTCGTGCTGACGCTGCGTGGCCCGCGCCAATATCAGCGCAGCTACGTTGGCACAAGCGATCAGAAGCAGGAGTGTTACAGAGCCAAAGAGAAGCCAGAAAGATGACCTCACTCCGCCGATGATGGTTTCCTTGAGCGGCTGGATACCGACGGTGAGGTCGGCATCTGTCTTCGGATACTGCTTGCCGAGCTGTGCTTGGACGGTTGCGAGATTTGAACGCGCTTGCTCCACGGTGACGCCCGGCCTGAGGCGCCCAATCACGGTAAACCAGGTTGCGTCCCTACTCTGCGCATACGGCGCGTCCGTAGGACTCGGAGACCAAAAGTCCACGCCTTCGACAGGGAAGGCAAAGGAAGCGGGCATCACTCCAACAATGGTGTAGGACCACTTGTCGAACCTGAGCTTTTTCCCAAGGACGTCAGGGCTGGCTCCAAACCGGCGATGCCAGAGAGCGTCGCTGATCAAAGCTGCGTTGGGACCTCCAAAGTGCTCCTCCGCCGGATTGAAGTCGCGGCCTAACGCAGGCGCGATTCCCCAGACTCGCAAGAATCGAGGAGCGACTAGCGCCTGCGTCAGCTTCTCCGGCAGCGAGCCTGAGACCTCGGAGAGATCCTCCAGGTAGTAGCCGCTGAGCTCCTGGAACGTCGAATTCATCCGCTTCCAGTCCTCCAGCCGGACAGGAGCCACAAATGACTGCATGGTTTTGATTTTGGGATCGTATTGGGAAATCTGCATCAGCTCGTCGCCATTGGGGAATGGCAGCGGCCGCAGAAGGATTGCATCGATGGCAGAAAATACCGCGCTATTCGCCCCTATGCCGAGTGCCAGCGTCAGAATAGCAACCGTCGAGAACCCCGGATTCCTCCACAACATTCGAAGACCGAAGCGCACATTCCGCACGAATCTTTCGAAGCTTGGCAGCCCTCGCCTCTGGCGATAACTTTCTTTGGTCTGCTCGACGCCACCGAGTTTCAGAAGGGCCTGCCGCCGCGCCTCTTTCGGTGTCATGCCAGCGCGCAGATTGTCCGCAATGTGTATTTCGAGGTGACATTCGAGCTCGGCCGCAAGTTCCCGGTCGCGCCGCTCTCTACTAAAGAGGCCGCCGAATCGCATAAGCAGGCCGCGCAGCCTGTTCATTGGGATTCCTCGCTGGGCGTCAAGAATCGCGCGACGATTGCAGTGGTTTGTTCCCACTCCCGCGTTTCTTTCTCAACCTGCTTCCGTCCCGCGCGCGTCAATTTGTAGAACTTAGCCTTGCGGTTATTGTCCGAGACGCCCCATTCGGACGAGATGTATCCCTCCTGTTCCAGTTTCAGCAGTGCCGGATACAGCGTGCCGTAATTTACGGAAAGCAAGTCGCCGCTGGTCTGCTCGATGCGCCGGGCGATGCCGTAGCCGTGCATCGGTCCCAGAACCTCGAGCGTCTTCAACACCATCAGCGCCAGCGTTCCTTGCCAGACGTCAGCCTTGCCCATGCACGCCTCCTATTGCGTACCAATATGTCTCAGGAAGTATCCCATACGCCCTATGGGAAAGCAATATCACAACGAAAGCGAACAACAGGGTCAGCACACGTAAGAATCGAACACGCGAATTTGCCTGCTTCGAGCTGACGTACACCGTAAGCTGCTGCCAGCAGGTCACAGTGCGTCACTTGAGCTGCTCTGCCGTGCGTTGCGTGGACACTGCACATGGCATCGATCGCTCGGGACTGCAGCGATCGACGGCGGCGCTAGCCATGAAAGATTCGATTGGCACAGATTCTTTCGGCTCTATTTCCGGTTTCACCTGTTGATGGCTTCCACGCAGGGTCCCCGAGTGCGTGATGTTCGCGAGGGGCTGGTTCGCCGACTCATGTCGGAACTAGCGATGAAAGACTCGACTGGCAGAATACTTTGTGACCATCGCGTGCGGCCGCCGAACCGACCAGGAGACTCCTGACGCCTACATCGCTCTGGCGATATCCGCGCCAATGATGAGGCACCACGCGTGGAAAGTAGCCATGAATGATTCAATTGACCAAATCTCCTTTGAAGTAAAGTGCGCCCGATGCGAAAAAATCCACCCTCGCACTCTAGCTGAGCGCTATCGCCTTCAATTTCAAAAGACTTCGGCTTCCAGGCAGGCGGATCGCAAGGCGCAGCATGCAATCGAAAGCATCCCATTTCGGCATCACCAGTCGAAACGAATTCTTTCGGTCGAGTGCGCCCCCAAGATTTGTGCGTTATGGTCCGACCACCCTACGGAGGTACATCCGTGTTCGCGTCTGTCGACAAACTCGCCGAGGGCCTGCGAGATGCGCAGTACGTGGTCGATCCTGTCACTCTCGAAGTCGTGTATCTCGCGGCGAAGCTGCAAAAGCCGCTGCTAATCGAGGGACCGCCTGGCTGCGGAAAGACGGAACTGGCCTATGCGGTCGCCGCCGCGGCAGGCACCACCGTAGAGCGCCTGCAATGCTACGAGGGGATCACCGAAGAAAAAGCCATCGGGAAATTCGATGAGTCCCTGCAGAAGCTCTACCTCGATACGCAGAAAGAGTTCCTGGGGCAGGACTGGGATGGAATCGGGCGCCGGCTGCACACGATCGATTTTTTCGCCGAAGGCCCGCTCGTGCGGGCGCTGCGTTACAAGTTTAGGCCCTGCGTATTGTTGATCGACGAGCTCGACAAGGTGGACCACGCCTTCGAAGCACTGCTTCTTGAGATCTTAAGCGCATGGCAGATCACCGTGCCGAAGTTGGACACGATCAAGGCAGACGACGCCGCAATCCCCTTCGTCGTGTTGAGCTCGAATGAAGAGAGGCGTCTTGGAGACCCGTTGCGCAGGAGATGCCTGTACCTGCGGTTCGAATATCCCACGGTCGAGCGGGAAGTCGAGATTCTCCAGGCGCGCGCGGCAAACCAGGACAAGGAGTTGCTCGGCCAGATGGCAGGTTTGGCCCACGCTCTGCGCGGCTGGAACATGGAGAAACCGCCGTCGATCGCCGAAATGCTCGTTCTCGCACAGGCTCTCGAGATTCTAGGAGTAAAGGAAATCCTGCCTGAGCAAAGAGACGTTCTCCTGCCGTTACTGGCCAAGACGGAAGGCGACAGAGGGCGGCTGCTTCTGCGCGAGGGGTTCGAGGGTCTGATCGTGGATTCGAAGATGTACCGGGACAAGCTGAAACGCACGGTCGCGACAACTTCGGCGGCCGCTTGAGGAGATGGACCAGTGAAAGTTCTTGTAAGGGCAATCCTTCTCATCGTTGCTCTCGTGGCCCCAACCGCGCGAGCGGCTGAGCCAACAGATGTCGGACAGTTTCCCGTGAGATGCGCCGCGTATTATGCCTTGGCGTTCGGCGTACCGGTGGAACTTGTGGATGCCGTCATCCAAGTTGAATCCGCTTGGAATCCCTACGCAGTTTCGAGTAAGGGGGCGGCGGGACTGATGCAGCTCATGCCGGCCACGGCGGCCCGCTTCGGCGTGAAAAACAGGTTCGACGTTGAAGACAACATTCGCGGCGGGGTCGCGTACTTGGCATGGCTGATCGACCTGTTCCACGGAGAACTGCGCTTGGTTGTGGCAGCCTATAACGCGGGTGAGTCCCCGATCCTTTTGCGGGGACTAGCGTACTCGTCTCCAGAAGTTCTTATCTACGTGACCCGGGTAGCACAGGTTTACCGAGCCTTGCGCATCCAGGCCGGACGGAATCGCGCGACGTTAGCCGTCTCGACCGCGCCGGGAGGCCAACGATGAAGATGGCTCGTGGGCTCTGCGTGTTGTATTTCTCATTTTGCGCAAGCGTTGCGTTGGCGCAAGTCCCTCAGGTCGAGCCGCGAGTACTAACCAAGACCGAGGTGGAAGGGAAAGTGGCGGACGTCGAGGTTGCGGCGCGATTTGTTACCACGATCCGTTTGCCCGACCCAATCAACTCCGTGGTGGTCGGCGATCCGTCCGAGTTTCAAGTCGAGCATTCGGATCGAGAACCCAGACTCGTCTTCGTCAAGGCTCTCTCGAAAAAACCGAGCGAAACGAATCTTCTGATCTCGACGGTGACCGGACACCAAGTGAGCCTGCTGTTGGTCAATCGAGGTGACGTCTCGCCGGATCTCGAAACCGTCGATTTCCTCTTGAAATACGAGGCTTCCAACGGGTTTTTCGTGGGTCAGTCCGGCTTTCCATTCGCTCTGGTCGGCGCGACAGTTCCTCTGAGTCAAAACGGAGAAACTGCAACGGATGGAACGCAGGCCATCTCGAACGCAACGCCTCGTGCAAGAGCGGTTTCCGCCGCAGCGGACAAGTCGGCGTCCGCTTTCAACGATTCGTCGCAAAGTGAAATCGAAGGCCCCGACCTAGACAAGCTTCTTGAGCAGCAGGAGAACGCTCCCTTGCCAACTTTGCACGGCGAGCGCGTCGGCGAAGACTCGACCTCGGGAGACCGGGTACGCGCCGGCGTGAGCCGCGTGATCGACGGAGGGGATCACGTAATTGTCTTATTCTCGGTCGTTAATCCGACCAAGCACGCCATCCTGCTGATGCCCCCCCAGGTGCAACTCGGCGGAAGAACGAACTCGGGAAAGGTCCTGCACCACCAGAAGTGGTCGACTGCAGAACAGTTGCCCGTCGAGGATTTTCGGCTCAATCGGCGTCGCCTGGGCCTTGGCGAGCGCGCGGACGGCGTTGTAGTGTTCGTGCGTCCGCCATACAAGCAGTCGAGCGAGACACTCTTGTTGCAGGTGGCGGAGTCGGGGGCGGTGGACCGTCCCGCCCTCGCGCCGATCGGCTTTGGGATTAGCACATCGTCGGAGGAGAGGAATGGCAGAGGAAAAAGAGCGCAGGACCAGTGAGCCCGTCGCAGAGGCGGCACCTGAACAAGTTCAGCCTGTGGAGGAGGACGCTCACCCTGGCTGGCGGGATATTTTTCGCCAGGCGTTCGACAAGGCGCGCCGCGAGAACCGGCCTCCGAATCGAAGCGGGCTAGGCCGCGATCACAGCCGTTCTTTGTTTCTCCTTGGGGGAGCCGCCATCGCCGTCCTGTTGTTGTTTCTGGGTGTGTTCTCCTCTCCCAATCGTGCTCGTAAATCGGCAAACGCAAGACCACCCGGGACGGCGAATCTGGGGCAACGGGCAACTCCGGGCCAGCAAACGGCTGGGCAGGCGGGATCGGCGACGCCTATGCTGAACGCCCAGACGGTGCAACCGGACGCCGGAGGAAGCAAGGGCGTCACCGCCGAGGATGTCGATAGGACAGCCCGGCCAATTCAGCCGACTTTGGGTGGCCAGCCGAGGCCTGCTCCCGCCCCGGTTCCAGGGAAAGCAGCACCGTACGCCTTGGGGCAAATCGACTTTTCGGATGCGTCGTCACGCGAGAGAGCACCCGAGTTGCCTTCGTCCGCGAAATCCGAGGCGGACGATCTGCGGAAGCCCTCTCTGGTATTCGTGCGAAACGCACAAAATACCTCCCGCAGCAACGGAACGAGAGCCACTTCCGCAGAAGCGGAGGAAGCTCCGACACTGGCATTGCCCGCTGGCACGAAATTGATCGCCCGCCTGGAATCCGTAGTGACGAGCGCCGTCAAGGAGCCGGTGGTGGCGGCCATCGAGTACAACTACGAAAGAGATGGCGAAATTGTCGTACCCGCCGGGGCGAAAGCGCTGGGCAGTCTCCAGCAGGCCGACCGGTCCGGAAGCGTGGGCATTCGCTTTAATTCGATTCAAATGCCAGATGGAACAGCGGAAAAGATTGAGGCCACAGCCATGAGCTTGACCTATGGGCCTCTGAAAGGCGCGGTGAGCGGGAAAAAGACAGGAACGAATTTCCTGGTGCGAACGTTTACCGGTCTCGGACAAGCAGCCACCTATCTTGTCGGCTCGGGCGGCATGAGCGCGCCCCTTTCGGAGAGCTCATTTCTGAGGGACCGGATTGCGACGAATATCGGGATTGCTGGCGATCAGGAGTTGAACAACCTGACGTTCAACCAAAACATCATCGTCACCGTCCCAGGCAACACTCGGTTTTACATCGTCATGGAGCATGGCGCAGCGCTGCCCGAAAGCGAGGGGCAACGAACCACAAAGCAACAGACGAACAACCCGCCTCCTCCTTCGATGGAAGAGCTTCGCCAGCTCCTGCAGCTCCGTCAGGAGATGAGCGCGATGTACCAGCAAGCGGACAGCACGCAAAGCGCGCCACAACAGGCGCCGCAGCCGTGAAGTCGGTTGAGAAATGGAACCGAATTGGAAGCCGTTGGTCGATAAGCTCGGCGAGAAGCGCTGCGCCGGGTTTATGTTCATGGGGAGGATGAATGGTATCAACCTGTATAAGCACGGAATCGCCCGGATCTATTTGAATCTGGACGACCAAGGCCGCTGCTACCTGTGCCGGGAAAAGTGGCGCTTCCAAGAGACGGACTTTTCTGTCGAACTCGCCAGAATCGAAGCCGCTGTCGCCGAACTCGGGGAGAGTTTGGAGAGTGCCTACGACGAAACCTACATCGAGGCAAAGCGGAAGGCTTTGCAAAGGGTGGGCATTTTGGAAGAGCGGATCGAGATCGAACCGAAAGACTGGACCATAAATTAGAGCGTCGCTTTTCCTTCCTCACGAAAACTCGTCGACATTTCCACGCAGTCTCTCTTAGAACTTGCACTCGCAATACGCCCTAGGAAGAACTCTCGGGTCTCTTCTTCGTGACGACTGCTTCTCATATCTAACCCGCCGTTTTTCTCACCTCTCACTTTTTTGACAAACAAACGAACTGGCCTTAGGGTTCCCCGCACTCGACTCGCTCTTCGACGGTGCATTTACCGGGCAGAAGGGGCGATGCAGAAAGGAGAGTGAACTCTATGAAGCTACGGGTAGACGAGGCATGGAAACGAGCGCTGGCCGTGTCCGCTATCTGTTTGATCTTGGGAGGCCAGTTGCTCTGGGCGCAAAACCTCGGTACCCAGCCGGCAACGAACGTGGCCGTTCAAGGACAGACGGCAGCTCAGCCGGAAGGTGCCTTCCTGAACTTCATCAACTGGATCGGGAACGTCATCGCCCCTGTGGGAGCCGGAGGTGCTGTAGTCGGTGCCGTCGTCTCCTGGCTGCATGGGCGAGGTGTTGGCCGGTGGCTCGCCGCTGCGGCGGGATTGCTGGCGGTTTCGGGAGTGACCCGGTTAATCGAGTTCTGGATCACCAACGGAACCGGAGGCGTGCAGTAAGGAAGGTACACACCCCCGAGCGGAGGCGGCGGGCAGTCCAGGAAAGGAGACGAATAGAACTGGCGCGCCCGTCAGCCTCCGCTCTTAGTTCCAGTCGTTTTGCAGATGCTGACGCGAGAAACAAAACGAAGAGAGGAAGAAATGGCCGTTCCGCAACTCTTGAATGACATCATCCAAGTGCTGTTGCAACTCGCGCCAGCGGCGTCCCTGGTCGCTCTGGTCCTCGCGGGAATCAGTTTGAGGCGCGAGGGCGGAACCACATTCCTGATCGGTGGCAGCTTCACGAAATGGATGTTTTGGGCGGTCCTGTTCGTAACCCTCGTGCCTCTCCTCGGATGGTTTTCTTCGTTTGGAGTCGCCGCACAGGTGCCCTCGGGCGGAATTGGAACTTCCTGGCTCGCTTCGTTTGAGACGGACGTGTCGAATTTCGTGACGAACTTCATCGTGAGCCGGATCGCAACGACTCTCGCGGCCTATTTCGTTTTGCGCGCCATTCTGGACACAGCCTCCGGAGGACATCCTCTGCCGTCTGTCTTGGCCGCCATGTTCTTGCTAGGCACGCAGGCAGCGTACGCCTTGATCGCGAGCTACAACAGCGGAACCCAATATGCGCCAGCGGACGTTCTCGACAGTCTTTGGAACTATTTGGCCGGGACCATCATGCCGATCGCGGCAGGGCTCGCGATCGTGGGCGCGATTCTCAACTTTGCGACCAAGAGACCGGCCATGCGCCTGGTCGCAGTCGCCCTCGCCATGCTGTGCGTTTCGGGGATTTGGAAATTGGTTCTGTCGATGGAGGCATAGGGAAGACCGATGTCGTTCACCAATGGGATTCTGAACCTGACGAACTGGGCCGGAAACGTGATTCTGCCGACCCTGGCGGGCCTGTTCTTTGCCATCGCGATCCTGCGGTTTGCACGCTCGGAATCTTATGCCGCCGCAATGTACGGAGGCTTTCTGTGCCTCATGGCTTCGGGCCTGCTCCGTGCGATGGAGGCGTTTGCCTCGCAGCGAGCCTGGAACGATCCCGACGTCTATTGGATGTCGCTCGTGAGTCTGGTGGATTGGATTTGCAACGTGTTGATGCCCGTGTATGCCGGCATTCAGGTCGCAGCGGGCGCACTGCGCATGGGCATCGTCACCCGGGTCCATCCCACCGAAGGATGGCTCCGGCACTTCGTGGCCGCGGGACTTTGTTTGCTCTTGTCGGGACTGGTGCGGCTCGCGGAGTTCTTCGTCACGCAGGGAACAGCGGGAATCCAGTAGGAGAACGAGAAATGGCTCTGGAAGTGACACCTGTGTACCGCAATCTTCGAACGCGCGTTACGTTCTTTGGCCTCGAAGCCGAAGACCTCTTTGCCATTCTGGCGCTCGCGGTCGTGGCCAACATCCTCGGGCGGTTTCTCCACCGCGAGATGTTTGGGCTGCCGATGAACATGATTCTCGAGTACGTCGTCCCGGTGCTGAGCATCCCCGCTCTCATGCTCTTCAAGTACGGAAAGCAGCGCGGATACATCCAGGACTGGGTGATGTTTCACGCGAAACCCCACGTGTACTCGGCCCTCGAACGAGACCGGGAACTCACGCGGGATTACCAGCGGTGGGGAGACTCGTGATGCCGCTGACCGCCGAACGGTACGAACAATCGCTGAGCGCTCCGCCTCTGTGCGAGCAACTGCGCATCAGGGACTTGCTCGAAAACGTGGCGGTCCAGATCGACGGGTCTCTGGTCGCGGGCTACGAAGTCGGCGGCATTCAGTCGTATTACGCGAGTGATGAAGGAAGGAATCGGCTGAAGGGACTGCTCGAAGCCCTGGTGCGGTCGTTGCCCGAACGGTCGATGCGCATGCAGGTGCGGTTTGAAATTGCCGAAGGCACGGGGGATTTGATATCGCGCTACCTCCGCGAACGGCGCAACGAGAGCCCCACTCTTTGCGAACTCGATCGCCTTCACGTGGAGCTGTGGAGGGGCCGCGAGGCAGCCGGTTTCTACCTGCAACATTTCCTCCACTTGTACTTCATTTGGAATCCGCGAATTCACCACGAGTCGCCCGACTTCGAGTGGAAACGGAAGATGAAATCGACCGGAAGTTCGAGTCTGTCGGCCAAGAAGTGCATCGAGCGCTCGCGGCGGGAGCATGAGGAACTCGTCGCGGAATTCAACAGCCTTCTTGCAGGGGTGGAAACAACGCTCGGCGCGACCGGCATGAGCATGCGCCGCATGAGCCACCAGGACATCTTTCTCGAAATCAAGCGGGCCCTTCACCCGCTCGGCAATGACACCCTGCCCTACCGTCCAACCAACGAGTCGCTCTTGCAGGAAAGCGCCCGCAGCCAAATGGCCAACGTGAACATCGAGGATGAACAGGACGACTACCTCAAGGTCGGCGGGTTGCTCTATTCCTGGATCAGCTTGAAAGATCTTCCGGACGCCACTTTCCCGGGAATTCTCCGTGAACTCGTGGTGATGGATTGTCCGCTGGTGATCAACGCGGAGGTCACGCTTCCCGACCAGAGCAAATCGATCAAGCAGTACAAGAGCCGGCTGCGCAAGATGCTCGCGGCTCAAAAGGATTTCCACGGCGGCTTCCGCATCAACGTGGATGCCCAGGTGGCTGAGCATCAGCTCGTGAAAGTTCTGCAGGACTTGATCTCGAGTTCCCTGAAGGCCTGCCAAATGAGCCTGATCGTGACCACGCGCACCTCCCGGCCGAGCCGCAATCGGATGGAACGGGAAGAGGCCGAACGAATCCTGTCGGACCGCAGGCAGCGCCTCTTGCACGCCGTCGCGCGGATGAACGGCGGGCGAGGGATTCCGGAAACGCTGGCGCAAAAGCGTCTCTTCTTCACCGGCCTTCCCGCCATGGGAGGGGAGAATCGGCGGGAACTCGATCTGCTCACGCTCAACGCCGCCGACCTCTTGCCGGTCGAGATGCCGTGGCGAGGAACTCAGCATTCGCCGCTCATGCTATTCGAAACTCCCTACCGGCAACTCGTGCCGTTCTCTCCATTCGACTCGAGCCTGGGGGACGCCAACATGCTGATCATGGCCAAGAGCGGCGGTGGGAAAACCTTCATGGCGCAACTGTTCCTGCTCATGATGGCGCGCGCCAATCCTCAAATCTCGATCATTGAGCGCGGTGATTCCTACCAGCCTCTGGTGGACTTGATGGGCGGGCGTGTGATCGACGTGAAGCTCGACGGAGCCGAGACTCTCAATCCCTGGGACCTGTCGGCAGGAGAAACGACTCCCAGCAAGGAAAAGATCGCGTTTCTCAAGAACCTGACCCGCCACATGATTGGCGACAGTCCAGGGTCAGACAGCGCGCTGGTCGACAACCTGCTGAGCGACGCGATCGGTCGGACCTACAAACGGTGCGCCATTCGCTACTCGAATCCCATACCCACCTTCAACGACCTCCGGGAGGAACTGGCCCAGAGGCGTGATGAGGAGAAGATGCAGCGCACCATTGACGAAGCGCGTTTGGCGGCTATCAAGCTGCGTTCCTGGACCGGAGAAAAGGGAATCTACGCGAAGCTGTTCGACGCGCACACCACCATGCGGCTCGACAGCAGCTGGCTTTTCTTCAATGTCGAGGGGTTGAGTTCGGACCCGAGGCTCGAGACGGCGATGAGTATGCTGATTGCGAACGCAGTGTCATCGCGCGCCGGCGGAAAGACGGGTCAGCCAAGCATCACGGTGCTCGACGAGTGCTGGTTCCTGCTCGATTCCCCGGCACTCGCTCCCGAGGTGGTTCAACTCTTCCGCACCGCGCGAAAGAGAAATGCAAGCGTCTGGGGCATCAGCCAGACGGTCGAGGACTTCGTGGGCACGGAATTTCAGCCGCGGGAGCATGGACCGGGAATCCTCAAGAACGCGAGCACGAAGATCATCGGGCAGCAGCCAGGAGACATGACGCCGCTCGTCAACCACCTCTTTTTGAATCCCGTTGCGCTGAATGAGGTGAAGCGCTTCAGTGCGCCGCGCAAAGGCGAAAGCGCCGATGCGCTGTTGGTCCTGGGAGAGAAGGCGGAGACAACCCAAACCATCCGAATCGCTCCCACAGCGGTCGACTACTGGGTCTCGACGACGTTCCCGAGAGAAAGACGCTACCGGGCCTGGGCGCTCAGGAAGCTGGCCGACCGACCGCTGCTCGACGCGTATCAGGAATTGGCTCGAAAGTTTCCCCGCGGCTTGGCTGAGGTTGCGCCGCTGCCGGAAGAGATCTCCGGTGCTGTAACGGGAGAGGATTCATGAAACCGCTTACTGTCGCGATTTCGTGGCTCTCAAGCAGATGATGGGAGGAGTCTCCATGGTCACCCTGACAGGCGTTTTGTTTGGTTTCTTTGTTGTCTGCTTTTCCTACGGAATGATCGTTGCCAGAAACTGGCGACAGGTGGTGGCACTTTCGCTGGCCGGTGTGCTGGCCGTGGCGCTCGCGAGTCCTCCGCCCGTACAGGCACAGGCGAGCTTGGTGGCAGCCATTCAATCGGTGCTCAACGTGATCAACGGCAAGATCCAAACCGCACTGACCGCGATCAACAAGGTCCGAAGCACGATCGAGAAGTACTACCAGGAAGCGATCTGGCCGGTCGGGCTGATCAACCAGGCGAGGGCGCTCGTGACGCAGATGATTGGTCGGTACCGGAATCTGATGCAGACCATCCTCAGCATCCGTCTCAACAGTGCGACGCTGCCGAATGCCATCGCCCTCGAAAACGTCATGCGAAATCATCAGACGGGCGATCTCGCCGCACTCACCACGTCGTTCGGCAACGCGTTTGGCAGCATTCCGACAACCACCGCGGCCAGCCCCGCCGATCGCGCCATGATGGATATGGACGACGCGTTGGCCATGGATAACTTGAAAACGCTTAAGGAAAGTGACTCGGCCGACGACCTCACACTGCAAGCAGCTAACAGCATAGAGGACCAGGCGAGCCAGGCAGCTCCGGGATCCGCGCCTTTCCTTACCGCCACGGCCGTGGCAGCCAGCATCCAGAGCCAAGCGCTCACTCAGAAAATGCTCGCAGGGGAATTGCGACAAGAAGCGGCCCGGCTGGCGCATGAGAACGCCCTTCGCAAGCGAGGCGCGACCATCACGGGAGACGTCAATACCCAAATTTTGAATTTGTTGCAGAAGCGCTGAGGGAGGCGACGCCGATGAAGAACATCATGCAGAGTGTGAAGCAAGGTTCCGGGTGGATCTGGCGGCATAAGGTCCGCGCCGTCGTATTGATTGTGGTCCTCGCTCTGACAGCTCCGAAACCCGTGAAAAGTGCATTCCTCGATCCGTGCTGCGCGATCATGGCGGCCGGGCTCAACACGATCGGCAGCACCCTGAGCAGCGTCATTGGGGGCGGCCTCAACGACATTCTGTCGATCGAGCAGGACATCTCAAAGTTTGAGCAAACCATCGTCTGGCCTCAGAACCTGATCAATCAGGCTCGTTCGCTCGTAGCAAGCATGCAGGGAATCTTCAGCCAGATAGAAGGGGTCATGCGCATTCCGGTGAACAGCGCGACGCTGCCGACGACCCAGCAATTGGAACAGAACCTGCTGTCGCGCGACGCCAATCAGATCGCCCAGACGACCACCCAGTACGCCGCCGTATACGGAGCGGTGCCGGACACGACGGCGGCCTCGCCTCAGGTGCGAGACCTGGTGGATATGACCGATGCCGCGGCGCAGGCGGCGATGAAGAGAGCGATCGAGATTGACGCCCTGGCCGATCTCGAGCTGCAAGCGGCCGACCAGATCAACCAGAGTATTGCAACCGCCGCTCCAGGAAGCGCGCCGATCATCGAAGCGCAAGCCGATGCGTGGCTGGTTCGCGCGAACGCCTACACGCAATCCGCGACGGCGGACTTGATGCGTGTCCGGGCTGTGGATCTCGCCGATGCGAGCGCCAACGTGAAGAACGGAGCGGCGAATTCCACTGCGATCCAGCAGCAGATTTACAACATCTTGAAGAGGCCCTGAGCCGTGTTTTACTTCGAGCAATTGTTCCAAACCGCTCTGAACGGAATCGACGCCGCGAATGTGACGAGAGCGGTACTCGGCGTCGCCGGAACGATCCTTCTTCTCAGTTTTCTCTATAGCGCGTACGAAGCGTTCGCTGCGGGCGGAGACGTCCGGATGCTTGCCGTGTCTGGAATCAAGTACCTCATCCTGGGCTTGGTGTTTGCGAGCTACGGCACCGTGTTCCGCGATGTCAATGGAATGTTCAATTCCGTCGCGGACTTCATTTACAGCTCGACCGGCGTGGGCGACGTCTTCTCCAATTGGATGACTCAACTGGCGCAGTACTGGCAGTCCAACGGAAACACATCCATGTGGAATCTGGTCACGGGACTGGCCTCGGGGGTCATCAGCCTTTGGCTGATCTTGGGGGCCTTCATTATCTTTCCGGTTTGCTATCTCATCTTCACCGTCTTCTATGCGATGTACGGTTCCGTGCTGTACGTGACGGGGCCCTTCATCCTCGCTTTGCTGCCGACCAGGAGCCTCGGCCAACTATCGCGAATCTATCTCGTGAACCTGATGACGTTTCAGGCCTGGGGACTGATTTACGCAATTCTGCAGGTCCTCATGTCGGCGGTGAATCTTTCGAGCATCGACGCCGTCCTGAATGCCAACGGAGTTCTCAACAGTTTTGTTGGATCGAGTCAAATGATCCTTCTCGCGCTCACAGCCAGCATCTTCTCGTTTTCGATTGTTCTCATTCCGTTCATCGCCAGCCGGATCGTCCGTGGAGATGTCGGCAGCACCATGATGACTCTCGTGAAAACGATGACGACGACGGCCAGCGCGGCGGCCGGTATGGCCGCTGCATCGTTTGTCGGTGGAGGAGAAGGACTCGTAGCAGGAGCCAGCGGTGGAGCGTCACCCTCGCCCCCGCCTGCCCCGGCGGCCGCGCCGGTAGTTGCTTCTCTCGGACAGTCAGCCGCGCCAGTGCCTGCGGGATCCAACGGATCTACCGGGGCTCCGACGGCCGCTGTGGCATCTACGTCGATGCCTACGGCAACTGCATCGGAAGGAACTACCGCTGCAGCTACAAATAACGGAACGGGTGATTCGTCCAGTTCTTCGGCGCCTGGGTCTTCCGCCGCCGAGCCGCGACGTTCCTCTTCGGGGCCCGGCCGCTATCGTGGATTCAACGCGCCGCATGCCATGGCTTGGTACGTCGGCTACTCGCTCGGTTCAGCTTACCGGGGACTCAAAGGAGGCGGATAGCAGATGAGGAAAGACGATCGGGCCCGCCAGATTCCCGAGATCGCTCGATACACGAAATACTACGAGCACGATGGCATGCTGCGCGCCTACGCCAACCGAAGCATGCTCCTGGCCATGATCTTCGCAGTTCTGGCGATGGCCTCTCTGGGATTTGCGATTTACGTTCGCATCCAACCTCCCACGGTGATTCGCGTGGACAAGGACGGCAACGCTTTCTCTGTCGCGGGCCCCCGAAGTATGAAGGCGGCAACGTTCAATCTGTCCGTCGACGCGTCATCCCCCGATCCAGCCCCAGGAGTCGGGCCGACCGACATCGAGGGCAGGGCGGTGGTTCGCCAATTCCTGACGCGCTATCTCGCGTATACGCCGGACTCGGTGGACCGAAACCTCGCCGAAGCTTTGAACATGATGACGGCGAACCTCCGGTTGTACACGATGAACAAACTTCGCGATGAGGATACGGTCGGAAAAATTCGGGCCGACCACGTGATCTCCGACTTCGAGATTCGGTCGATCGAGCGCATGAAGGGTACGCCGTGGACTTACACGGTTTTTGGCGTGAAGGAGATTCACCGCGTGAAAAACCAGGCGGAGGCGACCGACCAAATCGTCGGGAAATACAACGTGCGCCTCGTGGAGACAAGCCGCTCGGAAACGAATCCCAGCGGGCTTCTGATAGCCGAGTACGGGGAAGAACAGATGGTGGGCGACCGGGAAACCGGCTTGCTGCAGCGGAGCGATCTCGACGGGGATAGCCACTGAAAAGACCGCTGCTCAAGGGCATGTCCTTATCGAAATGACGGAAGGGAGGTGTGATTGTGACAGGAAGTGCAGCAGAGGCCTTAACGGAGGGAAAGGGTGCGCCGGCGACCGGCCCCGCGCGTGGCACTCGGAAGGCGCGAGCCAACGCGCCGGGTAGCGGGGAGACGCAGCGATTCTTTCTCGCCAAGCCGGGAAGCCCGAGTGGAACTCCCGAGTTGGGCAGGGAGTTCTCCGGCGAGCCGGAGGCAATCGTCGAATCGCTCAAAACGGGTTTGAACTACTTCGTTGTTTCCGAATGGCGGGGAGTCGCGGATTTCTCGGGCAAGAAACCGCAGCTCGGGCGAGAAGCCGCGCGTAACGCGCCAAAGGCCGGCTAGCCAAGAGCTTCTTTACAGACTGAAGCGTGTCTGTTGAGAGCCGTCCACAAGCTCGAACGATTGTGGATCAGTGCTCGGTCCGCTCGAAGTGTGTCCAACCGGATTCACAGAGGCGGGCCGGCAAACTCCCGGTTTGTGTTGCCGAGCAAACCAGGGAGCAGGAAACGCAGCAACGAAGAGGTGAAAACGTTGAACTGCCGATGAACAACTGAGCTGGTCCGGTTCTTCGCGAACCTGACCGGAAACCTT
>Ga0187782_10001014_pt1 | contig 20069 bp, 14 predicted proteins | sample 0715_SJ02_MP15_2_FD_132454 | JGI IMG/M metagenome (GOLD analysis project Ga0187782, IMG submission 132454) | Tropical peat soil microbial communities from peatlands in Department of Meta, Colombia - 0715_SJ02_MP15_20_MG | ecosystem: Environmental > Terrestrial > Soil > Wetlands > Peat | place... | reverse complement strand
GCGCTCGCGAACGCTCCTTCGCCGGTCGTCACGTCGATGATGCAGTCGTCGAGGGCCGGATAGAGGCTTTCCTCGACGATCGAATTCAGCCGGTGAATCTCGTCGACGAAGAGAATGTCGTTCTTCTGGATCCTCGTCGTCAGAAGAGCGGCGAGCGCTCCCTTGTGCTCGATGGCCGGTCCGCTGGTCGTGGCCACGCTGACGCCCATTTCGTGCCCCAGGATGTGGGCGAGCGTCGTCTTGCCGAGCCCCGGAGGGCCGCACAGGAGCAGGTGGTCGAGGGGTTCGCCCCGACGGCGCGCGGCCTCGACGAAGACCCGCAGGTTGTCCTTGTGCTTGGTCTGTCCGATGTAGTCGGAGAGCGTCCGAGGGCGCAGGGTCCGGTCGTACTGCGCGTCCTCGACGCGGGCGGCGCCGTCGATCGCGCGCCCTGATTCGGACGAATCGTCGCCGCCACCCGCAGCTGGACCAGCTGCCGCGGTGCGCGGTCGATTCGAAGCCAGCTTGCCCATGGTCAGAGCTTCGACAAATACTCGCCGATACCGGGCAAAGGAAGGATCTCCGAAGCCAGCCCCGAACGCACCACCGCTCCGGGCATCCCGTTGACGATCGCGGTCTCCTGCGATTCGGCGAGCACGATGCCTCCGGCTTCGCGGATGGCACGTGCGCCAGCGACGCCGTCGTCGCCCATTCCAGTGAGAACGACGCCGATGGCCTCCGTCCCGAGCGCGGCGACGCTCTTGAACAAGCGGTCGGCGCTGGGCACGTACCGATCGGTCGCTGCAGCGGGGCCCACTCGCAGTCTCAGCTCGGCCCCGCGGCGGATGAGCTCCATGCACTTTCGCCCTGGACACACGAAGCCGGTCGCCCGTGCGACGCTGTCGCCGTCGGACGCCTCGGCCGTCCGTACCGCGCCACGCTTGTCGAGCCGTTCGGCGAACGTCCGGGTGAACTTGTCAGGCATGTGCTGCGCCACGAGAAATGCCGCGCTCGTCGTCGCAGGAAGCCGGGCGAAGAGCTGGAGCAGCGCGCTCGGGCCGCCGGTCGAGCTGGCGATCGCCACGATCGACTTCGGAGGGCGATACGTGGCCGGAGACGGAACCGGACCGTCGAATGCGATGGGTCGTCCATCGGCGGTGAACGCGCTGCTCGTCTGGCGGCGGACGAGCGCCGTCGGAACGAAAGACGGACGGAGAGACCGAACCAGCAGCACCTTCTTGAGGATTTCCTCGCGCACCTCGGTCGAGTCGGGCGTCAGCCGATCCGGCTTCGGAACGAAATCGATCGCCCCGAGCTCGAGCGCCTTGAAGACGTTCTCGCGCTGCGAGTAGCTGCTGACGACGATGACCGGCGTCGGAGCCTTCGCCGTGAGAATGCGGAGGAACGTGAAGCCATCCATCCGCGGCATCTCGAGATCCAGCGTGACGACGTCGGGCGAGAGGAGCGTCACGAGCTTCAACGCCTCTTCGCCGTCGGCGGCCTTGCCAATGACCTCGACCTCCGGATGGTCTGCGAAGACGTCGGCGATGTTGCGCCGGTTGTACGCCGAGTCGTCGACGACCAGAAGACGGATGGGCCGATTGAGCGAGGGGGTCACTTCAGTTGGTCCGGAAGCTGGACGGGACCGCCGGCGGCTATGGGCTTTCGGTACACGAGATCGTCCTTCAAGTGTAACAGCTCGAAGGCCGTTGAGAGGTTCAGCAATGACTCCGAGTGCCCGAGGAGGAGCACACCGCCGGGGTTGAGTCGATCATAAAGAAGCTCGATGGCCGTCTTGCGCGCTTGCGCGTCGAAGTAGATGAGCACATTGCGGCAGAAGATGGCGTCAACGCCGCCGACGGCGCGAGAACGGTCATCGAGCAGGTTCATCTGGCCGAAATGACAGCACTGGCGAATGGCATCTGTCACCTGCCAGCCGTCTGGCCGTTCGAGGAAAAACTCGCGACGTTGCTGATCCGTCGTGGCCCGGAAACTGCTTTCACCGTACAGCCCCCGCCGGGCCACGTCCACGCAGCGGCGCGAGATGTCCGAGCCGTAGATGCGAACGTCCCAGGCGAGCGGCTCGCCCGCGTTGGCCCCGGCGCCCGCCTCGCTTGCCGCTCCGGACAGCAGACCCGGCGTCTGCATGAGCCGGCGCCGCGGAAAGAAAAGGCCCGACTGGTGGATCAAGATGGCGATGGTGTACGCCTCCTCACCAGTCGCGCAGCCCGCGCTCCAGACCGTCAGCCGCCGGTGGGTTCTGGTCTTCTGGTGGAGCATCGGCAGGAGCTCGTATCGGAAGGCGCGGAGCTGGCGCTCCTCGCGAAAGAAATACGTTTCGTTGGTCGTGAGAAGGTCCGTCGCCTCGTCCCACTCCTCGTTGGCGTGAGGGCTGAACCGGAGGTAGTGGTAATATTCTCCGAAGGACGAGAGCTTCAGCAGAGCGAGGCGCTCGCGAAGCCGCCGCTCGAGCGCAAACCGAACCTCGGGCCCGAAGTGCAAGCCGGTGCGCGACGCAAAGAGATCGCGCAGAAGCCTGAACTCTTCGGGTTTGAGCTCGACACCATCCGCGAATGGCGGCAGTCGGCGCACGGCTACCCGACCTTCGCCCCCTGGGCCGTCGCTGCCGCCGAGTCGAGCCGCTCGCCCGAGGCGACGTCGGGCGGCGACCGGACGCTCACGGCATGCGCGATTGCGTCGCGCACGGTGGGGTCCTTCTCTCGCTCGTAACGCACACGGAGGAGCTTCTGTGCTGCCGCACTCTTGTCCTGTGCGAGCAGCTCTGCGGCCATGCAGCGAACGTCTCGCGACGAATGATCCAGGCACAAGCCGAGGCGGATGAGCGCACGCGGGCCGGGCTGAAGACCGACGAGAGACAGGGAGAGCTTCACCACTTCCACGTCGGAGTGGTCCAGGGCCGCGAAGAGAACGTCTTCTCGATCTGCATACGCGGAGCTCTCGGGCCCGGCTGCAACGTCGAGCTGCCCGACTGCTTCGATCGCTGCGCACGCGATGGCAGGATCCGCGTGGAGCACCAGAGGACCTGCCAGGCGCATGGCGCGGTGAGGATCGGCTTCCCCGAGCGCGCGAAGACTCGTGGCCATCAGGACCGGGTCGCGCGCATCCATCACGATGCCCACGAGCGGCTCTGAGCGGCCCAACCGTCCGAGCGCGCGAACGGCTGCGAGCTGTACTTCGCGCTCCTCGTCCGACAAGGCGAAAACGACCGCGTCGGCGGCGGCCGATCCGCCGGTCTGAGCGAGCGCGTCGATCGCTGCGCGCCTCACCTGTGGATCGTCATGCTCCAGGGCCCGTTCGAGCAAGTGAACGTCTTCATCGAGGAGCGGCTGCGTCGAGGCGATAGCCCCGAGCAGGATGCACCCCAGGACGACGGGATCGTGGGGAGGGCGCGACTCGCGTAGCAGCTCGCGCGCAGCCTCGACATGGCGAGCGGCAAGCTCGGAGACGGCGGTCGTCGCGGCCGCGGCGATGCGCTCGTCGGCATGCGCCACGAGCTGGGCGGCGCGGCGCAGATCGGTGGCGTCCCCGATCGCGCCGAGCACCTCCACTGCACACGAGGTGACCTCGATCGACTGGGACTTGAGGCTCTCTCGGCTCTCCGAGCGGATCTCGGATGCGTCCGCTCCCTCCAGCGATGCGGCCAGCGAAAGGGCAACGGCCTGCAGCGGTGCCGCCGCGTCGCGCGCCGTCGCCAGGAGCGGACGGACGATCGATGGTCCGAAAAGGCGCACCGCCATGTCGGCACGCTGTGCGACCTCGTCGTCGCCGAGCGCGTCGACCAGCAGCGGGACATCGCCGATATCTTGCATCAGTCCGAGGACCAGGAGAGCTCCCGCACGTGCGCGCGAATCTTCCGCGTCCCGAGCGGCCCGCCGCGCGTTATCGTGGCCGGCCGGGTCGAGCGCCCGTCGCGCGGCGGCAATGAGGGCGTCTTCCACGGGCCCGCCGGCAAGCAGGTCCCCGAGCGCGACCAGCGCGTCGCGCGAGATCGTCGGCGACGGATCGGACGTGGCCAGCGCCAGCGCGCGCACGGCGGGCACCTCGCGAGACCCTGCGGCGGCGGCGACTGCATACCGGCGAAGCAGCGGATCGTGAACGAAAGGTTCGAACACGCTCCACGGGAGACGCGCGCTCAGCCGCGAAAGAGAGTCGAGTGCGGCAATCTTGAGAAAGACGTTGCTCGCGCCCAACACGCCGACGAGAGCCCGGGTCGCGTGCTCGCGTGACTCTTCGCCGGCAAGCGCTGCGCCGCCCAGGGCCTCGGCGGCGGCGACGCTGACGTTGGCGTCTTCGTCGGACAGCGCATCCGCAAGGGCATACGTTCCACGCGGATGCGCGATACCTCCGAGAACCTCGATCGCCAGCTTCCTCGCGTCGGGGCCGAACCGCCCGAGCGCGTCGATCGTGCCTCCGACCGCGTCGGGCCCGACGGCAACGAGGGCGTCAACGGCAGCGTTGCGCAGGCCGATGTTGACCGTCTCCTCGAGGGCGGCGATGAGCACGGCGATGACCTCCTCTCGCCGGTCGAGGACGGGCGCCACGAGGGTTCCTTCCTTCCTCACCCTCCAGTCGTCGTCACCGAGCGCGCGGAGCAGCAGCTCGGGCGCCTCGCGACCGCGCACCTTGGCGATCTGTTGGACCGCGATGCGGCGAGCCTCCGGCTCGGCCTGATCGAGAAGCCAGCGAACCGCCGAGGCTGCTTCGCTCATGACCGTGTCTCCGGCGGCAGAGCAGAGATTCGCGGGCCCGGCAGCAGCTCCTCGTGCAGCACGATCGGGTCGACCAGATCTCGAATCCGTGTCGTGTCGAGCACGAACACGAGCGTCCCCGCATGGTTCGTCACACCGGCGATTCCACGACGGTCGTCGCCCCCTCCGAGCGACGGCGGCGCGCGCAGGTCGGTGCCGCCGGTGCCGAAAACCTCCGTCACGGCATCGACGACGAGCGCGGCCCTCTGGGTTTCGACGTCGACCACGATCCACTTCGTCTTGCGCGTGCGCATCGAAGGCGAGAGTCCGAATCGCTGCCGCAGATCGACGACAGCGCACAGCTCTCCGCGAAGATCGGCGACACCCGCGACGCTCGCCGGTGCGTGCGGGAGCTCGACCAAGGGCATCGGGTTGGTGATCTCCTTCACCCGGGCGACCGGCACGGCGTAGTGGACGTCACCGACCAGGAAGCCGACCAGACTTTTCGACGGATCGTGGCGGAGTCGTTGATGCATGCGTCTCGACTCCTCTCAAGGCGACTCGACGATCGGACGGGCGTCGAGCAAGATCAAAATGACCCCTTCGAGGGGCCGTCCGATTCCCGCGATGTGCGCCGGCTGCTCGGCGCCCAGAACGTGAGAAGGCTCTATTTCTTCGTTGGCGAGCCGCCAGACCTGCTGAACCTCGTCGACCAAGAGCCCTACCTGCTCGCCCGCGCCGACATCGGTCAGGATGACGCGAGACCTGCGGTCGATGGGCCGCTCGGGGAGGCGAAAGCGCCGGCGCAGGTCCACCACGGTCACCAGCTTGCCCCTGACACCGATGATGCCGAGCACGTTGATCGGAGCTCGTGGAACTTCCGTGATCGGCGGCGGTTTGAGGATCTCCGCCACGTGTGCCACCTCGATGGCGTAGGTCTCTCCGGCGAGCGCGAACGCCAGGTATTCGGTACGCCCGGAATCGGCTGTCCGTCGCGCCGATCGCTTCTCGATGCGATTCTTTCGCGCCTCCGCCATCATCCGGCGCTCCGTGCCTCGGCGAAGCGCCGGTCGGACTCGTGCGCGGCGGCCAGAAAGCGGCCCTCGCCGGCCGCGAGCACCTCTTCGACCAGCGCTGCGACGTCGAGTATCAGCGCCACGCGTTGATCTCCCAGCTCGGTCGCTCCGGCGAAACCGCGCACGCCGCGAAGCGACTTGCCGAGAGGTTTGATGACGATGTCCTGCTGCCCGACGAGATCGTCGACGACGAGACCGAGCCTGCGATCCGCGACGCGCGCGACAACGACGAACGCTCGTCGGACGGTCTGCGGATCACGCGATAGACCGAACAGGCGCCGGAGGCGGCAGATGGGCAATGACGCGCCGCGGACGGTGAGGACCTCGCGAGATTCGACGGCTCGAACCTGCGCCTCGTCGAGCACAATCGCTTCCTCCACGTTCGCCAGGGGCACGCCGAAGAGCCGACCGCCCAGATCGACGAGAAGCACGCTGATGATGGCGAGCGTGATCGGCAGCGTGATGGTCACCTTCGTGCCGATGCCGACCTCGCTCGCGATGTCCACGATGCCCCCGAGCTTCGCGATATTCGTCTTGACGACGTCGAGACCGACTCCACGACCACTCAGATCGGTCGCAACCTCCTTGGTGGTGAACCCAGGCATGAACACGAGTCCGAAGGCTTCGCGAGGGGAAAGCTCGCGGGCTTCCTCGTTCGTCAAGATGCCGCGCCGAATCGCCGCTCCGACCAAGACCCTCGCGTCCATCCCGGCTCCGTCGTCCTCGAGCTCGACGATGACGTGATTGCCTTTCTGGAACGCATTGAGGGCAATGGTTCCGACGGGCGGCTTGCCCACTCGGTGACGATCCTCGCGGCGTTCGATTCCGTGATCGATGGCGTTGCGGATCATGTGCATCAGCGGGTCGCTGAGCTCCTCGACGATGAGCTTGTCGATCTCGGTCTCCGCCCCCGTCACCACGAGGTTCACTTCCTTGGCGAGCTCCCGGGAGATCTGGCGCACGATGCGAGCGAGCTTGTCGAAAGACTGGCCCAGCGGAACCATCCTCACCTCGAGGATGCCTCCCTGCATCTGCGCGAGGTGACGCTCGAACGTGCGATTCAGCCTTTGCAGCTCGGCGGCCAGCTCGCGACCCGCAACGGCGTGTCTACGAGCTCGGTCGATCACCTTGGCGATCGCCGTCCTGACGATCGCGAGCTCGCCGACGACCGTCATGAGTCGATCGAGTTTGCGAATGTCGACGCGAACGGTCTGGTTGATCGAGCGGAGCGACATCTCCGGGGCCATCGCGCCGCCGCCACGGGAGACGGACGGCGGATGCGGACGCGAGGGTCGGCCCGAAGCCGCGGACCGCGACTTGCGGCCGGCATGAAGGGAAATGCCCGTGTCGGCGCGCTTGCTCGCCTGATTCTTCGCGGACGGATCGGGCACTCTGAATTCGAAGGCCGGCTCACTCGGAGCGGGGGGTACAGGTGGCGGCTGCGCAGTCGAGTCGAATCGACGCGGAACCTCCTCGATCGAGAGATTGGGGCCCGTGATGGCCTCACGAAGCGTGGCGAGCTCCGCGTGGCTGGCGACGAGGATCTCGAGCTCGATCGCTTCCGCGTCGACCGGTGACCCCGTCGGCAGGTACGTGATGATTTCCCCGTGGGGACGAGCCTGTCCTTTCAGCTCGGCCAGCGCACTGTCGATCGTCGAAAGCGAGAAGCGCGCGCGAATGCGGTAGAGCTTCAGGCCCTGTTGGAGCGTCGCCCGTAAACGGTGCTCTTCGTACTCGGTGAGCACACCGAACAGGCCGGCGTCCAGATCGTATTGCGCAACCACCCCGGCTGCGCTCCCGGCTCGCGGCGCCGAGACCTGGCCGAGAGCGACGACGAGTTGCTCGATCTCCTGCACGGGCTCGGTCGACTCGCCCTTCTCGCTCGCGAGCAGCCGCGTGTACAGCGATATGGCCTGGAACAGCAGATCCAGGATGCCGACGGTCAGGTCGATCCGACCGAGGCGCAAATCGTCGAGAGCGTCCTCGAGCTGGTGCGAGAGGACCGACATTCGCGTCGCGCCGAACAGGCCCGACAGTCCCTTCAGGGTGTGGACGCCTCGAAAGACGTCGTTGATGAGTTCTGCGTCGAACTGGCCCTTCTTCAACGCCGAGTCGAGGGCGAGCAGATCGCGGCCCAGAGCATCGATTATCTCCTGGGCCTCGCTGAAGAACTCCTCGCGCGCCTTGTCTCCCGCGTCGTTCCGCCCGCTACCGTCGACCATCGCTCACCGCTCGGACTGGAACGGCTCGCGTGCCGGAGGGGGCGATTCGCTGCGGGGTGATTCGCCGAGCAGCTGTTCGCACGTGGCTCGAAGCTGCTCCGCGGTGAACGGCTTGGGGAGGTAGGCGTTGGCGCCCAGCGAGAGGCCGCGTTCGACGTCGTTACGGCCACGAAGCGTCGATACGATGAGAAGGGGGGTCTTGCCGTGATGAGCCGACTTCCGAATGAACCGGATGAGTTCCAGCCCATTGATGTCGCTCATGTTGATGTCCGTGATGATGAGGTCGTAAGGACCGCGGGGCAAAAGGCGCATCGCATCGAACCCGCTGCTGGCCTCGACGACTTCGTACCGCCCGTCTCCGCTGGAGGAGGCCCCACTCTCCAGGACGGCTCGAACGAACGCCCGGGCCGATACCGAGTCCTCGACGACCAGCACCTTGCGCATGAGAAGCCAAATTAGGGTACACCGAACGCTGGCGAGGCAAGTAACCAGTGTAACTTGGAGACTCATCCTACCCATGGAACCGCCGACCGCGGCAGCGCTCGTCATCGGCAACGAGATCCTCTCCGGCAAAGTCGAAGAGGCGAATGTCACTGCGCTCGCGCGCACGCTCCGGCAGCTAGGCATACTTTTGCGCAGGGTGGTGGTCGTCATGGACGACGTGGAGACCATCGCGCGCGAAGTCGGCGACTTGTCGCGCGCCCACGACTGGCTGTTCACGAGCGGCGGAATCGGTCCCACGCACGACGACGTCACCATCGAGGGCGTGGCACGCGCGTTCGGCGTGCGAGTCGTGTCGTCTCCCGAAATGGAGTCGATGCTGCGTGCCCACTACAGGGAACGCTTCACCGACGGACATTTGCGCATGGCCCTGGTCCCGGAAGGGGCCTCGCTCGAGGTGACGGCAGAGATCACCTGGCCGACGATCCGGCTGGGAAACACGTGGCTTCTCCCCGGAATCCCCGAGGTCTTCCGAATGAAGCTGCCGGTGGTGGTCGCGCACCTCGCGGGGAGCCGCGCCTTCGTTTCGCGCGCCGTCTACGTCAAGATGGAAGAGGGCGAGCTGAAACCCCTGCTCGACCGCGTCGTTGCCGCTTTTCCCGACGTCCTGGTCGGTTCTTACCCGAAATGGCTGGACCCGGCCTACAAGACGAAGCTGACGTTCGACGGGCGCGACGTCGAGCGCGTCCTCGCGGCGAGGGAGTCGTTCACGGCCTCGTTACCCCCCGGGGAACCGCAAAAAACGGAATAGATGGGCCATGTCTTGCATCCTTCGCGGCGAGGTCGCTACACTCCGAATTACACCGCTGGTCACGCGTTCGCTGAGCTTCGACCTCAATCATTGTCCCCCCGATCCCACGTGATCGGACCGTGAGCGCGAGCGGACCGCCCATGTGGAAGCTGGTCATCGAGGACGACGAAGGCAAGCGCACCGTCGTGCCTCTCACGCGAGGCGAATACTCGATCGGGCGCCGCGAAGGGAACGTCATCCGCTTGACCGAGCGCAACGTCTCCCGCGAGCACGCACGCTTGTGCAGAAAGAGCGGGAACGCCGACAAGGCGGACTACATGGTCGAAGACCTGACCAGCTTCAATGGGGTCTTCGTCAACGGGCTTCGGATCACCCACGCCCACGACCTGGCCCACGGAGACCTGGTCCAGATCGGCGACTATCGGATGGTCGTCCAGGACGAGTCGAACGCCGACGCCGGGAAAACGGCTTCCGGCTCGGAGTGGAAGCATACCGCTCCGAGCGCTCCTCAGGCGCGTGGAGCCGATTTGCTCGATCGTCCGAACCGACTCGTCATGCTGGCCGGGCCGACGCCTGGGGCCGAGTTTCCGCTCGATCGCGAGAGGATGACGATCGGGCGCGCCGAAGACGCCGCGATCTCGGTCAATCACAACTCCGTATCGCGCCTTCATTGCGAAGTGCACGCGCTGGGCGACGGCCGGTTCGAGATCGTCGACAAGGGCTCGAGCAACGGGGTCCGGGTCAATGGAGCCGACCTCCGTCGGGGCATCATCGAGCCCGGCGACCTCATCGAGCTCGGCGACGTCCGATTGAAGTTCGTGGGGGCCGGACAAATTTTCCGTCCCGCGGAGGGTCAGCCGCTCGCGGTCATCGCCGATCGAGCCACCGGCACTGCGCTGCGCGGACGCCGTGGCGTTCGTGCGCTGCCGATCGCCCTATTCACCGTCGTCGTGGCCGCTGGCGCCGTCGGAGCATGGCTTTCGGCACGACCCCGGATGCGGGCCACGGCGCCGCCTGCTGGGCCGTCGTCCCCCGAGCAGACCGCGCTGGCCGAAGCCGCCAGGCTATGCCGGTCGGGCGACTGCGAGGAAGCCCATGCAAGGATCGACGTGGCCATCCCCGAGGGTTCGCGCTGGCGCGAAACCCTGGAGTTCAAGCAGATCGAGAGCGGATGGGCCGAATCGCTGATGCATCGTGCCGACGCGACCAGCGACGTGGCGGCCAAGAGAGCGCTTTACCAGAGGGTCGCGCAGACGATTGCGGTCGATGCCTTCCACCGGAAGACGGCAGCCGATCGCCTCCAGCAGCTCGACACGAGCCTCGCGGCGACACCTCCGACCAACGCCCTCGAGCTTCCGGTCGCATCCTCGGCGCCTTCGACATCCAACCCGGTCCGTCAGCGAGAGGACGGCGGCGCGATCTCGATGCGCTCCGAATCGGGTCGCAAGATCGCGGCCGCCACCGCCGCAGCCGGAGCGGGCGCTTCGGATCCAGTCATTTCCACGGGATCCACGGGCTCGACCCCGGCCCCGTCCACTCCCTCCGTCAGCGCGGAAGAACGAGAACGGCAGCTGGCCCTCCAAGGAACGCCGGACGCGAGATGGACCCTCAAGCAGCAGCTCGAGTCTCGGGTTTACGGGGGCAAGGCGTCGGATGCCGAGATTCGCCTCCTCATCAGCACGTGCAAGGATCTCGGTGACAAGGGCTGCGTTCAGCAAGCCCGCGCCGTCCTCAGCCAAAGATCACAGTAAGCCGGCGCCAGGACGCACGATTCAAGGAACCGGATCGGGCGACGCGCCGTGCTGCGTTGCGTTCGGGCACCCCAGCTCGACCCCGGTCGGACCATCCTGTGTCTTGACGATTTTGAATTCGACCCGTCGGTTCTGTTCCCATGCCTGCTCGTTGTGCCCCGGATCGAGAGGACAAAACTCACCGTAACCCTTGCTCCTGAGGCGCGACCGCTCGATTCCACGCGCAATGAGGGCGCGAACCACGGAATTCACTCGGTCCTGCGTGAGCCTCAGATTGTAGTCGTCGTTGCCCCGCTCGTCGGCGTGCCCAGCCACCTCGAGGAGCACGAACTCGGGATGGTGGGCGAGCGTCGTGCCGACCGCATCGAGAATCTTGTCCGAGGCGGGCAGGATCTCCGCGGAGTTGTACGCGAACTGGATCTTCTCCAGGATGACGATGCTGTTGTCCTGGATGATGACGCTTCCCCGATCGGGACAGCCGTCCTCGTCCTGGAAGCCGTTGTAGGTCTCCGGCTCGTTCGGACATTTGTCCTTGATGTCCGGAATGCCGTCGTGATCGTTGTCCGGATCGGGGCACCCGTCCTGATCTTGAAAGCCGTCCTTGTCCTCCGGGTCGTTCGGACACTTGTCCATCTTGTCCGGAATGCCGTCGTTGTCGTTGTCCGGATCGGGGCACCCGTCCTGATCTTGAAAGCCGTCGCGGTCTTCGGGCTCGTCGGGGCACTTGTCTTTCGAGTCCGGAATGCCGTCGCCGTCCCGATCGCCGTCCTTGGACTCGGGGCAGCCGTCCGCGTCCTGATAGCCGTCGCGGTCTTCCGGTACGTTGGGGCAGCGATCGTCCACGTCGGGGATGCCATCGTTGTCGTTGTCGGGGTCAGGGCAGCCGTCCTCGTCTTGAAACCCGTCGAAGTCCTCCGGGTCGTCCGGGCACTTGTCGACGTCGTCCTTGATGCCGTCGCCGTCGCGATCGCCGATCGAAGGTTCGAACACGAAACCCAGAAAAACGCGCTCGTCGGCGGTTTCGAAGCCGCCCGTGTACCGAGTCCCACCGCCCAGCATCAGGTACGAATTGCGTTCCACGAAGACCTTGATGCCCCCGACGACCTCGTTGCTCGGCCGCACGTAATCGCCGGCGGCGCTCGTCAGGAGGTAAGTGCCGTAGGTCTCGGCCACGAGGTCGAGCGGCTCCAGAACACGCAGGCTCACTCCTCCGCCGTACGTGACGAGATTGCCGTCCGCGAAGGTGCCCCCACGGAGCGGCAACGTCGTTGCGCTGGCGGAATGACCGCGGTAGCCCGCGTTCACGGCGATCCGCAGCTGGCCGACGGATCCGAAGCGCTTTTCCAACATCAGCATCGGCCAGTAGAAGAAGCCCGGATCAGCCGCCGCGTTGGCCGCCGCCCCTCCGAAGCCGTCGCCGAGCTGTAGTCCGATCGCGGTGCCGAAACCCCTTTCCACGCGGGTGATCCGCCACTTCGCATGCGCGGCGATGAACCCGGGCCCCTGAAACGCAAGCTGCTGCGTGCTCCAGTCGTTTGCGTAGATCGGGTTCGACTGGGCTCCGCCCGAAAGGAGATCGATCGGGAGGTCGATTCCGATCTCCAGCTGATTCAGAATGCCGAAGTTGCCCTGCAGCGTCCCCTGGAACGAATGGTCGATGAGCTGGCCGCCGACGGGGGTGCGCAGCAGCGCGTGCCCATAGTCCATCACGAGGCCGAGACTGAACTCGTTGGCTCCGAGGACGTCGCTGCCATTGACCGAGAAGAGGCCCTTGGAGTCCATCGCGGGACGAAAGAGATGCGTGTCGAACCCGTTGCCACTGGTCACCGCGTTTGGCGTCGATTGCGCGCTCGCCTGTGCCGCGCCAAGGAGCAAGGTGGCGGCGCAGGCGGCTCCGAGGGCAACGCACCGCAGAGCATGCCCCACCGGCCGCGCGAAGCCGGCAGGCCCGAAGGCGAGCGCGACCAGTCTGCGCACGATCCACCTCGCGATCATTCCAGTGCGCCCTCGCGCTCGAGCTCGTCCGCGGATGCGACTCTTCTCCAAGCAAAGGGGACGTTATCACAGCGGACCCGGCCGCCGGACGGCAAGCGGCGCCGTAACGTTCCGGGTCCGGGTTGCCCGGCTCGAGGTGAGACTCTGCTACGCTCAGCAGCCGTACAGGTGCTCTTTCCTCAGCCGCGCGCGCACTCTGCCGCTACCCCCGGGCACTTGCTTGCGCGCCTCGTCGCGCTGTTCGTTCGACCGAGCTCGACCGGAGCGCTAGGTGCGGTTCTGCTGGGTGCGGCGTTGCTGTGGCCGGGCCGCGCCCACGCCGACGGTGCGTCGGTCGAGACCACGTGGACGATGACCCCGCTCAAGGAGACGTTCACCGTCCAGCAGTGGAGCGGACCCTGCGGTCCGCCTCCCGTGTCGGGCGCGATTCAGCCGGGTGGGCCCGCGACGGTCAGCATCGATTACGGCGAGCTCGTCATCGTGAGCGGCCACAAGTCGCTTCGATCGGACCAATGCATCGATCCCCTGCCTACGCTCACGGCGCAGACCCACTCGAACGATGGTCGTACGTGGCGCACCCGGTGTACGACCCCGCCGAGCGACCCAAGGCACGCGGTAATCAACGCAGCGTACTTTCGCAACGCCGACGACTTCATCTCCCTGGCCGAAACAGGCCGGTACGAGTTCACAGTCCAGGGCGCCCGCTGCATCGCGGACGTGACTCGCGAGGCGTCGCTCACACGGCAGTCACTCACGGCCGGCCCACCCGCTGCGGAAAGCCCCTCGTCCGTTGCCCGAGCTGCGCCGAGCGCGAGCACACTGCCCGGCGCACCGTGTGCAGCGCCCGGAGACGCTGCACGGCTCGAGGTGAGACCTTCGCGCAAGCTTCTGCGTTTCGGCGAAAGCTACCGCTTCCGGGCCATCGTGGTCGACGCAAACGGCTGCCCGACCACGACACCCATCCAGTGGTCGATCACCGCGGTCCACTCCAAAGAGACGAGCGGCACGGTCTTTCGTCCATCCATCGACGAGAGCGGGATGCTCGACGTGCCGGTCGCCATGGCGACGGAAGTCAAGCTCGATGTCGTCGCGACAGCGGCGGGACACAGCGCGCAAGCCTCGGTGGAAGTCACCTCGCCCTCCAGTTACGAGCAACTCCTCGCCCAGTCCGGGCTGGACTCGAACGGCGAACGAAACGAACCGGCGGTGGCGCTGCTCGCCACGAGCTCGCTGGGTGCCGCGGACGCGCGCGCCCAGGACGGAGCCCGACACCGGCGGGCGCTGTTTCTGGCGATCATCGTAGGGCTTGCGCTCGCGCTGGCGATCGTCGGGATGTTCAGCGGCCTTCGCATGCGCAAGGTCCGCGCGGCCGAGAGAGCCGCGCGAGCCCGTCACGCGGAAAAAATGCGCGAATACGAGCGTCAGAAGAAAGAACGCGAAGATCGCCACGCGAGCGAGATGAGGGCCCATCTGGAGAGCGTCGCTCGGGCAGGACAGATGACAGGTCAGATGACGCTGGACGCGACGGCCGCGAACGCGGCGCTGCTGGGGTCCTTCGTGTGCCCGTCGTGTCACAGAGAGTTCGGCGCCGGCTCCACCGTTTGCCCGTTCGATTCGAGCGTGCTCGTCGCGGCCAGCAGCCGCGATCTCCTCGGCGCGGATACCAGCGGAGGCATTTGTCCTACCTGCTCGCGGGGTTACGATGCCGGCGTACTTCACTGTCCGCACGATGGCGAGGAGCTCGTTCCCCGGGGGAGGGTCGACGCACCCGCGGCCCTCGCCCCCCGAGGCAAAATCTGCCCGACTTGTGGCGAACGGTTCGAGGGCAACGCGGCGTTTTGCGGAAAGGACGGGACACAGCTCGTCTTGTTGAACTGAAGCGATCTTGCTCCGATCGCGCGATTCGGCAGACGATGATCTGCGAGACGCAATGACGTAAGCTAGGGCGTCCGATGAAGATTTCGTGCCAGTCGTGTCAGGCCAAGTACACGATCGCAGACGACAAAGTCCTCGGAAAAATCGTCAAGATCCGCTGTAAGAAATGCGCAGCGACGATCGTCGTGAACGGAACCAGCCCGGCGGTCGGTTCGGCGCCGGGCGATGGGGCGGACGCCGCCCAGGATGACACGTCCGGAGAGTGGACGGTCAACGTCAGCGACGGCGATCAGCGAACGATGACCGACGCGGAGGTCGCGGCAGCCTATCGATCGGGGTTCGTCAACGACGAGACGCTCTGCTGGCGCGACGGGATGGCCGATTGGGCTGCTCTGCGCGAAATTCCCGAGCTCCACGCCGCGTGCAGCGGGGTCGCCGGGGGCACCGCGCGCGGCCTGCAGGGGGCTTCCGCCGCGGAGCTCGCTTCGTCGGGTGCCCAGGCTCCCGCTACGGCCTCGGCGGCACAGCCCTCCGCTGCGGGCGATGGTCCTGGAATCGACATCCCCCGGGCAGCGGCCGCTGCCTCGGCTGCCGCTGCGCCGACGGCGGCTCGCCGGGCCGGCGGGGGGCGCGCGCCGATCGCCGATCTGTTCGGAGGCGTCGCCCAGGCGGGTGGCGAAGACGACGTGATGACGAGTGCGCCCGCGAAGGTTCCGCAGGCCGACGAATCACAGGATCCCCAAAAACTCACGGGAGCGCGCAACGAGAACAGCGTTCTTTTTTCACTGTCGGCGCTGACCGGCAAGAGCGAGCCGCCGCCGAGGAGCCCGGATTCGGAAGCCTCCGGATTGATCGACATCCGCCAGCTGAGCGCTCAATTCGGCGACGACGACGGGAAAAAGAAGAGCAGCCGCGTCGACGACATCATGAATCTTTCCGGCGGAGGTTTCGCCTCGGTGCTCACCGCGCCGGTTCTTTCGGCGCCGACCATCGAGCCGTACGCCGAGGGCCGGCCTGGGGCGGCGGCCAGCCTCGCACCGGGAGCGGGACGGAGCAAAGGTCTGATTTTCCTGGCGCTGGGCGTCGGTGCGCTCGTCATCGTGGGTGCCGTCGGGGGCGCGATGAGCATCATGCACAAAGGCACCGATGCCGCGGCCAGTGCGAGCGGAGTGCCCTCGGCACCGCGAGCGACGTCGAGTGCCGCCCCCGACGACTCGGCATCCGCGGCAACCGCACAGTCCGCCGTGGCCCAAGCCGAGTCGGCGAGCGCAGCGCCAACGCCTGCCGCCGGGGCCGCGCCCAGTGCTTCGAATGCCGAGCCGTCCGCGAGCGGCGCCGCCGCGGCAGGCTCTCCGGCCCAGGCGCCCGACACCCGGACGGCGAAGAACGCGTCCGCTCCCTCCAAGGAGGCCGCAGCCAAGACTGCGCCCGCGACGACGGAATCGGATCAGCCGTTCAACATGGGCGAAGCCAAGGCAAAGTTGGGCGCAGCAGCGGAAGGCGTCCAGTCCTGCAAAAGGGGCGACGTGACGGGAACGGGCCACGTCGTCATCACCTTCGCTCCGGGCGGCACGGTCCAATCGGCTGCCATCGAGGGCGCGCCTTTCGAGGGAACGGCGGCGGGAGCGTGCGTTGCAGCGCACTTTCGCGCGGTCCGCGTCCCGGCATTCAGCGGCAGCCCGTTCAAAGTGCGCAAGAGCTTCACGATCAATTGACCCGCGGCGTCTGCGCACTACGATCCGTCGATGCTTTCGTCGTTGTTCGTCGGCTTGGCCCTGTTCGCCGCATTCTTGCTGGGCCTGCGCGCGGGCATCGCGCTCGGATCGCGGTGGGAGCGCTGGCGTCGACGGGGGTAGAGGCACGAGCCGACTGGCACTTCAGGGCAGTCCCGACGTGAAGAGCTCGACCGCCCAGACATCGCCGCGCTCGTCTCGCACGGCGGCGGCGCCGAAGCGATCGAAGTCGGAGCGCAGCATGTTGCTCCGGTGCGAAGGGCTGCACCACATCGCCCGGTGCGCGAGGGCCACGCTCGGAGCGTGTGCAACGTTCTCCCCGACGTCGCGCGGCTCGAGCCCCACTGCACGCAGACGATTGATCGGATCGCCGTCTCCCACGTCATGACCGAGCCGGCGTGCTCGCGCCATTCGCCACGCGTGCTGTGTCGCGAGCTCACGCAAACGCTCGTCGCCCGCCAGAGCGTGAGCTCCCGCAGAAGCGCGCGCAGCTTGCAGCATCCCTCCGAGCACGTCGTCGTCGGCACGAGCCTGCGCGAGCTCCTCGCCCGGAGCCACCGCATCGGGCGGCGACGCGGGCGGCTGTGTCTCTGCGAACACGCTCGTTTCGAGAACGGGGCGCGGACCATCGCGCAAATCGGCCAGCACCTGGACGGCGAACTCTCCACGCCGATCGGGGGAGAACCGTGCACGGAGGGTCTCGCCGTCGAACGAGGTGAGCAGCGAACGGGGCACTCCGCTCGGGCCGAGCACGAGGACTCTGCCGCCCCGGGCGGGAGCTCGCAACCTGGCTTCGAGGGTCACCCACTGGCCCATCCGCACCCGCGTCGGCACCGGAACGACAAGATCGGCCACCGCGTCGACAACCACCACCACCAGCACGCGCAGATCGCCCTCGCCGCGTCCCGCCGCGGCGCCGCATCTCCGCTGCGGGCCTGCGGATTCGGTCGCCAGCCACTCCTCCAGGCGTTGGAGCGCGGTCGGGTCGGACATCCCGCGGGCGCTCGCTGCCCACGCGCGGGCCCAAGGGTGCGGCTCCCCCGACGCGCGCTGCGCAAATGCGATCTCGTCGAGCTCCGGCATCGCCGAGCCACCGAGCTTGCGAGCGGCGATCCAGCGTGCGGTCGACTGAAGTCCAGCGTCGGCTGCCCCGCAGCGGCGAAGCGCCGCACGCTCGAGCGTTCCGAGCTGGGCCTCGTCCACCGGGACGGGAGAGGACGCTGCCGCTGCCCACCCCACCCCTCCGTTCGACCCCGCGTCGGCGACGGTCCGCCGCGAAGCCGACGCGAGGGCCACGGCGACGAGTGCTAGAGCGGTTCTCGCTCCAGACGCCCGCCCGCGCTTGCTTCGCTCGCTCCCGGACTCCGCTCCCGCGGCATCCCTCAGCGCGGTTTCGGTCGGCGACATCGATCTCAAGAAAAACCGCGCTAGGGAGACGAACCGTCGTTGCCGCTTTCGCCCCGGTCGGAGCCCGACTGCAGGATCTTGAATTCCACGCGTCGATTCTCGGCGCGGCCCACGTCGGTGTCATTGTCGGCAATCGGACGCGTGAGCCCGTATCCTTCGCTTTCGAGCCGATCGGCGGCGACGCCGTGATCGACGAGCCACTGCCGGACGCTCGCGGCGCGCCGCTTCGACAGATCCAGGTTGTAGGCGGCATTGCCTCGGTTGTCGGTATGTCCCTCGATCCGCAGCCTCTTGATGTCGGAGTTCGCCTGGAGCAAGAGCACGATCTCCTGAAGCATCGGAAAGCTGTCGGGCAGGATCGTGGCCGAGGCCGTCTGGAAGTGCACTTGCTGGAGAACCCGAACGCTCGACCCCTCGAGCTTGATGAACTTGGGACAACCGTTCTTCTTCGGATCGGGATCGGCCTGACCGGGCTCCTTCGGGCACGCGTCTTTGACGTCCGGGATGCCATCGCGATCGGCGTCCGTCTCAGGACACCCGTCGGCGTCCTGCACTCCATCCTTGTCCTCGGGCTCGTCGGGGCACTTGTCGAACTTGTCGGGGATGCCGTCGCCGTCGCGGTCGGTCGTCGGACATCCATCGTTCGGATCCGGATCCTTGTGGTCCTCCGGCTCGTTCGGGCACGCGTCGACGTCGTCCGGAATCCCGTCGCCGTCGGTATCTTTCATCGACGTCCGGATGCTCGCGCGAACGCGCGACTCCGGAGAAGGTTCGGGCGGGCCCTCCAGGGGCAAATCCATGCCGATGAGAGCCACGAGGCGAAAGTCGGGCGCTCCGTATCCGCTCGACAGACGCGTGCCTACGCTGGCGCCCGCATACCACTTGCTTTTGCCGAAAAAGGACGGGAGGCGCATCCTCGCCTCCCCGTTCCACTCGATCGGCGTGTTGCGCGCGGTGAAGATCGTGTTGCCCACGACCGAGTCGTTCTTGAGGCCCGTCTGCCCGAAGATCGTGAGACCCAGCCGGAAGCGCTGAAAAAATAGCGGCATGAGCGCACCAACCGCCCACCTCCACTCGTCGCCAACACCGAGGCCGCTCGGCGGGCCGTTGTGTCCTACCGGATCATTGATCGAGTTGTCGTGGCGGATCGCGATCCCCGTATTCGCGACGAACGTGAGCGGAAGGGGCAGGCGCGGCGGAGTCCACTCCCCCGTGACCATGGGCAGCCATTCGAACTGTGATCCGTCCCCGCCGAAGTTGGTCGAGGATCCTGCACCCGTCGGAGCGTAGAGGCTCAGCTGCACGCCCAGAGCGGCGCTGTCGGTCTTGTAAACGACGACACGAGCGTCGAAGCGGGTATCTCCGACGGCCGGTCCAGTGGTCGAAAACGAGGTAGGTGCCGAGTTCGCCGCGAAGATGCCAATCGGGTAATTCGGCTGATGACCCGCCTCGATCCATGCCGCCGGAAAGGTGGCCCCGAAGATGACCCTGTCGAATACCTCGAAGCCGGCGGATAGATACGTCGAGATCTGGGTGCTGATGACGTTGGTCGACGAAGACTGGAGCGCCAGGGCATTCGTCGTGATGTTGCTCGTGCGAAGCGGGTTGGCGGAATAGCCGAGGCCGAGCTGGGCGTAGAATGTCGGCTTTTCCTCGGCCACGGGGCGGAAGAGAACGACGCCGTCGTCCGGCGCGCCCGGGACTTCCAAGCGATCGAGGTGAAACGTCTGTTGCTGCGCGGATGCAGCGGACGAAACCATAGTCGCCCCGATCCCTGCGACCGCGGCCACGGCGAGCCGGGGGGCCCGCGAGCGCCACTCTCCGCCGCGCAACGATCTCGGCCGCACGTAGAAGACAATAGATCAGCGCGCATGGTCCTCGCGCAAAGAAAGAGGCGCCGCGACTCGACCGCGGGCCCTTCGGCTCCTCCCTTGGCCGGCGCAAACCCATCTTTCCGGGAAGGACGGGAAGCGCAAGCCACACACGAAGGGCGGCTGCATGCGCGACGCCCCCCATGCAGCCACCGGGGTATGCGGGAGTCGGTGCGCGGAAGTCCAGGGGTCGAGCGGC
>Ga0187782_10001013_pt1 | contig 20091 bp, 16 predicted proteins | sample 0715_SJ02_MP15_2_FD_132454 | JGI IMG/M metagenome (GOLD analysis project Ga0187782, IMG submission 132454) | Tropical peat soil microbial communities from peatlands in Department of Meta, Colombia - 0715_SJ02_MP15_20_MG | ecosystem: Environmental > Terrestrial > Soil > Wetlands > Peat | place... | reverse complement strand
GAATCGATCGTCAACAGCTAACGTTTCTTTTCCTCTACGGACCGCCTACTGAGACGGTCCGCTTCTCCGATTTGCCCCAGGCTCGGGTTTTGAGCATGGGTCTCGCTTCTCTCTTGCGACACCCGATCCTCGGAAAAAGTCCCTCCGCTACCCAACTCCACCGCCTTGTCGTACCCCGTCATCTCCAAGTATCCCACTCCGCTCACGTCCACCCTGCCTCGACGTCCCTGCAACGCAATCGCACCCTCCCAATAATTGGGTATGGCCTCGGAATGTCCCGCCAACTCTTGCGCCTCCAGCGCCGCGGTGGCCTCCAGTGCAATTCCCATTTTCGGAACCGAAATCTCCCACCGCACCGGATAAGTCGCCCCCGTTGTGGGGCTCTTCCACGACTCTCCCGCCGGTGTCAGTGAAAAATCCTCTCTTCGCAAATGGACAGGATGTCCATTTGCATCCACATACGTCCCCGCGGAAAACGGATCAACTGAACCATCCGTTCTACGGATTCGGTACAGCATCAGCTCCGTATTGTCCCCGAGCTGCACACTGAACCAATCCCACCCCACCTGATCCTTCTCCAATTGATGTGTGAAAAACTCGTGATCCATCCACGCCAATCCGATAACCACATAGCTCTTTTGCCCGACTTGCATCTGCCCGCCCACCCTTAACCGCGTCAACGAAATGTAATGCGAAGCCCGCCCTCTGCCTTCCGCTTTCTGGCTCACGCTGTTTTCGCCATGAATCACGGGTGGCTTTTCTGCCTCCAGCTTCAGCGTAAAGGCAAAGCGCTCTTCCACCCCCTCCAGCGTCTGCTGATCCCCATGCAAGGCCACGCTCCAATTTCCATTCCAGATGCGTCCCTGTTCTTCATCAATCCCCGCAATCCCCGGCCCCGCCCGGTTCGTCCGCTCCGCATGATAGAAAGCCTTTCCATCCAAATCGCTCACAGCGAGGTGGGCCAGATACAGATCCTGAACATCCCACGTGCCGGCTCTTTGGGGATTACGGCTCACGCCCTCCCGAAAAAACGTCAGTTCAAATCCAAAACGATGCCCATCGCTCGCGCTCAAATTTCCTGTGTAATACCACCACTCCGTCTGATATTCGGGATGATTAAAATAATCCCGCGGAAAAACATACCGGTAACCGGGCAGCGCCTCCTGATAAGGAGTTTGCGCAGCCAGCGAACCCGCCAAAGCCGCCGACAGTACCCACAGGATCGCCCTACTCCTCATGCACAACCTCGATCGGATTCAGCCGCACCGCCACTTCCCCAGGATACAATCCTGCCAGCACCGTTGCGGCATACACCACCGTCAACGCCCCACACAGCACCGCAACGGGCCAGTGAAACCGGATGGTCCACCCAAACGACTGCTTGTTGATGACGAACACCAGAATCAACGACAGTAAATAGCCGAGCAGGAATCCCGCCACGTTTGCCAGCAACCCGAGCAGCCCGGCCTCCAACAGAATCAGTTTCCGGATCTGTCTCGAAGACGCTCCGAGAAAGCGCAGCAGCGCAAGTTCCCGCCTCCGGTCGATGACCAGCGCCAGCAGCGCCCCGGCAATCCCCATGACCGCCATCAGCACCGCCACCGCTTCCAGCGCGTAGGTGATCGCGAAGGTCCGGTCGAACACCTGGATCGCTCCGGTCCGCAGGTCGCGATCGGAGAGAATCACAATTCGATGGCCCGCCGCAGCGTCCAGAATCTCGTTACGCACCTCTTCTGGCTTCACTCCCGCCTTCACAAATACTTCTGCATTCGAATCCGCCTGGTCGGGAAGGTATTTCAAGAGCGTGCCCCTGTCCATCACGATGTCCCCACGCTCGCTCGAATAGTCGTAGAACACATCTGCAATCCGGAAGCTGGCCTGCGATCCTCCGAGTGCCAGCTCGATCGAATCTCCCGTCTTCACATGATGTTTGTAGGTAAAAGGCTCGCTCACCAGAATCGTGTTCTGTCTGCGCAATTCTTCAAGCACCGTTCCTGTCGGCCTTCCCGAAAGAAAATCGGAGCTCTCGTAAGCGCGCAGCATTCCCAGGTCCAGTGAAGAAAGCGTCGCCGGCATTCCTTGATAGCTGATCTCGTACTCTCGTAGCCCGTCCACCTCGGCCACGCCCGGCAATTTTGCAATTCGTTCCGTCAACTCGTGGGACATCGTCGGGTGCCGGTCGGCGGCCGCGCCCCCGGCCGGCCGCAGATAAAGATCAGCCGGCAGTTGATGGTCCATCCAGTTCACCACTGTCTGCCGGAAACTCCCTACCATGATTCCCACCGAAGTCATCATGGCCACCGCGATGGCCAGCGCCCCAACCAGCACGGAAGTTCGTCCGAGCGAACCAACCAGGCTTCTCGACGCCAGCAACGCCTCCACGCCCAGCAGTCTTCGCAGCAGCCCCGTGCTCACTGTCAAAACGAAACTGACCAGTGCGGGAATGGCATACACCGCCGCCCCAATCAGCAGAATCGTCGCCACGTATCCAAACAGCGGCTTGCCGTTCACCGCGGGCAAACGCGAAAGTGTCGCAGCTGCAAAGGCCAGCACGGCGGCAATCGCCAGGTCCCGCACCTTGTGCATCCGGGCTTCATATTCCCTGCGTCCGCTCGCCAGCGCGTCTACGGGAGACACCTGCATTGCTTCCTTCGCCGGTCCCAGCGCCGATGCCACCGCTACACCAACTCCGATTGCAAGCGCCAGCAATTCATAAGCCGCATTCAATTCCACGCTCCCCGGCCGGCTACTCACGTACAGCAAGGCCACCGTGAGAGCCATCAACTTCACCGCGCCACTTGCCAACAGCCTTCCCAGGGGAAGCCCCAACAGCGCCCCCATGATTCCAATTCCCGCTGCCTCTCCCAGAAATCCCAGAAAAACATCTCCGCGGCTCGCCCCCAGTGCGCGCACAATGCCGATCTCCCCGCGCCTCCGCACCACCGAAATCGAAATCGTGTTGTAGATCAGGAAAGCTCCCACCACCAGCGCGATGTAACTCAGCAGCCGTAGGTTCCACCGGAACGCCGCTAGCATCTTCCGGTTTTCCGCAGTGCCGGTTCCTTGTGCATGCAGTTCCACGCCTGTGGGGAGCAGGGAAGTGATATGTTTCTGCCACTCTTGCGAGTCGACGCTATCCGGTGTCTTCAGGAAAATCCGGTCCACGTGCCCCACTCGATTCACCGCCCGTTCCACGCCCGCCAGGTCCATCACGATGGCGCTCTCGGCCCCGCTCGCATCGGGATACACGCCTCGCACCGTGCAATTCACAATCTCGTCGTTGATCTGCAGCGCGAACTGGTCTCCAGGCTTTTTCTTCAGGCTGCTCCCCACCCACACACTCGAGGGCTCTTCCATTTCCTTCAGAACCATCTGCGCCGATTTGCTACTGGAATTTGCAGATGTCTGCCCCCGATCCACAGCAGAGAACTTGTTCCCCTCTGCAACCAGGTCTACCCCAATCAGAGGCAGTGTCTCTTTCGTTTCGACGACCGTCGCATAGTCTTCAATACGCGCGGAATAGCGCAGCGGAATCGGTTGCCTGGCCAGCGTCGCCACAACCGAATCCGGCACGCCTCCCACCGCCACAATCTCCAGCGTGTACTCCCCGGCAAGAGTCTCCATTGAGGAGCGAAAAGAGCCCACCGCGGCATTTCCCGCCAGCTCAATCGCCAGCACTACTGCCACGCCAATCGCCACGGCCAGGACCGTCAGTGCCATGCGAACCGGCTCGCGCAGCAGTGGCCGTACCATCAACCGGTAAAAGAGCTTCGGCCGCCCCATATCACCGTCGCATGATCTCTTCGATGTGGCCGTCGCGCAGCCGCACCAATGTGTCGCACACTTCCGCCGCTTCGAGGCTGTGTGTCGCCATCACTGTCGCGGTACGACGATTACGTGTGAGCCGTTTCAGCAAGCCAAGGATGGCGGAGCCAGTTGTACTATCCAGGTTTCCCGTTGGCTCATCGGCCAGTAGCAATTTCGGCGAATGCACCAGCGCCCGAGCGATCGCCACGCGCTGCATCTGCCCGCCAGAAAGCTGGTGCGGAAATCGTGACTCCAGTCCATCCAGCTCCACCCACTTCAATCTCTCCCGCGCTTCTTCGCGCGCCCCCGGCTTTCCTGCTAGCAGGAGTGGTAGTTCCACGTTTTCGACGGCCGTAAGCGTGTGCAGCAGCTGAAACGACTGAAACACAAACCCCACTTTCGCCCGCCTCAGCCTCGTCTGTTCCGCATCATCTAGCCCCGTGCTGGAAATGCCATCAATGAGCACCGTTCCGAGTGTTGGAAAATCCATCGCCCCCGCTAGATGGAGCAGCGTCGATTTTCCGCACCCGCTTCGTCCCACCACCACAACAAATTCACCCGCCTGCACCTCCAGCGTGACGTCCTTCAGCGCCTGTACGCTCTGTCCGTCGTTAACATACTCTTTGCCAACACTTTGCAGCGACAAAATCGCCATGATTCTCTGATTGCTCCCGTAGTCAACAAGGGTGCCCTACCTTTTGTATTTTACAAAGGGTTAGCTCCTCTTCTCTCGAAGCGAAATTCCTTCTCTGGCTATCCCTGTTCAAAAACGTGGCCTGAAAGCCCCTGCCTTTAGCCCATAACTTCAGATCTCAGGTGAAGCTGGGCGGGTTTCTTACACGCGGAAGCCACCCACTTTTCAGCCGGGTGAGCGGCAGCTATAGCATCCACGAAAAGCGCCTCGTGTCGACCAAGAAAGGGCCTTAGCCCTCGACGATACGCGCCGGGGCGATGAGCGCCGACTAGGTTCTCTTGTATGTGCTATCTGATATCCGTCATATGTTGTTCCGGCCCATCGGAAGGCAAAGCACAACCTACTCCAACGCAAAAATCGTCAAGCTCATCGGTGGCAGGACAAGCTTCAACTGCTGCCCCGCCAGGTCCGCCCGTGCATTCCCGAACAACGTCGAAATCCCCGCAGCCGTTTCCGCTGGCGTTCCCTGCAGCAGGACATTCACTGTCTCCGGGCTTGTCCCGTCGTGAAATGCAATCACTAACCTCTCGTCATCTGACTCCCGCAAAAACACGTAACTCGTGTCATCCGACCTCAGATGCGACAGCTTTCCCCCACGCAACGCGTCATGCTCCCGCCGCAGGCGCAGCAGCGTCTGCACATACTCAAAAATCTCCTGCTGGTCTTTTGTTCTTCCCGTTCGCGTGAACGCGTTCTGTGCGTCCTCCGTCCAGCCGCCTGGAAAATCCCGCCGGTTGTCCGGATCGCCTCCGCCCTTCATTCCGATTTCATCGCCATAATAAATTTCAGGAATACCGCGCATTGTAATCGTCAGCCCAAACGCCAGCTTCAATTTGTCCGCAGTCACCCCCTCCACACCTGCAAATCGCGTCGTGTCATGATTCCCAAAAAACGGCACAAGATAATCGGGATGTGGGTACAACGAATCCTGACGCAGAATATTGGCGATCCGCCCGGTTGGAGCGCCGTTCAGCAACACATCGCGCATTGCGAAATACATTGGGAAGTCGAACGGCGTCGTCAGTTGCGTGTCGATCCCATCCCAGCCCTTACGCCCGCCCGCAAAAAATGATGTCACTGTTGGATCGGGATGAAAAACCTCTCCCACCGTGGACAGTCGCGGATAAATCCGCCGCAACGCCTCATGCCACTCCGCCCAAAACGCTCTTGAAACATACGGAAATGTATCGATCCGGTACCCATCCAGCCCCGAAGTCTCCGCCCACCAGATGCTATTCTGGATCAGATACTCTACGAGCAGAGGATTCTCTGTGTTCATGTCGGGCAAAGCCCCGGCGAACCAACCTTCTGTCAGGTTCCTTCTCATCTGTGGCGTTGCGTGTGGGTCCACGATCGCCTCAAACAGGTCATGCGTCTTTTGTTTTTTCTCTTGCTGCCCGTAGAAATCACCGTTGATCGGTGAAGAGGTAATCAGATGATGCTCCGCCGTCCCGTGAAACCATTCCGGAGTCGGCGGGTCCTTCACCCACGGGTTCAGCGGTCCCACATGATTCGGCACCACGTCAAAAAAAACTTTCATGTGCTGTTCGTGGGCCGCCCGTACCAGTTCCTGATAGTCCCGCAGCGTCCCCAGATGCGGATCCACGGCGTACAAATCTACCGCTCCGTAGCCGTGATAATCCTTCGCGGCCCCGTTCTTCACAACCGGCGTCAGCCAAAGCGTAGTGACCCCCAGGTCTTTCAAATACGGAAGATGCGCTTGGATTCCGCGCAAATCTCCTCCGTGATACGCGCGCGGGACCGCCCGGTCGTGGGAGCCGGGAAACTCTGCCGGTTCATCGTTTGTGGGATCGCCGTTGGCAAAACGGTCCGGCATGATCAGGTACATCACGTCATCCGGCGAAATCCCCTGGTTCCTGCCGAGGATCTGTCTTCTCGCCGCAATCGGAAACTCGAACGAAGTCTCGCCCTTGGGCGTCACGAGTCGGCAGACCGCCGTGCCGCTCTTCAACTGCGGCGAAAATTTCAGCCATAGAAACAGGTAGTCCCCATTCACCGACGATTCTGTCCGGTCCACCACCACTTCCTGCAGGTTGCATTGCGCGTGGGTTGCCTGCAGATTTCTCCCGTAGAGCAGCACCATCACGTCTGGCGTTAGTCCCACCCACCAGTTTGGAGGTTCGACTTTCTTCACTACCGGAGCGTTAGGATCGGCAGTCTGTTGAGTGGGAAGGATCCGAGCGAGGGGGAAAAAAAAGGAAGTAATGACCATACACACGCGTACAACGCGAAGAGCAAACACCCTGGTATGTAGGTAAGGAACCATGGCAATCAATCCGCGAGCTCGGTGAACGCTCGTCCTTCACGACACTTGAAAATACTCCCTTATTCGTGGAACTCCAGTGTTCCGAATGCCGACGGCACGTGGAAGTTGGGCTTGGGGGAAAATGTCGGGCTCCAGGCCGAATAAAAGCGCGGCTCGGTATCGCCTTCAATGCGATAGAAATTCGCTCGCCACGCATGTTTCGGATCGAACTGCGGCTTCAAGTACTTTATGGGGATCGCCAGTTCCGCCGTCCACGTCTTGTTCTTCTCATTCATCACCACACGTCGCTTTAGTCCGCTGTGCAGTTCCTCGATTTTCCCGTGCGAAACCGCCAGGTCAATCCAGTATCCGTTCGGGCTCACCTCGAATTCACGGTAGACAAACGGATCGCTCGCATCCGGCTGCAGGAACGTTTCCGCCACGTCTCGGTCCCACAACTCGTAGCGCCACCCGTCCGCGCGCGCATCCGGGAACACGTGGATCGTCTTGTACTTACAGTCAAACCGAAGATACAGCGTTTCCGGCGTCCATAGCATCCGCACTTCCGTGGCTCGCTGCGCATCCGGATTTTCGCCCTTCCAGTCCTGCTCAAAACGATAGGCCGGTGCCTTCTCCCACGCCGATTCCTCCGGAAATCCTTCAGAATCTGTTTTTCCCATCAAGTGGATGGCAATCGCGGTTGGCGTGCTCTTCGGATTATCCTGCGTCAAGGGTTTCATGGCGTCCTTAGTGTAATTCAGCACAGGCGCCACACTCGGCAAAAGAGAAAAGGATGCAAGCAAAGAGGCAGTAAACGTCACAATTTTACCATTCATGGCCTCCATCATAATGTGTCCGTGCCGGTGGTGCCACTCGCCACGCCACCTCACTCAAACTGACTTTTGGGCCAGCAAACTGATTGCGCACCATCCCCTGAACCCGCCGTCGCCCTGCTTTCGCGGCGTGCTAGCATCATTTTCGAAGCCCCGACCGTGTCCTTTGGAAGGAGAATCCGCCGTGCCGCTCCGTCAATCCTCCGTTGAGGTCAGGACCGAACCCAAGCGCCGCCATCCCGAAGAATTCCAGTTTATCCAGCATCGGGTCGAGTCTGGCGTCGCTCGAATGACCCTTAGCCGTCCCGAGCACAACTTGCTGAACGAAGTCATGCTCCGCGAACTTGCAGACGGCATCTCCTTCGTGGCGGAACGCGACGACGTTAAGCTCATCGTTCTCGACTCCTCCTGCAAAGTCTTTTGCGGCGGCATTGATGTTGGCGAATACACTTCCGAGCGCGTCTTCCAGATGCTGGACGCCTTCCATTCCGTCTTCGCCGGCATACTCGAAACCTCCAAACCCGTTCTCACTGTCGTCAACGGGCCTGCCATCGGGGGAGGCGCGGAACTCGCCGCCTTCGGTGACCTGGTCGTCGCCACGCCCAAAGCGCGCTTCGCCCAACCGGAAATCACCATCGGCGTTTTTCCGCCACTGGCTTCTACGATCCTGCCGTTTCTCGTCGGGCCGAAGGTTGCTCTCGAGTTGGTTCTTTTGGGAGAGCCCGTAACTGCCGAGCGCGCCCTCGAACTCGGCCTCGTCAACCGGCTCGTTCCCGAAGCCCAATTGGAAGCGACAGTAAACGACCTCATCACTCGTATTACCTGTCATTCAGGGCCCGTCTTGAGCATGGCCAAGAAAGCTATCCTCGGCGGCATGGGCCTCTCCCTCCGCGAGGGCCTCAAGAACTCCATGAACATCTTCCTCAATGAACTCTATCGCCTCGAAGATTCCCAGGAAGGCCTGCGCGCCCTTGTCGAAAAGCGCAAACCCAACTGGAAGAATCGTTGAGTGGGCGACACTAGGCCAGCGTTTCGCCAGCGTTTCGTTGACACGCCTGCGCGACGCACCTTACACTGAACATTCAATTTGTTGGCTCGGGGAGTGGGGAAGTGCCGTGTAAACCGGCCGCGGTCCCGCCACTGTGATCGGCTCCATTGCCGTCAGCCAGGTTACCCTCCCCGGCTACCGTGGCCGCGTGTCCTTCGCGAGAGAGAGCACGGTCCCGAAGATGCCTTGCCTCGTGCAGGGCTTTTTTGTTGGCTAATTCTCGCGGACTCTCGTCAGGGGAGATTCGTGCCAGGCAAGACCTCCAGCTTCGGCGCCCGTGTGCTGGTCATTTGTGCCAGCTCCTTTCTCTTTTGCGTTGCAAATCTGCCCGCGCAAATGAGCTCAGCTGCCGCGCCCGCCGCTCCGGCTTTGCATGAAGTCGTTGATGGCTATGGCCGCACCGTCCGCATTCCCGTCAATCCCAATCGCATCATCTCTTTGGCGCCGAGCGTCACCGAAACGCTTTACGCTCTCGGCGTGGAGGGCCGCCTCGTTGGCGATACAGACTATTGCGACTACCCTCCGGACGCGCAGAAAAAACCTAAAGTGGGTGGCGTGATCAACCCGAATCTCGAGCAGATCGCGGCACTGCACCCCGATCTTGTGGTCATGAGCAAGGAAGGCAATCTCCTCGAAACCGTCCGTGCTCTCGATTCGCTTGGCATTCCCACCTACGCTACCGATGCCCGCTCAATCGAGCAGATCATTTCCTCTACACAAAAGCTCGCCGATGTCCTGAATGTCTCGAAGGTGGGAAAGGCCCTTACCGCAGATCTCCAGCAGCGCCTTTCCACTCTGCAATCCAAGCTGGCTGGGGTTCCTCCCCGTCGCGTGCTCTTTATCGTCTGGCCGGAACCGCTAATGTCCGTTGGGAAAAGCACATTCATTGCGGATGCCATCCGCAAGGCCGGAGCGCTTTCCATCGTCGATTCGAACCAGGATTGGCCGCAGGTGAGCCTCGAAGAAGTGGTTCGCCTCCAGCCTGATTTTCTCGTCTTCGCCGCTTCTCACTCGGGTTCCGCGGAGCGCGATTTCGAATTGCTCGCCAATCGCCCCGGCTGGCAGATTCTGGACGCGGTCCGCAATCGCCGCTTCGCCGTCGCGAGTGAAGCCATCATCCGCCCCGCTCCGCGCCTCGTTTCCGTCATCGAAGATCTTGCCCGCCAGTTACATCCCGACGTCTTTCTGGAGAAACCGGGACCGGATGAGCCCGCCGCTCCGGCAAATGTCTCCCCGGTATCTCAGCCCAAACCCTTGGCCTCGTTGGTTTCTCAATCCTCCTGTTCCGCGGAGACCTCATGCGTCCTCTGACACTCGGGCGGCTGTTCCTGCGCTGCGGCATTCTCGCTGTCGTTCTCTTTGTCGTGGTTGTCATGGCGCTCAAGCTCGGCGCCGTTCAGGTCTCCTTGTACGGCCTTGGCCGCGATTTGATTCGAGTTCTCTTGCACCAGAGCAGCGGCATTTCGACGGACTACGGCATGATCGTCGTGGACATCCGCTTGCCTCGCATCCTTCTCGCGATCGTCGTGGGCGCCTCTCTCTCCGTCGCCGGCACCAGCTTTCAGGCCCTTCTGCGCAACCCTCTTGCCGATCCCTACGTCCTGGGCATCTCAAGCGGCGGTGCCGTGGGAGCGATCATTGCCCTCATGCTGGAAAATCAGCTTTCCTTTTCGCCGGAGTTTGCAGGCCTGATCACTCCATTCGGTGCGTTCCTTGGGGCTGCCATCACTATTGCTGCGGTTTACTTTCTCGGCCGCCGCGAAGGACAAATTGATAGCACCACCCTTCTCCTTGGCGGAGTCATCACCGCTTCGTTTCTCAATGCCATCATCATGTTTCTAATGTCCAGTCTCGCTGGCAGCAATCTCCGCGGAGGCGCCACCTACTGGATGATGGGTAGTCTTTCGACACTTCCCTCGAAGAGCCTTCTCTACCTTCTGGGGATCGGATTCCTGGTGGCCGCGGGTGCGATCTATACCACTTCCTCCGACCTCAACCTCCTGCTGGCGGGTGAAAAGGAGGCCATGCATCTCGGTGTCGATGTTCGGCGTGTCCAGATCCTTGTCTATCTGGCGGCATCGATTCTGACAGGCCTCGCCGTTTCTGTCAGCGGCGCGATCGGCTACGTCGGTCTGCTCGTCCCTCACGCCATGCGCATGATCTTCGGTTCCGATCATCGCATGTTGCTCCCGGCAGCGGCCTTGGGCGGGGCTATTGCTCTCGTCATCGCGGACACGATTGCACGCACCGTTGTGGCGCCTTCCGAGCTTCAAGTCGGCGCCGTCACCGCCTTGGTTGGTGCGCCCTTCTTCATTTATCTGCTTCGTAGGAGGCTCGCATGAGCACACCTCATCGAACACCTACGCCTTCGCCATCGAATCCCACGCCCGACCAGCAGCGCGCCAATTCCGATGTCCGCCTGAGCGTCGAACAAGCAAGCTACGTCTACGCCCCGAACCCCTCGCAGGCGCCCCTCTTCACGTTGGAAGCCCTTAGCTTTCAGGCAAAGCCGGGGGAAATCGTCGCAATTCTTGGCCCCAATGCCAGCGGCAAGTCCACGCTTCTGAAGCTGATCTCCGGCGCTTTGCAGCCACTCTCTGGCCGCATCTTTCTCAACGGATTTGCCACCCACGATCTCCCGCCGCAGATTCGTGCTCAACGTATCGCCTTTGTCCAACAGGAAAGCCGCCTGCTGTTCCCTTCGCGTGTTTGGGAGTTTGTTTTGCAGGGCCGCCATGCCCACGGCCACGGTCTGCGCTTCGTCACGGAAGAAGACATGGCCGTCGCCAACAACGCCCTTACACAGGTGGGTGCCTCGCATCTCGCCGATCGCTGGATGGACAAAATCTCCGGTGGCGAAAAGCAGCGCGTCATCCTCGCGCGGGCGCTTGCGCAGCAGCCGCTTCTTCTTCTTCTCGACGAGCCTACGCTTCACCTGGATATCGGGGCGCAAGTCGATCTACTCGAATCCTTGCGCCGTCTCGCCGCGGAAAACCGCTATACCGTCATTATCGTCACGCACGAGCTGAATCTCACCGGAGAATATGCGGATCAGGTCGTCCTTCTCCAGAAAGGGAAGTGCCTTCGCGTGGGGACGCCAGCCAGCGTCTTCCAGCGCGATTTGCTCGAGCACGTTTTTCAGGCACCGCTGACCGTGGAGATGACCTCTTCCGGCCGGCCGCGTGTCACGCTTTTCAATAAGCAGTAGTTGGCCTAACAACCCCTTCGCGGCGGCCTCGTGCTGCCGAAAACCGTAACCCACAGCGGGCCCAGCCCCTCCACTTCAACCGCAGACCTCGTGTACGGGAAGACGGTGCAAAGCCGTCGCCGCCGCGCGACTGTAAGGCGAAGTTTTCGCTTGTGTGCCACTGCAGCTCGAACCCTGCGGGAAGGCCGCAAGCCTGCCCTAGAAATCCTTCTGGGTGCCAGTAAATCGTCGCCAAGTCAGGAGACCGGCGAGGTCTGCAGCCCGCGCAACTTCCGCTGCGCTGGCCAACCTTTACTCTCCCGCGCGTGAGGGAGCGGAGGAACCATGAAAAATCCAAAAGCCATCCTGGGGTTACTCGTTTTGCTTAGTTTTGTTTTCGCATCTCCCGTTTTTTCTCAGTCGCATTCCGCTGACACACATATATCCGGCACTCTGACCGATCCCTCTGGCGCTGGGGTTGCTGGCGCCCGAATTACCGCCCAGCACGAAGGATCAACGGAAGTTCAAGCCGCAGACTCTTCTTCCGACGGCTCCTATAGCTTGGCTCTCTCTTCCGGTCGTTATCACATCGTCGTTACCAAGGATTCTTTCGCGACCCGTGAAACCGACATAACACTACCGGCCGGCGAAACACTCGCGTTGAACTTCCGCATGCAGCTCGCTCCTATGTCCTCGAGCGTACTGGTCACAGGCCTGTCCGCGCCTAGTCCTCAGGAGCAGTCGCCCGCGCCCAGCTCCATTCTGACCAGCGAGCAAATCGACCAGCAGCAGGCGATTACGCTGGTCGATCTAATCAACACCCAGCCGGGAATCAGCATTGCCCGCACCGGCCCCATTGGCGGCTTGACCACGCTCTTCCTCGACGGCGGAAACTCCAACTATACAAAAGTGTTCATCGACGGCACTCCTGCCAACGAACCCGGCGGCAATTTCAACTACTCCAGTCTCACTCTGGACAACGTCGACAAGGTCGAAGTCGTTCACGGTGCCGAAAGCGCCATCTACGGCTCGGATGCCATGTCCGGCGTGATTCAAATGTTCTCTCATCGCGGTTCGACCGAGGTCCCTGCGTTCGAATTATTCGCGGACGGCGGCAACCTGTCCTCCGGTCGTGGTGGCGGCCAAATTAGCGGCCTCCTGGGCAAATTCGATTATTCTGGCGCCGGTTCTTACCTCAGCACCAACGGGCAAGGCCCAGGCGACGCCTTTGTAAACCGCTCCTTTGCGGGCAACTTTGGTTACAGCTTTTCGGACACCGACCAGCTCCGCCTTACCGTTCGCAGTAATTCCAGCAACGCTCAGATACCCGGACCGACCCTTCTTGAGCCACCCACCATCGGTCAATACGACGCCCTCCAGGATCTCACTGCGAATCTCTCCTGGACGTTCAAGACCGGTGATCATTGGCAACACAGCCTGTCTGGCTGGGATTCTCGGATCGTGGATTCCAACTTTATCCCGGCCAGTCCCAATACAGGCCCGGCTTACGCCTACTCGGATCAATACAACACCGCCGGTTTCAACGAGCAGACAAATTATTCCTTCACGAGAGGCCTCATGGCTCTTGGCTATGAATACTACGTGGAGAACGCCTATCCGAGCGGCATCGTGGGTGGCACGCACGCCCGCCGAAACAACCAGGCCGGTTTCGCCGATGGCCGCTGGTTTCCCGTCCGTCGCGTCACCATTAGCGCGGGCTTCCGCATCGAAGACAACACCACCTTCGGCATTCGCACTGTCCCGCGCGCGGGTATCGTTTACGCCGCGCGCTACGGCAAGGGCTTCTGGGGAGACACAAACCTTCGCTTCGCCTACGGCGAAGGCATCAAGGAACCCGCGCTGGAGCAGTCTTTTGGTTCAGATCCCTGCTATCCCGGTAATCCCAATCTCAAGCCGGAACAAAGCCAGACGTACAATGCGACCGTCGACCAGTACCTCTGGTCCGACCGTGCACACGTCTCGCTCAGCTTTTTTTCAAGCCGCTTCACGGATATCATCAGCTTTGCCCCCAACCCCCAACCCAATCCAAATTACTGCGGCACCTATTTCAATACCGATCTCGCTCGCGCCCGCGGTTTGAATCTCTCGACCGAGCTGCGCTTCAGGAAATGGCTGAGCATTGATGGCTACTACACCTACGACTCGACGAAAGTCCTGCAGGCTGGTGCGGCCGGTAACGACCCGGCCTACAACGTGGGAGAACCGCTGCTGCGCCGTCCTTTGAACTCCGGCTCCGTCATCCTAAATGTCTTGTGGGCAAAGGTGAACTGGAATTTCATCGGTTACTTCAGCGGTGTCCGTACGGATGTGAACTTTTTCACTCTCGAGCCCGCCAACAATCCCGGTTACGCCCGCTTCGATATGGCCGCAAGCTACAACCTGACCCGCAGCTTGGCAATGACGGCTCGGGTCTGGAACCTCTTCAACAAACAGTATCAGGACGCGCTCGGCTATCCGGCACTTGGCCAGACCTACACTTTCGGATTGCGCTACCGTTTCGCCGGACGCAACTAAACCATGCCTGTTCCGGTTGCATTTTCGTGGAGCGGAGGGAAGGACAGTGCCATGGCGCTGTATGCCCTCCGTTCCAACCCGGACTACCAGCTGGTCTCGCTCCTGACCACCGTTACCGAAGGCTTCGAGCGCATCAGCATGCATGGTGTGCGCTGCGAACTTCTTCGTGCCCAAGCAGACTCGATTGACTTGCCGCTCGTAGAAGTCCGCATACCGCCGAAGTGCACCAATCCCGTCTACGAAACCCGTATGGCCGAGGCCGTTCTGCGCTTCCGTGAGCAGGGCATTCTCCACATCGGATTCGGTGACATTTTTCTCGAGGACCTGCGCGTCTATCGCGAACAGAAGCTCATGCGCGCGGGCATGACCGCGCTCTTTCCCATCTGGAAAATTGACACGCGCGAATTGGCCGGGCGATTCCTCCGGGATGGCTTCCGCGCCATGGCTGCCTGCATCGATCCCAAAAAACTCAACAAATCCTTCGCCGGCCGTGAACTTGATGCTTCCTTCTTCCGCGACCTTCCCGCTGGAGTCGACCCCTGCGGCGAGAACGGCGAGTTCCACACCTTCGTCTACGATGGCCCCATCTTCCGCTCTCCCGTCCCGGTTCAGGTCGGTCAGGTCGTCGAGCGCGACACTTTTTTGTTTTGCGATTTACTGCCTGTTGGATAAGGAGAACCCTGATGTTCCGCAAAATCTCTTCGCATAGTCATCTGCTGTACCGCCTTTTGCTCGCACTCTGCTTCATTATTTTTGCCGCGGCCGTCCGCATACTGCCACACCCGTGGAATTTCACACCGGTCGGCGCGATGGCTCTCTTCAGCGGCGCAAAGCTAGGGCGTTCGTGGAAAGCTTTCGTATTTCCGCTGGTGGCGCTCTTCTTTGGGGATCTGTTTGTCGGATTCCACCGCCTCATGCCCGTCGTCTACTTCAGTTTCAGCCTCAGCGTCCTGATTGGAATTCTCTTCCGCCATCGCCAATCCTTCAAACCCCTCGCTGCGGCCACCTTTCTTGGCGCCTTGCAATTCCTTCTGATCACCAATTTCGGCTTCTGGGCTTTGACCGATGCCTATCCCCACACTGCTGCTGGTCTGGTTGCCTGCTATTCCGCTGGCATCCCGCACTTCGGAAATACCCTTGCTGGTGACGCCTGCTATGTGCTCCTTTTCTTTGGGAGCTTCGCTGTGCTCGAGCGTTTTAGCCCCCAGCCCTCCGACACTACGGGCCTGCAGACCATCTAAGCACTCATGTCGGTTCGCAATTGCTGAGTGAGGACGGCTCCATGCCTCCCTCTTCTGCACTGTCTTGTAGCCGCGGGTCTTCAGGCCCGTGCTTTTCGTTAGCCAGGAGGGAGCGGTGCGCTTAAGCACCGCGATCCCCGCTACAACCGCTGATCTTCATGCCACGCCCTTCGCAATCTGGTTCCCACATCCGCCAAATTCCGCACATCGGCGTCCCCGACCTCGCCTCTGCTATAATTCCTTCTTACCCGTATGACCAAATTCGCTACCGAATCCGTCATAAACCCTGAACTCCTCGCCAAATACGAGCCCGTTGTTGGCCTGGAGGTTCACGCCCAACTGCTCACCCGGACCAAGATCTTCTGTGGCTGCTCCACGCGTTTTGGCGACGCCCCGAACTCCAACGTCTGCCCGGTCTGCCTCGGCCTACCTGGCACGCTCCCCGTTCTCAACAAGCGCGCCGTCGAAATGGGCATTCGTGCTTCGCTCGCTTTGAACTGCACCGTTCACGAGCTCTCCCGCTTCGCCCGCAAGAACTATTTCTATCCCGATCTTCCCAAGGGCTACCAAATCTCCCAATACGAACTCCCGCTGGCCACGGGCGGTTGGGTCGAAATCGAGCACGACGGCAAAACCAAGCGCATCGGCATCACCCGCCTGCACCTCGAAGAGGACGCCGGCAAATCGCTCCACGACGGCTTCCCCCATTCTGAAGAAAAAACCTACGTCGACTTCAATCGTTGCGGCACGCCCCTCAGTGAAATCGTCTCGGAGCCGGACATGCGCTCCCCGGACGAGGCCTACGCCTATCTCACCACTCTCCGCCAGATTCTTCTCTACACCGGCGTGAGCGACTGCAACATGGAGGAAGGCTCGTTGCGCTGTGACGCCAACGTCAGCGTGCGCCTTCGCAGCTCAAAGGAATTCGGCACCAAGGTGGAAGTCAAGAATCTCAACTCTTTCCGCTATCTTGCCAAGGCTCTGGAGTTCGAAATCGAGCGCCACATCGGTGTTCTCGAATCCGGTGGCCGCATCGCTCAGGAGACTCGCCTCTGGAACCAATCCGAGGGCCGGACCGAGCCCATGCGTTCAAAGGAAAAGGCCCACGACTACCGCTATTTCCCGGAGCCCGACCTTCTTCCCGTTCACATCACCGATGCCTGGCGCGAAGAGATTCGCACCTCCTTGCCCGAGTTGCCAGGCGCCAAGCGCGCTCGCTTCGTCTCGACCTTCGGCATTACCGCGTACGACGCCGAAGTCCTGACCGATTCGCAATCCCTGGCGAGTTACTTCGAATCGGTCGTGAACGCTGGGGCGCCCGGCAAAGCCGCCGCCAATTGGATGCAAACCGAACTCCTCCGCCGGTTGAACGATTCTGGAAAGGAAATCGGCGCCAGCCCGGTTTCGCCCGCCGCTCTTGCAGAGCTAGTTTCCCTGGTGGAGTCCGGCAGAATCACGGCCGCGGTTGCCAAGAAGGCTTTTGCCACTATGTTCGAAACCGGCCGCACCGCTGCCGATATCGTCGCAGCCGAGGGCCTCGGTGCTCAGGTCAGCACCGAGGCGGTCGAACAGGCCGCGCGCGATGTCATTGCCAAGAATCCCGACAATGTTGCCAAATTCAAATCTGGAAACGAAGGCGTATTCAAATTCTTCGTCGGCCAGGTGATGAAAGCCACGAAAGGCCGGGCCAATCCGCAAGTCATCAACGATATCCTTCGCAATCTCCTATCCTGATTCCAGCGAGGACTCATGCTCAGAGTCGGCGACAAAGCCCCTGAATTCACCCTGGCATCCGATGAGGGGAAAGACGTCTCCCTTGCGCGTTTCAGGGGGAAACGCGTCCTCCTTTTTTTCTTTCCGAAAGCAAACACTTCTGGTTGAGCAATTGAGGCGTCCGAGTTTCGTGACGCAAAAGCGAAGTTCGATAAACTGGGCGTGGTCGTTATCGGCGCCAGCGCCGACCCGGTCAAGTCCTTGCAGAGCTTCCGGACCAAACAGAAACTGAATTTTCCCCTTCTTAGCGACCCAACGCACAAGATGATCGAATCCTATGGTGCCTGGCGCACCAAGAAATTCATGGGACGCACCTTTAAAGGAATTGTGCGCAGCAGCTTCCTCGTCGGGGCCGATGGAAAGATCGAAGGGGTCTGGGACGAAGTTAGAGCCAAAGGCCACGCTGCCGAAGTCTTGGCCGGACTCTCCGCCTGATCTGCCGTTCTGTAGGGTTGGGTCTTTAGCCTGACGCGGGAAGGAGCCCATGCTTTCTTTTGGGTTTTCTTCCGTGCCCTTCTCTTCCTACTCCCATGCAGCGCTGGCTTTCATGCCAGCCCTCCTGGGCTTCTTCTTGACTGTCGCCCACGCCACTTTCGCGCGGTGGGCTCTTCGGATCCCCGCGCGCTCATAACTCTACCACCAACCCTTCCGCTTCCGGCCGAATCAACATGTTGTCAATCAATCGCGCCATTCCGACACGCACTGCCATCACTGCATAACACCGCTTTGCCACTTTTACCACCGGCTCAAACGTCTCCGCGTCCACAACCTTCGCATAATCCACCCGCGCTCGCGGCTCGCTTCCCAGAATCCTCATCATCGTTCTCTGCAATTCCAGGGAATCCCGTACCCCCGCCGCCAACTCTTCCCCCGCCGCCTGAAGCGCCCGATACAACACCGTCGCCGCCTTGCGTTCCTCCGCTCCCAAGTACGTATTCCTCGAACTCAACGCCAACCCATCCGCTTCCCGCACTGTCGGGCAGACCACCAACTCCGCATCCATATTCAGATCGTGCACCATCTTCTGGATGATACGCACCTGCTGCGCATCCTTCCTCCCGAAATAGGCGTAGTGTGGCTGCAAGATCTCAAATAGCTTCAGCACCACAGTAGCCACACCGCGGAAATGCCCCGGACGCGACCTGCCCTCCAGCCCCTCGCTCAGCCCCTCTACATGCACGTAGGTCGAAAAACCTGACGGATAAATCTCTTCCACGGAGGGTAGGAACAATCCATCCACTCTCGCGTTTGTCAGCTTCTCGAGGTCCGCTGCCAGCGGCCGCGGATACTTGGACAGATCTTCGTTCGGCCCAAACTGCGCCGGATTCAGGAAAATCGACGCATAGACCGTCGAGCACTCCTTCTTTGCCCGTTCCACCAGCGCCAGGTGCCCCGCATGCAGCGCCCCCATCGTCGGCACGAAACCAATGATCCGCTGTTCCCGCCGGGCCTCCCGTGCCTTCTCCTTCATCCACGGAACCGTTCGAATCGTCTCCATGCCGTCGCAGCCAGACGCTAAGCCCTGGCCGCCGCCTTCCTCTCCCGGTAGAACGTGATCAAATCCGTCCCCACACCCTTCGCTCCCAATTGCCTCAGCATTGTGGTCACCTGCCCTCGATGATATGTGCTGTGATTCACAACGTGCTGCATCATCTGCCAGCGTGGATTCCGGGCCGGACCAAAACTCATCGTCTTGTAATCCACTTCTTCTTCGAGTTCACTCTCGTTCAGCCGGCTCACGTATTCGAGCCAATGTTTTTCAATCTCCGCCCACCGTCCCCGCATGCTCGCCAGGTCCGCGAACTCTTTTTCATCGGGAAATCCCGAGGGCGAACGCCCTTGCAACCTCTCCAGCCAGATCCACTCCACTGCCCAGATATGCACCAGCGTATCGCGCACCGAGCTGAAGCTTGATCCCATCGCTTTCCTGAACTGCTCGGCCGTCAGCGCCTCCGCAGCCCCAATGATCTTGTGGTTGGCCCACGCATTAAACGCAAAAAGCTCCTTCATCTCCGCCGGCTTCATCGTTCACCTCTTTACACAAAACGACAGGGGCGCCCGGTCTGCGCAAGGCGCCCCTGTTTGCACTGTTTCTCCACTCGCTTAACGGGCTATGGGGATAGTCTTGCGGTTCTTCACGCTTCCCGGCGCATGATAAGACTCCGCATCCGTCGGGAAACTTCCGTTCTGCACATCCGCGCAGTATTCGCGCACTGCGTTCCCAATGATTTCTCCGATATTGGCGTAGCGCCGAGCGAATTTCGGCGCATCCTGAAACGTCAAGCCCAGCATATCGTGCAAAACCAGCACCTGACCGTCGCAATCCGGCCCCGCGCCGATCCCAATCGTCGGAATGCGCAGTATCCGCGTGATCTCCGCTGCAAGCTCCCGTGGAATCGCCTCTAGCACAACCGCAAAAGCGCCCGCCGCTTCCACGGAACGTGCGTCGCGCAATAGCTGTTCCGCCGTCCCTGGTGTTTTTCCCTGCACCCGGTAGCCGCCGATCGCGTTCACCGATTGTGGAGTCAGCCCGATGTGTCCCATCACGGGGATCTCCGCTTCGGTCAGTCGCGCAATCAACTCCAGCCGCCGCTCTCCGCCTTCCACCTTCACGGCCTCCGCCCCGGCTTCCTTCACGAACCGCATTGCGTTGCGCAAGGACTCGTTCAACTCTCCGTGGTACGAGCCATACGGCATATCCGCAACG
>Ga0187782_10001012_pt1 | contig 20103 bp, 16 predicted proteins | sample 0715_SJ02_MP15_2_FD_132454 | JGI IMG/M metagenome (GOLD analysis project Ga0187782, IMG submission 132454) | Tropical peat soil microbial communities from peatlands in Department of Meta, Colombia - 0715_SJ02_MP15_20_MG | ecosystem: Environmental > Terrestrial > Soil > Wetlands > Peat | place... | reverse complement strand
GTTCTCGCGCATGTTCTTGCCACGGCTCTGGCTCTCTTTATTGCGCGCAAGCTTTTGAAAGACACTGGTGGGGCGCTGCTTGCCGCCGCCATTTTCGGGGTGCATCCGCTGCAAGTCGAATCCGCCTCCTGGATTTCGTCGGTAAACGACTCCCTGGCCGCTGTTTTCTGTTTTGTGAGCTTTCTTTCGTGTAAAAAGGCGCCGACTACCCAGCAAGGTGCCACGCTATGGTGGTTCTTGGCCGCAGTGTCTTTCCTCTGCGCTTTGCTGACAAAAGAAGTTGCGGCGCTGCTACCGGCAATTGTGCTGATTGACCTGTGGTTTGCTCCAGATGGCGCCGCCCAACAACCCCGAGGTCGCACTGCGATGCAGATCATCGCTGTCTATGGTGCTCTGGGAATCGTATGGCTACTTGTGCGTCAACGCGTCCTAGGCCAGGTGGCCGCCTCCACTTCTTCGTTGGGCTGGGGCTCGGCGTTCCTGACCGCTCCGAAAATCCTGCTCTTTCAACTTTCGCGTGTCATTTTGCCCACGGGCTTGAGTCCTCATTACGATTTCGCGCCGCTGAATTCCTCGGCTATCCCGCAAGCTCTGCTCTCCGTTTGTGGCGTCGTAGTTGTCGCAGCATTGGGTGTGTTCGCTGCACGGAAATTCCCAGTCCTTTGGGTCGCCTACGCCTGGCTGGTTTTTCCGCTTCTGCCGAGCCTCAATCTGCGCTGGCTGAACGAAGGCGATTTCGTTCACGACCGCTACATGTATATGAGCATGCTCGGCGTGGGGCTCATGGTGGGCGCGGGTTTCGCTGCGCTGACACGCCGCTGGCCGGAACAGCGTCTAATTCCCGGCTTGGCATTTGCGTCGGTCATCGCGCTTGCGTTTACCAGCGCCATTCAGTCGCAGATCTGGGCAAATGACGTCGCGCTGTTCTCGCGTGGAGTGCAGATCGCTCCGCAGAACGAATGGGCACAACTGGACTATGGCGCGGCTCTCAGTGCCCGAGGCAAATTCGCCGAGGCTGCACCACATTTCGTTAAATCGTACGAGCTGAAGCCTGGCTGGAGGGCTGCAGACCACGCGGGCTTTGCGTTTCAAAACTCCGGCGACACGCCGCAAGCGGAGCATTGGTACACATTAGCGCTAAAACAAAACCCCGGGCTCGCTGACGCCTGGTTCGCGCTCGGCCAGATCCGCGTCGCGGACCAACGTCCCGCCGATGCGGTGCCCCTCTTCCAAAAGGCTATCGCGCTCACGCCGACCGCCGAAGGCTATCACTATGCGCTGGGCGCGGCGCTCGAGCAGTCCGGCAGCGCTGCCGCCGCACTGGAGGCTTACCGTACAGAATTGCAGCTCTACCCTTCACAAATCGCGGCACGTCGTGCGATGGAACATCTTGCCGGCACACATTAGAATAGCTTGCCTATGTTGAGCCGCCGCGAATTCCTCGTCGCTACCGCCGCCACCCTAGCGGCATGCTCGCTGCGCGCGCAAGGAAGCAAGTCTGTCCCTATCGTTCAAGGAAGCTATTCTGTGCCCACCGCCCTCGACCACGTTCTTCTGGGCTCTGCTGATCTCGATGCGGGCATAGCCTTCGTTGAACAGCATCTCGGCATCCGAGCCGCATTTGGCGGCGTGCATCCAGGCCGCGGCACGCAGAACGCCCTGCTCTCACTCGGCGATCACCGGTATCTGGAAATCATCGCGCCCGATCCGAAACAGCAAGACACGAACACCACTCCCATGTTTCGAGCCGACTTGATTGCTGAGCTTAAATCACTTGCGACTCCGCGCCTCGTCGGATGGGCGGTACATCCTGGCAATCTCGACGCCTTCGCCCAAAAGCTTCGCGAAGCAGGCGTGGCGTTTCAGGGACCAACACTTGGCTCGCGTAAGCGTCCGGACGGGCGTCTCCTGCAATGGAAGACTCTTAATCTAGACGACGATAAGTCCGGTCTGCTGCCGTTTTTCATTGAATGGTCCGCGGACTCTCCGCACCCTTCGACCGATGCGCCAGTTGGCTGCAGTGTTGGGCACTTTGAGCTCGCCACACCTGATCCCGAAGCGCTGGCGAGGAAAACTACGCTGCTCGGGCTGGATGTGCTAATCCATAATGTGGCAATCCATAATCAGAAAGCACAAATCCGTGCCATTCTCGTCGGACCCAATGGACAAGTAGGCGTCGGTTCCTGATCATAGGAAAGGCTGTAAACGCGTTTCCCCTCATCCTGTTAACCCTTGTCGTGGCGACCACGCCGCATGCTATACTTTTAAGTCTGCCTCCACACGCAAAAGCGGGCGGAGGCGGTCGTTTACAAGGGGTGTGATCCCGCGTGGCGGGATGCCTTTTTCTCTTAAGGGGGATTTATCGCAGAGCGGAACTTCCGGCAGGCCGACCGTATTCGCATCAACGAACGGATACGCGCTCGGGAAGTCCGGGTGATTGACGAAGAAGGTGCGCAGTTGGGTGTGATGCAGCCGTTTGAGGCGCTGCGTTTGGCGCGCGAACGGGGACTGGATTTGGTGGAGATTTCGCCTACGGCCGATCCTCCGGTTTGCAAGATTACGGACTACGGTAAATACCAATACCAGCAGAACAAAAAGGCGCACGAACAGCGCAAGAGCAGCCGCGGTTCGCAATTGAAAGAAGTGAAGTTTCGCCCGGCCACCGCGGAGCACGATTTTCAGGTTCGCAAGAACCAGATCATCAAGTTTCTGGGGGAAGGCCACAAAGTGCGCGCGATGATCTTTCATCGTGGCCGCGAAATGGCCCACCAGGAGGTGGGACGCGCCAAGATGACGCGCCTGCTCGGCGAAATCGGCGACCACGGCCAGATTGAAACGCCGCCGCGCATGGAAGGCAATGTCCTGGTGGCGTTGCTGGCGCCGAAAAAAGGCGGCGGAGCGGTTGCGCGCTTAGCGTGAAAAGTTATAAGTGATAAAGTTTTCCATTGTAAGTGAGGCAATTGTGGGAGCGGCAAAAGTCGCCCTCATTTAGCTCGGTCTTACTTAAAACTTAGAACCAAAACCTGAAAACTCGAGACATTCAGTACGGAGAGGATTCATAAGCAATGCCACGTAATGCCAGCAAGCCCAAAATGAAGTTGAAGACCCATCGCGGCGCGCGCAAGCGCTTCAAGGTAACGGCCAATGGAAAGATACTGCGCATGCATTCTGGCAAGCGCCATTTGCTGGGCACCAAGCCTGCCCGCCGCATGCGCAAGCTGAAGAAGCTAACCAAGGTGAGCCCCCATGACGCCGCCTCGGTTCGCCAAATGCTTCCCTACGGAGCCTGAGCGCCTCGGTTTTGTAGCCGCCGCCTTCTGAGGCGGGCGTTCGATCTCGGCAAGATATCGCCGAGCTTTACAAGTTTTGCCTGAGCCGGACCAAATCCAGCTCAAGCAGGAAACGCGGAACGCAGTTCCGCAGAACGTGCCAGGCAGCGCTTTACGGGTGCCTGCCGGCCGTAGCTGGTTTATGCCAGCGCCGTTGTAGGGGCGGCTTTACGCTGCCTTCGCCGCGAGGCCTACAACAAAATCACACCGGAAACAAACCCGTTGCGTGAATCGCCTTCCGGCGTTTTTTCGCAACCTGTTTCGTTTCCCAAAAATGTAGCTTAGGCTTCAGCCTGAGGGTTTTTCGCCCGGTCCGCGGCAGCCCTCATCATGCAGGAGCCCACGCTACGCACAAGTAAAGGAGAAAACCCATGCCACGCGTAAAACGCGGCACCAAGCGCCGGGCTCGGCGTAAGAAGTATCTCAAGAGGACCAAGGGCTTCTTTCTCACCAAGAGCAAGCTCTACCAGTCCGCACAAGAAGCGGCCAATCGCGCTGACCGTTATGCGAAGCGCGACCGCCGCGTGAAAAAGCGCCAGTACCGCCGCCTGTGGATTCAGCGAGTCGGCGCTGCTGCGCGCCAGAATGGGCTGACATACGGCCAACTCATTCACGGCCTGAAAGCCGCAGGCATCCTGGTGGACCGCAAGGTGCTGGCCGACCTCGCCGTGCGCGACGCGGCCGGCTTCGCGCAATTGGCCGAAAAGGCAAGAACCTTCGCACCCAAGCCCGCGGCCGCTCCAAAGGCTTAGTTTGTGGGGGCGCAGCACGCTGCGCCCCATAATGGGCAAGATGTAAAGCTAGCTTCAGGCCGTCATTCCGGGCTTGCCTGCGACAGGCAGAGCCTGCGGAGCGAGGATTCGTTCTTCCGCTACGCACGGCCCGGTGTACTCTATCTTCAAAACTATGCCGACAATCGACAATCCAACGGTAAAAAGACTTGCCGAGCTTGGGGTCAACTCGCCGGAAGAAGTCAGACGGCTATTCGAACAAGTTCGCGAGCGCTTCGACGCAGAGGCGAGGCGAAACAGCGACCCCGCCAGTTGGAATATAACGCGCCAAATGTGGCTGGGCCGAAAATCGGGTGTCCTAACGCAAATCACCGAGAATTGGCTGAAACCTTCCCCTATGGAACTCAAGCGTGCGGTCGGCGAATCGCTAAACAACTTCAAAGAGCACGTTGAGGTCGTTCTCGCGAAGGCTATCGCGGATCTTGAATCAGAGCAGCCTGCTGCAAGCGTCAAAGACCGCGTCGATCTTTCTCTCCCTGGCGTGATTCGCCCGACTGGCTCGCACCATCTCATCCGCCAGGTTTTTCAGGAAGTCGAGGATATTTTCTTCTCTATCGGCTTCTCTATCGTCGAAGGCCCGGAAATCGAGACGCCTTACTACAATTTCGAGGCCCTCAATATCCCCGAATTCCATCCCGTGCGCGACGACATGGACACCTTCTACCTCGAACTGCCCAAGGGGGCGCCCGGTCCGCTGCTGCTTCGCACGCACACTTCACCGGTACAAATTCACACCATGGAAAAGCGCCAGCCACCGGTGCGCGTCATTGTTCCGGGCAAGGTTTATCGCCGCGATAATCCCGACGCTACACATTCGTTCATGTTCCATCAGGTCGAAGGCTTGGCTGTCGACAACGACATAACCTTCTGCGATTTCAAAGGCACGATCGATTACTTCGTAAGGAAGTTTTTCGGCAAGCTGTCAAAACACGCTATCGCCCCAGCTATTTTCCGTTCACCGAGCCTTCAGTCGAATTTGACGTGTCGTGCATTTTCTGCGGGGGTTCCGGAACCGCGCAAAGCGGCGGCACCTGCGGCAAGTGCAAAGGCGCGGGTTGGATCGAACTTTTCGGCGCGGGCATGGTCGATCCCGCGGTCTACGGCTTCGTGAATTACGATCCCAAGAAGGTCAGCGGCTTCGCCTTCGGCATGGGCATCGATCGCCTGGCTATGCTCAAGTACGGCATCGACGATATCCAAGTCTTCTTCCAGAACGATGTGCGCTTCCTGAAGCAATTCCCATGAAGGTAGCCTGGTTTGTAGCGGCCGCCTTCCGAGGCGGGCGCTCTTGGAACGAAGCTCCACTAAGGCCATCAAAAACGGACGTCATTCCGAACGGAGTCTGCGAAGTGAGGAATCTCTCTTATAACTGAAAACTGATTACTTACAACTCTTCATGACCTTCGCCGATTCCAAACAGCGCTTCTCCAATCGCGCAGCGGATTACGCCCGCTATCGCCCGGGCTATCCGCGCGAAGTGCTGGACGTGCTGCGCGCCTGGTGCGGCCTTAAACCCGAGCACGTCATCGCGGACATCGGCTGTGGCACCGGCCTGCTTTCCAAATTGTTCCTCGAAAACGGCAATCGTGTGTTTGGAGTTGAGCCAAACGCGGAAATGCGCATGGCGGGGGAAGAGTTTTTAAGTTCGTTTGGAACTTTCACGAGCGTCGCTGGTTCCGCCGAAGCCACCACGCTTCCTTCGGACAGTGTCGATTTCGTCGCCGCCGCGCAGGCCTTTCACTGGTTCGACCCTGAGCCTACGCGCCGTGAGTTTCAGCGCATCCTGAAGACGCATGGCCGCGTGATTATTCTGTGGAATGAACGCCTCCTTGAGGAGACTGCTTTCCTGCGCGACTACGAGGCTTTGCTGCGCCGCTTCGGCACGGACTACGCTCGCGTTAATGAAAGTTACCCGCGCGCGGAGCAGATACTGGCGTTCTTTGGCGCAAATGAATTCACGTCCCACTCCCTTCCCAACGCGCAGGAGTTCGATTTCGAAGGCTTAAGCGGGCGCTTACGCAGCAGTTCCTATGCCCCTGCGCTCGGCCATCCGCAATTCGAGCCGATGATGGAAGAGTTGCAGCGCATTTTCGCGGCCCACCAGCAGAACGGAGTGGTTCGCATGGAATACCGCACACGCATTTATACTGGCAAGCTAGATTCGATAGGATGAGAGCATGAAGGTTGCCTACAACTGGTTGAAGGAATTTGTTGAAGTCGGTGCTTCGCCGCAGGAGATCGCCTCGCGGCTCGCGCTTTCCGGCACGAACATTGCCGGGATCGAAAATAATTCGCATGGCGCGGTTATCGACGCGGAACTCACGTCCAACCGCCCCGATTGCCTGGGCATGCTGGGAATTGCCCGGGAACTCAGCGCAATCTATCGCGTGCCGCTTAAAACCATCTCCTCCAAGCCGACGGAAAGCACCAGCACCAAGGCCGGTGATGCGGTCAGCGTCAAAATCGAAGCGCCCGAGATCTGCGGGCGTTTCACCGCGCGCGTGATTCGCGGCGTAAAGATTCAGCCTTCGCCTCCGTGGCTGCGCCAGCGCCTGGAAGCCGCTGACGTTGCCACAATCAACAACGTGGTGGACATCTCCAATTACGTGATGCTGGAGCTCGGCCACCCGCTCCACACCTTCGATTACGACCTGGTACGCAACCACAGCATCGTCGTGCGACGTGCGAAGCCCGGCGAGAAAATCCGCACGCTCGATGAAATCGAGCGCACCCTCGATCCCAACATCTGCATGATTTCCGACGGCGATGGGGCACGCGCCGTGGGCATTGGCGGTATCATGGGCGGCGCAGAAACCGAAATTTCCTTCTCCACGAAAAATGTTCTGATCGAGTGCGCCTGGTTCGATCCCGTCGCTATCCGCCGGGCTGCGCGCTATTTGAAGGTGCACACCGAAGCCAGCACGCGTTTCGGACGCGGCGCCGATCCCGAAATGGCGGAAGTTGCTTCTCGGCGTGCCGCCGAGCTCATTCTCCAACTTGCGGGGGGCGAACTGCTCTCCGGAGTTGTCGACGTTTATCCGGGTAAACGTGCGCCGAAAAAAATCACCCTCACACGTGCTGAATTTCTCCGGATTATGGGCGCCAACGTTCCGGACAGAGACGTAGAGGCGATTCTCTCCGCCCTTGGCTTCGCTCCCGTTCGTGTAGATCACACTCGCGGCTCCGCCAATTCTCTCCTCGCGGCCTGGGAATGCACACAGCCTTCCTGGCGCGCGGAAGTGGAACGCGAAATCGATCTGATCGAAGAAGTGGCTCGCGTGCACGGCCTGGACAAATTCCCGTCGCGGCTACCCGCGGCACGCGACGGCGCAGCACGTCTGCCGCACGACGAAGCGGAAACTCGCCTTCGGGAACGCCTCATCGGGCTCGGCTACCACGAAATCCTTACCATTCCTCACGTTTCGGAAGAGCGCAACGATCTGTTTCGTCCCACCGATGCAGTTCCTGCGAAGCTTGCGAATCCGCTCAGTGAAGAAGCTGGCGTACTGAACTCCACGGGTGCCGTTACCATGGCGGCGGCCATCGAGTGGAATCTCAATCACGGCCAGCGCAACGTGCGCCTCTTCGAGATCGGCCAGCACTATCGCTTCGTCAACGGCAAGCCCGTAGAAACTCGTGTGCTCACGATTGGCGCGACGGGCACTGCTCGCGCCCAAGGCCTTTACGATTCTGCCCGCGAATACAATTTTGGCGACCTCAAAGGCGATCTCGACTCCATCGGCGCGCACTCCGGCGGCTTGCGCTGGGAAAATGCCGGACCCGACTGGCTCGCCGCCGCGCGCCGCGGCACGATTTATCTCGGCAAGGAAGGCAATGAGCCTCTTGGCGTAGCCGGGCAGCTCGCGAAGCGCGTCGCCGACAAACTCAAATTCCGCCAAGACGTGTTCCTGGCGGAAATCGCTCTCGGCGCGCTCTACTGCATGTACTACGGGATGAAAAACAACCGCCGCTACCAGCCGCTGCCGCGTTTCCCTGAAGTCGAACGCGATTTCTCGCTGTTCTTTGCCGAAGGCACCACATTCGCCGAGGTCCGCAGGAACATCGAAGCGCTGGGCATTCCTGAAATTGCGAGCATCGAAGCTGCCGATCTCTTCCGTGGAAAAAATGTTCCCGCAGGGAAATTTTCTCTGCTGGTTCGCGTGACGTTCCAGAGCCGAGAAGCCACCTTCACCGAAGCGCAAATCAATGACTTCTCGACGCGCATCGTCGCCGCTCTGGAAAAATCGCTAGGCGCCTCATTGCGCCAGCAATAGTAGGGTGAAGTCCTTCAATCCTTCTCAGTCAACATCCGGTCCAACAGGCTCAAGCAGCGCTCCGCGCGCTCTTTCAATCCTTTTTCCCGCTCGCCCTGATCCTCCAATGCGCAATGAAGCTCATCCGCGATGGCCAGGGCCGCCAGTACAGCCATTTTCTTCTTGTCGATTAGCGGGGCCATTTCCGCAACCGCGTTCAGCTTTTTGTCCACGTAGGCTGCAAGCACCTGCACGTACGCAGCGTCCAGCTCCCCCTCAATGGAGTACTCTTCCCCGAAAATGTGGACTTTGGTTGGCACAGGGTCTCTCTTACTGCGACCAGGACGTCGGATTGCGATCCCAGCGATGCGCGATTAGTTTCTTATGCAAATCCGCCGGTAATGGCCCGGCCGCGCTCGCGGCGCAGTTGGCCTCCACATTCTTCAGCTTCCGCATGCCGGGAATCGTCGTGCTCACATCCGGATTGTTCAGAATGAAGCGCAGCGCCATTTCTGCCATCGTGGCGCCAGCCGGTATCAGCGGGCGCAACTTCTCTGCATGCGCAACGCTGGATTTTAGGTTCTCCGGCACGAAATAGGTACTCCGCCAATCGCTCTTGGGCCATTTTGACTTGAGCGTCAACGTGCCGGTGAGCGTCCCTTCATCAAATGGCACGCGCGCGATTACCGCCGCTTCCTTCATCCGGCAAATCGGAAACAACGCGTCCACAGGGTTCTGGTCGAAAATGTTGTAAATCACCTGCACGGCCTCCGCGTGCCCTTCGAGGACGGCGCGAATCCCATTCCAAGGCTCCCAGCGATTGATGCTTGGCCCCACGGCGCGCACCTTGCCGCTCTTTTTCATGTTCTCAATCGCGCGCGGCAAGCGCTCATCGTTCAGCCAGCGGTCCTCCCAGGTATGAAACTGCATCAAATCGATGGCTTCGACACCCAGGTTTTTCAAGCTTTTTCCTACATACTCCTCGATGTATTCCGGCGGATAGCAGTCGTCCAGCGTAAAGTCCCTGCGGCTTGGCCAGCGCTGGTTCTTCGGCGGGATTTTCGTAGCCACATAGAGGTGCTTGTCCGGCCCGCCAATTCCCGGTTTGTTCTTGCTCTCGCGCAGAATCTTGGCCAGGATTTGCTCGCTTTTCCCATCGCCGTACGCCCAGGCGGTATCGAAAAAATTGCATCCTAGCTCAATAGCTCGGTGCAACGACGCCATGGTCTCCTTGTCGTCGGAGCCGCTCCATCCCGCCAAGCCCCACATCCCGTACCCGATTTCGCTTACCTGCCAGCCCGCCCTGCCAAACCGCCGATAGTTCATTGCTTGAGTCTCCTCGTTGGTTCAGTGCCATTGTAACGGAGAAGGTGGCTTTGGAGTGCCGGAGCACAGCTTGTCCTGAGTTTCGATTGGCTCTGGTGTTGCAAGCCAAGACACGCGATCTGCGCGACTGCACCAATCCGGCCAACATTCTGAAGGCAGAAGAAGTTCCCAGCCGCTGCGGTGCCTTGCGGGCACAACCCAGGCGCAGAAGATTACGTCTAAATCAGGGGTTCTGTGTAATCCTAGAATGGCCGGGCAGGGGGGAACATTCAGGCACTTGAGTTGGCTCCCGGTGGATGGCGACCTCCTTTTCAGATTCTCTTCTGAAAACTGGCTCGTCATGCGAATCCCATTAGCGGCCCGCGTTCGCTAACGGCACCTTGTCCGCAGATAACGGGAAGGTCGGTCGAAAACTGAAACGAATGTCCATTTCTCTCCGCAGACACCTACTCCTGATACTCCTGATTTTCGGCGCTCTCGTGCTTGGGGCTGGCCCACAAGCCCTGGCGCAAACCTCGACCACTGTTGAGGGAATTGTGCTGGATCCCTCAGGCGGGTCGGTGGCGAACGCCGTGGTGGAAATTCACAATGAAGTAAGCCATTACTCGCAGAAAACGCGGTCGGATGCCAACGGCAAATTCAGATTCACCAATATTCCCATGGATCCGTATCACCTCACGACAAAAGCCCAGGGCTTTCGCGAGACAACCCAGAACGTGGAGGTCAAATCGCTCGCCGGTGTGAGTGTGGAAGTTCATCTTTCGCTGGCCGTGACCGCCGAGTCTATTACCGTAGAAGCGAGCAGCGCCGCCATCCTGGAAACCGAACCAACCGCCCACGTAGATGTAGGGCGCGAGTTAATCGAGAGACTGCCCACGGAAGGAACCTCGGCCGGACTCAGCCTGGTGATTACGCGCTCGGCTCCCGCGGTGGTCACCGACTCGAACGGGACGTTTCACCCTCTCGGCGAACATGCCGACGTGAGCTACAGCGTGGATGGCCAATCCATCAGCGATCAGCAAACCAAAGCGTTCGCGAACCAACTGCCTGTCGACGCGGTGCAATCGATGGAAGCCATTTCCGGGGTGGCCCCGGCCGAGTATGGCGATAAGACCAGCCTCGTCGTGCGCGTCACCACGCGGTCGGGCATGGGCGTTACGCAGCCCACGGGCAGCGTCACCTACGATTATGGCAGCTTCGGTACCTCAACTGTCGGCGTGAATGTTTCGTATGGGGGAGACAAGTGGGGCAATTTTCTGTCCCTGAACGGATTACAGAGCGGGCGTTTCCTAGATACTCCGGAGTTTTATCCCATTCACGCCAAAGGGAACTCGGAGAGCTTCTTCGATCGCGCGGATTGGCAGTTCACCACCAAAGATACACTGCACCTGAATCTCGGACTTACGCGCTCCTGGTTCCAGATTCCCAACTCCTACGACCAAAGTCTTTCTCTTCAGGACCAGCGTCAGGCCCTGCGCACCATGAATGCCGCGCCCAGTTGGACGCGCGTGATCGATCAGAAGAGCGTTCTCAACCTTAGCGCCTTTTTCCGCCAGGACCAGATTTACTACTATCCGAGCGCGGATGACTTTGACGATCAGCCCGCCACGTTTTCCCAGCAGCGGCGTCTGACCACCACCGGTCTGCATGCAGATTACGCACACGTCGCCGGCAATCACGATCTGAAATTCGGCACCGAATATGGCTACTGGTATCTCTCTGAAGGGTTCCAGTTCGGCTTGACCGACCCAACCTACAACGCAGTTTGCCTTAACCCCGACGGCACTCCCAATGGAAATCCCACGCCGACCAATCCGTCACTGTGCAGCACTGTTGGCCTGCAGCCGAACGCAAATTTCCTCTCCGGCCTTCTGCCTTACGACTTGACCCGCGGTGGCTCGGAGTTCACGTTCAATGCGACCCATCCCATCAACGAATTCGCTCTATACGCCCAGGACGACCTGACGCTGCACAATTGGACGATCAATCTTGGCCTCCGCGGCGACGTGTATCGCGGCATTTCCACCGGCCAAGCCTTGGAGCCGCGCCTTGGCGCAGCTTACAAAGTGGCGAAAACTCGAACCGTCTTGCGGTTCGGCTACGGCAATTTTTTCGAAACCCCCTACAACGAAAACCTCGTTGTCTCGAGCACTACTGGAAAAGGCGGCCTCGGCAGCGGTAACACCGGCGGGTTCGGCTCCAGCGCGATTGAGCCCGGGCGCCGCAACGAGTACACCAGCGGCTTCCAGCAAGCGCTCGGCAGGTTCGCGGTGGTCGACGCGCAATATTTCTGGAAGTATACGAATAACGCCTACGACTTCGACGTTCTCTTCAACACTCCGCTGGCCTTCCCTATTCAATGGCGCAAATCCAAAATCGACGGGCTCGGAATTCGCGTCACCATGCCCGAGTGGCACGGCATTTCAGCTTACTCAACCCTCGGCCACACACGCGCCCGCTTCTTCGGCCCGGAAACCGGCGGCATTATTTTCAATTCACCGGTCAACGTTTCCGTCTTTCGCATCGACCACGACCAGGCCTTCCAGCAGAGCACCCATCTGCAATACCAGCCCTGGAAGCGCGGCCCGTGGTTCGGGTTCACCTGGGGTTATGACACCGGCCAGGTCGCCGGCGCCGTCCCTGATTACGCGACGGCTCTAACGTTCACCGCCGACGAGCAGGCCGCCATCGGCCTCTATTGCGGCAACGTGTTTGCCACCGTCACCACACCGATTCGCTCCTGCGCCCCGAGCCTTCCCCAGGGCGCCACGCGGGTCGATATCCCCGCTCCTGGGACCTACAATCCCGACACGCATCCTCCGCGGATGGCGCCGCGCCATCTGTTTGATCTCGGCACGGGGATGGATGATCTTTTCCACGGCGACCGCTATAAGGTCAGCGTCAAGGTCACTGCAACGAATTTCACCAACGTCGAAGCTCTCTACAATTTTCTTTCGACTTTCAGCGGCACGCACTTCGTTCCGCCCCGGGCCATCACCGGCGAGGTCGGCCTGCACTTCTAATCAACGGCGTCGCGGTGTCTCGCCGATAAAATACGGCCGGACCGGCTTGCTTCTACATACGAGCGTTCTACGCTGTTTTGTCGGCGCTATTGGACCTGCGGGCGGACCGGGAGGATAATAGCCTGCGGAGCGGTACTTCGAAGCAGGTGAGGACGCGAAAGCCGTTTGAACCGTATCGAATCTCTGGGGTGCTGCGGATAGCCAGCTTGTGTGCACGCCCTGTCCCGTCGGCGAGTTCGCTCCGGACTCGCGGCCGGGGCAGGTAAGCCTAATGGTTGGCTCGTGGTGCCCACCTTTTACAGAGGTTCACGGCCTAGCTTCCCACGGCCAAGCGGTCCGCTCCATTTCAGTTTTAGGTTGTCAGTCCTGAGTTTTAAGTCCAGGTTCCAGGAGACTGGCAGTGAGCGGCGCTTGCGAAACTTAGAACTTACAACTTCAGACTTAAGACTTTCTCATGCGCACACTCTTCATCGGTGACATTGTCGGCTCCCCGGGCCGGCAAATTGTTCGCGACCGCCTTGCCGACCTCGTCGAGCATCACCACATCGATCTCGTTATAGCCAACGGGGAAAATTCCGCGGCGGGCTTCGGCATCACTCCACGAATTGCCGAGGACCTTTTCGAGATGGGCATCGCTGTTCTGACTGGCGGGAATCACAGTTGGGACCGCAAAGAGATTTTCGATTACATCCCTCACGAGCCGCGCCTGCTTCGCCCTGCCAACTTCGCCGAAGGTAATCCCGGCAATGGCCTGTATATCGGGACCGCGAAAAACTGTGTCAGGTACGCCGTCCTGGATTTACAAGGGCGTGTCTTTCTTCCGCCGAATGACGATCCCTTCAAGAAAGCTGATTGCGAGCTCGCTAAACTCCCGCAAGACGTTGCGTTCGTTCTTGTCGACATGCACGCCGAAACCACCAGCGAAAAAATTGCCATGGGCTGGTATCTGGACGGCCGGGTGACCGCGGTTGTCGGCACACACACCCACGTCGCCACCGCTGATGACCACATTCTTCCGAACGGTACCGCTTACATCACGGATGTCGGCATGACCGGCCCGCACGACGGGGTCATTGGAATGGATCGCACTGCCATCATCAAGAAGTTCATCGATGGCTTGCCTGCACGCTTTGAAGTTGCCGGCGGTGATGTTCAGATGAACGCGGTGGTGATCGAAAGCGACGATGCCGGTCCGCGAAATGATGCCGGCCGCTTCCGCGCGAAGTCCATTTCGCGGTTGCGCCTGCGTGCCGACTGATCTAGGGTGCGGCGGCTGGTGCTAAACCTGGTGACCCCACTCGCGAAATCCTCAGGCAACCGCTCCATTCTCGCGGTAATCTGAACCACCATGCGGAAATTACTTCTAGCTTGCGAACTTGGCGCACTGCTCCTTTGTCTGGCCGCAGTCCTAAAGGCCTTCCCCTCCGAATCGGAAATTGACGCGCAACTGATGGCTCGGCGCCGCGTGTTCTCGAACATAGGTCCGGGGCTGCGCGAAGTCCGGCGCGCTTCCAATGGCAATTATTACGTGCTCGCCTCACCGTCGGTCGGGGTCGCCATTTTTGATGCGAAAGGAAAGCAGTTTGGCGTCATTGGCGCTCCTGTGGAGGCTCCGCTCCCTAATAAGGAAGCCCGCTCACCGATTGGCTTCGGGGAGGATTGTGACGTCGACTCCCAAGGCAACGTATACGTGGCGGACCGCAGCTACAATCTGGTTGAAGTTTTCTCGGCTGACGGCAAGCAACTCCGCTCCTTCCCAGTGGACGCTCCGGTTTCGCTCGCGGTTCTGCCGGAAGGCGAAATAGCTGTTACCAAGTTGGAGCGCACGCATCTCGTGAGCGTGTACGGCCCGAACGGAAAAGTGGCCCGCGAGTTTGGCGACCCCGAATCCATTTCCACGCGCCCGGAGATTGACCGGCTCGCAAATTTCGGCCGCGTGGTCTCCGACCCTCAGGGCCACGTGTATTTCGGATTTACCTACATGCCCGAGCCGCTGGTTCGCCAATATGACCGCTTCGGGTACGCGGGACAATCATTCGAATTCACGGGTGTGGACGCCTTTCCCGAGGCCCAAGCCACACGCAAGGAAATTGAACGGCTGGAGGCAAACAACAAACCCGTGGCGCTTCGAGCGATCTTGACTGCCTTCGGCGCGGATCCGGTGAGTGGCGATGTTTGGATGGGTTTACACAACACGCTCGTACATTTCGACAAAGACGGGAACCGCCGCTCTGAATACCAGGTGTATACGCCCAAGGGCGCGCGCCTGGAAGCGTGTGTCATTCTCGTCGAGGAAGACACCCTTTTGATTGGCTCCGATCCGCTGGGGGTTTACGAATTCGAACGCCCGGACCGGAAGCGCTAAAAAATTTCTCGAGTTTTCCTCAGCCTGTTCTGCACAGTTTCGGTGCAATCACACTTCGAAATTAATTTTCATTCATTGAAATTTGCCCGTAATCTTCTGTTTTTCGCGCGCACTTGCACATTCCCGAGGCTTGTGGAAAAGTTGTGTATGGCATGTGAACGATGGTACCGGTCTTCGTACATTTTTCGCTTGCTCCATATCTAACAGTGCGGGAGAATTCATCCAGTTCATGCGGTGCAACGTGGTCCTGCAAATCTGAACGGGCCGCGCGGAACCACGGGGGCAAAAAAGAACATACGTTCCGGCGCGGGCACGACCTCCAAAGCGAGATGCCTTAGGGCTACCGACTGTTTCCACAGCTTATTCACATCTGTGGAAATATGCCCTTTGGGGAGTTCTTTTGGTTTTTGACGCCTTTAATGACAATGACGACTGCTACGCAAATTGGCCGTGAGTCTCAAACCCTTAATATCTGGGACAAGTTCCTCGAACTCATCAAGTCCCGCGTCAGTATCAACACTTACTCCACCTGGTTTCAGCCCACTCGCTTGAGCCGCCTTGAAGGTGACACGGTTTTCGTGCAGATCCCCAGCACCGTTTTCCGTCAGGTGCTCACCCGCACGTACGGCGAGATCATCAAGGCTGTGTTTCATCAGATGGGAACGCCCAACACCAAGGTTCAGTACGTCTGCACCGAGGAGGAGCCTCTCCAGGCCGCGCCAGCCGTCTCTGCCGCTAAGCAGTCCAAGCTGGATTTCGAAAGCAGCGACCACCAACTGAATCCGCGTTACACCTTTGAGACATTTGTAGTCGGCAAGTCGAACGAATTCGCGCATGCGGCAGCTCGGGCAGTCGCCGAACAGCCTTCAAAAGCCTACAACCCGCTTTTCTTGTACGGCGGCGTGGGCATGGGCAAGACCCACCTGATGCATGCCATCGGCCACTTGATCAAGAAGCGCAACCCGGCCATGCGCCTCAGCTATGTCAGCGCGGAGAAATTCACTATTGAGGTCATCAACTCGCTGCGGTTTGACCGCATGATCAGCTTCCGCGACCGCTTCCACACCGTAGATGTTCTTCTCGTCGACGACATCCAGTTCATCGCCGGCAAAGAGCGCACCCAGGAGGAGTTCTTCCACACTTTCAACGCTCTTTACGAACAGCAGAAGCAGATCGTAATCTCCTCGGACTGTCTCCCGAAAGACATCAACTCCATCGAGGAACGCTTGCGCTCGCGTTTCGAATGGGGACTGATCGCTGATATCCAGCCGCCTGATCTCGAAACGAAAATTGCGATCCTTCAGAAGAAGGCAGAAAACGACCGCTTCCACCTACCTGATGAAGTCGCTGAATACATCGCACGCGCTATTAAATCGAATGTTCGCGAACTCGAGGGCGCACTCACACGCCTCATGGCTTACGCTTCCTTGACTGGCACGGCAATCACACTGGCCACTGCGCAACAAGTACTTCGCAACATCATCGCGTCGCAGGAAAAGCGTGTGACCATCGACCTCATCCAGAAGCGCGTCAGTGAACATTTCAACCTGCGGGAGCAGGACCTGAAAATGCGTAGCAACACCCGTGCCATCGCATTCCCACGACAGGTGGCTATGTACATCGTTAAGCAGCTAACTACTGCTTCTCTTCCCGAAATCGGGCGGCAGTTCGGCGGTAAGCACCACACTACGGTCCTGCACTCAATCAACAAGATTGAGGAATTGCGGCGCTCGGACAAAGAGTTGAATCGCACCATTACACGTCTAATGGATGCTCTCCAGTAGTCCCTTTTTACTCAAGTAAAACGAAGCCCGCTTTAGCAGCGGGCTTTTTTGGCAGCTAAACAACTACCTAGCCGCAATTTACTCCTGTGGACATCACGTGGGAATCATGCGGAGAACATGTTAAACCCTGTGAGTGAGTTAAACTCCTTTGACGCTCGAAAAGGGTGCCTTCCACACTCGCACAAGAATTTCCACCGCATACTTAACGCCAGAAACCTAGCAACAGCTAGCGTTACGTGCACTTTTCCACGAATTCACAGCACTCATCACAACAACAAGGCTTTTCTAATTTTTGAACTCAATAAAATCCTTTGTGATGCTTGAGGCTTCGTACTGACCGTACTACGTCAGAAGCATCAAGGAAATTCCTCAACAATCTGCCATTTCCACAACCTTTGTGTGCCTAGCACCCTTTATACTTAGTCGAAAAACGGGTACAGTACGCTAGCGGTACTTCTGAACGGAGAAACCGATGACCGCAACCGGAACCGCGCGAGAGGATTCACAATTGATGGAATTTAGCGTTGCGAAATCTACGCTGCTTAATGAGCTTTCCATTACCCAAGGTGTTGTCGAGCGCAAGACCACTATCCCAATTCTTTCTAATCTTCTCGTTGAGGCTAAGAGCGATCACCTAGTCATCACAGCCACGGACCTTGAACTTAGCGTTCACACTTCCTGTGAAGCTAAAGTCAAGAAAGATGGCGCGGGCACAATCCCTGCGAAGAAACTCCTCGAACTCGTCCGTCTTCTCCCCGAAGGTGAAATTAAGTTTAAACTCCTCGACAATCATTGGGTTGAGATCATCAGCGACAAGAAAAAATACAAAATGGTCGGTATGGCCAAGGAAAACTTCCCAGCGCTTCCTAGCATGCCTCACACGCTGGTCAAGATCCCCGCAGCGGTTCTCGAAAGCCTGATTGCGAAGACAAAATTTGCCATCTCCATGGAAGAATCGCGATACACCCTAAATGGCGGCCTCTTGATTCTTAAGCCGGACACACTCGCTATGGTCGCTACGGATGGCCACCGCTTGGCACTTGCGGAAACCGACCAAAAGCTATCGGGGCTGAACGGGGAGGTTCGAGTACTTATTCCTAAGAAGGCAATGGATGAAGTTGAGAAACTCTCTGCTTCTGCCGGCTCAGAAGCGCAACTGGAGTTTGCGAAGGACGAAAGCCACCTGTTTTTCCAGGTCGGCCATCGCCTGTTAATTTCCCGCATTCTTACCGGTCAGTTCCCCAACTACGACGCCGTCCTGCCGCGGGACAACAGTAAGGTAGTGGTCCTTGAGCGCACGGAACTCAGCGACGCTGTGCGTCGTGTTTCGCAACTCGCTGATCAGCGCTCTCACGCAGTGAAACTTTCGATCTCCAGCGAAGGCGTGGAGATCTCCGCTTCGAGCCCCGAGTACGGCGAGGCCAAAGAATCGATCGAGAAAGAATACAAAGGCGATCCTCTGTCCATTGGCTTCAACTCCAGCTACATGCTCGATTTCCTGGCTGCCGCAGCCGATGGTCCAATCAGCATCGAGCTGAAAGATGAACAATCCGCCGGCCAGATGCGTCCGCTGGCCGACGAGAACTATCGCTACCGCTACGTCATCATGCCCATGCGCATTTGAATCGCTAACTCTCCTTGAGCCAGGCCCAGTCTTTGAGATCACAATTTGTGATTTCAAGTCGCCTTCGTATATTATCAATAGGTAACTACCAAACAGAGTACTTCAGCGATCGTGCCGGGCCGAATTGAGAGCAAAATCTACCTGGTTCGCAGAACGCGCGTAATGCTGGACCATCTGGCTGGCCTTTAATTTGTGACCTCAAACGCTCGGGGCGGGCGCCGTTACGCCCCATTCGTATTCACTGAGCAAGGCATAGCGATGCTCTCCAGCGTGCTCCGCAGCGGCCGCGCCGTGCAAGTAAACATAGCGATCATGCGCGCTTTCGTTCAGTTGCGCGCCATGGTAGCCACACATGAGGATCTGCGCCGCAAAATCAACGAGATGGAAAAGCGCTACGATGCCAAATTCCACGCCGTTTTTTGCGACTCTTCGGCAGATGCTGGAGACTCCCGTTCCACCCAAGCGCCAGATCGGATTCCACTCTCGGACGGAAGCCCCCCGCCGTGTTAGCAGAAAAGGGAATCTCCACACAAGCACCAGAATCTAAAGGTTTTATTTATCCACAACCGCTCCACCGTACCTTGAGAAATCGCTCAAATTCCAGTAAAATTGGTGTGTTGTCGATTCGCGGTTCTTCCTCCAGATTCGACACGTCCGCCAGGCCCGTTTGAACGCATTTTGCCCTGCGCCAGGGGCAGGTTCGGCAGCCTGGAGAGCATAAGTCTTCGCCACGTCCCGGAGCGCGGGACGGGATGAAGCGGGAACCCTACGAGCTTCGATCCTGCTCAGCCAGGATCGCAGTCAAAGGGTGAGGCGACGAATGGGGAGTTCAAATTTCACGCCTTTCCTAGCTTCACCAAACTGGTCTTGAACCATCGCTGTGAGAACCCCGCCGTGCGTCGGGGACCGCTCCACACGATTGGTTTGCCTGAGGCACGCACCTGAGGAGATGACATGGGCGACAAAGAAACGGTGACTGGCAAAGTCGGCCACCAGTACGACGCAAAATCCATCAAGGTGCTCGGTGGTCTGGAGGCCGTGCGCCTGCGTCCCGCCATGTACATCGGTTCGACCGGCGAAATGGGCCTGCACCATCTGGTTTGGGAAGTGGTGGACAACTCCGTCGATGAAGCCATGGCGGGCTTCGCCGATGAAGTCAACGTCACTGTGCACGCCGACAATTCCGTCACGGTCGTCGACAATGGCCGCGGCATTCCTGTGGACATGCATGCCACGGAAAAACGTCCCGCTGCGGAAGTCGTCATGACTGTTCTGCACGCGGGCGGAAAATTCGATAGCGAAACATACAAAGTTTCCGGCGGTCTCCATGGCGTCGGCGTTTCCGTGGTCAACGCACTCTCCGACTGGTTGGAACTCGAAATTCAGCGCGATGGCGCCGTCTGGGAGCAGAGCTACGAAAAAGGCAAACCCACTTCGAAGCTGAAGCAAACAGGCAAAACTCGCAAAACCGGCACCAAAGTCACCTTTCATCCCGACACTACGATCTTCGACAAGATTGATTTCAGCTACGACACTCTCGCGACGCGTCTCCGCGAATACGCCTTCCTCAACAAAGGCTTGAAAATCACGCTCGCCGACGAGCGCTCT
>Ga0187782_10001011_pt1 | contig 20110 bp, 22 predicted proteins | sample 0715_SJ02_MP15_2_FD_132454 | JGI IMG/M metagenome (GOLD analysis project Ga0187782, IMG submission 132454) | Tropical peat soil microbial communities from peatlands in Department of Meta, Colombia - 0715_SJ02_MP15_20_MG | ecosystem: Environmental > Terrestrial > Soil > Wetlands > Peat | place... | reverse complement strand
CTGGCGGAAACGCCCATGCTCAAGAAGGCTCCTCCCTTCATCAAGGACTCGCTCCTGTTTCCGTATTTCGCCGGACTGACCTTTTCGCTGTCGGTATTGCGTACCGGAGGATGGAAAGACTTCGACTCGGTTTTTGCTCATCCGCCTGCAGGCACACAGCAAATCATGCATCCCGCCTTATACCGGGCCGGCAAAGTTCCTGCGTCACTCAAAGTGGATCTGCCCGACGGAGTGCCCGGCACCGGATGGAACAAGCTGGAAGAGGACTGCATGGGCGAGTTTGGATGGAAGGAGATCCTCAAGCAATTTCTGGGTGACGATCGCGCGAAGCAAGCCGCCTCGGGATGGGATGGCGACGATTATGCGACCTTTGAGCGGACCGATTCGAAGCAGCTGATGGCCTTTGCGCGAATGCGGTTCGACACCGACGGCATGGCTGCTGATTTTTTCAGAACCTATTCGGACGCGCTGGCGAAAAGGTACTCCAGTCTGCAGGACTCCGTTAAGGCCGAACACTTTCTAGGATTTGATTCTCCCGATGGCGTGGTGACTCTTCGTTGTTTCCAGAAAGAGTGCATTACTGCACAAGGAGTGGAACACGCCATTGTTTCTAAGTGGACACAGAAGTTAGGCTGGCCAGCAGTTTATACGCCAGCGCGCACGGCGGGCTGGGTTTCCGAAGCCACGCGCGTCAGCGCACAGGCGCGCTAGACCCGTGTGTTCCTGCGCTATCGTCAGTGCGTGCGATGCAACACCAAAAGGGTGAGGTCATCCGCTTGTTTCGCGCCTGACGCAAAAGAACGAACCTCCTGGAGACATGTGGAAAGGAGTGCGTGCGGCTCCGAGGCCGCATGATGCCTGGCCAGTTCTTGCAGGCGAGCCACACCGTATTCCTTCCCTGTGCCGTCCGACATTTCCGTGAGCCCGTCTGTGAAGAGCAGAAGTTTGTCTCCTGCCTCCAGCTTCGCCTCGCAGACATGGAAGTGCGTAGAGCTGAACATTCCAAGCGGCACGCCGGTGGCGTCGTGTGCCTGCACTCCGGAAGGCGAAAGATGGAGCAGCGGGAGGTGCCCGGCGCTGACGTACTCCACACGTCCATCGCCGGACGCGCTGCCCACAATCATGGTGGCGTATTGCCCCGCAGCGGTGCTCTCGCAGAATAGCCGGTTCGCATGATCCATCAGCACGGGCAGCGGCAGATGTTGCCCGGCAAGCGTGCGGAAGGTCGCATGTAAGTGGCTCATGAGCATGGAGGCGGCCACTCCTTTGCCCGCGACATCGCCGAGCAAAAACAGAAACCCGCCGTTGGCTTCGATTAAGTCGCAATAGTCGCCGCTGACGAGATTGGCAGGCTGATAGTGATAGCGCGCCCGCCATCCGTCGATGGCCCAATCGGAGCGAGGCAAAAGTGCCCGCTGGATCTTTGCGGCCATTTCCAGGTCGTTCTCCAGCGCGCGCTGCTCGTCGCGCGAAAGGTGATCCAGGCAGAAGCGCACCAACGGGTCGCAAATAAGGCGGTCCGCCTCGATGGTTTCGTGGCATTGTTCGCAAATCCCAAAGGTGCCGTGATCAAGGCGCGAGAGCGCGGCGTCGACGCTATCTAGGAGCTGACGCAGAGAAGCATCCGACGCCTGTACCCTGGAAACCTCGAGCAAACGCTGGCGGCGAACTCCCAGTTCGTTGCGCAAGTAAGAAATCTCGGTAGTGGCCATATTTCCTCCACCACCAATCTGCTGCTTTGTTCCTGGGGAATCCATCCGGTTTGCACCTCCAAATTCGCAAAGAGTGTAGAGGTCAGGGTTAACCGTTGCGCTGGTGAGAACCCGAGACAGCGATAGAGGAATGAGCCAGCACGGAAGCGCCCGCTGTCGCCTCGTCCTTAGCAATTCGATGCCGCAGACGCTCCAGCCGGCACACCAGTTTCTTCTCCATACGCACAGCCCGGGCGGCTTCGAATGGATCGCGCAAGCGTGACATCCGAAGCCGTACTTTGCTGACCGCGAGTTGCGTAAATTCCAGGGCGCGCCCAAGATCCCGCTTATGGCGCTCGTAATGAATGGCCAGTTGTTCGCAGGCAAATACCCCGTCTTCAGGATGAGCGCTGAGTTTTACCCACAACTCCGCCGCGCGTTCCCGTTCGCCACGGCGTTTGGCCATCATGGCGAGGTCGCGCGTAGCCTGCATGCGAAACTCGACGGGCAAACCCGCATCCAGCGCGCGGCTGCAAGCAGAGTGCGCCAATTCCTTTTCGCCTTTACGATGCAGGAATTTCGACAGGCCAAACAGATCCAGCGAATCGGGTTGCGGGTCGGAGTTCTGTCGAGCATCCAGGAGCAAATTGATCTTTTCAAACAAGGCCGCCAGCCCGCGCAGGTCCATTTGGTTGTGCTTCACCACTTGGATCAAAGAGTGGCCCGAGCCTCCCCGCAAATAATCAAAATAAAACTGGGGAATCATCGCGGAAGCCACGTCGTCTTCCCGGCACCATAGCTGAGCTGCATCCAAAACGTGGCGTTCGAGTTCGATCAACCGCACGGAGCCCACACGGAACTTCCAAAGCGCGCGGGCGGGATGCAGCAGGTCGAGATGCGCCGCAAGCTGCGGCACGCGGATGACCCTGGTCATCGTGAAGCGGCTCTCCAGCAACGGCCAGTCGAATGTTTTCCCATTGAAGGTTACCAGCACCGGACGTTCTGCCAGGCGTTCCGCAAGCTCCAGCAGCAACGAACGCTCCTCGGAAAAATCGCGAAGGAAAAGCTGCTCCACCTGCAACCCGCCGGCATCCCACCACGCGATCCCGACCAGAAACGCGTACGTGCCCGTGCCTCCCGCCAGCCCGGTAGTTTCCGTGTCGAGGAACAGCCATTTTTCGGGATTTTCCAGCGCAGCGCGAGTGCGGCGGCTTAGGCTTTGGTCTCGTGTGCGCGAGAGCAGTTCCAGCGTCACCGGAGACGGTGGCGCGAACTCCGGGGTCGAGAACCAGTTGCGAATCGCCAGATGTTCGCCGTGGCGGTTGCGCGCGATGCCCCCGCCTAGCAAACGGCTGATGGGATCTTCCTCGTTCGGCGCACGCAACTCCGGCAGCCGGGTGCCCCACACGCCGGTGTTGCGTGTGGGGTCTTCGTTTCGTGGAAATGCCCGCGCTGGCTTTAGCGCTGCCAATCGCGCGAATTTGTCTGCTGCGTTTCCCATGGAGTCGATCTCTACACGCAAAGGCGATCCAGAATCGCAAGTGCTGCTTCCTTTGCCTTTGGCGCCAAATCTCCCGCAGGGCCAACGCAAGACGGGCAACCGGCCTCGCAAGGACACGCCTGGATCAACTCGCGCGTCTTCTGGATCAGCAGTTCGTGCGCGCGGAATAACGGTTCTGAAAATCCGATCCCGCCGGGGTAGGCATCGAACAGATACAGGTTCGGCTCGTAGAATTCTTTTTGTCCAGCGGTCCACGCCTCGACAGAGTCACGGTTGAGATCCTTCGCTTCGCTCAGGATGACATGGCCGTTTTCATCGGGGGTGGGCGGGCGTTCGCCAATTGCGGTCCCCAAGTCCCGCCCATCGCACATGAGCAGCAATTTGGCCTCGGATTCCATCGCGTACAACAAGCCGAACATCCCAGACTGCCGCTCACTAATGCTGTATGGCAGGGACTCGATAAGCGGCCGTTCCAGCGTCATCCAATACGAGGTGGTGTGCATCTCGTTCTCAGGCAGTTCCAGCTTCCCTGAGCCAATATTTTCGTTCGTAAAAAACTTGAGCTTCTTGAACCCAACCACCTGCGACCGCACCAACACATCCCCATACGACCACGAATGCTCGTGTGGCACAGGCACTCCTGCCTGTGCTCTTCCTTCGACTGCGGTTCTCCGCGCCGTCTCCGCAATCTCCAGCACGCGCACCTGCGTGTACCGGATCGCGTCGGTGTAATAATCCACATCCACTTGCTTTACGTAGGCCTTGCGTTCCTTAAAATCCAGGTGCTCCACGTGGTATTGCTGCCCGCCGTGAAGGTAGATGGCTTTTTCGTGCACGGTAGTCAGCGCACTGACGAAATCCACTTCGCCAATTACCAACGGGGCTCCCGTGATATCGATGATGATGAAATTGTCGCTAGTCACCGAGCGCAAGCTGATGGTGTCCGCGGGATACGCCTCATGCGTCCAATGGAAATCTCCTCCCGCACGATGCAGATAGCCCGCCTCGGCCAGCCGCGCGCACAAGTCCTGCACATCCACGCCGCCGAACTTCTCCTCCGGCCCGATCGGCAGTTCAAATGCCGCGCATTTCAGATGATTGATGAGGATTTCCAGATTGTCTGGCTGGACAAAAGCATGCTCCGGCGTGTTCCCGAAAAAATAATCCGGATGACGCACGATGAATTGGTCAAGCGGTGCGGATGACGCCACGAGAACCGCGCACGAACTGCCGCTGCGCCGTCCGGCACGACCCGCGCGCTGCCAGGTAGCCGCAATGGTCCCCGGATAGCCCGCCATCACCACGGCATCCAGGGAACCAACATCAATGCCAAGTTCCATTGCCGAAGTCGTGACCACGCCGCGAATCTGTCCCTCGCGCAATCCGCGCTCGATTTCGCGCCGCTCGGTTGGCAGATATCCGCCGCGGTAGCCGCGAATCGTCACCGGCTTTCCCGGGAACTGCGGATTGGCCTGCTGCAGATACGTCAGAATGATCTCCGTGTGCAATCGGGAATTGGCAAACACCATGGTTTGCAAACCGTGCTTCAGAAACTCCTGCGACACGCGCGATGCTTCATTGATATAGCTGCGGCGAATGCCCAACGCTCGATTGACCACCGGCGGGTTGTAAAAGACAAAGGTCTTCTCCGCGGCAGGAGCTCCATTTTCGGCCTGAACCTCCACATCCTCTTCGATCAGTCGAGTCGTCAAATCCCCCGGATTGGCAATTGTCGCCGAGCAGCAAATAAACTGCGGCTCGCATCCGTAAAATCGCGCGACGCGCCGCAGACGCCGCAGCACGTTGCAAAGATGACTGCCAAACACGCCTCGGTAAGTGTGCAGTTCGTCGATGACGATGTAACGCAAATTCTCAAACAGCCGCGTCCAGCGCGTATGGTGCGGCAAAATTCCGGTGTGCAGCATGTCGGGATTCGTCAGCACAATGTGGCTTTTCTCGCGAATTGCCTTGCGCGCGTCGCTCGGCGTGTCCCCGTCGTAGGTGAAAACGCCAAAGCGGTTCTCGAGCCGCTGATTCAGGTCGTACAACTCCGCGAGTTGGTCCTGCGCCAGGGCTTTCGTGGGGAAGAGATACAAGGCGCGAGTGTCCGAATCGCCCAAAACGGTGTCCAGCACCGGCAGGTTGTAGCACAGCGTCTTCCCGCTGGCCGTGGGGGTCACGATGACCACGTTTTTGCCGGTGTGCACCGCCTCGGCCGCCGCCGCCTGATGCGCGTAGAGTTGCCGAATTCCTTTGGCGTTATAGGCGGCGCGCAAATCGTCGTGAATCCAGGAAGGGAAGTCAGCCCATTGCGCTTCACGAGCCGGGTAGTGCCGCACCGCGGTCAGAACCTCGCCATGTGGATCGCGGAAAGCGAAGTCATCCAGGACTTGAGAGACCCTCACGACGGCAGTTGAAGTGCGCGGGTTGTCTATGGGCGTAACCGAAGCCAAGCGTACGGTGAGAGAATCGGGCATTGTGGACAGTCTCCGTTGTTCGCCTTTTATTCGCCAAGGCTAACATGCCCGTTTGCCGCCTGCAACCGTCATTTTTCGACCTTGTGCATACTTCCTCGTGAAGCCAGCTTCTAGCTGGCCAGCGGCGGTGTGCGGCCGAGGTATAATTCCTATCGGTCGGCTTAGCCCATTTCAACGAGTGAAGTAACGATGAACCGAGAAGAGGTATCCCCCAATCGCGCGGCGCGCGTTCTTACCGACATTCACTTCTGGGTGCCCGTCGCGGTGCTAGTCGCGGGCTTGCTCCTACTGAAACTTTTCTCATAAGCTTCCCCCGTACACTCATGCCCACCGACCCCGTCTTGGTCGCTACTCAACAACCTGCCGACGCCAACCGGTCCCGCCGATTGCAACTCCTCGGACTTCTCTGCGGTTTCACCGCTGGAGCATGGTTGGGCGCCGCGGAAGCGCCGACGAAGCTCGTCACCATCGGCATTTCGCCTATCGTGATCTCCCTGATTATGGTCAGCGGAGTTTTCCTGGCGCGCTGGAGCCTGCCAGCTCTCGTGCTGGGCACTTCGTCCGTTCGCGCCGACGTGCGCCGCGCCCCGCACCTGATTCTTTGGGCTCTGCTCGCAGGCTGCCTGTGGGCCGTGGCCAATACACTGACGATCTTCGCCATCCGCGAAATCGGCCTGAGCATCGCGTTTCCCCTCTGGAATTCCAACAGCCTGATCGGCATCTTCTGGGGCTTTCTTTTCTTCAACGAACTGCGCCGAGCGGGCTGGCGCCGCTGGGCCGGCGTACTTGGCGGCGCTTTGGTGATGTGTACAGGGGCTGCGATTCTTGCAATTGCCTCCGCGTCGCAAAGTTCCACGAGCCACTCCTTTCACGGCGTGTGGGCTGCGCTCGGTGCCGGGGTTCTTTGGGGCACGATGTACATTCCCTACCGCAAGGCCTACCTGACGGGCATGAACCCGCTTTCCTTCGTGACCTTTTTTACCTTTGGCGAACTGGGCATGATGAGCACGCTGGCGTGCAGCTACACGGGCATAGTGCCGCTCTGGCATCAACTGATCGGAGCCAAAAGCGTAGCCTTCTGGCTCATGCTCGGTGGCTTCGTTTGGGTCATTGGCGACTTATTCCAGCAATATGCTGCAAAATATGTGGGCATCAGCCGCGGCATTCCGGTTTCCAATACGAATCAGCTTTGGGGCCTGCTCTGGGGAGTCTTTGTTTTCGGCGAATTGCACGCGAAAGGCCAGGCCACGTACCTCGAAGTGGTCGGCGGCTCGTTGCTGATGATCTGCGGCGTCGGCGCGATATCGTTTTCTTCTGCTACTGGCGAGGAACAGAGACACTGGAGGGAAGCCGCACAAAGGGAAAGCGACCGCTATGGTGTCTCTGCCGACTATGTCGAGGCGCGTTTCGAAGGCCGGCAGGCCGAAAGCGAAGCGCGGCCCAGGCGCGGAGCGCTGGACTGGCTGATCGTCGCGGTCGCGACGGGGATTCTGGCGGCATTTGCTGCAATCGCGCGTGTTCCGACGTTATCCTTTCATTGGGGACCGGCATTGCTGCTGGGTGTCGCGCTGCTGGTGCTGCTTTTCATCTGCGGCACCGCGCTTTGGCGCACCACGCGCTTTCACTGAGGCAGGTCTTTTGAAGATGACGAATATTCCCAAAGTGGACGTCGTTGGAGTGGGGCTGAATGCCACGGATACTCTGATTCCCGTGAAGCACTTTCCTGAACGGGGTTCCAAAATCGAGATTCACTCTGCAAACGCACTGCTTGGCGGCCAGGTCGCTTCGGCTATGGTTGCGTGCCAGCAATGGGGGTTGCGCACGCGCTACGTCGGCAAACTCGGAGAGGACTATTACGCCACAGTGCATGGCGTGGAATTTACGCGCCTAGGCATCGAAACTCATCTGTTCACCGCGCCCGGATGCGCCAGCCAACAAGCTTTCATCCTGGTCGATTCTGCAGGCGAACGCACCGTGCTGTGGAAGCGCGACCCGCGTTTGGCGCTGCTCCCGAGCGAAGTCGATCCGGAATGGATTCGCAATGCACGCGTTTTGCATCTCGATGGCCACGACACTGCAGCTGCCACTTTCGCCGCGCAATGCGCTCGCGACGCCGGCGTGCTCGTCGTGGCCGATCTGGATGATCTTTATCCCGGAGTCGAAGCTCTCTTGCCCAACATAGACTTCCTCATCACGAGTCGCGACATTCCCGCGCGCTTGACGCACAAATCCGATCTCCTCATATCTTTGCCGGAGGTCCAGCGGCGTTACGGTTGTCGTTTAACAGGAGCAACCCTTGGCACTGACGGAGTACTTGCGTGGGACGGACAGAACTTTCACTACGCTCCCGCGTATCGCGTGAAGGTAGTGGACACCACGGGCGCGGGAGACATTTTCCACGCGGGCTTCATCTATGGATTGGTGCAAGGCTGGCCCATTCAGCGGCAGCTTGAGTTTGCCTGTGCGGCCGCAGCGCTGAATTGCCAGGGTGTGGGCGCACGCGGAGGAATTCGGCCAGTCGAGAAAATTGAGATCTTGATGTCGCGCGGTGAGCGGCACCCGGCAGTGTTTGACGTGAATACGCTTGCGTGAAGCCGCAAGGGTGCGGATATCCGATATCAGATATCAGATATCAGATATCAGAGGAGAGTTACTTGGCTGCTTCTCCCGCCAGGGCGGCGATCACACCAATGTTCGGGAGCAGGTCTTCCGAGAATTGATGACGCTCCTGCAAGTATTTCGGCGAGTTATAGGAAACCCACACTTTTCCCTCGGCATCTTCCGCGACCAGGATTTTCAACGGCAGATCCAGCGCCACACTGGGCGCGGCCAGCATCAGCGGCGTGCCCGCCTTGGGGCTGCCAAAAATCAGTAATTTCGTGTTCGGCATCTTCAGGCCGGCCTTTTCGGCCTCGCCGCTGTGATCCACAATCGTGAACAACTTGACGTTCTTCTCTCTCAGCAGGGCTTCGAGCTTCGCAACGGTTTCCGCGACGGAATGCTGGCTCGTCAGCCGGGTGACGCCGTTTCCTGAAAGTGCGGTTGAGCTAGCGGGCATGGGAACCTCCTGCGTCCGGAGAGGACGGGCCTAGAAATGGCGGCTGGAGAGGAAATAGTAACTCATCGCCACGCCGAGCACCGCCAGAAAAATCGCGACGCCTAGGGCCTGGGCACCGTTGGCCGGGGGAGGTCCCGCCAATCTTAGGGGGTAATCTTCACCATGGCCACGGTATGCGAGGGAACATTAGCCGTATAACTTCCGCTAAAACTGCCGGCATCGGTGTGAGCCCACAAGTCTCGGACTTTGGCGGTGAGATGCGCCGGATAACCAATCGCGTCCCATGTGACGGACACCTTGCTATCTGCCGTGCCTCGATTGAACAGAATCACGGCGCGGCTGCCGTCCGCGAGCGTCTTCGCCCACACTTCGAGGTCGGCATCCTTGCGCACGCGGCGCCCTTCCTGGCCGAGTTTGTCCTGGTCCACGGCGATGACTTCCGCGTTCGTCAAAATTTCCCTAATCTCCGGTGACATGGATCGCACATCATTTCCGGCAATCAGCGGCGCCGCTAACAGCGCCCAGAAACTGAAATGAGCGCGGTATTCGGGAGTTGTCATCCCGCCATTGCCGACTTCCAGCATGTCGGGGTCGTTCCAGTGTCCCGGCCCAGCAAACGGATAAAGTCCGACTTGCTGATCGACGATGTCCAGCATGCCATTTTGGCAACAGCCGCCGTCCGGCCACTTCTTCTGGCCTGCCCAGTAGTCGCTGATGTCTCCCGTGGTGCGCCACAAATTCCCAATGCCTTTTGCCCATAGCCAAGGCTTTGCGGTGCCCCATTCGCAAAGGCTGAAGATGATCGGCCTGCCGGTCGCCAGCAGAGCGCTGCTCATTGTTGAATATGCCTCTTCGGCGTTGCGCGTACCGGTGTTGCACCAATCGTATTTCAGGTAGTCCACACCCCAGCGTGCATACTGCAGCGCATCCTGATATTCGTGGCCTTGGCTGCCGGGCCGCCCGGCGCAGGTTTTCGTGCCTGCGTCGGAATAAATGCCAAATTTGAGTCCTTTCGAGTGCACATAGTCGGCTGACGCTTTGATGCCGGAAGGGAAGCGTTGTGGATCGGCCACAATGACTCCGTTTTCGTCGCGGCTCACCTGCCAGCAGTCGTCAATAACCACGTATTGATAGCCCGCTTCCTTCATTCCATTTGCAGCGATGGCGTCGGCGATTGACTTGATCAAATCTTCGCTGACGTTACATTGGAATTTGTTCCAGCTGTTCCATCCCATCGGTGGCGTTTGTGCCAGAGAGTCCCGCTGTATTTGAGCGCGTGCTGGGCTTTGCAGCAGGATCACGGCAAACAAAAGCAACACAGCGGCAAGCACTCGATTTCCATACCGGTTCATCATTTTTCTCCTACGGATTGTTCCATCAGACGTAGAGCGAGCGCCTGGTTGGCTTGGGTCCACGCGAGCGGCGTGTGCGCATTGACAATATATCTGCCATTTTTGAGGAAATAAAGCTCCGGGCATTGCCCCGTGGAGGTAACCTGCGCGAGAGAGCGGTTGAAATAGTGCACCTGCTTGCGAAAACTCTCGAGGTCAGACCGGTCGGCTAGATACCGTTGCCCATAGATGATCGACAGCAAGGGGTCAAAGATGCACCACTGCGCTTCACAATTGGGTTGCAGGTGCGCGTCCCGAAAGTCCAGCCGCTCGCTGAAATCGCTGCTCATCTCTCCTGGGGGAAACCATTCGTCATAGTCCTGGCAAAAATACGAATCGCCGGCGTAACGCTTGATTCCCACTTCGCCTTTCAAGCGAGCTTGCACCAGATTCAAAATGGCATCTTGCGTCACGCGGTTGCGTACCACCCCTAACGGATGGATCAGGAGTAGCAGGGCGGAATCCACCCGGCGTTCCGGAGGAGACTCAAAGGGCAATGTTTTTTGCAACCGTTCGCGGCCTTTGGCGATTAATCGCTGCAATTTTTCTTTACCAAATTGCTTGGAAACTTTTCTTGCTGCTGGCGCAGCGGAATTTTGATAACTGAGGAGTTCCTCCAGCCCCGCCACGACTGCGCCCACGCTGGAATTGTTTACTTTGCGCCCTTCCTCCCACGCGCCGCTGTCGCGATCCCGCCAATATTCGATAGCTGCGAAATACGCGGGAAAAACGCCGTACGCTTCCGCTTCCGATGAACTCAGCGGCAGCGCTCCGGTATTCGCCAGCACCAACCGGAACCACAGCGCGTGTCCCAGCGCATCATTCTGCGCATGCGGCCACATTCCCGGCACTTCCGCCAACGTCTGTGCAGTAAAACGGATGTGTGGCCGCCGATTAGGGTCCTCCTTCAGCACGCGATTGGGATCCTTGATAATTTCGCGGAAACGCGGCAATTGCGTTTCAAAAAAGCGCGTGAGGCCTTGCGCGCAAGCAACCGCAGTCTGCAAATCTCCGCGCAAACGGAAGGAGTTCGCCACCATGACGTTATCGCGAACCCAAACATTCTGGTACCTGTCACAGAATCTCCAGCCTGACTGGAGCTTGCTGCAAACAAACCATTGGCTACGGGAACGATCCGGTGAGACGCATAACTGGTCAGCACCTCTTTGATCTTTCCGAGACTCTCCGCCGTGTATTTCTTCGCGATCAAATGACGCAGCAGGCCATCTTCGAGCATGGGGTCGATCCTGTGCTTCCCTGTGTTACCCAAGGTACAGAGACCTTGGGCGATTCTATCTCCCCGGCTGCATTGCGCAATGGCCAGAGATGCATGGTCCCGTCAAAGGTCATCCGCCCACCATGCTTCTTTGTGTCCAACTGGAAAATGCCGGGAACAAAACAATCCCCAGAGGTGTCTGAACAAGGGGACCGGACCTGTCGTATCTTCTGGCATAGGGCACGCTGCTCGGGCTCGACACCTGCGCGCCACTATTCCCTCGGGGACGTCGGGTCCATGAACCAACAAGAACTTGAATCGAGCCGATTGGAGCGGCGGAGGGCACCTCGCTACCGCTACCAGGCCGCAGTAGAGATTGAGTGGGGCTCCGCGCGGCTGCGGGCTCGCACCCGTGATGTCAGCGCCGGAGGCATGTTCATCGAATCCGAGGATATTCTTTGGGTCGGCGCAGGCTTTCGTGCGCGCCTGACCTCAAACGGTCCTTTTTGGATAGACTGCTCGGTGAAGCGTGTGGAACCCGGCTCCGGCATGGGCGTGACCGTGGAATTGCGGGAGCAACAGAGCCAGCGCTACTACGAGGACCTGCTGGCGAAACTCGCATCCCAAGCGTAATCCCTGCCCGCGGCAGCTTGCCTGCTGCAAGCAGGGCAGGCCGCCGTATACTATTTTCGATGACCCGTTGCTTGGATTGCGGTTCTGAACGCACCAGCGATCAGTGCCCGGTTTGCGGCCTGACGTCTGCGGCGGCGGAGTTGGTCTTCCGCAAGCGGCTCTTGCGGCAAGTGGCGGTGTTCTTGGCAGGTTCGCTGCTGTTTCCCTATATAAGCCAGGTGTATCCCCCGCTGGATGTGGATGCCATGCTGGTGGGTTTTGGGCTGCTGTTTTTCGTGGCCCTGGCGCTCGCGGTATTCCTCGACCGCCGGGCGCATGCGCGCAAAGAGATCGAGGTTTTGAAACATTTGTTCACGGGCCTGATTCCCATACCTTTTATTCTGTGCCTGATGCTTTTCCTGAACGGCAAACTCGATTCGCCAAAAAATGTGGTCTACCATCCCGCCACAATCGAAGGGCGCTACTTTATGCATGGCATGGTGCGTGGCTCGCGACGCCTGTTTGCCTACTCCTGGCGCGAAGGACGCAAATACGAGCGCCTGGCGGTGGACACCGACGACTACGAGCGGTTTATGCGCGGCGATCGAGTGAACATAGGCGTGGAGCCCGGCGCGCTGGGCATTCCCTGGTTTTACGGCGTGTATCGGGCCACGTCGACCGAACATTTGCCGCCCGCGAATACCACCATCGGCTCCGACAAGCCCAGTGTGGTGCCTGTCGCTCCTCCCCGGTGAATCTGCCCAACCAAACGGCGCTGCGAAAATCCGTGTTTCCTGATCTTCTTCTAACCTCGAACTTCTAACCTCTAACTTCTGCCTTAATAAATCGGCCGGCCGTTGAGCCCCAGCGGAATCTGCAATTCCAGGAAGTGACCGTCTTTGCCGAGTCGAAAGCGAATCAGCTCCATCGGGCCGATATCGCGTTCCCGCCAATCGGGGGTGTCAATGGGCTTCTCCGGAATGTCTGCGTAAGACCATTCCACAGCATCTCCAACGACCTTGATTTTTTCCGGATCGATGTCGAAGACCTCTTCGTCGGGCACGTTCACCAGCAGGTAGCGCTTCCATAAACGCACGAGTAGTACGCCTTTTTTCTCCGAATGGTAAATGTTCCAGGAATTCGGCGCCGCGTCATTGAACTTGAGAATGGCAAACTCCAGCGTGTGCCAGGTGAGTTTTTTCCCGGCTTCGGCTTGCGCGTGCGCGGGGCGGGCAGGCACCAGAAATAGCATCGCTGCCAGCGCCATTCGCGTGGAAAAGCGCAGGTAGTTGTTCACTTGCCGAAACCCGCTTCGCGCCACAAGCTGCCCCACTCCCATAAACCGAATCTGGCTTTGGCCGGAAGCGCATGGCCAACCTGCCGCGCCAGCATGGTGATTTGTCCGCAGCGGTAGGAATCGTGGGCCATCCGATAACCCAGGAACGCCACTACGCCGACGGCCGTGCTTCCGGGCGCAACGACCTGATTCATTGGCGCATCTCCAGCGGTGAAAGAGAAGTGTACAGCGAGAGGGTCCACGGCGGGAACTGTTAGGAGTCAAACAATTGCAAGCGCAATGCTCCCAAGAGAGCTCAACGCGCAGGCGTATCGAGTTGATGTTTGTGAGACAGCTTGCGGCGAACGTCCGGCCAGAATTCCTTCACCACGATGGTAAGCGTGTCATACGAAACCTGTGTCCCCCAGACGCTCGCGGTATTCGACAAAGTGCGGTCCGCGTGGGGATGGTAGCTGTAGGTGGAGATGCCGGCGGCCAGGGCGCTGCCGAGGAACTCGGAAAAATTGAACTGGGTGTGTCCGGAGTCCGTACGGGTAACAAAGATACGGCTGATGGCGTAACCGGTACGATGCAGAAACGTGCCATGGCCCGACTGGTAGAAGCGTGGATCTTCCCGAAGCAGTGAGGGGAAAACCGCTCCTACCATGAAATTTTCGATGGTACCGTCCCCAAACGCTGCGGCGTAGCGCTTGCCGTAACCGGCCGCGCCTTGTCCGTAGCCAGGTTCGCTATTTTCCGCCTGGCTAATCCCGGAAAGAGCCCCGTACCAGGGGAACTCCACGATATCGAACGTGCCGCGGGCCACCACTTTGAACTTTTCCGCCGTGGTGAGCGGCGGTAGCTGACCGGCATTCTCCAAGGTGAGAAAGTTCGGCAGGGCATAAAAGAGCCGGTCGTTGGAAGTGCCGGCTTGTGGACTCGGCTCGACCTTTGGATCGGGGCTCTGTTTGTCTTGCGCCTTGGATTGGTCCGGGGAGGATGGAGGCGCGGCTGGCGGTTGCTGTGCGACAGCCGGAAAGGTGGCCAATAAGAGCGCGCCTATGAATCTGCCCAGCCGCAGGCGCAGGGATTGCCTTCCTTGATCTGTTAGGTCCATCTTCACCTCGGTTTAGAACGTGCAGTAGGCAATGCGGCTGGCCCAACGGCAGGTTTGGCTCGCCGTTGGTTTGATTCACGATGGAAAGAAAGGGTTTCTTTCAAAAGCTTGTTAAATTAGTCGGCCATCCCTTAGCTGGTGAGAGGGGCGGCTAGCGCGTGTGGCGGAAGGCACTACACCACTGCAACGTTGCACTGACCCGCGTGCGTGACGGCTTCGAGGGTAGTTCTCTGAACAATCAGGGTGACGCGGATTTTCTCGACGGTTTTCTGAAGCTCCAAAAGTAGCGATTTGTATTGATTCAGTTGGCCGGCGATTTCCGGATGGGTACCCCGCAGATTCTTGCAGCGCGGTGTTCACCTGGGCATACGTCTCTGTCAGCTGCTGTTGCTGCACGGCCAGCGACGCCTGCATGTCCGAAATTTGGTCGCCCAGATCGTTGGAGGACTGATTGATGCTTTGCGCGTCCAGGGTCAGCGAACCATTCGCCGGGCTGACCATGTTGTTGATGACGGTATTGAGGTTGGCGACGAAGCCGGTCGTGGCGGTTTGCAGGAAATTTTGCACGGCGGCGGGGTTCTGCTGTAACGCCGCCTGTAGCGCGTTGCTGTCCACGCTCAGCGTCCCGTCATCCTGCCGCCACTGCTCGAAGTGCCAGTGTCGCTAATCCCGGACAAGGCATTCGTAATAGATGTCGCCATTGCAGCTCCTCTTCTAACCCTTGGTATTCAATGTCGGGCGCGCTTTCGCTTGATCCTTCAAGTAATCTTCAATTCCTGCCGCGACATTGCGCACTTCTTCCGGTGGCAGCTCTTCAATTTCATCCCCGGATTGCGCGTCGCTCACGACGTAATAGATACGCCCGTTGGTGTCCCTCCGGAAGGTCACGTTCGGCTGTTCGGCGGAGGCCGCCGGATTGATAAGCGGAGCTTCGCCCCCGGATTCCTGTCCTTGCGACTTCACCGTCGCGGAAATATTCTGCGCGGCCCGCGGATTCGCGGCGGGCTTCTGATCGGAAGGTTGGGTATTGGGAACCTCCAGATCTACCCTCATGTTCTCCTCCCTTCACGGCGAACCAGGCGGAGCTCGTCCGAGCCCCGCCTGCGCTGATTTCCTACTAGACTCCGTCTTAGGCGAGCAGCTTCAGAATGCTCTGCTGCGCCGAGTTGACCTGCGCCAGCGCGGAGATACCGGACTGGTCCAGAATCATGTACTGCGACAGATTCGAGACCGCCGTCGGGATGTCTGCCGCCATAATCCCGTCTTCCGCCGAAGTCAGGTTCCGGGTTTGGACGGTGGCCACGTTGCTGGCCGCCCGCAGCCGGTTGATGTCTGCGCCAATCGTGCCGCGCATGGAGGCGACGCTGGCGATGGCCGAGTTAATCATCGTGAGCGCTGTCTGCACGTTCTGCACCGACTGATTCAACGCCGTGATGTTCGCTTCCAATCCGTTCGCGATGGCCCAGCCCGCCGCGTCATCCGCGCCGGAATTGATGCGCTGACCGGAAGACAGTTGCAATAGCGTTTTCTGCAGGTTGTTCTGCGTGATGTTCAACTGATTCTCCGCGTCCATAGGGGCGATGTTATTGAGAATACTGATTGCTATTTGAAAAGGCTCCTTTCGTTGCGTTTTTCCGTTCGGCGTCCCGCGAAGCCTTTGGTGCGAGGGGCGCAAACCCTCCAGGGCCAGATGGCTCGCACGTCGCTACGGATCAGCCAACGTACTTGGCTTGTATATCGGCTCACCAACGAAAGGCTTTACCCCCTCCGCACAGCGAGATTAGGAATTTCATAACCATGGTCGTGCGCTGGTCGAGCACCGCGTCGAGCGTGAACCGCGTGCTTGGTTTCAAATAGAAACGTAACTTCAAATTGGTCCGGGTTCTCTCTCTTTGTTCCCCTCGTATCTTTGAATCCGCGCTGATCTCAAACCACTTCTGCCCTTAGCGCGCTTCGCCGTTGTGGCTTCGGGCAGGCAAAAGTTCGTGGCGAGCACGCCAGTTGCCAAAAGCGTTTTCTAATCTTTTCACCTTGGTGCTCCCTTATCTTCTCCGAGGATCTGCCGATGAACATCTCGGGAGAGATGCACGGGAAACAGAAGGTTGCGGGAGTGTGGGGCGATGATTCAATTAACGCGAATCAACAACCAGCCCTTGATTGTTAACTCCGACCTTATTAAGTGCGTGGAGCGTGCGCCGGATACCGTTCTGACTCTGGTCACTGGGGAAAAGATCATTGTGCGCGAGACCATTGACCAGGTGCTGGAACGCGTCATCGCGTTTCGCCGCGCCATTCTTGCCGGTTTGACTCCTCGTTTGAGCGAGCCGCTCTCTCCTGTGGTTGAGACCCCCGTTGTTGAGGGCCCCGGTACCACCTGAGGACGCTATGGATAAGAGCAGCCTGTTAGGTGTCACCGTTGCGATCGGCGGAATCCTGCTCGGCTTGCTATTAGAAGGCGGACGGATGGCGCAGATGAACGCCGTCGATCGCCTTGCTGCGGTGGTGGCTCCGCGCACCGAGAACCTCCGAATCGAAGGCCATACGGATAATGTCCCCATTCATAACGGGCATTTCCCATCCAACTGGGAGTTGTCCACCGCCCGCGCCACGGAACTCGTCAAGCTGTTCATTTCCCGGTATCGCATCATGCCCACGCGGTTGTCTGCCGCAGGCTACGCGGAATCTCATCCCACGGATGACAACGCCACCGCGGAAGGCCGCGCGCGCAATCGCCGCATCGACATCGTCATTTTGAATCCCGTTCTCGTCGAAAAAACACCTCTCCCGGGTCCGGCAGTGAATCCGCTGTTCGGCCCGGCTTCCAGCGTTTCCACACCGAGTACCGGTGCGCGCCTACAAAGGCCGTAATCGATTCGCTTTCCGCGTATGCAAGTGGATTGACAGAATCGGATAGTGGTCAAATACTAAACCTCTCCCTTCCAGAAACCGTGTGTGCGTGCGACCATGCGTCTCCTTGTGGCCGAAGCGGACCGTTCTTTGGCCGAATCTCTGCAATCCAGGTTTCAGCAGGAGGATTTCAGCGTTCGCGTGATCTCGGACTGCGGCCAGTTGGCCGCACTTGCCGCGGGTACTGCGTTCGATCTGGTGTTGCTGGACACGAATGTTCCCGGCGCTCCAGAGGGCGAACCGCTTTGCGGCGTGGCGAGCCGTTGGCCCAATACTCCGCTCATTCTGATTTCCGCGGAAGCTTCCGCGGAAGAGCGTGTACGGGCGCTCAATGCCGGCGCGGACGACTTCCTGGTCAAACCCTTCTCGCTCAGCGAGCTCGTCGCGCGAGTGCGTGCGGTCCTCCGCCGCCAGAATCGGCCGGTACGCGATGTATTCGTGTTCGAGGATCTGGAGGTCAATCGCGTGTCTCACGAGGTGCGGCGCGCCGGGCGGGCGATCGATCTCAGCCCCAAGGAGTACGCCCTGCTCGAATACCTGTTGCGCAATCCAGGCACGCCGGTAGCGCGCGCCAGCATTGTTGCAGACGTTTGGCGCATGCAGGGCGATGCTCTCACGAACGTCGTCGATGTGTACATCAATTATCTGCGCCGCAAGATTGACGCCGGTTCCGAGCACCCCCTGATTCGCACCATCCGCGGAGTGGGTTACCAGATTGGCGGGAACCATCTGGCGCGCTGAGGTGCGACGATAGGTGCTGGGCTAGGATTGTCAACCCGCGAGCCTTGTAATATACTATGATATATACCACCCGGGAGGTGTGTCACCGTGCCTCGCACCGCCAAACTTTTTCGCAACGGCCGCAGCCAAGCCGTCCGCCTGCCCGCCGAGTTTCGCTTCGAAGGCAAGGAGGTGTTCATCCGCAAAGACGAACGAACCGGCGATGTAGTCCTCTCAAGTCGCCCTCATTCCTGGGAGGAGTTTTTCCAGTTTCGCGATCAAGCCATCAAGGAAGACCCCCGTGCGTTTGAAGAATTCATGACCGACCGCAAGGATGAACCGCCTGAGGAACGCGAGCTTTTCTAATGGACATTCGTTTTCTTCTGGACACGAGCGCAGCCAGCTACGCCATAAACAAAAAGAATGTAAATGTGGACCGCCACATGGCGCGACATGCGATGACCGAGCTAGCGGTCTCGGCTGTCACGGAGGGAGAGCTTCGCTACGGAGCGGCGCTGAAGAACTCTCTGCCGCTCCAAGCGACCTTGGAGCGATTTTTCTTATCGATCGTGGTGTTGCCTTGGGACTCGCATGCTGCCAAGGCGTACGGTGAACTGCGCGCCAAGTTGCATCGGCAAGGCCGCCCTTTAGGGAGCATTGATATGCTGATCGCGGCGCACGCTCTGTCTGCAGGAGCAACTCTGGTCAGCAGCGATTCCGCGTTCAAGCAAATCCAGGGACTCGAAGTTGAGGATTGGACGAAACCCTGAAACGACTGCCAGTCGTCGAATAGGGGGCGGTTCCGTACTAGTACTTTTTGGCTGGGCTAAGACATAGATTCGGTGTACTGTTCCGAATGGCAACTTATTTGCCCCTATCGGGTTGTATCCAGTGGGACCCGTGCTGGAGTCTTATAAACAGTAGGGTTCCTTGGCCCGTCACGCTGTATGGGCCATCAGGGGAATGGTTATGAAAGAAGCCCACTCTTTGCAGCAAAAACTCTTCTGGCTTTTGGCGGTATTTGCGATGGTGCTGTTTTTTGGCGCACCGGCGGTTCGCGCGCAGGCGCAGGACAATATCGCCAATGTGCCGGCCAACGCTGCGGCCAACACACCGGCGGTAGACGACAATATTACGAATGACGACACGCACGACCCGCCATCCCGAGTGGCACGGCTCAGCGTGCTGGATGGTTCCGTCTCCATCCAGTCCGGCGGCACTGGCGACTGGGGCAGTGCACAGAAGAACCGCCCGGTGACTATCGGCGACAAAATCTGGGTGGACAAAGATTCACGCGCCGAGCTCCAGGCCGGGCAAGTGGCCATCCATCTCGGCAGTATGACCGCTCTCTCGTTCCTTAACCTGGACCAAAACGTCACGCAAATTCGCCTGCCGGAAGGGCACCTCAACTTCCGCGTTCGCGAAATCCGTCAGGGCGAAAATTATGAGGTGGACACCCCCAATCTGGCGTTCACGGTGAAGGAAGCGGGCGCGTTTCGCATTGACGTGAACGAGAACGGAGACTACAGCAGCGTTTCCGTGATTCGCGGCGCTGGCGAAATCGCCGCGTCCGGCCAAATTTACGATCTAAAGGTCGGCGAACGCTATGACGTTACCGGGACCGAGGGCAACATCAATGCTGCTTCGGCGGCGGCCGCGGAACCCGATGGTCTGGACCATTGGGCGCAGCAACGCGACCTTGGCGAGGACAATTCCACTTCTTCGCGCTACGTCAATCGCGACGTTGTCGGCTATAGCGACCTGGACGACTACGGCACCTGGAAGCAAGAACCCAATTACGGCAACGTTTGGGTTCCTAACGATGTTCCTCCGGACTGGGCGCCGTATAGCAACGGCTATTGGAACTACGTAGGTCCCTGGGGCTGGACTTGGGTGGACTATGCGCCTTGGGGTTTCGCGCCATTCCACTATGGCCGCTGGAACTGGTTCGGCGGCTATTGGGGCTGGTGCCCGGGCCCGATTTGGGCTCCTCCGTTTTATGGTCCGGCCTTCGTGGGATTCCTCGGCGGCTTCGGATTTGGATTCGGCTGGGGCTGGGGCCATGCATGGTTCCCCCTGGGCTGGGGCGAACCGTTCCATCCGTGGTATCACGCGGGCGTGGGCTACTGGCGCAATATCAACAT
>Ga0187782_10001010_pt1 | contig 20112 bp, 12 predicted proteins | sample 0715_SJ02_MP15_2_FD_132454 | JGI IMG/M metagenome (GOLD analysis project Ga0187782, IMG submission 132454) | Tropical peat soil microbial communities from peatlands in Department of Meta, Colombia - 0715_SJ02_MP15_20_MG | ecosystem: Environmental > Terrestrial > Soil > Wetlands > Peat | place... | reverse complement strand
CACCACGTGATCTGGCGGCGCGGTCGCATCCGGCGGTCGATCGAGCGCAAGCAGATCAGCTACGCGCTCGTTCGCTGGAAGGGGGGAGATCTTTCGCTTGGAGACCTCGTGCTCGTGCGCGCAGTACCCACGGGCGCTCTCCGGCGCACCCTGTCGCTGACGTTGCACGACGTGGCAGCGCCCGACCGCCTCTGGGCGCTCATCCGCGGAGTCGAGCCCGGTGCTCCGCTCGGCAGCGGCGGGCGGCCTCTGGCCCAGCGGCTCGACCCCGGCGAACGCGTTCTGTGGTCGGGCGCGCCGCTCGCCTCCCGGTGGACCGCGCGAAGGGCGGCCACCGCGCTGGTCGGCGCCATGCTTCTCTTCACTTTCGTACGCCACGTCGCCCGTGAGGTTCCGACGCTCGTTCGCCTTCTGCGACTGCACACGCTGACGCCGACCCTAGCCGTCGTGCTGGTATTCGGCGTGGCGCTGGGGATGGCGATGCTTCTCGCGGTGACCGCAGGGGTTGCCTACGCGGCCGTTTTCCGCCCGGGCCGACTCGCGCGACAGACGCGGTATTTCGTCACGGACGCTCGAGTGCTGATCCAGCGGGGTGAAGAGGAGCTGTCGCTCGATCGATCCCACATCGCGTATGTGATCGACGCACCGTCACGGAAACTGCACGATGTTTTCCTCGTGCTCGACGGTCCGCAGGCCCGAGCGATGGCGCCGAGCGGCGCGTTCGGCAGCGAAGAGACCCCGGTCGACGGGCTGCGCCCCGTGTTCACGGCGATCAACGACGCCGATACGGTCGGTCGAATCCTTCGCGGGCGAGAGCTCGCCAAGGGCACCGCATAGATTTGCCTCGCGGGCGGAGTGCTACTCTGGCGCCAGAGCGCGTGATCGGGATCGGAAGCGTCGTCAACGGGAAATACCGTCTCGTCCGCCTCCTGGGCGACGGGGGCATGGGGTCCGTTTACGAGGCGCAGCATGCGATGCTCGGTACGCGGGTGGCTCTGAAAATGCTGCACCCCGAACTGGGCGGACGGACGGGACTTGTCGAGCGGTTCTTGCAGGAAGCACGCGTCGCCGCGCAGATAAGGAGTGCGCACGTCGTTCAGGTCACCGATGTCGACCGCACACCCGAAGGCAATGCATACATCGTCATGGAGCTGCTCGAAGGCGAGCCGCTCTCGGCGGTCCTGGATCGGCAGCGCAAGCTCGCCGTCTCCGTCGCTTGCGAGTATTCCGCGCAGATCCTGGAGGCTCTCGAGGCGGCCCATGCCATCGGTGTCATTCACCGCGATCTCAAGCCGGAGAACGTCTTCGTGACGTTCGCGGGCGGAAGGCCCGTGCTGAAACTCATTGACTTCGGCATCGCCAAGGCGAGGCGGATCGACGTCCAGCCGAAGAAGCTCACCGTCGCGGGCGTCGTCATGGGGACGGCCGAGTACATGGCGCCCGAGCAGGCGTACAGCGCGGACAAGGTGGACGCTCGATCGGATCTCTATGCGGTCGGGGTGATGCTCTACGAGATGATCGCTGGCGTCCGTCCCGTAAGCGGCGGCGATGCGCGCGGGATTGCATGGAAAGTCGAGCGCGGACATGTCGTGCCCCTCGTTCAGGCGGCGCCCGACGCTCCTCGCGAAATCGCAGGACTGGTGCACCGCGCGATGGCTGCGCGCCCCGAGCTGCGCTTCGCGACCGCGACCGAGATGCGCTTGGCCCTGCAGGGCACGCTCGGCACGAAGCGGTCTTCGGGGGGCCTTCCGGCCGGACGCACCCCCGCCGGCAAGACGGTCGAGCTCTCCCCCAGCGCGAGCCCGTCCTCTCCAGGGAGGATCCCGTCAAGCTCGGCCGGCCGATCCGTCGAAATCGAGCCCCACGTGGACACCATCCGCGCACCTCCGATCGCGACTGCGCTGGCGTCGTCGCCCTACGCATCGACGCCGGGCGCTGTCGCGGACAATTTCGCGTCTGGCCGCCGTCCGTCGGGATCTCGAAACGCGACCGTGGCGCTCGTCACGATTCCGCTCGTGCTGGGTGCCGGGGTCGTCGCCCTGGTGGTCGGCACCGGCAGATGCTCGTCGAGCGCATCGGTGCCGGCAGCGGCCATTCCGGAGCCCACCCCGGTCGAAGCGGGCATGGCCTTCGCGCCGGCGGTGGATGCGCCCTCGGCGGCGCCGCAAGACGTGCCGGCGCTCGCGCCGACGCGTGCCTCCGGTGGCCGGCCGGCGCCCTCTGCGCGCCCCGCCGGAGCGGCGGCGGAACGCGGGCCGTCACCCCCTGGGTTTGCGTCGGCGCTTCCGCTCGAGGCGCCGGCGTTTCCGACGTCCTTGCCGGCCCTCCTTCCGAGCGGTCTGCCCCTTCCGGCGGGGTTCCCCACGGCTCTGCCCAGTGGGTTCCCCACGGCACTGCCGAGCACGTTTCCAAGCGCGCTGCCGACTGCTCTGCCGAGCGTCTTGCCGGCGTGGCCGCCTCCGTCGCCCGCCCCCTCCGCCTCGAATTCGTCGGTGAGGCCCGAGGATCGAACCTACTGAACGCGGGCGGCTCTCTTCCGGGTCACGATGGCTTGCTAGGATGGGCCGGTGCTATCCGCGACGCAGCCGCTCTTCGAGCTCGGCAAATCATGGCGATCGGTCACGCGGCCGGCGCGTCGCCGTCTGGCTGTCGCGCTCGTCGTATCGGCGGGGGTGCTGGCGTTGCTCGGCGCTCGCCACGGCACGGTCGGGGCGCGTGCGGTGGGCGCCGCGACAATCGTGGCGGCCCTGGCCTTCCTCGTGGGGTGGCGCCAGCTGGGGCGTGCAAGGCTTGGCGATCCGGAACGAGTCCTCAAGAGCTTGGTCGGTCCGGTGGACCCTCAGGGAGCGCAGCGGGCGCTCCGAGCACTGGCGCTGCGTGCGCCAGGCGCGGGGTCGGCACGCGACGGAACCTCCGAGTCGCTGGCTCGGATTCACGTGGAGCGGTCGCTTGCGCGTTTGCCATCGCGAGAAGCTCTGGCGCATGCGTCGCGGATGGCTGCGCGAGTCGGCGTCGGCGCCACGATCGTGGCCGCCTGCGCGCTGGGGGCTGGTCTCGCCAACGGCTGGTCGATCCTGGAGGGCGCGGACGTGCTTCTGGCGCGGCACGGGGTGGCCCCCGTGAGCATGACCTGGATCGACGTCTCCGAGATCCTCGCTCGACCCCCCGATTACTTGCATCGACCCGAGATCGACGAGCCCACGGCTTCCGCCGCGCCGCTCGTTCTGCCTTACGGCACGACGATCACCATTCGTGGCGCCGCGGCGCGCCCGGGCCGCACGTTGCTGCTCAGCGATGGGTCGGCGGACGCGCCCTTCGTCGACGACGGCTCGGGATCGGTCGTTTCCAGGTGGAAGCTGACAGGGAGCCGAACGCTTCGCGTGGTCGCGCGCTTCGGCGATGTCGTCATTCCGCAATCGTCGGTCTTCGATGTCGTGTCGATCGCGGACGACGCGCCCATCGTTCACCTCGAGGGCGCACCCCGACAGCTGCGTCTCGTCGATGCCGTCGAAGACATCCCCATCCGCTTCGACGCGGCCGACGACCACGGCCTCCGTGAAGTGCATCTCGTCTTGCGTTCCGGCGTCCGCGAGGACCGGCGCGTTCTTGCGCGGCTCGACGGCGAGACGAGGAGCTTCTCGGGCGGGAGCGTCGTCAAGCTGCGTGACGGGTTCCTTGCGAAGAGTCACGCGCCGGTGACCATCGTCGTCGAGGCCAAGGACAACGACCCCTTGACCGGCCCGAAGTGGGGCGCCAGCGAGGCCATCGTCGTCATCCCCCCCGACGTTGGCGAGCCGCAGGCCATGCGGCTCGACGCACTCCGCCGTTGCCGGGACGCATTCGTGGACACGCTGGCGTGGAGGCTTGCGAGCGACCGAGGTGGCGAGGACGGCTCCTCTCCCCGGGACATCGAGAAGAAGCGGCGCGCGATCGCGGTCGAGAGCGGGAAGCGCGCGGACGACGATACGCGGCTGCTCGCTGGCGCGCTCGCCCAGGTGTACGGTGGCGTCCGCGTTCCGCCGCGCGTGCGATCGGTGCTCTTGGGCCAGCAGCGGCAGATGCGAAAAGCCGTGGAGGCGGAAGTCCAGGGCCCGTTCGAGAGCGCGCACCCGACCGCGATCAAGGCCACCGAGCGATTCGTGCTCGTGACCGACGCGGTCGTGCGCGGTCTTGGCGAGAGCGACACGAGGACCTCGGCCCTCCAGCTCGCCGACGTTGCGGACGACATGGCGGAAGCGGCTCGCCAGATGCAAGAGGAAGGAAGCGCAACCGAGGCCCGAGCCCGTGCCGCCGCGCGAATGGCCGCCGCCGACGCAGTGCTTGCTGCGGGAGGTGCCGTCATGCGGAGGTTCGGAGCGACCGGTCGCGATCTCGGCGAGATCGTCGGCGCCGATCTGATCCGGGTCCGGCGGGCAACGGACGCGCGAGATCTCGCTCATGCCGAGCTCGCCGCTCGGGATCTTGCCGCACGGCTGCGGCAGCCCGATCCGTCTTTCGACACGCGCGGCGGCGTTGATCGAGGTGGTGGCGAATCGGGGGGCATGCAGGGTGCGTCGGAGGACGATTCGGATGCCCTGGACGACGTTGAGCAGGCGTTCGAGGAAGCGCTGCAGGATCTGGACCGGCTTGCACAGGATCACGCGGGCGAGATCGCGAAGGTCGAGCGGGCGATGGCTGGGGCGAGCGACGACGCCGAAACGAAGCGGTTTCTCGAGGAGGCCAGGCGGCACGCCCGAGCGGTGCGTGACGCCGCGCGGCAGCTGCCCACGGTCGGAATGGGGAGCGATTCCTGGACGAGCAAAGGCGCTGCTGCGCGCGAGCTCGCAGAGCAGATGGCGCGCGCGCTCGAGGACGGGCGTCAGGACGAGGCGGCGGAAAGCGGCCGAAGCGCCGTCGGTTCGCTCGAGGAGGCGATTCGAATGCTGCAGCGGGGGGGGTGGTTCGAGGACCCCCATGGTCAACGTCAACGTGAAGCCGAGGACGCACGGCGACGGCTCGAGAACGAGTCGGAGTGGATCGAGCAGCAGAGAGCCGAGCTACGCAAACGCGCCTCCGAGCGTGCGCGCGCTCCGCTCGAGCAAGACGGCGAAGACGAAGATCGGCTCGCCGAGCGCGCCCGATTGCTCGCCCAGCGGGGGCGCAATCAAGCTTCGTTTCCGGAGCAGGCGGTCGAAAGCATCGACCAGGCGCAGCGGGCGGCACGGGAGGCCGCTGGTCTTCTCAAGCAGGGAGATGGGGATCGCGGCCTGGACAAGCAGCGGGAGGCACAGAGGGCGCTCGAGGCCGCCCACGAGGAAATGCAAGGCGAGGAGGGAGCCAGCGGTTCGGGCGACGCTGACAGCGCACGGCTTTCGTCGCGCGATCCGGTGGCGATACCGGATGCGAGCGAGCACAAGGGGCCGGCGGAATTCCGGGACCGCGTCATGCGCGGTCTCGCCCAGCCGGCGAGCCCGCTTTTGAAGGACGCGGTGAAGCGCTATGCGGAAGGCCTTCTGCGATGAGGCCGTCGCGATCGCGGGCGCTGCTTTGGATCACCGCATGTCTGGCGGTCGTGCTCGCGCTCTTTGCTCCGACCCCGTCGCGAGGTGGGGGTTTTTCGATCGCGGTCGACGAGCTGTGCAAGCGCATCGAAGGATCGATCGTTCGACTCGACTTCGACGACGCGCGACGCGATTTCGAGGTGGCGCGGGTCGTGATCGACGATCCGCGCGTCGCCCTCGAACGCGCGCGGCTCGCTCTCTACGAGCTCGATTGTGATGCGGCGGTCGCCATCCTGGCGCGCCCGGAAGTAAAGCGCGTGGGAGACGGGGAGGTGCTCGCTGACACCGCGCGCGGATGTCAGCGCGTCATCGCGTCTCTTGCGACGAGTATGGACCCGGCGCGCGGAATCGAGGTCCACTGGCAAGACGACAGCGACGCCCCGCTCGCTCCGCTGCTGTTCGAGACCGTGGCCCAGGCCCGCGAGTCCCTGTCGCGCCACCTGGGGGTGGACTGGCCCCTCCCCACGCGCATCGTCGTGGTCCGAGACTTGTTGTCCCTGTCGGCGATGACGGGTTTGCCGTACGAGAGCGCAAGGACCACCGGCACCGTCGCCGTCGCGAAGTGGGGCCGGGTCACTCTACTCAGCCCCCGCGCGACGCGGCACGGCTTTCCCTGGCGAGACACGGTTGCGCATGAGCTCACGCACCTCGCCGTGACTCGAGCGACGGGCGACCGCGCGCCACTCTGGCTGCAGGAGGGCATCGCGAAGCGCGAGGAGGTGCGCTGGCGAGCCCCGGGACCCTTCGACGACCAGCCCCCGGCGGACGCCGTCGCCCAGGAAGGTGTCGAACGGGGACTTGCGGTGCATCTCGACCAGCTCGGGCCCAGCATCGCGATGTTGCCGACGGCCGAGGCCGCACGGGTGGCTTTCGCCGAAGTCACGAGCTTCGTCGGGTTCTACTTGGAACACCAGGGCCCCGAGGCGCTGCCGAGGCTGTTGCAGGAGCTGGGCGGGGGAAAGGACCCGGACGCCGCCCTCCTCGCGTCGAGCGGGGCCGACTTCAAGACCTGGGACCGCAGGTGGCGAGCCTTCGTCACCTCGCGCCCGCAAGCGCCGTTGCAAAAGCTCCTCGCGCCTGCGGCGGGGGACCGTGGACGCGAGCGCTCGCCAGTCGCGGCTCTCCGCGAGCTACGCGATCGAGCTCGCCTCACGGAGCTGCTGCTCGCCCGCGGTCATGCCGCAGAAGCACTCGATGAAATTGTGCGCATCGACCCACCGGCCGGGGGGGCAGGCGCGGGACCCGTAGGGGGAAATGGCGGAGCGGGAGCGATAGCAGCGAGAGACCCTGCGGATGTACGCTCGGCTCCCCTGGATCCGGGCATCGTCTGGTTGCACGGCCGTGCCCTCGAGATGCAGGAGCGCACGTCGGAGCTCGCGCCGCTCGTGTCCGCGCCAGACCACGTCGCGTCGTCGTATGGGCCCTGGTGGGCCCTGCGGGGCCGATGGGCCTCCGCGCGTGATGACACGGCCGTTGCGCTCGATTCCCTCTCCGAGGGCCTTGCCGCGGACCCGCTCGACTTCGAAGTCGCTTGCGGGACCGTTGACGAAGGGCAGCTGCCGGCGCTGCCGGCGTCGTTGAGCGCGGCGGTGGATCGCGCGTTGTGCGATGCGGCAAGAGCAAGAGGCGAGCCTCCCTTCGATGGCGACTGAGGCGCGCGGTGCGCCTTCTCGAGCCTCTCGACCCGATGTCAGCGTACCAGGGTTTTTGCAGGAGATTGACCGCCTCTAGCGCCGCCGCGTAGCATGATTGAAGAGGCGATTCAGAATCGCCGGCCCGTAAATCCCCAACGAGACGCAAGCGAATGGTTCTGGGCGCCTCTTCGCTCCGTGCGCGCGACCGGAACCCTCACCCATGAGCGCCGTCAGCTATGCTACCGCTCAGATTCTGCGTGTTCTTCCGCGAGCTCGCATCGGTCACGCGATCGGTCGCCTTGCCGATCGAACGTGGTCCCCGGCCGTCGGCAAGGCCGTGGTCGCCTTGTATTCGCGCGTGTACCACGTGGCCTTGGACGAATACGAAGACGGAGACTGGGCTAGCTTCGATGCCTTCTTCACGCGAAGATTGCGCAACGGGCTTCGGCCGCTCGCTGCCGACCCGACGGCTGTGCTCAGCCCGGCAGACGGTCGCATCGAGTCGGTGGCCCGAATCGATGACAATTGCGTCTTCATGGTCAAGGGTAGGCCCTACGCGGTCGCAGATCTCATCGGGGACGCGACCGAGGCGCGGCGCTATGTGGGGGGCGCGGGCTTCGTCGTGTACCTGTCGCCACGCGACTACCATCGGGTCCACGCCCCGGTCTCGGGCACCATCCACCACATTCGCTCGATGGCGGGAGATTATTTCCCCGTGAACGCGGTCGGCATGGGTCACGTACCGAACCTACTTTGCCGCAATCGGCGCGTGTCCATCCAGATCGAGACCGAGGCGGGGCACGGTCGCGTCGTCGTCGTCATGGTCGTCGCGATGATCGTGGGGCGGGTCACTACGATCGGCATCGACGCTCGCGATGTCCCGTTCGGCGCCCACGACTTTGGGCAGCCCCTCGTCGTGGCGCGCGGTGACGAGCTCGGGGCGTTCCACCTCGGATCGACCGCGGTGGTTCTGGTGGAGAAGATTGGGCAGGGTTCCCGGCTCGCCGGCGTAGGACCCGTGCGCTACGGCGAGGCGCTCCTGCACGGACCGTTTTCGACGAACGCCGACGACTACGTGGCGGCCGCGCACGCTCCGGCGGCGGTCGGTCCGTTCGGAGAGAGTCGAAGATGAGCAACGATCGGCGGCACACCGCATCGATCGAGCAGCCGGTCGACGGGACCGTGAAGGCGCCGGCAACCCCTTTGCCGGCGCCCGTGCGTGAAGGTCGGGATGGCGGCGTGGCGCGGCGCCGCCACGCGCTGCGTATTCCCGACGACGAGGTCTCCCGCCCGCAGCTGTCGGGAGCGGGAGCTCGGGCGGCTCCGCCCTCGGATCCCGTGATGCCCCCCGAGCCCGCACCGGTGGTGAAGCCCACGCGCATCATCACGATTTCGGAGCCTCCACCGGCGCCTGATGCCGATGTGAGCGAATCGAGCACGTCCCGTGCGACTCCACAGGGCCCGATCGCTGCGGCGTTGGCTCCGTTCGACGACGACGAGGGGCTCGAGGTCTCGATGGGCCCGGAGGGAGACGAGGTCGAAGTTCGATTCGACGACGACTTTCCCGCGGCGCCGACCCCGGCGTCAGCCTTGGAGGAGCCACCGGCGACGGCGGACCCCGCGAGGTCGCCCGAGCTGGCTCGGGGCGGGACCGAGCCTGTCGGTGCGGCTGTGGAGCTTGCGGAGAATCCGGAGGAGCCGTCTGCATCCCGTGCTCCGGTGGAGCCACCTTTCGCGGAGCCCGCCCGCGCGCCCATGGAGGCGGCGCGGGCTCCCGCGGAGCCAGCTGTGTCCTCCCGCGCTCCCGCTGAGCCGCCGCGTCCGTCCGTGGAACTCGCCCGGACTCCTGCCGAGGCAGCACACGCGGCGGTCGCCGCCTCGCCCGTTCGGACCGAGGAGGCGCTGCAGTCGTCTCCGGACCTCGCCGGCGAAGCGGAGGGCGAAGCGGACGTGCTCGGGGAACCCGAGCGCCGGAGCCACCCGAGCGACGCACCGGAGGTCGCCGCCGAGGACGTCGTGACGCTGGAGCCTCCGCCCGTTCGACCGATGTCGGCGCTGCCCCCGATGCGACCGCGTGCGATGTCGCAACCCGCGTCGCAGCAATTCGTGACGCAGCAATTGGTGTCGCAGCAGTTCGCGCTGCAACAGCCCCCGCTCCCGCAGCAACAACCCGCGTTGCCGCAGCCCACGCCGCCTCAGCCTCCGCTGCCCCAGTCGACGTCCCCGCAGCCCGCCCCCCTCTCCGTTCTCAAACCTCCACGGATTCCGACGCCCAGGACTTCGCTCGTCATCGTTCCGCCCCACGTCGGCAGCATGCCTTCCCAGCAGGACGGGCCCGCAACGCGGCGGAAAATACGCCTCTGGTGGGAAGAGCTATTCAATGACGATTATCTGCGCGCCACCGAAAAGATCGGCGACGACCAGTTGAAACAAGAAGTTTCGTTCATCGAGGAAAGTCTGGGCGTCGAGCGCGGAGGAGCGCTCCTCGACCTGGCGTGCGGGACCGGACGCCACGCGATCGAGCTGGCGCGGCGAGGGTACGAAGTGGTCGGCTTCGACCTGTCGCTCGCAATGCTCGCGCGCGCGGGAGAAGAAGCGCAGGACCTCGGTGCGAAGCTGAACTTCGTGCAGGGCGACATGCGCGAGATGACGTTCGAGGAGCAGTTCGACGGCGTGTACTGCTGGAGCACGAGCTTCGGCTATTTCGAGGAAGACAAGAACTCGCAGGTCGTCGCCCGGATCGGCCGGGCGCTCAAGGCGGGAGGAACCTTTCTTCTCGACGTCGCGAACCGCGACTTTCTGGTCCGGCAGTCGCCGTCACTCGCCTGGTTCGAAGGCGACGGATGCGTGTGCATGGACGAGATGAACCTCGACTTCATTACGAGCAGACTCAAGGTGAAGCGCACGATGATGCTCGACGACGGGCGATCGCGTGAAATCGAATATTCGATGCGTGTCTACAGCCTGCACGAGCTCGGGAAAATTCTGCACGAGCACGGCTTCAAGGTGCGCGAGGTCAGCGGAAGGCTTGCCACCCCGGGTGTGTTCTTCGGAAATGAATCACCTCGAGCCATCATTCTTGCAGAGAAAAAATAAACGATTGGGCTCGGATCCATTTCGATCGCGGATTATCTCATGACCGTGCTCTCGATCGCGACCATCGGGAACCCCGTGCTGCGCGAACCGGCGCGGTACGTCGCTCGGGACGAGCTCGCGGGCGCACCGATTCAGCACCTCATCGACGACATGATCGAGACCATGCACTCCGCCGCAGGCGCGGGCATCGCGGCGAATCAGGTCCACCGACCCGTTCGAATCTGCGTCATCGAAATTTCCAACAATCCGCGTTATCCCTACAAGCCGAACTGGCCACTGACAATCCTTGTCAATCCGACTCTGGAGTGGACCACCGACGAGACGTTCATGAACTTCGAGGGCTGCCTGAGCGTCCCGAACCTGCGCGGCCAGGTTCCACGATCCGTCGGAGTCCGCGTCCGCGCCTGGGATCGGGCGGGGTGCGATCTGGACTTCGTCGTTGCCGGACTGACCGCCGGTACGTTCCAGCACGAGGTCGATCACCTGGAAGGAAAGCTGTTCGTCGATCGAGTGGTCGATACGCGATCGCTCTGCACCTGGGCGGATTTCGACAGGTTCCACCGAGACGAGTTCGTGGGGCGCGCTCGTGCGCTCGTCGCAAGATTCGGATCGTAGAAGCCCCGCCGACGAAGCTGGAGCGCTGGGCCGTCAGCGGGCCGCGGCGCAGCAGCGGAAGCCGGTCTCGGTCCCCTTGTAGAAGCGGTCGTGTCCGGCCTGACCGTCACGACATGCGTTTTTGCCCGGCTGCCACCAATTGCCCTTTTGGACAACGACGGTGCCTTCGGGCGCTCCGTCGACGCTCACCCACTCCGCGACGTTGCCGACCATGTCGACCGCACCGAACGGGCTTACACAATCCGGGTGGGCCCCCCGAGGCTCGCGTTCGTCCTTGAGGCGGCTGCGATCCCCGGGCACGAGCAGGTCGACGCGATCCGCGTTGCATCGCGCCGGGTCGCGCGACCATCCGTAGGGGTAGGGACGCATCGTTTCGCCCTCGCAGGCGAACGTCCACTCGCTGTCGAGGCAGACGCGAGCTCCCGCGCTCTCGCATACCCGCTTGGCATCCGTCCACGATTGCCGATTGAGGGGCAGATCGGTGTCCGCTTCGGCACGCTCCCGTCGGTCGATGCAGAATCTCCGGTGCACGCGCGCCCCCCGGCAGCGTGCCGGGCGCGCGTATTCCGCGCATCGATACTCGTGGAAGCGGCCGGGAGGATCCATCCATCTCAAGCAGCGTTGATCGACGTGGGGGCAAAAATCACCCTCCACGAGCAACATCCCGGAGGGACAGAAATCCCGGTGCACGGCCCTCTCGAGCGCCGCGCTGCCCGCTCCCACCTCGACGATGGGGAGCGCCCCGTCGACCCCTGCGCCCCCCGCACCAGCCAGATGCACGGGGTCGGCAAGGAGCGGTCCCACGACGAGAATCCAGGGACGGATCATGGGCAGGGGCGGGAGGCCGGACGCTCCGGGCGGACGGGCCCGGCAGCACCAAGCGCACTCGCCCGCGTACCTCAGCTGCACGTGCGCACCAAGGAAAAAGCGCGCTCGTAGCCCCGCTCAGTACCGGACGGCGAAAATCTTCAGCTCCGCAAGGCCGCTAGGTCGGTTCACCCGGATGACATCGCCTGCGCGATGCCGGAGCAGCGCATTTCCCAGCGGAGAGCGCCACGATACGTGGCCGCGCAACGGCTCGACTTCGTCCTCACCGACGATCCGGTACGTCGTGCGTTGCCCGCTCTCGTCCTCCACGTCGACGTAGGCGCCGAAGTAGACGACACTGCCGGGCCTGGGTTCCACGACGACCAGGCTTTCGAGCCGTTTGGTCAGCCAGTGAATGCGCCCGTCGATCTCACGGAGTTTCTTCTTGCCGTAAATGTACTCCGCGTTTTCGCTGCGATCGCCCTGCGCGGCGGCGTCGGCTACTTGCTGCACGATCTGCGGTCGTTCGCGCGAGCGAAGGCTGGCAAGCTCCGCCTGGAGCCGCTTGGCCCCTTCGCGCGTGATGTAGTTTCCGGCCCGTTCGCTCATCGAGCCGTCCCCTGTGGCTACACGGTCGCCGTCGGCGTCTGCAAAGCCTCGGAGGCTTCCGAAGCGCCCGGCTCGGGCTCGCTCGCCATGGACTCTCCGACCGGTCGCCTGTACCCGCACGCCTTGTCCGTGCACACGATTGCGGGCCTCGCGCGCGTGCCGCCGAGAACGAGAAACGGCGCACCGCAGCGGGGACATGCCTCCGCCAGGGGCTTTTGCCACACCTTGAAGTCGCACTTGATCGCTTCGTCGGCGTAGCTCGAGCAGCCGTAGAACGTCTTTCCGCCGCGCTTTTTCGGCCGAACCTCGATGAGGTCCCCTGCACACTTGGGGCACTTCACGCCGATGGGCACCGGCTTCGCGTTCTTGCACTCGGGATAGCCGGTGCACGACAAGAACTCTCCGAACCTGCCGCTCTTGATCACCATGGCGCGGCCGCACTTGTCGCATACGATGCCGGTTTCCCGAGGTTGGGTCGGTTTGCCGTCGGTGCCGAGATCGCGCGTGCTCTTGCACTCGGGATATTTTTCGCAACCGAGAAACCACCCGTTGCGCGACCAGCGCTTGAGCATGGTCCCGCCGCACTGCTCGCAGCTCAAGTCGGTCGGCTGGGGATCCGGGTTCCAGCGTTTCCCTTTCCGGCTTCGCTCGAGCTGAGAACGGAACCGCTTGTAGAAGCGCTTGAGCAAGTCGACGCGCTCTTCCTTGCCGGCCTCGACCTCGTCGAGCTCCTCTTCCATCTTGGACGTGAACGCCGGATCCATGAAATCCAGCTCGCTCCGAACCAGCCCATCGACGACGAACTTGCCGAGGGTCGTTGGATGGAAGCGAGCGTTGTCCACCTTTTCCACGTAATCGCGTGCCTGGACCTTGCTGATGATCTCGGCGTACGTGCTGGGACGGCCGATGCCTCTCTCCTCGAGCTCGCGCACGAGGGAGGCTTCGGTGAACCGAGGGGGCGGTTGCGTGAACTTCTGCTCGGTGATCACTCCGGGCGGGGTGACCAGCACCAGCCGCTGACCTTCGGCCACCTCCGGCAAGAGGGCTTCCGCGTCTTCGGAGATGAGATCCTTGGCTTCCCGCGCCTCGCCATTGGTCTTGTGCGCCCGGTCCTCGTCGAGCCCGTCGCTCTCTCCGGCCAGGGAGCCCGATTTCGTCACGCTCTCACCCTTGCCGTAGGCTTCCAACCAGCCGCTGAACTTGAGCACTCGACCGCTTGCGCGCAGGCCGTAGGTGCCGTGGTCCGGCGTCTTCGCCTGAATCTCCACGGTCGTCTGATCGTAGAGAGCCGGCGTCATCTGGCAGGCGATGAAGCGGTCCCAAATGAGCTTGTAAAGCTTGAACTGGTCGTCCTTGAGGTGACGTCGAAGCGCGTCGGGAGGCAGATCCAGGGAGGTGGGGCGAATGGCTTCGTGGGCGTCCTGGGCGTTCTTTTTGGACTTGAAGACATTGGCTTGCGGAGGAACCCACTCCCGACCGTAACGCTTCGCGATGAGCTCTCGCGCGGCATTGACCGCATCCGGCGAGATTCGCGTCGAATCGGTGCGCATGTATGTGATGAGCCCCACCGAGCCGCCGTCCTTGCCGAGGTCGATTCCCTCGTAGAGCCCCTGGGCGATCTGCATCGTGCGTTTTGCGCCGAAGCCCAGACGGTTGACCGCGTCTTGCTGGAGCTTGCTGGTCGTGTACGGCGCAGGGGGATTGCGCTTGCGCTCGCTCCTCGTGATTTTGCTGACGACGTACTGCGCGCTCTCGAGATCCTGGCGGATGCGCCCCGCTTGGTCCGCATTCGCGACGGCGATCTTTTCGCCCTCGTGAGAGGCAAGACGTGCGACGAAGGCGTGCTGGCCCGCGCTGCCGTTGCCTTCGGTGGCGGAGAGGGCGGCCCCGCAGTTCCAGTACTCGACCGGTACGAAGGCTTCGATTTCACGTTCCCTGTCGACGATGAGCCGCAGCGCTACGCTCTGAACGCGGCCTGCGCTCAGACCAAACGCCAGCTTGCTCCAGACGAGGGCCGAGACGTCGTACCCGACGATCCGGTCGAGGACCCGCCGCGCACGCTGGGCGTCGTACAGATTCTTGTCGAGCTCGCGCGGATTGTTGACTCCGTGCTGGACCCCTTTCTTCGTGATCTCGTGAAATTCGACGCGCTTCGTCGTTTTTTTTGCGGGCTTGAGCTCCTCGGCGATGTGCCAAGCGATCGCCTCGCCCTCACGGTCGGGGTCCGTCGCGAGAAGCACCTCGTCCACGCCCTTGGCGGCTTGCTTCAGCTCCTGGAGAACCTTCTCCTTGCCCGGAACGACCTCGTACGTCTCCTGGAAACCCTTTTCGATGTCCACGCCCAGCTTTTTGGGAAGGTCCTTGATGTGACCCTTCGACGCCACGACGTCGAACTTCGAGCCGAGGTACTTCTTGATCGTCTTGGCCTTTGCGGGCGACTCCACGACCACGAGGGTTTTTGCCATCAGCGGCTTCTCTTTCGGTTTTCCGAACGATTTGACATGCTTACCGTGAATTTCGTCGACGGAAGAAGCCTGGCGGACCCTCTACTACTACGTTCTCCAGTGCCAGCGTCAAGAGAGCAGCGGCGGTCGCTTGAGCTGAGCTCTTCGCCAGCAGGCTGATGTGGTCAATATGAAGTGAAACACTCGATAAAACATCCAAGACATTATTTCTACAGTGGAAAATTGGGTCGAGCGGGGGATCGCTCCATCCGGCAGAGCTGCCGGGCTCCACGGCAATTTCCAACCCTGCATCCGCGCCGTCTGACGCGCCCATGGGGCCGAAGATCGCGGACTGTACGTCATCGAGCGAGCTCAGCAGTGCATCGACCGAGCCGAGGGGGCGGGCTCCTCGTTCGAGAAGCTGTCTCGAGCCCGCGAAGCGCTCGGTCCGAGCTGCGGGCTCGGCGACCCACACCGGCTTGCCGAGCCTGCGAGCGCATCCGGCTGCGTGCAGCGCGCCTGACCGATCTGCGGCCTGCATCACGATCACGGCATCCACGAGCATGGCGAGGACACGGTTGCGGCGAAGGAACGCAGGCGGCTGACGAAGCTCCGTGCGAAACGGCCAGAGCACCGCGCCGGGCCCCGCGGCGATCTCATCGAAAAGGGCGGTGTGACAGGCGGGAGCGCACTGGTCCGGTCCCGTGGCCGCGATCGCCCAGGTTCGCCCGGCCGCGTCAAGCGCGGCGCGGTGAGCCGCCGCGTCGATGCCGATGGCGCCACCCGAGACAATCACCACCCCACGTGCCGCTAGGGTGCAGCAGAGTGCCCGCGTTCGTACGACGGCGTCCGCGACGGCAGCCCGCGACCCGATGACGGCGACCGCGCGATCCGCTTCGAGCGACCCTCCACGGACCGTGAGCTCCTGCGGCGCGCACCAAAGGCCCCGAAGTCGCGAAGGGTAATCTCGATCCAGCGCCGTCAGGTATCGGGGCGGCCCCACGTGTCCTTGGTCGGCGAGGGCTGCGGCGCTGTTGCCTCAAGCGTTGGAAGCCGCCGCGCCGCAGCGGGCCTCACTGTTTGGCTTTCGAATAAAGCTGGACGGCGACCTCGCCCCCGCCGCTCCGGGCGAAAACGTCCAGTTTGTACTGCAGCGGGAAGGGGATGATGGGGCACACCGGGTTGGGCGACGCACCGATGGAGGGCGCATTGTCATGCGAGAGATCCTGTCCGGCGAGGGTCATGTAAAAGGGCGGGGCGAGCAGGTTCAAATCGAGGTCTTTGACCGCACCCGGAGGGGAGAAACCAAGGAGCGTGTAGCACTTGCCGGCTTGAAGCGTGACCATCATCACCGCATGCTGGCCCTCGGCCAAAGTCTGCTTCAGCTCGCTCCCTTCGGGCTGCATGCCCGGCGCGAGCCGAAGAGCTTGCGCTCGCAGCCCTGCCTCCGCGATGTCCACCGGAAGCGAGCCCGGAGCGACCAGGATGCCCTGCAGCGCGCCCTGAATTCCGGCCAGGATGGACTGCAAGCTGTTGGGGTCGGTGGGGGCCAGCGGAGCGGCGGCGGGAGGTGCCGCATTTGGAGCAGCGCCCGGAGAAGAAGTGGTCTGGGGGGCGGCGTAGGGTGCTGCCCCCTGGGGTGCGGGAATCGACCCCGGTTGCGCTGCTGGCGGCGGAGCCGCTGGAAGAGGCGCGGGGGGAGCAGCCTGAGGCGCCGCGGCATAGGGCATCGGTTGCCCAGGCGCGGCCTGCGGATAGGCCGCCTGCGGCGGGGCGTAATACGTTCCAGGATACCCAGGTGGAGGCGCAGTCGACCCGGCGTAGCCGACGACGGGCTGCGCCGGCGGCGGGCTCGACGGCGCATTGGCCGGCTCGTTGTTGCTGGCGCGGCAACCCGCCAGCGCAGCCGCAATGAGAGCGCCCGCAGCGGACAGAGCACGCAACGGCGCGCGATGGGTCCTCATCTCACTCTCTCACTCTTTAGCGAAGAAATGGGTGCGGTGAAACCGGTCGACCGCGAAAGCGTGCGGCTCGCGCCGCCAAGGCGCGTGGCTCAACCGATTCGCTCGGCTTCTGCGCTGGCTCTTTCGCATTTTCGCACTTCGCGCTTCGCGTGCGCGCAACCGCGCTGCGCTCCGGTCGGGCGGTCATTGCCTGACGAACTTGAACGGGATGTTCACCTTTTGTGAGCAGCCCATCGGCGGAAAGTGCCACGCGCGGACGTCATTCTCGATGCATTTTGCGACCGCCGGATCGTCCCCCGACGCAACGACTCCCTGGGCGCTCCCATCGTTCGCAATCGTCATCGAGACGCTGACTCCGACGGTCGGTTTCGTGTTCTGGTTGCGGTCCCAGCACGTTCGGCGAACGGCGACCTGATGTTGGCCGATGACCTGAAGAAGCTGGCCCTGAGAGATGCACTGCCCCGTGGCGGCCGCGCTCTCCCCGCCGGACGGCTCGTCGGTAGGCGCAATGTTCGTGCTTCCGGTGAGGCCATGGAGGTCGAGGGAGCGCCCGCCGCTCGTCGCGGGCGCCGGTGCGGTGGACCGGGCAAGCGCCGCCCCACCGGGTGTCTTGGCCGGCGGCGGCGCGCTTGCCATCGGCCCGACGCTTTCGACGGGTGCTAGCGCGGAGGACGCTGCCGTGGGCGCCGCCGCTGCGGCAGGAACGGGGACTTGCACGACGACGGGTTGGGGCGGCGGGGGATTGGTGCGAAGAGAAAGCGTTACCGCAGTCGTCACGCCGAACGCAGCGGCCGCCGCGACCATCGCGATTGCAAACCAGGGAGGGGATCTCCGGCCGCGCTCCAGAACCGGCGGCGCCGTCCCTGCGCTGTCGGCGATCGCTCCGACGACGTTGCCGACCGCAGTGGGGGGCGCAGGAAACGCGAAAGGATCCGGCGCTACGGAGGCGACCAGGCGCGTCTCCGCCGCCGGCGCGAGAAACGGCGATGCCTTCGCGGCCGGTGCAAGCGCAGGCCCTTCGTCGATTCTTTCGGCCGTCGCGAGACGCGACATGATCGGAACGACGTTGTTTCGGGGCGGCGCCGTGGGGCGAGGAAGAGACGTTCGAGGCGCTGCAGCGGGGGATAGGGGGCGAGTCGACGCGGGGCGCGCTGGAGGCGGCGGAACGCTCGAACGGGCTTCTGCGGGCGGCGGCGTCAACGATGCGCGCCCGGAGGTCGCCGCTTCGCGGACGATCGCCGCGAGATCCGCGAACGTCCGGAGCGGACGCCACTCGTCGAGTCCCTCCTGCCACACCAGGGAATCGACGGTGACCGCTCCGAGCGAAGCTTTGCGCCGGATCTCGCCGATCCGGATCGGGCCGACCGGGACGCCGTTGATTGCGACGTACCAGTCATCGGTCGGCGAAAGCTCGGACATGTCGAACGGGGCGGAGACCTCCTCTTCGCGCTGGACCGTGGTCTTGAACGTCCCGGCGAGCGTGCTGGGAAGGCGATCGGGCTTTGGCGCCGCGGGCCGCGCCGACGTGAGGCTCGCAGCGAGCGGCGTCGAACGCGGTGGAGCCGGCTTGGGAGGAGACCTCGCAGGCGGCGAGCTACCGGTCCCGACGGAGCCCGCGGGAGGCACGCTGACGGCGCTCGACTCGGTGACGGCGGCCCGAACTTCGATGAGGTGCCCGCACTTGCGGCACTTCATGCGCACCGTCTTGCCGACGACTTTCTCGTCGGCAATCTGGTACTTTGCCTTGCACTGATCACAGAGAAACTTCACGCGCCAGCATCCCTTATAGCGTGCTTACGTTAGCAGGGAAGAACTGCGCTTCGCGAGAGGTCAAATCAGCTGGCGCAGGTGTTCTTTGATGGGAGCGCGCGTGGAATCGTCAGGTGCTGTGGCTGCGCAGCGCTCCCACATTTCGATGGCCTTGTTCTTGAACCCCGCCTTCTCGTAGAGGACGGCGAGGTTCTTCAGCGCGGCGAAGTGGCGGGGGTTCAAATCGACCGCTCGTTCGAGCTCCTGGATTCCTTCGTATACCTGGCCTCTCTTGCCGTAGAGAAGCGCCAGGTGAAAACGCAGGCGATAGGCCAGCGGGTCGATCGACACCCCGCGCTTGAGGTGTTCCACAGCCTGGTCGATGTGACCGGCCTTGTAGGCGGCGACCCCGTCGCGCAATGCCTTCTCGGCTTCGGCTGACAAATGCTCCGGATCGCGCCCCTCCGCCGCGCTCGCTCCCTCGCCGCGGACGAGCAGGCGCTGGACGACCTCGAGCACGTCAGAGATACGGAACGGCTTTTCCAGGTACTCCTCGATGCCGTAGTTTTGCTTCAGGTCCTCGGCGATGCGCCACCCCCGGTAAACGGCGCTCATCATGAGGATGGGAATGTTGCCGTACTTCGCGCTCCCCTTGATCCGTCGCGCGATGTCGAATCCGTGCAGCTCGGGCAGCATCGCATCGAGAACGATGAGATCGGGGACGTGATCCTTGACGAGACGCAGAGCCAAGAGGCCGCGGTCGGCCTCGATCACGCGGTGGCCCTTCTGGGTGAGCAGCCGCCTGAGCAGTTTTCGGATCTCTTCCTCGTCGTCCACCACGAGAATGAGCTTGCCCTCGCCGGCCGTCAGCCCGCTTGCCGCCCGTGAGGCGCCCTGACGCAGGTCGTCGGGCAAGTGGTTGACGCTCGAGACTTCGTCGTCGACCACGCCAAACTCCGACGTCGACAATTCCGAACGCTGTCCGGCTGTCTCCACCGCTTCGTCCACCACGAGGGGGGGCTTGGGCGGCTCGATGGCCGGTTGCGGCGGGGCAGGCCTCGGTGGGGCATTCGCCGGGGCGGCGGCCGCCGCGGCAGAACGAGGCGGTGCGGGGTTCGGAGCGGTAGCGCGCTCCGTGCCGGCCGCGGGGGGGCGGGGCGCAGCCGCCGGTGCAATGCCAAGCTGACGCCGCGTCTCCTCCGGAACGCGAGGGCCGAGGTAATGCTGCTCACCGCGTGCCTTGGCATCGTACGCCGCGGCAATGGTCCTCATCAGCGTCGAATGCATGGCGATGTACGCGTAGACTTTTTTGCCGGTCACGAACTCCAGCTCGTCCACGACGCGTCTCTCGTGGGGGTCGGCCATGGCCAGAAAGAGCCGATCTCCACGCAGGAGCACCGGCAGAATTCGATTCGTCTCGGCGAGCTCGCGCGGCACGACGTCCAGGTGATCCAGCAAGATCGCAACCTGCCCGAGATCGATTCCGGGGACCCCATGCTGCTCGGAGAGCGCGCGAAGTGCGTCGACCTCGTCGACCTTGCCTTCGTCCACCAGCTGCGACGCCAGAGGCGCGGGCCTGTCCGATGCCTTCTGCGCCCGAAGCGACGCCTCGAGCTCCTGCTGCGAAACGAGCTTTCGCTGCAAGAGGATCTTG
>Ga0187782_10001009_pt1 | contig 20119 bp, 13 predicted proteins | sample 0715_SJ02_MP15_2_FD_132454 | JGI IMG/M metagenome (GOLD analysis project Ga0187782, IMG submission 132454) | Tropical peat soil microbial communities from peatlands in Department of Meta, Colombia - 0715_SJ02_MP15_20_MG | ecosystem: Environmental > Terrestrial > Soil > Wetlands > Peat | place... | reverse complement strand
TGGACGCTGGACGAGCACGGCCGGCCAATGTCGAAGTCGCTCGGCAATGTGGTATTGCCAACGGAGGTCTGCGACAAGTGGGGCGCGGATTTGCTGCGTTTGTGGGTTGGCTCGCAAGAATATCAAGCCGACGTGAAGATGAGCGAGCGAGTGATGACGCAGCTCAGCGAGGCGTACCGGAAGATTCGCAATACCTTCCGATTCGCGCTGGGGAATTTAAGTGATTTCGATCCGTCTCGCGATGCCCTGCCGAATGGGCAGCTTGACGAAATGGATCAGTGGATGTTGGAACGCACTGCTGACCTGGTGCAGCGTTGCCGGGAATGGTATGCGGCGTACGAGTTCCACCGCGTGTATCACGCCATTCACGATTTTTGTGTGGTGGACCTGAGCGCGTTTTACTACGACGTGCTGAAGGACCGCTTGTACACCAAGGCGGCGAAGAACCGATCGCGACGCTCCGGGCAAACCACGGTGTGGAAGATCACCAGCGCATTGGTGCGGCTGGCGACGCCCATTCTTGTTTTTACGACGGAAGAAATCTGGAAGTACTTGCCGAAGACGACTGACGAACCGGATAGCGTGCACATGGCGCTTTTCCCGGAAGAGACTGAATTGCGCACGGGCATCGCGCCGTCGAGAGCGAACACTTGGGAGCTTCTGGGGAGAGTGCGCGGAGAGGTGTTGAAAGCGCTGGAGATTGCCCGCAACGAGAAAAAGCTGATCAACTCCGGGCTGGAAGCCAAGGTACTGCTGAATGCGGACTTGGAACTGAAGGCCAAGTTGAAGCACTACCTCGCGCAATTGCCCGGGCTGTTCATCGTGTCGCAAGTGGAGTTGATGAACGTGGGCGCTGGGGATTTTAAGTCGGAAACGGTACCGAGCCTCGAGGTTACCGTGCATCGTGCGGATGGGAGGAAGTGCGAGCGCTGCTGGAATTACTCCACGCATGTGGGAGAGAATCCGCGCTATCCCACGATCTGCGAGCGGTGCAGCGAAGCCATTGCGGAGATCGAGAAAGCCCAATGAAAGGAAGTAAAGGATGTAGAGGAGATAAAGGAAGTAAAGGACAGGAGGTTCCCTCCGGGTTTTCCTTTACCTCCTTCACTTCCTTTATTTCCTCTACATCCTTCTCCTCATGATTCTACCTGCCCGGTTGCGTTGGCTTTGGCTGACCTTGGGCGTGGTTTTCTTGGACCGCGCCAGCAAGGCGTGGATTGAATCGCGGCCACTGAGCTTTTATCCGCACACGGTGATCCCCGGCTATTTCGAAATTATTTACTCGCGCAATCCCGGCATCGCGTTTAGTTTCTTTTCGGACGGTTCGTCGCCGACGCTGCGCTACCTGTTGATCTTCGGGTCGGTGGTGATTATCGGAGTGATTGCCTGGCTGCTGGTCGCCAGCCGGCATCTGAATGCGCCCAGCGCCGCGGGACTCGCGCTGCTGCTCGCGGGCGCCACGGGAAACCTGACGGATCGCATGATTCACGGCGCGGTGACCGATTTTCTGCAAGTATGGTTGCGATTTCTTCCCTGGCGCCTGTTTAACCCCTGGCCGACGTTTAATGTGGCCGATTCTGCGGTGACCCTGGGTGCCATCCTGCTGATGGTTGATGTATTATTCTCGCAAGCAGGACACCAAAAATCATAAGTAGAAAAACGATTCACTAGCGCTTCAAGGAGGGATCGATGGCTCCTCGCATGTTGGGCGTGTCCAGACGCGATTTTCTCGGCGGATTGCTCGGAGCAGCGGCGGTGAGTTCGCTTCCAGCTTCCGCCCGCTCATACGCCAGTTTCCCCCAAGCCCACAATGTTTTCGTTCCTTACCAGTTCCCAAAGGATTTTTTGTGGGGCGTGGCCACCGCTTCCTATCAGATAGAGGGCGCGTGGGACGTGGACGGCAAGGGCGAATCCATCTGGGACCGCTTTGCTCACACCGTCGGGAAAATAAGAGGCGCGGATACCGGCGATATAGCCTGCGACTCCTATCACCGCTACAAGGAAGACGTGGAGCTCGCGAAGAAGCTGAACGTTAAGAGCTACCGGTTCTCGATTTCCTGGCCGCGGATTCAGCCGGATGGAACCGGCGCGCCAAATCCGAAAGGGCTGGATTATTACAAACGGCTCGCGGATGCGCTGCAGGAAGCAAAAATCCGCCCGCTGGCCACGTTGTATCACTGGGATCTGCCGCAAAAGCTGCAGGATGCCGGAGGGTGGCCTAACCGGGACATGATTGGGCGGTTTACGGACTACTGCGGAATCGTGACACGCGCCTTGGGCGATCGCGTTTCCCACTGGTGCATTTTCAATGAGCCATGGATATTCACGGTCCTGGGATATGCCTTGGGAACGCACGCACCCGGGTTAAAGGATTTTGTTGCTGCCATGCGCGCCACGCACGTGGTGAACATGGCGCAGGGACAGGCGTTTCGCGCGATCAAAGCAGTGAACCCGAAATTCCGGGTGGGCACCGCGTTCAATACGGCCAGTTGCGAGCCGGCAACCAATAGCGAGGAGGATAGGGCTGCGGCAGACCGCGCCCATGCGTTCCGCAATCTCTGGTTTATCCATCCGGCGCTCAAGGGCAGTTATCCCAAAGCTTTTCCGGGAGAGAATCCCTACGAAGTGATGGGCGTGAAGAGCGGAGACATGGAACTTTGCAAGGCGCCGCTCGATTTCCTGGGCATCAACTATTACGACCGGCAACTCGTGCAGGCGGTTCCGCCCGGGCCGGGCGATGCATCACTGGCGTGGCGCAGCCTTGACGCGGCGGAAGGCCCGCTGACCGATTTTGGGTGGGAAGTGTGGCCGGATAGTTTCTACCACCTACTGATGAGGATTACGCGCGAGTACGACAAGCCGTTGATTGAAATAACCGAGAATGGCTGCTCGTATCTGGATTCCCCCGACGTCCACGGGCGTGTTCCCGATCAACGCCGGATTGACTTTACGCGCGGCTATCTGAGTGCGGTGGGCCGGGCGATCAGAGATGGAGCGAACATCCGCGCCTATCATCACTGGAGCCTGCTCGATAATTTCGAATGGGCGGAAGGCTACACGCAACGCTTCGGTCTCGTTTATGTCGATTTCCGCGACCAGCGGCGCATCATTAAGGATTCCGGCTACTGGTTCGGCAAGCTGGCGGAATCGGGCACGTTGAGCTAAGAGAGGACCGCTTCTCTTCGAAGCCGAGCACAAGCAAGGCATACCTACAAGTGCTGGGCGTATACTGACGGAAGTGTGACTGAGACGCCGGATCATTTCACAGTCAGTGCGGAAGAAAGTGGGACGCGGCTCGACCGCGTGGTGGCGAAGTGTTGCCCGCAACTCTCGCGGACACGTGTGCAGGAGTTGATTGAGGAAGGTTTGGCAGTACTCAACGGCAAGGCGGCCAAAGGTTCGCACAAGGTGCGGGCAGGAGACGTAATCGAAGTCGTGGCACAGGAGCGGCCTGCATTGCGTGCCGAAGCCGAAAATATTCCGCTCGAAGTGCTGTATGAAGATGGGGACGTGCTCGCGGTGAACAAGCCCGCAGGTATGAGCGTGCATGCCGGAGCCGGAGATTCGCGCGGCACTTTGGTGAATGCCCTTCTCGGGCGCGGGCAGTCGCTTTCGCAAGGTGGCGACGCGCTGCGGCCGGGCATCGTGCACCGGCTCGATAGGGAAACATCCGGGATTGTTTTGGTGGCAAAAAATGATTTTGCCCATGCCAGGCTGTCCGATGCATTTCGGGAGCGCAGCATCCGGAAAATTTATGTGGCTCTGGTGCAGGGCGAGTTGAAAGAAGACCGCGGGCGAATCGAACTGGCCATCGCGCGCGACCCCAAGCGGCGAACGCGTATGATTGCAAAGCACACGGGACTTCCGGCGAACGCGCGAACCGCGCGCACAGACTGGCGTGTGCTGTGCCGGATCGATGCGACAACTCTGCTTGAGGTCGAGCTGCATACTGGACGGACGCACCAGATTCGCGTGCACTTTGCGGCTCTCCGGCATCCGGTGGTCGGCGACACGCTTTACGGCGCAACGCAAGAACTTCACGTGGGCAGGGCCAGGCTTCCTTCGCTCGGGCGCAATTTTCTGCATGCCGCGAAAATCGCTTTCGCTCAGCCACGAACGGGCCAAGCGATTCAACTCACCGCACCGCTACCCGCAGAACTCCGCGAGTATCTGGCGAGGATGGCAGCCCTGGTGGGCGACAATCCCGCGCGAATTGACGCTGCGCTCAAGGGCTTCTTATAATCAAGGAAATGCAAATGAAATTCATAGGTCTCTTGCTGGGTTGTGTTCTGGCCGCAGGTACGCCGTTGTTGGCGCAGCAATCGTCCCAGAATCCGGCGACCTCCACGCCTCCACAGGCGACGCAACCGCAAACCCAGGAGCCGCCGGCAAAAAGCCCGACCACCATCCGCGCGCAGGTCAACCTGGTGGACGTGTTGTTCACGGTTCTGGACCGCCGCAATAAACTGGTCGCCAATCTGGAGAAGCCGGATTTTAGAGTATTTGACGACAACCTCCAGCAGGATATCCGCTACTTCAGCAAGCAAAGCGACCTGCCCCTGCGTATTGGCATGCTGATGGACACGTCCAATAGCATCCGGGACCGTTTGCGATTCGAACAGGATGCGGCCAACAATTTTCTATTCAGCGTGCTGCGTGGCGGCAAAGACGAAGCGTTTGTGATGACGTTCGATGACGAACCGGAGGTCGTGCAGGCTTTCACGAACGACGCCGGATTATTGCGCGATCACATCCTGCGCACGCGCGCGGGCGGGGGAACCGCCGTCTATGACGCTATTATCGAGGCTTGTGTGAAAGAGTTGAGCCATCCGCCACGGCCGCCCGGCGACCAGCCGGACATCGTGCGGCGCGTCATGATTCTAATCAGCGACGGCGAAGACAATTTGTCGCTGCACACGCGCTCCGAAGCCATCGAGATGGCGCAACGCACCAGCGTGGTGATCTACACCATCAGCACCAGCACCCAATGGGTGACGTTGGACGATCCCAATAGAGAAAGGACCGGCGACCGCAAGTACCATCTCACGGAGGGCGATAAAATTCTCCAAGACTTGGCGGAGGAGACCGGCGGCCGGGCATTCTTTCCTTATCACGTGGACGATCTGGACCAGTCGTTTCAAGACATCGGCGAGGAACTGCGCAGCCAGTATTCGCTGGCGTACAATCCCGCGAATCACTCCCTCGACGGCCGCTATCACCGAATCCGCATTGACGTGCCCGACCACAAGGGCTATCAAGTGCGCGCACGCCGCGGGTATTACGCCCGGCCGAACGAGACGAGTGTCCCTAAGCCGGCAGGCGCCGCAAAATAACAACAGCAGAGATTAGCGGAGTGACAACGGGACGTTGTTCGTGTGTCACTGGCTGGTGTCGCGGAGTAACACCGCGTCCGATTCCAGTTCGCCGGTTTCCACTGCGATTTTGGAGCCGTCCGGCGAATAGGCAAAACGGAAGATTTTGTTTTTCTTGAAGTGCGTCAACTGCCGGTGCGTCCCCCCACCCAGAGGTTGCAGCCAAAGATTGTCCACACCTTTTTCGCGCACCATGTACACAACGCCCTTCCCGTCGGGAGCAAAGGCAAGTTCGTTCGGCAAAGCGCGCTGATCGATGTCGTTGTAGACCAGTTGGTGGGATTCCGTGTTGTCCAGCCGCAGCATCAATTTGTGATCCAGTTCGCGCACTTCGAAGGAAGCGATTTCTTTCCCATCCGGCGAGACCGCGTAAGCGCCCACCGAAAACTTGACCACGGTTTCCGGGGAGCCACCATCGACGGGCACGCGTTTCACATAGCGGTTATCCACGTTGTCGATGTAATAGACCCAGTTTCTGTCGTTCGTGCAGTAAGGCACCTGATCGTTGAGGCCTGCAGTAAGCTGTCGTTGATTGGCGCCATTCAGGTCCATCCGCCAGAGGTTTGCCGACGCTGTACTGGTGCGACCCACCTGTCGAAGTACGATGTACTGCCCGCCGCCGCAAACCGCCACCTGGTCTGGGATGTGCTTAGGATCGGAATACAGCTTGACTTCCTGCCCACTGGTGGACACCGCTTTTACGTCTCCGGCTTGCGGAACAATCAGCCGCCCGTCATCCGCCCAGTTCCATCTCCACGCCGGCAAGTCACTGGCCAGGGGGATGGGATGCAAATCATCAGGATTGGAGTCCGGAGCGACGCTGATCGCGAAATGTAATTTGCTCTGGATGGCGACAAGGGTCTTGCCATCCTTCGAAATACCCACGTTGCCGTAGTCATTGGTATCGGCAGTGAGGGCGCGATAGTCGCCCGATGGGTAGCTGACATAGCCGATTTGCACTTGCATGCTTCCGGCTTCCACCTGCATGGCGGTGGTGATCAGGGCGGAACCGTTAGGCATCCACGTCGGGGCGTAGTAAATGCGATTGGGGGCGATGGCCACATTTTGCTGCTGCCCACTGGAGGCATCGACGGCCGCAAAACCCCCGATGGCATCTTTGGTTGGCTGCACAATCGGAATCGCGATGGTCTTTCCGTCGGGGGACCACGCCGGAACATGACTGTCGCTCGGCAATGGGCGCCCTTTGAAGATTGACCTCTCAATCGTGCCGTCCGTTTTGGCCAGCAGCAGGTCCCAGTTCCCGGAATCATGAAGTTCCCGGAGAAACGCGATGTGCCGGCCATCAGGAGAGAAGGTGACCGGGCTGTCCACGTCTTCGACCAGGACGCGCGGGGCGCCGCCCAACACACTCGCGCTGTAAAGTTGGGATTCCGTTTCATTGGCCTCGTCGCGCCGCAGGTAATAGATGTAGTCTCCATCGGGAGAGAAGGACAGTCCTTCATAGCGGGTGCGCGCCGCATCGACCACCTCTTTGTTGGACATGGTCGGAATATGCCGGAGCCACAGAGACTGCAAGCCGTCGTCATCGCGCGCCTGCAGCAGGTATTTTCCATCCGGGGAAATGGCTGCCTGGACGATGTGGCCGTTGTTGGAAGCATTTTCGATGGTGAATTTTTCAAACGGCAGATGTGTCGTCTGTTGCCGCCGACCCTGCTGCTTGAAGACTAGCGAATACAAGCCGTAGCCTGCGGCAGCCAAAACGACGAGCACTCCAAACAGAATGACTACCGTGCCGACTTTGTTTTTCTGCGCGGCCTCAACAAGGACGGAGCCGCTCCCTTGGCGAGCATCCGAACCCGATGGAGCGACGGCCCGGGCTGTGCTGTTGGCAGGGCGAACAGCGGGTTGCGACGTCCGGCTCGCTGCAACAGTGGGATCGCTGGCGCGGCCGGGCTCCAGTTCCCGGAGCAGGCGCTTGAGGTCGGTGCGCACTTCGGCGGCGATTTGATAGCGGAGATCTTTATCCTTTTCGAGCAGTTTGTTCAGGATGCGTTCCAGTTCCGCAGGCACACTGGTATTCAACTCGACTGGGGATAGGGGAGCGCTATGCAGGATGTTTCCAAAGATGACGGCGCTGGTGGAACCCGGAAAAGGCAGCACCCCGGTCACCATCTGGTAGAGCACGGAACCCAGGGAAAAAAGATCGCTTCGGGCATCGAGGGCCTCGCCGCGCGCCTGTTCCGGGGACATATAGGCAATCGTGCCCACAGTCGTGCCCGGGCTGGTAAGGAAAGCTTCCCGAGAGGGGCCGATGGTGACGCCCTCGATGTTATCGTCAGGCTCCAGGAGCTTGGCGAGGCCGAAATCGAGAATCTTGGCGTTGCCGCGCTCGGTGATGAAAATATTGGCCGGCTTGATATCCCGATGGAGGATGCCTTTCTTGTGCGCGGCATCGAGAGCATCGGCCACATCCATGCCGATGGCCACCGCGCGCGGAACGGGAAGCGCACCTCGCGCCAGCACTTTGTCCAGGGATTCGCCTTCGAGGAGTTCCATGGCCAGGAAGAGTTTTTCTTCATTCTCTTCGATGGCATAAATGGTGCAGATTCCCGGATGGTTCAGCGCGGAAGCGGAACGCGCTTCGCGGTGAAAGCGTTCCATGGCCGCCGGGTCTTGCGTTGCGGAAGCTTGAAGGAATTTCAGCGCCACGCGCCGGCCGAGCTTGGTGTCCTCGGCCTCGTACACCAGGCCCATGCCTCCGCTTCCCAGGTGCCGCACTATGCGATAGTGACCGATCAGACCGTTTGTCATCGGAGCGTCTAGCGATACTAGCCAAGGCGCCGCCTTCGGTCAATGCGGGCTACGTCCCGCGAGCTAGCATGTTCCCTGGAACGCAACAAGCATCCGTCGAAAAACTGGGGCGCGACACATATGCATGTACAATTTCGTTTGGAGGGCGCTTCAGATACAGTTAGCGCTGTCTGAAGTCTGTGATGACTTACGATTCGAGGTTCCCCGACCCGAAGCAGGCGTGGCACAAGGTTCTGGAGCGCTTGTATCACGAGGACCACATCCTCTATGCCCGCATGAACAATTTCTCGACGGTGCAGGCGTTTCTCGCTACCGCTCTTGCGTTCACCACTGCCGCCACCACCACAGCCCGCAACATTAGTCTAATCGTGACCCTGTTTGGCCTGGCGCTTTCGCTCTTTTACATATCGCTCGGGTTTCGCGGCGTCCGCGTGATTCAATTTTGGCGGGCTTATTTGCGGTTGTTGGAGTCGATCCCCGGGGTAACTTCCATCGACTCGCACCTCTTCGAATTTTACAGATTGGCCCACAAGCGCGGTCCGGAAGAGACCAAGCTGACGCTGGCCGAGGGGTTGGCGATAAAGGTCGACACCGCCTGGTGGGCTCGACGGTCCGTGCACGACCAGTTCCCCTGGTATCTACCGGGCTTCTCGGGAACCATGTTTATCGCCGTAGGAATACCGACGATCACCACTTCTTTCTGGGTACTGGTGTTCTATGCGTTGTTTTATCCAACCACAGACATGCGACGGTTGGTGCTAGGCCTTGCTGGTGGTTTGATGCTTGTGTTCCTGGTTCATCTGATTGCGGGGCGCCTCATTCCCGCACCGATCCGCGAAGGACAGGTACATGCGGCGCCCGTCGATCCGGAATGGGATCGCAGCCAGACGCCACCCTATCAGTTGTGAGCTGCGTCGGGGAAAGCGAGGCCTTCACTCCGCGCGCAGCGCTTGCACCGCGTCAACTCGAGCGGCCCGCGCCGCAGGCAGCGCCGACGCAATCAGCGCAGCGGCAAGGATTAGCACCGCGGAGGCGACCAAAGGCAAAGTACCCGGCACCTGGAAATCTGCAGTGTACTTAGCAATGGCTCGCACCGAGAGGAAGCCAACCACGGCGCCGGTCGTTACCCCGATCGTTGCCATCACCAAGCCTTCCACGAGCACATCGGTGAGAACGTGCCGAGGGCTGGCTCCCAGGGCGAGACGAATGCCAAATTCACGCGTGCGTCCGCTGACAGAGAAGGCCAGTACGCCAGCCACCCCCACCACGGAAATCAGCAAAGCGAGTGACGCGAATCCTCCGAACACTACGGCATTGAGCCGATCCGGAGTCATCACCTCGGCACGGATGTCGTTCAGCGTGCTGGCGTGCTCCACAGGTTGGTCCGCGGCGATTTCATGGATGGTGCGGGTAATGGCCGGGACCAGCACATAGGGATCGGTCTTGGCGCGCACGAACAGCCGGCTGTTCCAGCCTTCTTGATTGGTGGGCTGGTAAATGGTCATGGCTTGGGAGGGAATGAGATTTTGATCGTCGAGGTCGGGAACCACGGCGATGATGCGGCGTGGCTCGTAGCTGATTCCGATGAATCTCATGACCGGGTCGGTCCAGTGCAACTCGCGGTTGACCGGATCCTGTCCCGGAAACAATTGCTTGGCGACACTCTGATTGATAATGACAACGCGCTCAGCGCCGTCGCGATCGTGCTCATCGAAGTCGCGGCCTTGCAGAATGGGCACGCCCATAGTTTCGAAGAAACCGGGGGAGACCGAACGAAAACGCGCGCGGGGATCATCCAAAGCGTTTTCGCGTTGCGCCCCCTGAATGGCGAAAGAGAAGCCCAGGTTGAGGAAGCGGGCGTCGCGCCACGGAGTGGCGAAGCCGGTGGAAACGCGTTCCACTCCGAGCAGTGTGGCGACGCGACGCTGCGCTTCGCGGTAAAACTCGCCCACCTGCTCCGGAGTGCGGCCGTCGGTCATCACCGGCAGATTCACGGCAAGCACCTGCGCCGTCTCGAACGGCGGCTGGGTTCGCTGCAGGACCAACAGGGTGCGAAGCAACGCCCCGGCGCCGGCGAGCAACAGAAACGACGCGGTGATCTGCGTGACCGCAAAGATGCGCAAGCGCCGCCGGCTTCCCCCGGTGATGCGCACGCTGCTGCTGGAAATGCCGAATCCTTTGGAGGTATCTGCCGAGGGCAGCCGCGGCACAAAGGCCAGAAAAACGGCCGCGAGCAATGCCAGCGCCACGCCGATCCACAGCAAGCTGGAGTCCAGCGTCAGGCCGACCGCGCGCACCGAAAAGCGCGCGGCGTACCGGCCCAGCACCGTGACCATGGGCGCGGCGATGAGCACGCCAGCCAACAAGCCGGTGCCGCACAGCACCAACGCTTCGGCCAGGAGCGAGCGGCGCAAGACCGCCGTCGTTGCGCCTAACGCCGAGCGCAGCGCCAGCTCCGGTTCGCGCCGCACCGTGCGCGCCAGGAAAAGATTGGCGACGTTCGAGCACGCAATCACGAAGAGCAGTCCGGATGCGGCGAAGAGCACCCACAGGATAGTGCTCGCACGCGAGTTGATCTGGTCGTGCATGCGCGTCACGGTGATTTGATAGTGGTCGCTGGGCTTGTAAACTTCGGGGTGCGCGGCGAGCATCCCGGCGTAAACGGTATTGAGTTCCGCGCGAGCGGACTCGAGTTCTGCGCCAGGAGCGAGTCTCGCGAACACTTCGGTCATGCGATGGACGCGTCCCTGAACCATTGTGGCGGAAAGGTGGTGCGGGCTGGTCACAATGTTGGCGATGATTTGCGTCTCAACGGGGTAGGGAACTGAGGGCTCCACGACGCCGATGATCGTAGCGGAACGCGTGCCCTCGAAGCTGCCAAGCCGCACGGTCTTCCCGAGCACATTTGGATCTGACTGCAGCGAGGTGCTCCAGAAGCGATAGGTGAGCACCACGGCGCCTGCGGCGTTCGGGCCATCATCGCCAGGATTCAGCAAGCGTCCAATGACCGGCTTAAGGCCCATCACCTCAAAGTAGTTCCCGTCGGCGACACCCGCGCTGATTTCCCGCGGCTGCCCAAGCCCGACGACCGTGAAATCGAGCTGCGACATGGTACCGAGTTCCTCGATGGTTTTCAGGTTGGCGCCGATGTCCTTGATTTCGGGAACAGAGAACGCAGTGTCGTCGTCGCCGGTCACGCTTTGCCGCAGATAGAGCAAGCGATCTTCGTCCTGATTGGCCAACGGGCGGAGGAGCACGCCGCGAACCACGCTGAAGATTGCAGCATTAGCCCCGATGCCCAGCGCCAGGGTGATCACCGCGACGCCGGTGAACCCCGGATTCTTGTACAGCATGCGCAGGGCGAAGTGCACATCCTTCCACAGGCTTTCGAACCAGAAACCGCCGCGTTCTTCCCGGCACTCCTCTTTCACGCGGGCGTAACCCCCGAACGCCAGGCGCGCTTGGCGTTCCGCGTCGGCTCGCGGCACTCCGGAACGCTCCAGATCATCAACATGCCGTTGGATGTGCGCGAGGAATTCCTCGTCCAGATCGTGATCTTCTTCGTTGCGATGCCGCACTGCGGCCAGCAGCGAGCGCAGATAAGCCAGGAGTTTCATGATTGCACCGCCTCGGAGCCAAGCGCCCAGGTCATCGCGGCGACCAGCCGGTTCCAGCCCTCTTCTTCTTCGCGCAGCCGTTTCCGGCCCGCGGCGGTAAGCTCGTAGTATTTTGCGCGGCGGTTATTGTCCGACGTGCCCCAGCTCGCTTTCAAGTATCCCTGCCGCACCAGGCGAAACAACGCCGGATACAGCGCGCCCTGTTCGATCAGCAGCGCTCCACGGGAAATCTGCTCGATGCGCAAGAGAATGCCGTAGCCATGCAGCGAGCCGAGGGAAACGGCTTTCAGAATCAGTAGGTCGAGAGTGCCGGGGAGAAGGTCCGCCTGAGGATTCATGCTTCCTCCTAAAATGATTAGGGGAGAGTACGCTCGCTCTCCTAAGCTGTCAAGGAGAAAATGTGCCGGGCTAATTCGCTCCATCCAGGGCACTTTGCGAATGCCGGCGGTGCTCTGACCGCGTTCTAGCCTTAGGGGCCCTTCGGCGGCTGGTAGTCTGCCTATATGTCGCGAGAATAAGTATGAAGGAAATCAAACAGGATGGTAATGTGGCACGATGCGATGTTTGATGAGGATACTGGTATCGCTCTCGGTCGTGGCGATGTCGATTTCCGTTCCCGCTTGCGATCATCCCTGTTGCTTGTCACAGCAGACGCCCTCGGACTGCCACCCGGCAGGTTCTGTGGCAAGCGAGCGGGATGCCAAGGTCATGTCTATGTCGCCGGACATGCAAGTTGTTCCCCCGCAAATTTTGAGTGCTACTACTCCCTGCAATCCGGTGCGGCCGTGTGTGGAGGGTTCGTGCAGGGGAATGTTACGCTCCAGCCGGCCGTCTGAATCAGCTCGCCGCTCGGCTCCGCAGTCGCGCATCGTTGCAATCGTGATTCTGCGGTCTTCACCTTTTCCGCTTCCAATTCGCGGGCCGAGTATGCAAGACGTTCCGCCGGAGAACCCGCCTTCTGACTCCTTGACGACCATCCTCAGGATCTAGACACCACAGCAAAGTTGCCGCGCGTGAGGCCGTTGTGTCTTTGCGGTTCGAATGGCGCTCTCCCAGAAGCGCTAACCCGAAGCGAGGGTCAACGAGGAATGTCATGAAGTTACATCAGGCTGTGATGTTTTTTCTCTTGTGCGCCCCAACGCTCGTCCTGAGCCAGCAGAGCGGAAATAGCGACGGAACCCTGGAAATCCAGACCGAATTTCCATCCGCAGATGTGCAATCGTCGCCCCAGCCTCCACAGGGCGAGATGCAAGGCATGCCGGGAATGAGCGACACGAGTCCGAAGAATATGCAACCAAAAGATCTTATCGAGGGGATCCAGAATCATGGCACCTCCGGAACCAGCGCGGAACCCAATTCCACGCCAATACCCATGTGGATGAGCACAAAAGGAACGTGGATGCTGATGTTTCACGCCAATGTTTTCGTCACCTATCTCCAGCAATCGAGCGCCAGGGGCGGTGACAAGGTTTTCTCTACGAACTGGTTTATGCCTATGGCGCAACGCAAACTTGGGCCCGGCACCCTTACGATTCGCACGATGTTGAGCCTTGAGCCGGCCACGATCACCAACCGCCGGTATCCCCTGTTGTTCCAGCAGGGAGAAACCGCCTTCGGTGTTCCGATTGCCGATGGCCAGCATCCACACAATCTCTTCATGGAAATCGCGGCGTTGTACGACTTGAAATTGGACGAGAGAACGCTCCTATCGTTCTATGCAGCGCCTGTTGGCGATCCCGCCATCGGACCTACGGCGTATCCCCATCGTGCTTCTGCGCTTGAGAATCCCATGGCCCCACTGGGTCATCATCAGGAGGACTCCACGCACGTTGCTGATGACGTTGTGACCGCTGGCCTGACGCATCGTATCGTCCGGGTCGAAGCCTCGGGATTTGTTGGCCGCGAGCCTGGCGAAAACCGATGGACTATCCATCAGGGAAACATCGATTCCTGGTCCATGCGCCTGACCCTCCAGCCGGGAAACAACTGGAGCGGGCAATATTCCTACGCGCGAATTACAAGTCCAGAAGCTCTGTTTCCCACTGAGAATCAAGAGCGCATCACGGCTTCCATTATGTACAACCGTCCGCTTCACGATGGCAATTGGGCCAGCACAGTGCTTTGGGGGCGCACACGATCTCTGCAAGACAGCGCGATCTTCAATAGCTACCTGCTCGAATCTACCGTGCGATTTCACAAACGGAATTACGCCTGGACAAGGATCGAGAATGCTGAGCGCTCCAACGAGCTGTTTCTGGGAGAAAAGCCGTTTCCACCGGATTTTCAGGAACTGCCCATTGGCCGCGTGCAGGCCTATACCCTTGGATTTGACCGTGACTTCGACTTGCTTCCGCGAACAGCATCTGCGCTGGGAGCTCAATTCACTACTTATGGAGTGCCCGAAGCCCTGAAGCCGATCTACGGTTCTCATCCCGTCGGGGTTGCGGTTTTCGTCCGTTTTCGTCCATTTTCAGCAGGCGAGCGGTGAACGGTTGTCCACACGCGCGTTGTCAGGCCAAGTAGATGCGGCACATGTCCAGCTTGCTCATCCCTAATCTTTCGTGAGGAAGGTGCCGCCTAGCCTTGGGAGCCCTTGGGTGCGGAGTAGCCTTTGCGGGCTAGGACCTTTAGCTCGTGGTTCTCAGTCTCCACGCAGATTTTCCGGGATTTCCCGTCTTTCGTGTTCTTCTTGTAGGGCGTTTGATTCCGCACCGCTTCGCGAAGGACAGGTCCAGTCCGCCCCGTCGATCCGGAATGGGATCGTGAGCCCGGTTAATCTCGTCCGTCACCTCGCGTAATGCGACGAAAAAGTATTGCCAATCTTCTTGCCGCAGCAGTATGCTTCGCCTCCAGCCCGGGACCCTTCGGAATCCCTGGCCTTTTTGACGGGTGTGTTCCTCAGGAGGTATCCCACCTTGAATTACTGGAAATTCTCCTCATGGGTTGGAATCTCGGTTGTTGTGACGATGGCCGCAGCATCACCGTTAAAAGCGCAGCGGACCCCCTTGGTTGTGGTGGGTGACTCCCTGGCTGCCGGGGTGCAGAATGAGTCGCTGGAAGAAACTCAGCAGCTGCATGGCTTCGCCAATGTGATCGCCCAACAAGCGGGTGTACCGCTGACCCTGCCTCTGGTGCCGTACCCGGGCGTTCCCAACACGCTGGAACTCATTAGCCCGGGGTTTCCGCCCGTTATCCAGCAGGTGCCGGGCACCTTGCTGTTTCCGCGAGTGAACCCCTTTGTGCAGGTCACCGATCTTGCGGTGCCGCTGCAAACCGTGAACGATGCCGTGTACCGCACGCCTAGCACCGACTTAAGTTCTGCCGATGCGACGCAACTCGCGACCGATCTGGTTCTGGGATTTCCATGCCCCTTGTTGTTTTCTTGGTGTCCCGGCTTAAGCCAAGTGGAGCAGGCCATACTGCTCGCGCCCGACACCATCATCGTGGAACTCGGGAGTAACGACATCTTGCAGGTGGTCACCTCGAGCCAGCTGGCATCTTTCACTCCGCAGCAAGCGCAGACTCTGATAACCAACTTTAGCGGTTCTTACGCGACGCTCCTCAACGCCTTGGCTCTCACGCACGCCACATTGATTATCGCGAACATCCCCGACGTGATCGAATCGGCCTATTTCATGCCGCTTGCCGAGCTTGCAGCGGACGAGGATATCGATCCCGGGCTACTGGCCAGTGAATTGGGAATCGGCGCCAATGACTTTGTGACCATCAGCGCGATACCCGCTGTCGAGGCTATCCTCACCAATTCTCTCCAGGGGCCGCTTTCCTCAGCCTGCCCGGCATCGCTTGCGCCCTGCGTAGTCACCGCGGAGCAAGCCAGCCTCATACGGGAAGTGATCTGCACCTTGAATGGCATCATCGCCATGCAAGCTGCCGCTCATGGGGGAGTCGTCGTGGATCTTTTCTCTTTGGTCGACAGCAGCTATCTTTACGGCTACCAAGTCGGCGATGTAACCCTAACGGCCAACTATCTTGGCGGATTGTTCTCGATGGACGGCTTGCACCCGACAAATACGGGATACGCGATTATGGCCAATGAGTTCATCCGGGAGGTCAATGCGAGTTTTGGTGCAAACATTCCGCTAGCCGACGTGGAGCAGATCGCTTCGTGCGATCCGTTGGTTCTTTCTCATCCGTCAGCGTGCTCGACTCCCTAGCACCCAGGACTCCCGAGGATTGCCCTTGGGATTTTTCAGGAAGAGCACACATCGAACTAAAAAGAGAACTTCGCGCCCAGTTGCACAATGCGAGGAGGCGCGGCGCTCACTACTTGTCCGAAGTCAGCACTGCTGATGTTGCCATTCACCGCCGCCGGGCCGTAGAACTGCGCATGATTGAAAGCATTGAAGGCTTCCACGCGGAACTGCAGGCTTTTTGATTCCGTCAGGTGCAGATTCTTCAATAACGCCACATCGAAATTCTCGATGCCTGGGCCGTAGAAGAACCGCCGCGAAGCGGTGCCCAGCGTGCCGAGCGGAGGCAGACTGAAGAGCGCAGTGTTGAATTCCGTCCTGCCATTGCGCGGATTGGTATTAATTTGCAGATTGCCGGGAGTGAAATCGGGCGTGTCTACCCCGTTGTTATTGATACCGTTCGGAATGGTCCCAAGCAGAGAAGTGTCGTTGTTGTTGTACAGGGTCACGGGCAATCCGGTGGAGAAGCGCATCACTCCAGAGACTTCCCATCCATTAGTCCAACGATTGCTTCGGCCGAACAAATGGCCCATCGGCAGGTTGTACTTGAAGCAGGCTACAAAATTGTGGCGCATGTCAAAGGCAGAAATGGCTCTGTTGAGAGCAGGGTCGGTTAGATAGTCCTCCTCGGCCAAACTCGAGGACTGGTCAATGGACTTACTGTAGGTATATCCCGCGAGGAGCTCCAGCGGCCCTTGGTTATGGCGAAGACTCACTTCGAGCGCGTTGTAATTGGAATTCGCAATGGTCTTCTGATAGGTGATCGCGGCGAACTGCGAACTGAAGGGTCCTCTGGTGCCGTTAACAACTTGCCCGGAGGATGTTGTATAGACATTGCTCTCCCCAAATGGACCGCAGGTGGAAGTGCCCGGCATGACCTCATTGGGCTGGCTCAAACTCAAGCACAACGCGGGATTGCCGGGATTTGCCGGGACGAGCACCAGGAGATGATGGGCTTGCGTACCCACATAGCTGATGCTGAGCACCGTGGCCTGGGAAATGGCGCGCTGAATCGAAAACATGAAGTTTTCGGCGTATGGAGGCACATTGGCGCGCGAAAAAGATGGAACGCCGGTAATGGGTAAGAACTGCGACCAGTTGACAGTGGTGTTTGGGTTGTTCGGTGATGCTCCGAGCGCGGGCAAAGCCAAGGGGAAGCGTTGGCCGACGTTTTGACCAGTGGCCGCAGTGATGAACGGAGTGGCAAAGAGCGGCGGAGCGAGACTGTCGTAGTCGTAGCCGTAAGGAGGATTGGCGCTCATGATGCTCGCCGACAATCCTTCGAAGGCAGTAAAGAAGACGCCGTAGCCCGCGCGCACACTGGTTTGACCGTTTTCGCCGAGCAGCCTGTGCAGCAGCCCGCTTCGAAAATTCGGGGTGTAGGAGAAACCCGCGCGTGGAGCGAAGTTGTCGTACTTGGTGGGCGCCAGGGTGCGGGGAACTCCTGGGTCGCCAGGAAACACCAGCCCCTCCGGCGCGTCAGGGTAGACGCTGGACTGCTCGCCGAGAACCAGGGTCTGCAGTTGGTTGTATTTTTCGTACCACGGCGGCAGAACATCCCAGCGCAGGCCGTAATTTAAAGTGAGTCTCGGCCGCAACTGCCAAGTATCCTGGCCGTAGACTCCCAGGTATTTATTGCGGTAGTAAAAATTGCGCGCCTCCGCCTGGTTGTAGCTGCTGGCAATACCGAGGAGAAAATCGGCGAAGTCCAGTCCCGTCTCCGTGCCCGTGAATAGGAACGAGCCGTTGTCTACGGTATCCGGATTTACGTTGATCTGATCAACGTGGAACTCGCCGCCGATTTTCAGCGTGTGCTTGCCGATGACCTTAGAAAAGTTGTCGATCCACTGAAAGGTGTTGTTGGCCTGCTTCAAACCCGTGGTATCTACGCCGATGGTGAAATCGTTGAAAGCGACATTTTCCACGCCCTGTATGCTGGGCGCTAATGCATAGATTCCCGGCTGGCCGGCCGCATCCACGAATCCCTGTGAGGCGAGACTTGGTCCAACGCCCCCGATGGGCTGGCCCACATTGTTGAAATCGCGCATGAAGCTGAAGTGAAACTCATTGACCATGGTTGCGCCGATGGTCTTCGTTGCGCTGATGCTCAGCAGCTGTGCGCGTCCCGTGGTCAGCGCGTTGAATCCGGGCACATTCGCGCCGCCCTGTCCGGTAGGGTACGGATTATTAAGGGAATAATCGTCCAGGAAGTAGTACGCCGAAAGCGCCGACCAGGAGGTGTTGGCGTCGATCCGCATGGCTCCTTTTTCATCGTGCAAGGCTTCGTTGTACGCCGACGTGGAGAAGGTCCCGTCCGGATTGTCCGGCAGCGGAATGTACTGTAGAAGATTTGCGGCCGGTGTTACCCATGCGCTCTGCGGAATCTGCGCATCAGGCAGCACGCATTGCGTCGTTTGCGTGCAACCCGGCGACGTGCTGGTTGGCGCAAAGTAATAGCGTTCGCCTTCGTAGACCGGATAGCCGAGTTTTTGCGACAGCAAATCGGCCCAATACGATCCGTCAACCGTGCCGGTTAAGGAACTTGCGACACCCGAAAGATTGCCGGCACGCTCGCTCAGGCTGGGGACAGAGATTCGGCCCGTGTCGATTCCTTCCTTCGAACGCGTCCCCTGATAATCAAGAAAGAAGAAAATCTTATCCGGCTTAATGGGACCGCCAAACGTTCCCCCATATTGGTTACGCACGAAGGCCGCGCGATCGGACGAAAAATAGTTCTTCGCATCGAAGGCGGTATTCCGGAGGAACTCGAACGCGCTTCCGTGCCATTGATTCTGGCCAGATTTGGTGGTGACCAGAATTTGTCCTCCACTGTAGTTGCCGTATTCGGCGTCGAAATTGTTGGTGAGTACTCGGAATTCCGAGATGGAATCGAGATTGGGAATGATCGCCGTCCCCATGTTCACGTCTTCTTCGGCGTCGCTTCCATTGATGCGGAATCCATTCGAAGTCTCGCGTTGCCCGCTCACGGACATGTTTCCCGGATTCAGATCCCCGGAGGGCGGCGTGCTGGTCACTCCGCTCATGACCACAGCATTTGGCTGCTGCGCACTCACTGGGACCACGCCCGACTGCAGCGCCAACAGATCGGTAAAACTTCGCCCGTTCAGAGGCACCGCGGTGATCTTTGTGCCGGTCACCACTTCACCCATCTGCGTGCTTGTGGTTTCGACTTGAACTCCTTGCTCGATGACCGTGATTTGCTCGGCATGTTCACCCACATCCAGGACGGCATCCACCTGCAGGGCTGAGCCAATGTCAATCACCAGTCCAGTGCGTGAGTACGGCCGAAATCCAAGTGAGTTGATTTCGATGGCATATTGTCCGACGGGAAGAAAGGTAAACGCGTAGAAGCCGGCGTCATTCGTATTCAAGGTTCGTGCGACGCCGCGGTCGGCACCGCGGAGAACGACGGTAGCGCTCGTAACGACCGCACCACTGCGATCCGTCACCGTCCCGGAAATGCTTCCTCCGGAGTTGCCACACGTGCTCCCAGACAGGAGGGTCGACAGCGCTACCAGCGCAAAGCCCAGGCGCAGAACGGCTGGCGTTCGCCGGGGGCGGTGAGCTGAAGGGTAAGGAGTGACGCTGTTGCAAGTGAGTTTCATCTGGGACCCATGGTAGCAAATATCGGTCCAAATCAGTCTTATTTTTTCATCCTTATTTTCAATAGCTTACAAAGTTCCAGGATTCATTTAGCGCGCCACCCTGCGCCAAAAGCCTCAGAAGACTGCGACATTCCCAGGACCTCAGGGGGTATTGTGCTCGGGGAAAGGTGGAGGAATTTGGCGTAAATCGCCGAGAAAACGGCTATCCTTGTGAGCCTTTGGGCGCGTAGTAGCCTTTACGGGCCAGGACCTTCAATTCGTGGTCGGCGGTCTCCACGCGGATTCTGCGGAATTTCCCATCCTTTGCGTTATTCGTGGGATAGTAGCCCAGGGTGTATTGGCTGCGGAGTTCTTCTGAAATCTGGTCGAAAGCCTGCTCCAGATTCTTCTCGGAGCTCACCGAGATCATGCGGCCTCCGGTCTCATCGGCCAGCTTACGGGCGATGTCCGGCCTTCCGCCGCCGAAGTTCCGCCGATCTGCTACGTGAAGGACGTGGATCACCGTGTCGGTGCGCTGGGCG
>Ga0187782_10001008_pt1 | contig 20142 bp, 18 predicted proteins | sample 0715_SJ02_MP15_2_FD_132454 | JGI IMG/M metagenome (GOLD analysis project Ga0187782, IMG submission 132454) | Tropical peat soil microbial communities from peatlands in Department of Meta, Colombia - 0715_SJ02_MP15_20_MG | ecosystem: Environmental > Terrestrial > Soil > Wetlands > Peat | place... | reverse complement strand
TTCGAGGAAATGGCGTGCCCCGCCACAACGGATGGAACTTGTCGTAGAACCACCGCATAGGACGTCCGAGTTTAATGCCGGCCTCGCTGAGAGTGTAATAAAGGAAGTATACTGCACCGCAAAAGATCTGCCACAGACTCACATTTCCCGATCGGTAGTCCTCAACGTACTGCCGGATGTCCCACCACTTTAAGTCTTTCGTAGCATACGGCACTTGGGTAGCCTGGCAAATGTAAAAAGGGTCTCCCCCCTTCGGGTCGGGGTAACGTACCCGCGCCAAGACGTCGGCTTCGGTACACCCGGGGCCTGGCGGGTCTGCTTGCGGGCGCTCGCGCTCGACGTCACCGCGCGGTCTCGCCGCGTTCCCGTTTACCGGTTTCAGCCACGCCGTCTTCCAGAAAAGCAGGCAGCCCGCCTGGCAGCCGTCGTGAGCCTGCCCGTCACAGCGTGTTTCCAAATGAACCGCTTCCTCCACCCAGCGCCCGCGCACCGGAAAGACCACGTCACATGTTTTGTGCGCCCGCTTGTAGACCTGAAATCTCTTGCCACAGAAGGCGAACATCTCAGGCATAAACGGCATGCCTTCGAGTTCGCCATTACGGTCGAGCGTCTTGAGAATCTCCTCCTTGCTCCGGACTTCCACCCAATCGCCAACACGCAAGTTGGTTGTTTTCACCTTCATTTTCGTTTCCTAGGCTTTCATCCAATAATCGCCATGGGGACACACACGCTTCAGCGTTAGAGACCAGTCTAACCCGTCTGACGACTTCGACCATTTGCGTAGCGCTCAAACATCACGCCCCCGGCGACAACCGCCAGCGACAGAATTGTCATAATGACGCCCCATCGCTCCGGCCAGCCAACCTCGAAGAAGAGTTTCAAGCAATGCCGTCCCGGAGGCATGGATAACTCGGTAAGTCCTTCATCCGAACTCTGTGGACGCAGGACGTAAGATGGTTGATCGAGCAGCACTGCTCTCCACAGTGGCGAATACAATTGTGCAATTCGCATTACACTGTTCCCTGAGGCTGCAAAGGACGCCACGACTGCCCGCGGTTCCCGACTTATCACCTCCACTGTTCCTTGACCTTGAACTAACGCCGCGTTGACATGGACGGCAGGAGTGTGTTCAACAGAATAAGTGCCCGGTTTCGTCCCAAGGAGTGCTGCGAAAGCCGACATGCGATTGCGAGAAACATAGGTGCGATACAAGAAATCCACGTCCTGGGACGCATCGTACGCATACGCCGCACGACTCCGCAAACCTCGTACCCACCACCAATCGGCTCTCCAGGTTAAAGCACCGGCAGCGATCACCAAAAGCGCTAGCGACATCACGGTCGCGAGGCAGCGAACCCCTTCCCGGCTCGGCCAGCGACGCACGCCAGACTCGGCGCCAGCAGCGAAAAGGCCCGCTACTGCAAGGGCAAGAATCGCTCCAAAGCGATGCGGAAACTCAATGGCCGTCGCAAGTTTGGGAACCGCCTTCCACGCAAACGCACTCCATGGCAACATGAGAACGAACGCGGCACCAGCGGCCAACACGAGGGTGCGATCCTGCCAGCGGATAGCCTTGTCTGGCAGGCTGGAGTACGAAACAACTCCTAGCGCCAGCGTCACCAAGGTCGCTGCCAGCATCTGTTCAGGAAAGTAGTCGCGGATATTGAAGTTCGTCGCAGTTAGCCCGCTCGCGCGAATGAGTGTCAGCCCCAGCCCAGGCGCCAGCATAGCTGTCCCCGAAGCCAGCAGTAATAACATATATACGCGCCCCACATCTTTGCGAGCCCTCCAGACACACCAAGCCGCGATTGCATTGATGATGGCCGCGCTGCTGACTGCAACGGCGATGAGGGGCTTTGCTAGAGAGGTTCCTCTTAAAAATGAAAAATTGTGGCTCACCTGCATGCCGGGTGAATAAAACGCAAACGCGCTGAGGTCAAACAACCGCCTGTAGACGATAAAGGGAATGAGGTAGGCGCCAGCCACGCCAAGCCCGATCGACAGAGCGAAAAATAGTGACGCGATACACCTACCAAGGGACGTGCGATTTGTTTCTCTGCAGGCGATCGCGTATCCAATCATCAGCGGTAGAAACAGAACCAGCGAGATCAAGTTGCTCATGACTAGAAGGGCAAGCACAATGCCGAGAGTACTCACCGACCTGAAGGTCATGCGGAGCGAGTCGCAAGCGGCCAGCGCCCAGGGCATGCATGCGGAGGCGCTCAGCATTCCAATTGCGACTTCCTGGTACTCTATGGCGAGAACGTATGGGAGCGTAATGTAGACGATCGCTCCCGCCGTCGCGGCGAGCGGTCCGAAGCGATTGGCAAGCCACGCGAATGCGCCGAGGCCTGCTGCTGCGAGCGCCAGGAAGCAGAACACTCCCAGTTCATGTGCCGCCCGCGTAGGACCGGGGCGGAATCTAACGATGGGACGAATCAATGCGGTCGTCCAGTAGGGTAGCGGATACTGCACGAGAAAGGCGGGACTCCCGTACCCCTTGTTGGAGTTCATCAGCCAGCGCGGGTATGGTTCCCCAGCCCAAAACTGCTCGCTAAAATCCTGTTGATATTGCGCGTGCGGTACCGCGTCGCCTGCCATCGGGACGCCACTGATGAAGCAAGGGAGGGAGAGGACAAGAGCGGCCAACGCTACTATCAGCCTATGCGAGTTGGGACCAAGACGGGAAAGGAAGGCCAGGCCGGGAACCGAGCACGTCTGGTTATTGGTGGTTCCAGTTCGGCCTCCCAAACTCAACGCTCTGAATGGTTTTATGATCCGCAAAATAGCAGTTAAAGGCTCACCATCGAAGCGCCTCGAGCTTGTCTTCGATGGCAGATGCGATAACGACGTACCCGGCCTTATCAGGATGTCCGTCTGCAGTAGTTAAGTAAATCTGCTTATTCCGTCCAACCGCCGAAGCAAGCGGAAGCAGCAAGTCGAGATAAGTGATATGATGCTCCTCACAAAACGAAATCACCGCCTGGCGGTTCAGAGTCTCCATGCGCACCAGTTTGGCATAGGTGGGGTTCTCGGTCGCTTCCTTGAGATGCGTGCCGAATGAAAAAGTCATCTCTTTGGTTGGGATCAGGCCGACAAGCAACTTCCTTCCGTTTTTTGCCGCGAGGTTGCTAATCAGGAGAAGCATCACGTTCGTAATCCTTAGCCCCTCAGAGATTCTGGGTTCGTCCAGGTCAAGGGCGGAAAGGCGATAGGCTGTTGTAAAGACGGTTCGAACTTGATTGTGTTCGTAAAAAGCTCCGTGGTCCGGACAGGCGAGGGCCCACGCTTTTGCTGAGGCAAAAGCGTCATCGGACTCCCGAAGCAAGGCCAATGCGCGGGCCGTCGCGGAGTGGTGTAAGGCAAAATTGATCAGGGGGCCATGTTTAGTGAATGCCGAAGACGCGATCAGCTCATCATAGAGCGCGTCTGACTTGGGCCGGATGGTATCCTCGGCCAACTTAGCAGCGCCAGGGGCGCGGAATGAAGCATAGGCGTCGCTTTGATACACCGTCCGGTACGCATCGTACATATCATTTCCAAAATAAATCACCACGACAAGTACGCTTGGCGAGAATGTTTCCGCATCTTGGGCGAGAACCCAATATTGCACGGGTCCGTATCCACCGAGCGCCATGTTATACACGGTACGACGTGATATTCTTCCTAGAACCTGGGGCCAAGCGTCGTCCCGGCTGACATTGTTACCCCACGTCTGCGAGTCACCAATGGCAACAATGTCAGCGTGCGTCGGCACGGATTGGTTACGAAAGCCGAGGGAATCATGACCGGGCGTGTTCGGAGGCACACGGTACCCCAGACGGGCATCCTTGACTGTGGTATCGGCTCCGGAGTACCCGTTCGCCGAACGGGAAAGGTGCTCTCTCACCCGGAGAGCCACTTCTCCGATGACCAAGGCGACCCCAACGCCAAAACATATCAGCATCAACCTTTGAAGAAGCGCTCGCATAAGTGTGCGTCAGGGAGACTTTTCGACCAGGTGATTTCCGAGAATGAGACAGTCCATCTCGCTTTTGGAAAATGTATTGAAGGCGTTGGCCGGCGTGTTGACGATGGGCTCGCCCTTCAAGTTAAATGACGTGTTCAGGACGACTGGCACTCCGGTCGCTTGCCCGAAGCGCTCGATGAGGCTGTAGTAGCGTGGGCTCTGCTCCTTGAAAACCGTCTGAAGGCGGCCGGTGCCGTCGACATGGGTGATGGCTGGCAATGTCGAATGATGTTCCGGCCTCACGGGCACGACATAGAGCATGTAACGCGCGGGGTAATGAAGGGGGGCATTGGGTAAGTCGAAGTAGCTCGTGGCGCATTCTGCAAGCACCGAGGGCGCGAATGGCCGATAGGGCTCGCGAAACTTGATTTTCGCGTTGACGATGTCTTTCATATCGGGATTCCGCGCGTCCGCCAGAATACTCCGGCTGCCTAGCGCCCGTGGCCCCCATTCGAACCGCCCCTGAAACCAGCCGATGACCTTCCCCTGGATCAAGCGCTCGACCGTCTGATCAAAGAGTTTATCTTCATCCTCGATCACGATATGCGGAATGTTCTTCCCGCGCAAGAACGCGTTAATCTCAGCATGAGAGTAGGACTGACCCCAATATGCGTGGTTCATGACGAAGTTTCGCGGCTTGCCAAGGAGCGAATTGTAAGCCCAAAGGGCGGCACCTAGGGCGCCGCCGCCATCGCCGGCTGCAGGCTGGACGTAAAGCTGCTGGAAGCCCGTCTCCCGCAAGATACGAGCGTTCGCCACACTATTCAAACCCACACCGCCGGCAAGGCAAAGTTTCTCGAGTCCAGTCTCGCGCTGGAGGTTGCGAGCCATCCCCAACAACAGCTCCTCGGTCACACGCTGGATACTTGCCGCGATGTCTGCATAGTGCTGATTCAGTTTCGATAACTCTTTGTAGTTCGAGGGTGGCTCGCCAAAATACTTGGGAAAGCCTGTATCCTCTGTGAAGAACAGCATCTTGGGTGGCCGCGGTTCTCCGAAGAGGGCAGAGAAACGACCGTTAAAGGTCCGCTCGGTGGACTGATGGAACGAGAAATAATCCATATCTAGCGCGAAGGATCCATCCGCGTTCTGGTGAACGAGCTTCCAGACCTTGTCAACGTAGCGAGGCTGGCCGTAGGGCGCCATCCCCATTACTTTGTATTCCCCTTCATTGACCTCGAAGCCCAAAAAAGCTGTGAAAGCACTGTACAGAAGGCCGAGAGAATGCGGAAATTCCATTTGCTTGTTCAACTTGATTTGGCTGCCGCGCGCCACACCACAGGTACCGGTTATCCATTCACCCACACCGTCCACGGTGAGAATGGCGGCTTCTTCAAAGGGAGAGCAGAGATAGGCGGCGGCAGCATGGGATAGATGGTGCTCGCAAAACAATACCTGGTCTTTGTGGACCCCAAGCTCGGACTCTAATGTGCTCGCTACCCAAAGCTTGTCGATCAGCCAACTGATCATGGACTCGCGAAAGACCTTCCACGAGTTGGGGTAGGTTTGGAGCACGGTCGCCAGGATACGGTCGAATTTCCGGAACGGCTTCTCAAAGAAGACAACGTAATCCAGCTCGGAGCCGCGAACGCCTCCAGCGTCCAGACAAAAACGAATTGCGTTCTTCGGGAAGTCGTAGTCGTGCTTTTTGCGAGTGAAGCGTTCTTCTTCAGCCGCGGCTAACAACTGACCGTCGCGTAAGAGGGCCGCCGCTGCATCGTGGTAATAGCAGGAGATTCCTAGAATGTCCATGATTCACTGCCTCCGCGCCCACTCCATGTCAAAGGTCTCGTCGGGGCGATCGAGCCATCGGGCAGGAGGCTTTTTGATCCGCAAGGGATCGCCAAACAATCGAACGCCAAGTCCGAAAGGAAGCACCAGGATGCTATACATAATCGTGAGCACCACTCGCGCTTGAAAGTTACCGATCTTACGGGCCAGCACCTTCCATGCTTGCCAGGCTCGCCTTAGCCCTTGCCAGAAGCTCTTGATCATTTTGTTCTCTCCGGGAGATCGGCGAATAGCCCCTCAATTCTCAATAGGGGGCTCTTTCTTGAATGTCGCTGATCTTCCCACGCCGAGGATCGCGGTCTTGGACTACACCCCTCAGGACTAAAACAGTGTGTAGATGAACGGCGCGATGACGGAGCTCTGGGCAAGGACCATGAGCACGCCGATGAGCATGAGCACGACGATGATTGGTACCATCCACCAGCGCTTGTTGCGCATCAGAAAGGAAAACAACTCCCCCACGATGCCAAAGCGCCGCATAGCCACTTGCACGAGACCCATGTCGATACCTCCCTTTGTGACAGAATGAATACAAACTGCGCGCGGTTGAGACTTCCCATTAGCCTGGGAAGAGGTTATAACGCAGTGTACACCACACGCCCCCCAAACCATCTCGATAGGTGATTTTCTCACCCTCGGCGTAAGTGCGGCAGCGGTAGGATATAGGTACCTCGAAGATGCGGCAGTCGAGCTTGGCAAGTCAGCTACAATTGAAGGGGATAAGCTCAGAAAGCGCTGGGCACGCGGGTTCCCACCTTGACGTCCTTGTACGGGAGATACCAGCAGAAGCCACCTAACGAGACGAGGATCACGACCAGTTGGAAGACAGTGAACGCGTCCGCAGCCGCTACGGCGTGCAAGCCCGACACGATATGAAACAGAGCAAAGAAGGCCACTTGGCCAACGCCTATTCCAGCAGGCGAGATTGGAATTGCCGTTACCACAAGCCCCAGCGGCACCAGGAGAAAGAAATACCCCATCGGGACATCCGCCCCACCTATCGAGCGCAGGGCGATATAGTAGGCAATGCAAGAAAGCAGATGAGAAAACACGCTAACAGCGATGGCGACGGGGATTACCGCAGCTTTCTTGTGGTAACTGGAGAGGGAGCGCAACCCGTTACGGACAACCCTAGGCAGTAGGGTCCATTCGGAAAGGCGCGAACCTGCCAAGCCGGCGGTAAACACAAAACTGATGCCGATGATTAGAGCCCCAATTACGGCCATGGCCAGTTTGTGGGTCTCCGGCTTTTTGGCCAATTCGCTGGAATTGGGGACGACCGTCAGAGTGGCTAGCAGTATTAGCCCCAGCAGTCCGAGCACACGGTCCATCAGGATCGATGTGGCGGCGGAAGACCTTCGGCCCTCCATCGCACGCGTAAGGTAATATCCCTTTATCAGGTCTCCCCCCACTGCTCCTGGAATCACCACATTGAAAAAGAGGCCGATCATCGTAAGCCCAAACGCCTGGTGGTAGGGGAGGCGAATCTCCTGAGCTCGGAGCAGAAGGTTCCAGCGCCAAGCGGTAATACCCGGCTGGATGCACATCAGGACGATCATCGCCGAAATGGCCTGCCAGTGCAAAAAGCTCGCTCCAACTTGGCGCAGGCTCAGCTTTCCGCTGTATACCATCCAGGAGAAAAGCAGTGGACCCAGGAGGAGCTTAACAAAGCCTATGGCTTTCGACCCCTTGAGATGTTGTTTACTCATAGCCCCGGCAGTCAGCGGAAGAGATTGTAACGCAGCGTGCACCACACGCCCCGGAAACCATCTCGATAGGTGATTTTCTTACCCTCGGCGTAAGTGCGGCCGCGGTAGGATATAGGTACCTCGAAGATGCGGCAGTCGAGCTTGGCAAGCTTTGCGGTAATCTCGGCTTCAAATCCAAAGCGATTCTCAACCAGCCGAACGCCCTGGAGCAGCTCGCGCCTGAAAACCTTGTAACAGGTCCAAACATCCGTGAGGTTCAGATTGGTGAACATGTTGGAAAGCGTCGTAAGGAGCCAGTTGCCGACCGAATGCCAGAAATAGAGAACCCGGTGAGGTCCCCCCAGAAACCTCGATCCGTAGACGACATCGGCCAAGCCACGCTCGATGGGGTCGATCAGGCCAAAGTAATCCTGGGGGTCGTACTCCAGGTCGGCGTCCTGCACGATCACGATCTCTCCCTTGGCCTCTTGAAAGCCGCGACGGAGCGCGGCGCCTTTGCCCTGGTTTCGCTCCTGGAACAAGATGCGGACATTGTCCGTGCACGTCCCATCGGGAGACACTGTCATCGCCGACTGGCTCCCGGCAGGGGAAGCAGCGAGGGCGGCCAAGATTTCTCTGGTTCCGTCGGTCGACCCATCATCAACAACGATGATTTCCTTTTCGATCTCGACTTCCTGAACCTTTCGGAGAATCTCCTCGACAGTTGCCCGCTCATTGAAAACCGGGATTACGACTGAAGCTTTCGGATGCTTCCCCGGCACAGGTCTAACCGCCTTCAGTGGACTGGCCATACGCAGAGAATCAGAGGCAATTGCAGTTATTGTTGGGATGCGTTCCACGTTCGGTCAGGTGGGAACAGAACCTCGTAGACTTGGAAGTTGGGATCCCAGTGGCTTAAGCGGAACGCGGATCCATACGCTCGGGCCAATGACTGAAAACACACATCCTCGGTCGGCAACCAGTACCTCATGGGGGGATTCACTATAACGAGTGCCCCTACGTGGTGTCGGCGGATGCCCTCCATAAGGATATTGGGGTCAGAAATCGGCGGAAACCACACTACCCGCCGGCCGGTATAATGAAAAAACATACCCGGATCCCGCGCCATGATAACTAGGTTGGGGGGTTCCTGCGTCCGAATCCAGTCCGCCGCCTCGATCGACGGATATGAGGCCTGTTGCTTTATGTCGAGCCTCATGTTATAGCGGGCCTCAGCCAATTGCACATGGATGCCATACCCAACGAGGACAGCTAGCGCGAGGATTGCGGCAAACCGTAAGGAAAAGGAATCTTCTAAGTGTGCGATGCGCGTTTGCCATGAAGACAGCGGCACCGCACCCCAGGCTTCCCGGGTTGAATGAAGCCTGACCAGCAGAAGACCCGCCACTGCTAACATGCCCCAGAAAAATGCTGCGGCTATCGGTTGCAGATGGTCGCCTCTGGGGTGGTCGGTCACAACTGGAACGGCCAAGATCCCGCGGGCAAATGCAACGGACGCGACGCCCAGGACAACTCCGCAGAGAATAAAGCACACACCCACAGCTTTGGGGCGACGGATCGAATAATCCCTCGCCACCTTCACACCACGCCAAAGATAAAGGCAAGCCAGCGGCACAATGGGGAATACAAACCGGTCCCTGTAGTCCCACGGCCACACCAGGAACATAGCTTCGTACCACAAGAAGTACCAATCGTGCAGTTCTCCGGCATTTCGAAAAGAAGACGCGAGTCCCAAGAGAATTAGAATCAGCACACCAATGATGGCGGGCGACGACCAGAAAGGGCTAATGTACCTTCGGGTCATGATCTGCCCGAATCCGGCTGTACGTGTGACAAGGTTCCGTTCCACTCGCCTGGGGATGTCGCTGAGAGTTGCCATCCCTAGCTCAGGGTAATGACCATTCTTGACCTTGAGCTGCGACATGTACGACTGCGGATACCCCGGCAGTTGCCATTCCAGAACCTCGTGGCGCCCGGCCCACGCACTCCAGGCTAATTGTGCGGAGGCGCCTAGCAGTAATGGGAGTAAGAACCTCTTCAGCCTGCGGCGGCCCGTCTCCCGAACGACCGCCAGCGAAGCGGCGATCCAGGTGCCCAGCCCCACGATCAGCGCGATGCCGACGGAACGGATCAGTACCGCCATAACAAGGACAATGCCAAGGAGCAGTATCCAGGTGACCTGCCGCTTGCCTGGCTGCGCTCGATCGATCTTGAACGCTAGCCAGAGCGCCAGCATGCTCGCCACGAAGTACGGCATTTCAGGGAAGATGATTGTGGTGCTGAAAGCGAACAATAATGGAGAGGATCCAAATAGAAGGCAGGTGGTGGCGGCCAAACCGCGGCCCTCGACCCGACGCAAAAGCTTGTAAGCAAAGATTAATCCTAATGTCGTCGACACCGCGAGTACATGGAATTGGACCGGGGGTCCGAGACCCCAAAAGCGGCCGACCAGTGCTAGAATCAATGGCAATCCGGGAGGCAATGTCGTCATTGGCAAGTAGTTAAGCTGGTAAGAGTGTTGCTCGAGAAGCGAGCGCGCCAAGTCGGGGTATCCGGGGTCGTTGATAAAGTCGGCAGCGCGAGGATAACAGGCGAACTGGATGACACCCATCAGGAGAATTAAGATGTAAACGACCCAATCCGCCCATAGGGTGTCCTGGGATGTTTGCACGGATGCTTTTCCTCGTACCATTCCTTCGAACCACACCCTGACGTTTGCCTTCCTTTCCTCTCCCTACCCCATTCGCTTCCGCGCCACGATCACGCGATATTGACCGAGGCCCACTCGCTCTTTAAGGCTCCGCAACACCGCTGCACAACGCGGGCCGAACGCGTGGTTGAGCTTATGCGAGTTGATCACCCGCAGAATTCCGCAGTTGCCTCTCGGCATGATCGTCCACGAGCGCTCGATGGCGAACCCGGCGGATTTGACGAGTTCGTGCAGCTCGCGGCCGGAAAGCCAATGGCTTACTGGACCACACTGGAGCGGGCTTGTCGGAGTACGCCTAATGTGCCGGTAAACAAATTGGTTGATCGCCACGAGCAGAAGCCTAGCCCCGGGCCCCAGGCTTTGTGCCATCTTGCGAATGGCGACCCGTTGATCGCGGAAAGCCTCGATCGCGTCGACGCACACAACGAGATCGAAGGGGCCTGGTGGCAAAGGCCAGTCATGAAAGTCGGCCACCTCATATCTAGGAGGACTCGCTCCCGTCAATTGCTGAATGCTCTCGGCTCTTTGGCGTGCGATCTCGATGGCGGCACCCGAGATATCAAGGCCGTGATATGTGGAGTACGTCAACAGCCGAGAGAGCGCCCCCGCGCCACAGGCCACTTCTAATACCCGGCCGCCTTGGGTTCGGGTCATTGCGTTAGCGACCCCCGCCGCACGCTCGAACAGCTCACCGGACACAGCATCGTTATTATCCTTCGCGCGATAGGACCGATTCCACAAGTCCCACCAACTTTTCTCATCCATGTCACGTGATGGATCAGGTATGGTCTTCATACACGCAGGTTTTCCATTTCGATGGGGCGAGACAACATTTGATATCGAACGACTCTTGGGAAGCAATGTACGAGACCTCGCACGTCGTCCTCCGAGCTAACATATATAGTCGTCGCGGACTCCCATTCGTCGTAATTCGTTTGGGTTTCATACCTCCAAATCAAAACAGATGGGTGATAGATCCCACTAACGAGGTTCAACTGCACCTCAAAAGTACATGTGAAAACTAATCCCTCATCCAGGGTGAAGCTATCGCACCCAAGACGTTGTGTCGAAGTATCAAAAATCTCCCGGTGATTTTCGTCAGTAATATAAAAGGTGACATCCAATTTTTCACAACGCCTGCGCCCAGTCACCTCAATGTCGATCCATGCTTTCTCGCCTGACTTAAACCGGACACACTCTCCGTGTTCATTGCGGAATCTGACTTTCGAGATTATGACCGGCTTAGCATGAGTGTCGACGGTGTGCGCGCTGCCGCACCGACTCAAATAGGAAGAGATGACCTCCTCTGCCGGGCCGATCATGACAGCACGTCCCCGCTCCAAAAGTAAGCAACGATGGCAGAACTCAGCGACGGCTTTCAAGTTATGGGAAACAAACAACACCGTAGCCCCGTTGCAGACCACTTGCTTCATCCGTTCAACACACCTGTTCTGGAAAAGGTAGTCGCCCACGCTGAGGACCTCATCGACGAGCACAACTTCTGGATCCACATGCGTTGCAACTGAGAATCCAAGCCTCGCGTACATGCCCGACGAGTAGCGCTTGACCGGCGTGTCGATGAACTCTTCGATTCCAGAAAAGGCGATGATCTGATCGAGCTTCGATTCGATCTCGCGCTTGGTCATGCCCAGAATCGTGCCGTTGAGGAAGATGTTCTCCCTGCCCGTGAGATCCGGGTGGAAGCCCGCTGCCACTTCAATTAGGGCCGACAGGCGGCCATGAACGAGCATACGCCCCTTGGTGGGCCTCATAATCCGGCTGAGGATTTTTAAAATCGTGCTCTTGCCCGCTCCATTGTGACCGATGATGCCAAACGCTTCCCCACGCTTCACCTCAAACGAGACGTCCTGCAAAGCCCAGAATTCGCGCTTGTCGTTCTCGCGGAGGTCCTGCTGGCGAAACATTCTTCCGGTCAAAGCGGGTACTAGATCGCGCAGGGAGTTGTAGATCTCGCCTTTGCGGAATTTTTTGTAAACGTGCTCCATTCGGAGCGCGACTTCAGACATGAAAACTCCCTGTCAGATGCTTTCTGCGAACGCCGGCTCCAGGTGCTTGAAGAAGGTGTATCCCCCCAGCAGGAGCGTCAAACCGAAGACGGCACTGTAAATAAGCCAAGGCAAAGCCGGCGGTTGGTGGCGAGCTACGCACGCGCCCAGCCCCTCGAGAATTGGTGCTGCGGGATTGAGCAACAACCACTTGCCCTTGGCGCCCAACATGCGAACATCATAGAAGACAGGCGTGAAAAAGATTCCGAAGGTCAGCAGGACCTCGACGATATACTTTACATCGCGGAAAAAGAGGCTTGCGGCGGAGACAATCATTCCGATCCCAGTGGCCAGAACCACCATCGTCAGGAGCAGCACCGGAGTCCAAAGGGCATAGACGCTCCAGCCGGCCCGAAGAATCACCAGCAGAACCACCAGAGCCCCCGATGCCACGGCGAAATCGAAGAGGCTGGCCAGTACTGCCGCCATAGGAAAGATTTCCTTCGGGAAATAGATCTTGGTCACCAAGTTATGATTGCCGGTGAGGCTGTTGCAACCAAACTTTATGCTGGAGACCAGAAACGCCCAGGGAAGAGATTTCACGGCCAGGCTCACGATATCGGCCGTTTGTAGGGGCTTGCCCGAGGCAATGGCGTAGGCATAACGAACCACGACGCCCGCCATGACAATCAGGACGGGCATCAGGATCGCCCAGAGAAAACCCATCACCGACTGCTTATACCGCACTTTGATGTCGCGATAGGCGAGCATGTAAAGCAACTCGCGATACTTGCAAAGCTCCTGTAACTCTTCCTTCATGTGTGGGCCGTTTCCCCTGCTAATTGAACCTTCGGTTCACCGGCTTTATGGGCCGTCCCTCCAAGTACTTTTCAATCCCTTCGTCCAAGGCCTTGCGATAAACGCCGAGTGCCTCATGCACGGCTTGGGCGGTCCGGTCGATGTCCTCATCCGAGTGCGAGAAGCTCACCACAAACGACGGGGCAATCACTCCCCGCCGAATGAGTTCCTGTAAGAACAGCGTCCGAAAGGCTTGGGAGCGCTTGCGCTCCCGGTCGCAAGTTGCAAATACCAGGTTGCAAGGCCGCCCCAGGAGCTCGAAAAAGCCTTCCAGATGATTCTCCGCAATCGAGCGGTTTACCAGGGTGCTGAGCCGCTCGCCCTGCTTCCAGAGAAACTCCACCACCTTCCGCTCACGGAAGATGCGAATGGTTTCGAGCGAGGCGGCCAGGGCGTGCGTCTCGGCGCCGTGAGTGGTGGAAAGTAGGAAGACCCTGGCCTGCTCGTGGTCCAATCCGCCCAGCCGCATGATTTCACGCTTGCCGGCCAGGGCCGAGATCGCAAACCCGTTTCCCATCGCCTTGCCGAATGTGGACAGATGGGGAACCACGCCGTAGAACTTTTGGGCCCCTCCCAGATGCCAGCGGAAGCCCGTAATCATCTCGTCGAAAACGAGGACGGCCCCCTGCTCCTCGCAGAGTTCCTTGACCTGATGGAGGTAGCCTGAGAGGGGCGGCGTGGCAGCTTCCGCCTCCATCACAACGCAGGCGATTCGGCCGGGATGCCGGTCGAAAATGTCTCGCAAGCTTCCCAGGTCATTGTATTGGAACTTCAAAGTCAACTCGCTGATTGTTTGGGGAATTCCAGCATTCAACTCGGTTGTGCCGATAAACCAATCGTCGGTCGAAAAGAACGGCTGGTCTGCACAGATGGCTACCAGATCCCTGCCGGTATAAGCCCTGGCCAGTTTAACAGCCGCGGTGGTAACGTCGGAGCCGTTTTTGGCGAATTTCACCATGTCAGCCCCATCGATAACTTCCAGCAGCGCCTCAGCGAGTTCAACCTCGATCTTTGCAGGCCGGGTAAAATTGCTGCCAAGCTGCATTTGCCGGTAGGCTGCGTCAACGACCGGCTGAAAGGCATGTCCCAAAGTAACCGCCCGCAAACCCATCCCGTATTCTATGAACTCGTTGTCATCCACGTCCCAAACGTGACAGCCTTTCCCGTGCGTGATGAAGGCAGGGGCCCGCTCCGGGTACTGGTCGTCGCCCTTTGCGTAGGTGTGGGCGCCGCCCGGAATAAGCTGGCGCGCCTTCACCTGAAGGGCGCGGGAGTTCGAAAAATCCTGGGAATTGGCGCCTGCGCGCGGCGGCGCCACCACTGGTTCTTGAATCTTAGCCATGTTGAATTTTCCCTTCAGACGGCCGCTTGCAGGACTACCTTTCGAGCGTGAAAAGCCTCCGCGTAGCCGGTGGGAGAGTTCGACTCCATGCCGCGGATGCGCATCAGGCCGAGAAAGGTCTGGCGGTCAAACCACGGCTTGGCGCACTGCGATTTGAACGCTTGGAGCAAATGGTCAACCTTCTGCTCGAACAACGGCGCTTGCAGAGGCACGAACACGTTGGGACGTCCCATGTCGCCGTCGTATTTCGGAATTTCGTATTCCAGGATCAAGTGATTTCGGAACGTGTTCCAGGTAAGTTCCGCCACCAGGCGGTGGTCCTGGTGTGCATCCCCGTGCCAGGGGGTGAAAATCAAATCCGGGTCCACCTGACTCTTCATCTGCTCGAAAAAATCTTTCACCTCGCCCCCGCTGTAGGGCAGAAATCCATCGCGAAAGTCCTTGAGAACGACTTCCTTGTGACATCCTGCGGTGAACAACTCGGCAGCCTTCAACGCTTCCTCGTGGCGAGGTCCCGGCGTGCTAAAAACCACCCAGTGGAACCTCACTCGCGGCAAGGCTCCCTCGAGGTACAGCAAAGTCCCGCCGCAGCCAATCTCAATGTCATCCGCATGCGCTCCGAGGCAGAGCACAATGAGGGGATCGGGCTCTTTTCCAGGAAGGCTGAGCGCGATCATGCTACGCTGCGCCTCCCCGCGCGGCCGTTCTTCCACAAACACCAGGGAGCTTCGCCGGAGGCCTCCAGCTCGTCGAGGATCTGCTTGTCTCGAAAGGTGTCCATACACTGCCAAAATCCTGTATATTTTTTCGTCCAGACCTTGCCTTCCGCAATCATCCGCGCGAAGGGCTCATAAACCAGCTCCTCTTTCGGCTTGATGTATCGAAAGACTTCCTTCCGCAGCACGAAGTAGCCCCCGTTCACCCAGATGTTGGACTCTTTCATGCATTTGATCGCCCGCACGGAGCCATCCTCGTCCATCTGAACGGTGTCCATACTGCTCGACCGGGGCTGCACGGTGAGAAATGCCGCGTAATCGTTGCGGCGGGAAAACTCCTCTGTCAATTCCGGCAGGTGGAAATCCGTCAGGCCATCGCTGTAATTGGCCAAGAACATCTCCTCCCCCTTCAAGTACGGCTCGGCCAAGCGCAAGCGGTCGGCAATGGTTGACTGAAGTCCTGTGTCGACAAACGTGATCCTCCAGTCGTCGATGTCACGCTGCATGAACTCCAGCTTCCTCCCTCCCTGGGAAAATACAAAGTCGTTGGAGACCGATTCCTCGTAGTCGAGAAAGTAGCTTTTGATGGCGTTGGCCTTGTAACCCAGCAAGAGGATAAAGTCCTTGTGGCCGAAGTGCGCGTAGTACTTCATGACGTGCCACAGCACCGGCCGGGAACCAATACTCACCATGGGCTTTGGGACATCTTCGGTATAGCCTCGCAACCTCATTCCTGCGCCACCACAAAACAGAACGACTTTCATAATCGCCTCGTTTCCAGCTTAGAAGCGGCTCTTGTGGCCGCCCTGGAGCAACCCCGCCCCGGTTGGCGGATTGCTCCAGCGCCTCAATAAATCTCGACCTCCGGAATCGGTATAACGAAACGTCCACCCCAATCCCGGATGAACTCCATTTGCCCCATAATCTCGTCTTTCAGATTCCAGGGCAGGATGATGACATAGTCGGGCTTGACCTCACGGATCCGATCCGGATGAAAAATGGGAATGTGGCTCCCTGGCAGGAATCGACCCTGCTTGTAGGGGCTACGGTCCACCGTGAATTGAATCAGGTCCTTTCCAATCCCGCAATAATGAAGCAAGGTCGCGCTTTTCCCAGGCGCTCCATACCCCGCTACCGACTTGCCCCGCCGCGCCGCCGTGATCAGGAAATCCACGAGCGCTAACTTGGTTTCCTTAACCTTCCGAGCGAACTGATCGTAACCCTCCGCTGATGCCAGCCCGGCTCTTGTTTCCACCGCGATCAAATCTACGACACTCGGCCTGATATCGTACTTTTGGCTTTCCGCTCGGCAGGCATAGACACGCAAAGAACCGCCGTGGGTCGGCAGTTCTTCTACGTGAAATACCTTTAGAGCGTGCGCTTCCAGGATCCGCAGCGTGGTGAGCATGGAGAAATACGAGAAGTGCTCGTGATAGATGGTGTCAAACTCGTTCCGTTCGATTAACCGTAGCAGGTGAGGGAACTCCAACGTCAGAACCCCATCGGGTTTCAGCAAAAGCCTCAGCCCCTCCACGAAATCGTTAAGATCCGGCACCTGCGCCAGCACATTGTTGCCGACAACCAGATCGGCCCCGCGGCCTTCGCCTGCCAACCTCTTCGCCAGTTGAGTGCCGAAGAACTCCACCAAGGTAGGCACACGCTTTTCAACGGCCACTTTAGCTACGTTTGCCGCGGGCTCAATGCCCAGCACCGGCACGTGCCGCCGGACGAAGTACTGCAGAAGGTAGCCATCGTTACTGGCCACCTCGACAACGAAGCTCTGCCCGCCCAGGCCTAGTTCAGTCATCATCTTGTTGCAGTAATTCTCCACGTGTTGGAGCCAGGAGTCGGAATAGGAAGAAAAATAGGGGTAGTCGGTGAATATGTTCTCCGGAGTTTCGTATTCTCCCAATTGCACCAGGAAGCACCGTTGACAAACGTAAACGTGAAGCGGGTAGTAAACCTCCCCGCGCTCCAGATCGTCCGCCGACGGATAGGTCTCGCAGAGCGGAGACATCCCCAAATCGACGAATGTCTGCTCCAGGCCCGTCCCACAGAAGCGGCACGGTTTGGGTGGGGCAGGCTGGTGCTTATCGACGGTAAGCTCGGTTGCCGCGTTAGATATTTGCATGTACTCGGTCCCCGGCAGACGTGTGGGGGCACCGCTTTCCATCCCCAGCTCGATCAAAAGTAGGAAAGCCCTGGCCCTACAACTGTTGTAGAAATTGGGATTCCCACGAAGCTTGTCCTCCGCGGGGGCGGGGGAGCGGGAATCTAGAAAGATCAGGCAACCATCGCCGCCCCGGCGCGATCTGGGCGCCAGCGCAGGGAAGCATCCAATTTCCCAGCTTTCAGGAGGCGTTGGATGTGTTTGAGGCGGATATAACGGCCGGATTCCATATCCTCACGAGTGAGGCCAGCAACGCGATAGGCCTCATATAGCTCCTGGGCTCCCTGGCGCGCGGTCCACTGCGGTTTAAAGCCGGGCACCAAGCGGCGAATTTTATCAAAGTTGATGCGGTAGCAGCGTCGGTCCGGACCTCCTTCGGGAGCAAATTCGACATGGGAGCCCGGAACAGTCTCAGCAACGATGGTCGCCAACTCCCGAATGCGGTAATTCTCCTCGGTCCGGCCGACATTGAAGGTTTGATTATGGACGGCCTCGCGCGGCGCTTCCAGTACGGCGAGAGCCGCGCCTACAATGTCGCGGATGTGTATGATGGGGCGCCAGGGGGTTCCATCGCTCTTGATGTACACCCGGCCCGTGGTGTATGCCGACGCCACCAAGTCGTTCAAGACGATATCCAGCCGCAGTCGCGGAGAAACACCATACGCGGTGGCGTTTCGCATGTAGGTGGGAGTGAAGCCCTCGTCCGCCAACACCGCGACATCGCGCTCGACCGAAACCTTGGACTCACCATAGGGAGTCACCGGATTGAGCGGCGCAGTTTCGTCGTGGAAATCATCCCCGGCAGCCCCGTAAGTGCTGCAAGAAGAGGAGAAAACAAAGCGCTTCACTCCGGCCTTTTTGGCTAATTCTGCGAGGCGGACGGAGGCCAAATGGTTGATGCCATAAGTGAGCCTGGGATCAAGGTCGCCCAGGGGATCGTTTGAGAGCGCAGCAAAATGCGCCACTGCGTCGAAGCCCACAAGGTCCGCGATCGTCAAGTCACGCATATCTTTGCGGACCTCTGGAATCGGCAAGGCCGCTTCGCCGAACTCGCAGCCGGCGAAAAGATCGCTATCCAGCCCAACCACTTCGTGGCCGGCAGACTGGAAAATAGGCCCGGCTATCGTGCCGATGTACCCCCTATGGCCTGTCAACAGAATTTTCATTAGTTCGCATCTCCACTACGGAACAGACCCGACCTCGCGATCGAGACAACGACCACGCTATTACGACACTACTTCCCGTCCCGGCGCTCGCCGGCGGCGTTCGGGGCAACCGAAAGCAGTCCCTTTTGGCAAAGCAGATTGGCAGCCTCACTGATCATCGGAAAAGAGATGCCGGAGCGCTCCGCAATATCCAATAGAGAATGGTCCCCGTCAGAAAGATTGAGCACCCAGAGGCGCGCCATCATCTCTTCTCCGCTCGCCTGCCCGCCTGCCTCTCCGCCCATGGATCGGAAAAGGCCGCGCCGTCCCAGTTGGGGTTCGCCGTAAGGGCTCTCGTTGCGGTAGGAGCGATTGTTCTCGAGCACATCGCAAATGGCTACGCAAACGCGCAACGATCCGGCAAGTTGGAGGGGTCGAATAAAATCGAGGTTGTCGGCTGAAGTGTGATACTCCGGAAAAGTCTCCCAAACGCTCCGCATCAAGCAGCCGACAGGCAGGTTGAAGCCCGGAGAGCAGTACTGTCGCTCGTCATTACCATAGGGGGAGAACTCCAAAACCTCGGAAGCTTCGCCGCAGTGACGGAGGACGTGAGCCGCGGCGCGATCAATTTCTGCGTTCCCCCGACGGCTCTTTTTATAGTGGAATCCGCCCGCATCTCCCAGGCACGTGAGCACCAAGCCGTGCCGGATGCTCCCCACGGTGTCCCGATTGCGCGCCAACCAGGTGATGGCCCCAATCGTCGCGGGGATAAACAGGAATCTATACGAGTATCGAAGCTCACGTCCGAAAAGAAACTTCGCCAGGAAGGTTGCGACGGTCATCCCGGAGACATTGTCATTCGCCAGCGAGGGATGACAGGTGTAGGTTGAAATCAGAACCTCGTCGGTTGAACGGCCCGGCAGGGAGCACTCGCCGTAGGTCAGGTGGCCGTTCTCGAGGCTGGAATCTATGCACACCTCGTATTCGCCATCCTCGAGCGCCATCATCTGGTTATGGGAAAGACAAAACCCCCAGTCCTCTTTGTAGTAGGACGTCCGGTTAGGAATCCATTCGGGATGGTCAGGAATAGTGTAGAGGTGCCGCTTGAGTTCTCCAAGGGGCATGGTCGTATGTACGGGTGTGCTGTAGCTCACGACATGCAAATTGGACTTCTGGAAGTCCACAACCCGCTTCCCATTCGGCGCCTTGATGTAAGCATCTCGGATGTTCCACTCTTTGGGTACGGTCCAGTCGAGGACAGGAGTCCCAGTAGACACTTCGAAAGTGCGCAGCGGGATCTTTTCCTGGATCAGGGTCAATGTCCGCCGGACCCCGTCACCCGTGATGCTACGGCAGATGGGGTAAAGCTCCGCGGCGGACTGGTACAATTCTTGGCCGACCTCCGCCGCGTCCCTTTGACTTAGTTCTTTCAGCAAGCCCATGCCTTGTTGGAAGAGGGGCGAGTGACCGGCCAGCAAGGGAAGAACTTCGTCACTAGTCGCTCGTCACTGCACTTAAAATCACTACACCCTCATTCTCGGTGAGACCCTTCTCGCAAAATTGGGAGCAAGGCGCGTCAGCGCCCACTTCATTGCCAGTTTTGATGTGAACTCGTACTTTATAGCCTTGGACACTGCCTCCCGCGCTTCTTTGTATCGTTCATGTTCCAGATACCAGTTTGTCCAG
>Ga0187782_10001007_pt1 | contig 20162 bp, 19 predicted proteins | sample 0715_SJ02_MP15_2_FD_132454 | JGI IMG/M metagenome (GOLD analysis project Ga0187782, IMG submission 132454) | Tropical peat soil microbial communities from peatlands in Department of Meta, Colombia - 0715_SJ02_MP15_20_MG | ecosystem: Environmental > Terrestrial > Soil > Wetlands > Peat | place... | reverse complement strand
GTCATTGGCCGAATGATGCTCGGGGCCATACCACCAGTTCCAGTCGCTGCCTTCGGCGATGAGAATTTCCTCAAAGGCGAGTTTGCGTTGCCCCTCGCCCGATCGGGACGCATTCTGCGAATAAAACTCGCGGGCGTGATGCAGGTAATCCCAGGCCTTGTTGTCTTCGGGAGCGCCGATCCAGACGTTGAAATTAGCGTTGATCCACGATCCCGGGACCAGCGAGCGCAGAGAGTTGATGTTCTTATGCCGCGCAATCGCCTCTGAAACCGTGACCGACTCGAGCCCGGCTTCGTGCTGCACCGCATCGTAGAACCGGCGCAGAAATTCGCGCCCGGACTTCGGGTAATACTCCCAGGCATTCTCACCATCGAGGATGACCGATACCACGGCGTCGCGGCCCTGCGCCAGCAGCGGCTGAGCCGCCCCTTTGATGTTCTGAAGCAGATGCGCGGCGGCATCGGCGGGATTCATGCCCGAATAAACAAAACCAATCAGATCGGAGATGGTGTGGTCGCGAAACACAAGGTGCATTGTGGCCGAGTCATTCTCGTAGCGATGAATGTTGTAAAGCCGTTCGGCCAGATGTGCGGGCAGGCGGCCATTGCCGTCTCGGGCAAAGAATACGCCGGCGCTGCGGCCGAGAACGCCCTCATCAGTGGCCATCCAGCGAATGCCCAGACCGTGGGCGATGGCCAGCACTTCCTGGGATACGCTGCCCTCCGAAGGCCAGACACCTTGCGGGCGCATGCCAAAAACCTGCTGATGAAGATCGAGGGCGCGCACCAGTTGTTCGCGGGCGTCCTCGGGATGGCGGAAGCGGCTCTGCGGCAAGGGCAGGCCGGGCGACGAGGCCGCGCCCTCATTGGTATCGCAAACGAGAGGCAGAATGGGATGGTAGAAGGGCGTGGCGGAAATCTCGATAGACCCTTTTCTTGCAGCGTCGGCATAAGCGGGCAGAACCTTGCCCAGCAGCTCCCGCTGGCGCGTAATTACAAGCGCTTGGTCCTCGAGCGAGTAGTTGCGCTCTTTCTTGATGAGTGCGGCGACATCTTTATCTTCGAGAAAAAACTCGTCGAACCATGCGATCTGCGAAAGCACCTGCAAGTCGGTGAGGTCGCGCGGCTGGAAGTAGCGCTCGGCTTTTTCCGGAGAATATCCGTGCTCGCCAAACTGCTGCCACAATTCGCGATAGCGGGGATACCGGCCGATCAGGTTCGTTGGGTTGGCCTGGAAAAGATATTGCAAGGCAAACAGGCGCTCTTTCTGCGTGAGATCTTTTGCCGGACGGGCGGCCATGTTGAGAAACGGATCCTGCGCCGTGCCCGCGACGTAATCCTGAATCTGCGTGATCAGCGACGGCACGAGGTTGAAGTTCTGATGAACGTTGGGAAATTCATCGAGCAGTTTCACCATGCCGTAGTAGTCCTTGAGCGCGTGCAGGCGCACCCAGGGCAGACGGTATTCGCCGGTCACCAGGTCTTTGTAAAAGGGCTGGTGCTGATGCCAGAGAAAGATCAGGCGCAGGGAGGGCATGGCTGAAAAAGGTCAGGATAGCACGGGGGATAGGAGTGTCAGGACACTAAGGTCGGCGGAGCTGACCTAGCGCTTACTTGATTCTGAAGCCTATTGACATCGTTTGCGATCCTACTATGCATCACCTCAGGGCGGATTGATGAAGAAATTCTGGCGCGGGTTCCGCACCGAAGCGGAGAAAATCGAACGTGATGAGGCCGCCCGCGTCAGGGCCGATCAGCTTGAGAAACTGCGTCTGCTTTTAGAGGTTGGCGGGCACGAAGCCGAGGCAGAATACGTTCAGTTTTTGAAGGATTGGAAGCCGGACATTGGAAAGGGCGAACTTCAGGAGCGAATCAGGCAGTACCACGCCGCCGTGAATGAGCGGCAATCGCGCGATCGAGGATCTCGGTAGACTCCTTCGCCATCTTTCGAAACTCCTCTTTTGTCATCGTTTCAGCCGCTTCATCGATGAGCCTGTTGATGCTTTCCATGAGCACTTCTTCGGCCGACTTGCGGCGGGCTGAAGCCTTAGCGGGCATGTCGATTGCCTTCTTCATGGATTGACGGCTGGCCATAGAGTCTACGCTATCCAGCGAACCTCCGCAGAGAAAGTGACGGAGGTGACACCTCCTTTAGAGTACCCTAACTCGGGTTCGGGATCGTCAACTGGTATCGGAAATTCTGCTGGCTGGCGGCGACGCCGCCGGTCTTTCCGGTACACTAGGAACTCGGCCAATGCCTGACACTTCCGACCAACAAACCCTGCTCTCCGACCAGGATCTCTACCTTTTCAACGAAGGTAGCAACTATCGGCTTTATGAGACTATGGGTGCGCACCTTGTCTCGCGCAATGGAGTTGATGGCGCTGTCTTCGGCGTGTGGGCGCCAAACGCGCGGCGGGTTTCGGTAATCGGCGGCTTTAACGGATGGAACGCGCAGGCTCATGCTCTTTCTCCACGCGCCTCTTCCGGCATTTGGGAGGGATTCGTTCCCGGCGCGACCAAAGGGGCGCTTTACAAGTTTCATATCGAGTCGCGGCGGCATGGATATCGCGTCGACAAGTCCGACCCCATCGGCATATGGCACGAGAAACCTCCGCGCACGGCCTCGGTGGTTTGGGACCTCAACTACGAGTGGAGTGACCACGAGTGGATGGAGAAGCGCGCCGCCCGCAATGCCCTGCGCGCGCCCATTTCCATCTATGAGGTTCACCTGGGTTCCTGGATGCGCGTGCCGGAAGAGCACAACCGTCCCCTCACCTATCGCGAAACGGCGCCACGACTGGCGGAGCATGTAGGACGACTGGGATTTACCCACGTGGAATTTCTGCCGGTGATGGAGCATCCGTTTTACGGCTCCTGGGGATATCAGACTACCGGCTATTTCGCGCCCACGGCGCGCTATGGAACGCCACAGGATTTCATGCATCTGGTGGACTACCTGCATCAGCATGGCATCGGCGTGATTCTCGATTGGGTGCCGTCGCACTTTCCCTCCGACGCTCACGGCCTGGCCTATTTCGACGGCACGCATCTCTACGAACATGCGGACTCGCGGCAGGGGTTTCATCCCGACTGGAAGACCCACATCTTCAATTACGGACGAACCGAGGTGCGCAGCTTTCTGATGTCGAGCGCCATGTTCTGGCTCGACAAATATCACGTGGACGGGCTGCGCGTGGACGCCGTGGCTTCCATGCTTTATCTGGATTACTCGCGCAAGGCAGGAGAGTGGATTCCCAATAAATTCGGCGGGCGCGAGAACCTGGACGCCATCGACTTTCTGCGGCGCTTCAATCAGGAAGCCTACCGCGAGCACGCGGATATTCAGACCACCGCCGAAGAATCGACCGCCTGGCCCATGGTCTCGCGGCCGGTCTATCTCGGCGGGCTCGGGTTTGGCATGAAGTGGGATATGGGGTGGATGCACGATACGCTGCAATACTTCCAGCAGGATCCCATCCACCGCAGATATCACCACAGCAAGCTCACCTTCCGCATGTTGTATTCCTGGCACGAGAACTTTGTGCTGCCGCTCTCGCATGATGAAGTCGTCCACGGCAAAGGATCCCTGATCGGCAAGATGCCCGGGGATGAGTGGCAGCGCTTTGCCAACCTGCGGCTTCTGTTCGCCTACATGTACGCGCAGCCGGGGAAAAAACTGCTGTTTATGGGCGATGAGTTCGGCCAGGTTCGCGAGTGGGCGCACGACACCAGCCTGGAGTGGGACGTGCTTCAATACCCCGTCCACAGCGGATTGCAGAGCTGGGTGGAGCAGCTAAACCGCTTTTACCGCAGCCAACCCGCGCTGCATGTGCTGGATACCAATCCTGCGGGCTTTGAGTGGGTGGATTGCAACGACAACCTGAGCAGTACAATCTCACTGCTGCGCAAAAGCGAAAACGCAGGGGATACGGTGCTGGTGGTGTGCAATTTCACTCCTGTGCCACGCGTGGGTTATCGCGTGGGCGTACCCGAGGGCGGATATTGGCGGGAACTGCTCAACAGTGATGGGCGGGATTATGGCGGGACGGGCATGGGCAATCTTGGGGGAGTCAACGCGGAGAAGGAGCCGATCCATGGGCGTGCCTATTCACTGCGGCTGACGCTGCCGCCGCTGGGGGCGCTGTTTCTGAAAAGGGGATAGCGCGGGCGCTCTCGCCAGCGTGATTCTTCGATTCATGCGGCGAGCGCAGGATACGCTCGCCACAGCCGGCGGGACGCCGGCGCTACGAAACGGACATCCGGCGGCGATTAGCTTCTGGCGTTTCGATTAGAAAAGTTGCTTGCCCAGCCAGCGCCAGCAAGTCACGGTCGCCGCTTACCAAGGCCTCAGCGTTGCCGGTCTGTGCTAAATCGAGAAACGCTTGATCTTTTCGATCCCGGCAAACGACCGCACATCTCTCTACCGGGTCGATCACTTTACAGTAAGGAATATAGTCAGAAAGCAGCTCTCGCGCGTCTGCCTGACCTAGCCCAAACTTCGGATAGCCCAAAACGCGCGTAAGTTCGGCAGCGGTGACGCGAGAGATGAGAGGAGCGCATTGTTTTTCGCGCCAGTGTGGACGGAGCCAAGCGAGGCGGCCTTCGGGAAATAAGAGCGCCGAAACAACCGCTGTCGTGTCGAAGACAACTCGAGGGATCACGCTTTCTCGCGCGCCCAGGCAACGGCGTCAGCGACATCCCGCTCGGTAATTCCGAGTCGAGCGAGCTTGGCACGCACCTCGTCAGCACGGTTTTTCTGTAGCGGACGCAGTACGATGTACTCCCCATTCGTGCTCACGTCGAAGTATTCCACATTATCGAATCGGCTGATCACCTTTTTAGGAAGGGTGATTTGGTTCTTGACTGTTTTCTTTGCAAGCATACCCTGATTCACGGAAACATGAATACAAGGAAATATTACCACAAAACGAATCGCGGCGGTAGATGGCTTTGGATTGGAGGGGGTCGAAGTTCATAGTTGTGCGCTGGGAGTGCCATTATTCCTTAGCGACGCGCGTGCTATCCTGCCCTCAGTGACCGTCTTCCATGCGGATTCTCACCCGTTATATCCTCCGCGAAGTCACCTCCCACGCCGTGATCGGCGCGGCCATCTTCACCTTCGTGTTGTTCACCCGTGATCTGGGACGCATTCTGGAACTGGTGGTCCGCGCCAGCGCGCCGCTGCCCAGCATCGCCGAAATCTTTTTCTATACCGTCCCGCTGGCGCTCACTTACACCATCCCCATGAGCGTGCTGGTGGGGATTCTGCTTGGGTTGAGCCGCCTTGCAGCCGACAGCGAGATCACCGCCATGCGAGCCAGCGGCATGGGCGTGTGGGACTTCGGCCGGGTGCTGGCGATTTTTGTGGCCGCCGCGTGGCTGCTGGCATTAGCCAATGGACTTTATGTCGCGCCCTGGTCGCTGGCCTCGCTGGGGCGGCTGGAAGATCAGCTCAAGGGCTCGCAGGCTTCCTACGAAGTGCAGCCGCGAGTTTTCTATGAGGGCTTTCCCAAGCTGGTGCTCTATGTGCAGGATGTCCACGGCGCCCAGGGCGGCGCAGTTTGGGATGGAGTGTTTCTGGCGGACATTTCCGACCCCCCGAATCCGCGCATCACGCTGGCGCGCGAAGGCATTCTCGTTCCCGAAGGCCAAGACCGCCTCCACCTGCACTTAACCGAAGGTTCCAGCCACGAGACCGATCCTGCCCAGGCCGATCATTATCAGATTTCCGGCTTCCACGCAACCGATATTCCGATCGAACTGGCGTCGGCGGAGAACAAGGCCGATGAACAAGTGCCCTACAAAGCCATCGGCACGTGGCAGCTGCGCACTCGCGCCGCCGGCGTTGACCCCGCGACGGCGCGCTTATACCTGATCGAGTTCCACAACCGCTTTGCCCTGGCCAGTGCGTGCCTGGTGCTGGCGATGGTGGGCATTCCCCTGGGGCTGTCGTCGAAAAAGAGCGGCAAGTCGGGCGGATTCGTGCTCACCATCGTGCTGGTCTTCGTTTACTACTTTGTCTCGCTGGTCGGGGTTTCGCTGGCCAAGGACGGCAGAGTGAGCCCGGCGTTCGGCGCCTGGCTGGCCAATCTGGTTTTCTTTGCGGCGGCGCTGTTTCTGCTGTGGCAGGCCGAGCGCCGCCCCTTGTCGCTCTCGGCGTTCAAGCTGGCGTGGAAGCGGGAAACAGCGCCGGCGAACATGCCGCTCCGGGAGCGCAGGCAAAGACGCCGCGATGCCGGCGCCTTCGAGCGCGCCGCCGCACGCAGGCGAGTTTTCAGCGCAAGCTTCCCCACCCTGCTCGATGATTACGTGCTGCGCGATTTCTTCATTTATCTGGGAATGCTCATCGCCGCCTTCCTCGTGCTGCTGCTGGTCTTCACTCTGTTCGAACTGCTGGCCGACATTCTGCGCAATCAGATTCCGGCGATGGTAGTGGCGGAGTATCTGCTCAATGCCTCGCCTTACCTGCTGTACAGCGTTGCCCCGCTGATCATGCTGCTGGCCGTGCTGATTACGTTTGGGCTGCTGAACCGCTCCAACGAAATCACTGCGATGAAAGCCACGGGCACCAGCGTCTATCGCATTTTCACGCCAGTGCTCATCGCAGCGACGGTGCTGGCGGCGGGGTTGTTTCTGGCCGACCAGTTTTATCTGCCGCGCACCAACAAGCGCCAGGAGGCGCTGCACAATCAGATCAAGGGTAAGCCGCCGCAAACTTATCTGCGCCCCGACCGGCGCTGGATTTTCGGCCAGCACAATGACATTTACTACTACCAGTTTTTCGATGCCGACCGGAATCAGTTCGCCAACCTGACCATCTTCCAACTCGATCCCGCCAGCTTCGCCATCAGCGAACGCATTCACGCCGAGCGCGCCCACTGGGCCGACAGCATGAACCGCTGGATTTATGAACAGGGCTGGGAGCGCTCGCTGCGCGGCGCGGCCATCGCCAACTATCGCACCTTTGATGTTTCCACCTTTCCCGAAGTCAGCGAGCGGCCTTCATACTTCAAAAAGGAAGTGAAGCAATATACGGAGATGAACTACGAGGAGCTGCACCGCTATATCCGCGATCTGCAACAGAGCGGCTTCGACGTGGTGCGGCTGAAAGTACAGCTGAACAAGAAGCTCTCCTATCCGCTGATCACGCTGATTATGGCGGTGCTGGCTGTGCCGTTTTCCCTGTCGGCCGCCAAAAAAGGAGCGATCACGGGGGTGGCGGTGGCCGTGGGAATTGCGGTGGTTTATACCGTGGTATCGCGTCTGTTTGAGGCCATGGGGGATGTCAGCCAGTTACCGCCCGCAGTGGCTGCCTGGTCGCCCGACGTAATTTTCGCGCTGGTGGGAGCATATCTGGTGCTGAAGACTCCGACCTAGCAGGTTGGACTATGAGGTCGTGCCGGGCGCAGGCAGCCGCAACCGACATCGCCGGGCCAAGATTATTTCACCGCCACTCCCGAGGGATAGTTGTAGGTCGAAATCGGCGCTTCCGCCGTCAGGGAGCCGCTCGCGGGTACGATGCCGAATTCCGACACCGTCTGGGCATTACCATTGGCTACGAAGAGAAAGCTGTCGTCGCTGCGAATGGCAATCGAGTTCGCGCCGGCGACTGAGCCGATCGAGTAGGTAGGAGTGGCCAGGGTCGCCAACGCGCCGGTGGAATCACTGATCCGAAAAGCGGAGATTTGACTCGATCCGGTATCCACCACATACAGGAAATTGCCATAGGCATCGACGGAGAGCGGACCAGGGGCGTCGCCGACCGGGTATGGAGATCCCGGCACCGGATGCAGGCTGAAGTCGGCCTGCGGGCAGTCCTGCGTAGGCGAGACCGTGCTGCAAATTGTGTACGCGCTCACGGTATTGGAAGGCTGGGAGTTGGCCACGTAAACGAAGCGATTGCAGGGATCGACCGCCACTCCGGAGGGATCGGTTCCGGTTGCAACCGCGGGGGTGGTAGCCGTCGGAACCAAAGTCGGGGTGCCGGTGGACATATCGATAGAAAAGTTCACCACAACATAGTTGACGGAGTCGGTCACGTAGAGATTCTCGGTGGTGATGGCCGTCTGCTGGGCACAGACCGCGTACTCATTGGGGTAGGTCGTGGGCGTAACCGCCAGAGCCGAGGCGCTGGCGGTTTGACCATCGGGCTCAATGGGCAGAGCAAACGGCGAACCGGCAATTTCCGTGAGAGCGCCGTTGCTGAGGCTGAACACCGACACGGTTCCGGGCACTGCGACCGTGGCTGTTGTCGAGCTGCCGTTGCAAGTATACGGTTGGGTTTGCCCGGAAGTGGCCGCGTCCGCCACGAACATGAATTTTCCGGCGGAATCAATGGCCATAGCCACTGGGGCGACCGGCGTCGGCTGCACGGCGGCGGGAACGGTGGCGCCGGTTTTCGTAACACAAGGAGCGTTCACCGTGGGGCTGGTGGGATTCATCGCCGTAATCGTTCCCGACCCTAGTTTTCCATCCGAGGCGATGGGAAACGACATGATGCCGGTGGAACTGGGTTGCTCCCCGGGATTCTGATTGATGATTACGTAAGAGAACGCGCCTGCGGGATCGAGAATTACCGAGCCAGGAATCCCGCCTGTAGGCGGGCCGTTCTGGTTATAGATCTGGGCAACTCCGCCATTAGCTAGATCAAGGGAGAACGTCTCCATCACTTTGTTTGCCTGGGTCGGCACCACGATCAAACCATTGACGGAAGCTGAATACTTGGCGCTGCACGCCACCAAGAACCCTATGGAAAGCAGAGCGACTACCGCCACAATCCAAGTAAACCTAGTCCGCATTCTTCGCTTTATCTCCTGTGAGCGGGACCGGAACCTCCGCCCGCTGTGAGCCAAACAACCTGTATGAAGGCGGAGTTGCCATCCATTTATGTATCAGGAATGCGTGGGAAGAGCAAACTGTTGGAACCACGGGACGCCGAAGGAGTTGCCTGAAACGGGTTGGCGGTCTCCAGGATTCAAAACCCACAACTGGGCATGAAAATGAACCCGCGACAGAGTTACCCTCGCCACCGGTCGACCCATTGCGGCAGGCAAGCCGTTTGCCCTGTGATCCTCTGTGTCCTCTGTGTTTAAAGGTTTGGTATCTTCGAGAGAGAACGAGCAGATTCTGCGGAGCCCTAGCTCACTGGCCACTGACCACGGGCCACTGGTCCCTGATTTTTGCGGGTTCGCTGCCCTCCTCGGGGCCGGCGCCCGGCATCAGTGGGAGATGAATCTCGACCATCAGCCCGCCTTCGGCGCGATTCGCAGCCGAAACCCGGCCGCCGTGGAAGCGCACCGCGCGTTCCGTAATCGCGAGGCCAAGCCCGACGCCTCCGGTCTGGCGGCCGCGGGCGTCATCCAGCCGGTAAAACGGCTGGAATAATTTCTCCAGAGCGTCACGGGGAACGCCCTCTCCGCAATCGCTGACGCGAACCACTGCTTCCTCACCGGCAGGCGGCTTCGCCTTTTCCAGGCTGATCTCAACGGTCGTGCCTTCGCGCGTGTAACGGATGGCGTTGCGCACCACATTCTCGATGGCGCTGTGGAGCAAGGAGGGATCGCCCTGGACGAGCCAGTCGCCAGGGGGGATCTCGCTGCTCACGTGACAATGCAGCGCCTGCGCTTCGAACTCGGCATCTTCCGCCACGTTCATCACCACGTCATTCAGGAGCACGGCCGTGGTGGGCACGTGTTGCTCACCATCCTCCAGCCGCGCCAGAGTGAGCAGACGGCCGATGAGCTCGTTGAGCCGGGCGGCTTCGAGTTCGATGCGCTCCAGCATGGCCACGCTTTCCAGATTGCAACGCTGCCGGGCCAGACCAAGGGCCACACTCAAGCGCGCCAGGGGAGAGCGCAATTCGTGCGAAATGTCGTTCAGCAGGCGGGACTGGGCCTTGACCAGGGTCTCCAGGCGCGCGGCCATGGCGTCGAAGTCACGAATCAGGCCGGCGATTTCATCGCGCCGTTTGCTGTTGGGGTCACCGGCACGGGCGGCCAGGTCGCCGGCGGCGAGTTGCCGCGTGGCGGCGCGCAGCTGCGCGACCGGTTTGGTCATATACCAGGCCAAGAAATAACAGGCCAAGCCGGAACAGAGAACGAGGATGATCAACCCGGGAACGTGAATTCCCCAGGGCGGCCCCAGGAACACTCGTGGGCCGGGTGGCAACTCCATGGCGATGGTATAGATATGCTGGCCATCGCTGGACTCTTTCGCTGCCGTCAGAATCTGCGGTCGCGGGAAAAACACCCCGGGACGGGCCGAGAGAGGCCGCCCCGTAGCCATATGTTGCGCCCAGCCGGGGCTGGAACGCCCGGAAATCTCGGTTCCGTGTTCGTCGAAGACGTAGGCGCGGACGTGCTGCTTCATTTGCAGGTCTTCCAAATAGCGGTAGACCTGATCTCTGCCTCCCTGTTCGTAGGCAGCGATGGCGTCGCTCAGGGCGGTGCTGCGCAGCGCCTCCCAGCTCGCATTCGGTTGCGGCCGGAGCGCCAGCATCACCAGCACCGAAATGACCAGGAACAGCGCCTGCGCCACCCAAAAAGAAAGAAAGATTTTGAGGAAGAGGCTCTTCATTGCGCGCCCTTCACCTTCTCCGCCGGCTTTTCGCGGGGGCGGGCAAAGATGTAGCCAACGCCGCGGATGGTCTTGATGTGCTCGTCGGCATCGTCGCCGAGTTTCTTGCGGACCTTGCTGACATGCATGTCGATGCTGCGGTCGAAGGGGGAAAATTTGCGGCTCAACACAGCATTGACCAGGCGCTCGCGGGGAACCACGCGCCCGGCTTCGCGCAAAAGCACTTCCAGCAGGTTGAACTCCACCGAGGTCAGTTCCACGGGCTGGCCGTTGCGGCGTACGCTGCGGGTGGCGGGGTCGAGTTCGATTTCTCCCACGCGAACGATGTCGGGAGCAGCGGCTGCGCTTTTCTCGCCGCGGGTGCGTCGCAGAATGGCGCGGATACGCGCCACCAGCTCGCGCGGATTGAACGGCTTGGGCAGGTAGTCGTCGGCGCCGATTTCCAAGCCGACGATGCGATCGATGTCCTCGCCGCGGGCGGTCAGAAGAAGCACGGGGAGACGGGAAGTGGCGCGGATGCGCCGCAGCACTTCGAAACCGTTAATACCCGGCAGCATGACGTCCAGAACGACCAGCAGATAGCCGCCGCCGGTGGCGCGCTGCAATCCGCTCTCGCCATCGTGCACCGATTCGACGATAAAGCCTTCAGCCTGGAGATACTCGCTCACCAAGGTGCACAATTCTACGTCATCGTCGACGATGAGAATGCGTTCCATTCTGCCAGATTTCATTGTGCACCAAGCCGCCGGGCGCTCACGGTAAAGAATTGTCAAATCATGCGGTTAACTGCCGTAAGCCCTTTGACAAAACTTTACTCGCCTTGACCGAGTTTTTACCACTTTTCCCCCTGCAATCGTGTTCTCATGAAGGTAAGCAAATGGCCCAGGTTCCGGGAAGGAACTACTTCAAGGAGTGAAACAGATTATGAAAACGATCGGTTATCGTTTGCTGGTAGCGGCGCTGGCGGTCACGCTGGGCGCAGCGATTGCCAAAGCGCAGACTTCAGATGCGACGCCCGCACCGCCGGCTCATCAACATGCGTGGCATCAGATGCACGGCCCCATGGGGCGCTACTTCGCGAAGTATCTCAATCTGAGCGACGAGCAGCGCACGCAGATGAAAGGCATTCTGCAAAAAGAGCACGCAACCCTGAAGCCGCTGATGCAGCAGATGCACACGTTGCAGCAGCAGCTCAAGCAATATGAAGAGGGCACGTTCGATCAAGCCAAGGTGCAAGCGCTGGTTTCAGCACAGGCCCAGACGCTGGTGCAATTGAAGGTGGAAGAGACCCGCATCGGCAACGAGCTTTACCAGGCGCTCACGCCCGATCAGCAGGCCAAGATGAAACAAGTTGAGGCCGAGCGGCAAGCACGCATGCAGCAACACATGCAGCAGGGTGGAGCGCCAGAAGCTCCGCAGGAGTAAGCCAACAGATCGCGCGGGTTGAGTAATCGGACTCAACCCGGCGCGGCTTGTTTGAGGCTAATCTGCGGGGAGCGTCGCCATGGATCTGGCGCAGGCGTTTCTTTCGGTCATCGGATGGGTTTTCTTTGCCGTCTGGGGAGTCGTTGTGGCAGCTGTGAACGTGATTGCATTCAGGTCCAACCTGACCAGGAATCGGCGGCAGTAACGCAATTCAGTTTCGGATGGCAATCATTTTTGCGGCGTCATCCCGAAGGCCCGCGCTTTCACCAGCGGGCCGAGGGACCTCCCTCGTATCGCAGCCGCCAAAGTGCAAAGTGTAACCACCGCCGAACCGCCTCGCCCTCTAATTCCTGCACCCCCGCCTGTTAGAATTTCATCTACAGAACCTGCATGATTCCCAAGAACTTGCGTCCGCTGGCGCCCTACCTCAAGCGTTACCACTGGGGGTTGGTGGCGGGCGCAGTGTGCGTGGTTTTCAGCAATGGGGCCTGGGCTGGTCTGCCCCGAGTAATCGGCGATGCCGCCCAGAGCCTGGAGTCGGGCGCTACTCAGCATAAACTTCTGATCTTCGCGCTCGAAGTTCTCGCGCTGGCGTTGGTACGAGGTATTTTCCTGTTTCTCACCCGCTGGATTGTGATCGGCATCTCCCGCGACATTGAGTTCGACCTGCGCAACGATCTGTTTGAGCATCTGGAAACGCTTTCTCACTCCTACTACCAGCGCATGCGCACCGGCGACATCATGGCGCGCATGACGAACGATTTGAATGCCGTCCGCATGCTGCTGGGTCCGGCCATCATGTACTCGGCGAACACCATCGTGTTCACCGCGGTGGCGCTGTGGTTCATGGCTCGCACCAGTCCTCGGCTGACGATGTACGCGTTCCTGCCGCTGCCCGTGGTGAGCGTAGTGCTGCAATATTTCGGGCGGCGCATTCATGAACGCTTCGAAAAAATTCAGGCGATGTTTTCCGACATTTCAGCGCGGGCGCAGGAGAATTTTTCCGGCGCCCGTCTGATTCGCGCCTACGTGCAGGAAGATGCGGAAATTGCGGGATTCGAAGCCGCCAACCAGGAGTACGTCGCGCGCAGCCTGAAACTGGTGCGGCTCATGGGCATGCTGTGGCCCACGCTGGAGTTCATGCTCGGGCTGGCGCTGGTGCTCGTCATCTGGATCGGAGGCCGGGAAGTACTGGCCGGCCGCATGGACTTGCGCGCCTTCACCGCTTTCACGATCTACATGATGCAGCTCACCTTCCCGATTATTGCGCTGGGATGGGTGGTCAATATTTTTCAGCGGGGCACGGCCTCACTTGGCCGCTTGAACGAAATCATGCAGGAGCAACCGGAAATCAAGGATGAGGCGGAAGCGCGCGATTTGCCCGTGGAAGGGGAGATCCAATTTCGCGGGTTGAATTTCGCGTATAACGGCAAGCCGGTACTGCAAGACGTAAGCCTGCGAATTCCGGCGGGCAGCAGCATGGCGATTGTGGGTCCGACGGGGTCAGGAAAGACCACCCTGGTCAACCTGATTCCCCGCATTTATGACGCGGCCCCGGGAATGGTTCTGATCGATGGCCGGCCGATTCGCGAGTTTGCCACGGCCTCTCTGCGCCGGAACATCGGCTTTGTGCCGCAGGAGACCTTCCTGTTCAGCGACCGCCTCCGCCAAAACATCGCTCTGGGGGTGGAATCGGCCAGCGATGCCGAGATTCACCAGGCAGCCGAGGCTGCCAACATTGCGCAGGATATCGAAGCTTTTCCAGAGCAATATCAGACCGCGGTGGGAGAGCGCGGCATCACGCTCTCCGGAGGACAGAAGCAGCGCACCGCGATTGCCCGGGCTTTGCTGCGCAACCCGCGCATCCTTATTCTCGACGATGCGCTCTCCAGCGTCGATACGCAGACCGAGGACAAGATTTTGAATCACTTGCGCGAGGTGATGCGCGGCCGCACGACTATTTTTATCTCGCACCGCGTCTCCACCGTGCGCAATGCCGACTGCATCGCCGTGCTGCACGAGGGGCGCATCGTAGAGTCCGGCACGCACGACGAACTGCTTGCCTTGAACGGCTACTACAGCGACCTGTATAACAAGCAATTGCTGGAAGAAGAACTGGCTGAAGTGTGAACGGCGGCGCTTGCTTCCTCCAGCGGGAGTTGCGAGTGCCTTCCACAGATTCCATGCCACACCAATCCGTTCGTCCGCCGAGCCGATGGCAGGGCGGTCCATATCATCCCCACACGACACAGCGCATGTTGCAGCTAACAGGAGTCGAACTGGCCTCCTTCTGGCGCCGGGCGGCGGCGTTGGGGATCGACTTCGTCGCTATCGTCGTCATCTTCCTGGCTATAGCTGTTCCGCTCGCGATGTGGTGGGAGAAGGCGCGCCACGTGAGTGTCAATCTCGACTTCAAACCCTTCGAGAACTGGTACAGCACGGTTTCGCCGGTGATTTACTTCGCGCTGGCGGTCTGGATCACGAATGGGCGCACGCTGGGTAAATGGCTTACCGGCATTCGCATCGTCTCGCTGGCTCATGAGCGCATCAGCTTCTGGCACTCGCTGGAGCGGGCGCTGGGCTACGGCGCATCTCTGCTGGAGGCGGGATCGGGATTCTTTCAATACCTGGTGCATCCCGCGCGTCAGACCGTGCACGACCGGATCGCTGAAACCATTGTGGTAAGGTTGCGGAGCTAGCCGGGAAGACCCGTCATGCAGCGCCTCGACGCTCCGGAAATTCTCGATTCTGAGACCTGCCCCGCCGAAGAAGTACGCGCCGCGTTGCAAACTCTCGACCGCATCAACCGCTGTTTCGGCGGAGTTTCCACCACGCAGAAAATGGTGGAACGCGTTCTCGCGGCCTGGGGGACTCGGCATTTTTCCTTACTGGAAGTGGCGGCGGGCTCCGGTGAGGTACCTCGGACCGTGCGGCAGAGGCTTGCCCGGAAAGGAATAAGAATGGATGTTACGCTGCTGGATCGCGTGCGCTCTCATCTTCCTCAAGCAAAGCTTCCCCAAGCGAAGCCGGCAGAAAGAAATGCCAGCTCGAGCAGCGCACGGCAAGATGGCGGCGTCGTGGCCGAGGCGCTTGCTCTGCCTTTCCCGGATGAAGCTTTCGACCTGGTGTCCTGCAACCTCTTCGCCCACCACTTGAGCCCGGAGCAATTGGCGCAATTCGTGCGGGAAGGATTGCGAGTGGGCCGGAAGGCGGTGCTGATCAACGATCTGGTGCGGCATCCGCTGCACCTGGCACTCGTCTATGCCAGCTATCCGATCATGGGTAGCCGCGTGGCGTGGCTGGATGGACTGACGTCTGTACGCCGCGCCTATGTGCCACGGGAAATTCGCAGCGTGGCCTGCGCAGCTTCGCCGGACACGAAGGTGGAAATTATTCGCAACTATCTTTTCCGCATGGGAGTGATTGTGTGGAAAAGAGCAGACCTTCGGGGTTGAGCGTAGTGGCGCGGTCTGAAATGCGCATCCGGCTTTGGCGTCATCCTGAGCGGAACCGATATCGGGTTCGATTCCTGCAGAATTTCTAGGCCCCCTGGGCCGTCATCCCGAAGCCCCGCGCCTTCACCAGCGGGGCGAGGGATCTCGCGCGTAGCGCCACCGCAGCCGACGCGAGATCCTTCGCTTCGCCTAACGCACTACGAGCACTTCCCGGATGTTGTCGCGGGCGAGGAAGAATTTGATGGAAGCGAAGTCGTGGAAGAGGTTTTCGATGTGGCGGTTGTTGAAGACGCGTTGCAACTGAAAGCCCTCCGCGACCGCGCTTCGAGTGCCGCTCCGACGAGCTTCCCCGCCGAGGGTAATTCTCTTCATTTCGAGAGTGTCCGGGCCGACGATGTGGAAGCGGTAGCAGGGTGAGTCCGGGCCGGCATCGCGGGTGTGGAAGAAAGCCAGCAGCATACCCCCGGGTTTCAGCACCGACCACAACCGCCCAACGACCGGCCTGACCAAGCTTTCATTCAGATAATCGGGGAGATTCCAACACAAGACGACGTCGAAATGCGCCGCCGGGTAGACGAGGTTTTCGGCGAGAAACTTGCGGCTGTCGAGAATCAGATTGCCGCGCTCGTCTTTGCCTTCCTCACCCTCGATGACGAGCGCAGGATCGGTGGACGCAGTCAGCAAGTCTTCGCTGTAGATTCTGTGGCCGCGGCCAGTCAACTGTCGAATGTTGGTGGGTGAAGTCGATCCCAGGTCCAGAACACACAGGTTTTCTGCCGAGTCCAGGCGGCGGGAAAGCTCTCCCATGCCGCTGGAGCGCCGGGTCAACTGCGGCGAGCTTTGCGGCGGAACGGTTTCGGTTAGCGATGAACTGCGAAAGAGTTTCATGAAAATTCGATTGCTATTCGGCTTCGGCCATCAGCCTTTGGCTAACCTTGTTTCAGGAGACCAAAGCGCGATTTCCGCCAAAATCTCTGACGGTTTCGCCGAAGCCCGACAGCGGAAGCCTGTCTTTCACTTTCCCTCAGGGCGCTGCACCTCGACCTTGCCCTTCAAATAAGCGCCTTCCTCGATGGAGATACGCTTGGTGGTGATATCCCCGGTGACTAGCGCCGACTTGCGCAATTCCACGCGCTCGCCGGCCTGAATGTTGCCCTCGACCTTGCCCTGGATCACCACTCCTTTGGCGGCAACGCTGGCCCTCACCTGACCATTCGGACCGACGGTCAAGCTGTTTCCCTCAAGCGCGACGCTGCCTTCGACCTGGCCATCCACATAAAGATCTTCGCTGCCGGAAAGCTCGCCCTTGATGACAACCGATTTGCCGATCTGTGCCAGTCCGCTGGCGGGTGCACTCATGAGGACGATCCTCCTGTGCAAACATGCAATTCGAGAGAGCTACCGCCTCGAATCAGCTTGCGAGCAAACCAAAAGACCACTCGCTGCAACGACTATACGCAAGGCACGGAGCGTGCGGCAAGTTCCTGAGCGGCAACCTACGCCGTGATTGCTACACTAGAAGTGTTCCTGCAATCATGAGAACCGGACGATCCACTTCGCCGACGATCTTCATCCCACTGCTCATGTTTTTGACTGTCGCGGCCGCAGCGGGCTCATGGGCGGTCGCGAGTGCGCAGGATTCCATGGCTCCAGGCGAACTGGTGAGAACAGCCGTGGCTAACGAGGTGGCCGCGGCCAACGGCCCGGACGTAAAACACATGTTCCACTCCCGCCGGCAGACGCCACAAGGCTCACAAACCAGGCTTTACGTGGAGACGCGCGAGGCCATGGCGGGCATGACGATTGCCTATAACGACAAGCCCCTCACCAGCGACCAATTGCACGGTGAGGAAAAGCGTTTGCAAGGGTTGATGGCCAACCCCGAGCAACTCCGGCGCAAACATTCTCAGGAACTGGAAAATGCCGACCACACTCTGCGTATCGTGAAAGCCTTGCCCAATGCCTTTCTGTACAGCTACGAGGCAGAGGAAGACAGCACAGCTGATATGGGTAAACCGGGCGATCACCTGCTGCGCTTGAAGTTTCACCCCAACCCGGCCTATCACCCACCATCTCGTGTTGAAGAAGTGCTGGCAGGAATGCAGGGAACGGTATCGATTGATCCCGTAGCACAGAGGATCGCAAGAATCGACGGAACTCTGTTCAAGGAAGTCAGCTTCGGATGGGGCATTCTGGGGCATCTGGATAAAGGTGGACATTTTCTGGTCGAGCAGCGCGACCTGGGAGACGGCTCCTGGGAAATTTCGCGCATGACTCTGAGTTTCACCGGAAAGATTCTTCTGTTCAAAAGCATTTCCATGAAATCAGACGAGGTGTTCAGCGACTTCAAGCGCGTGCCCGCCGACATCACGTTTGCGAAAGGCGTGTCCATGTTGGAGGCGGAAGAGGCAAAGCTGGCAGGGAGTGAAGGCGGGGCGAAAGCCGAGGGCAAAGCGCGCTAGTGAGGCAAATACCCTGACGGCGTCATCCCGAGCCCCGCGTTCTCACCAGCGGGGCGAGGGATCTCCCCCGCACACAACTCCGCGGGATGAAACTGCGTGATTACGCAATTACACGCTACACTCCCGCGCGAATCGTTTCCTTGCGCACGGTCAGTTTCTCGATCAGATCTTCTTTGATTCGATACCCCGTTCCCGGCTGGTTGCTGATGGCAATCATCCCCTGCGGTGACACTCGCACCTCGGGATCAATGATGTCCTCCTTCCAGTAACGTTTGGAGGCGGACACATCGCCCGGCAGGCTGAAGTTTTCAAGTGTCGAAAGCGCGATGTTGTGGCTGCGTCCAATCCCCGACTCCAGCATGCCGCCGCACCAGACCGGGACCTTCTGCATCTGACAGAGATCATGGATTTTCTTCGCCTCGCTGAATCCGCCGACTCGCCCGACTTTTATGTTGATGATGCGGCAGGCTCCGGTCTCAACCGCCATGGCCGCGGCGCGGGCGCTGACGATCGATTCGTCCAGACAAATCGCGGTGCGCAGCTCTTTTTGCAGCCGGGCGTGATAGTAGATGTCATCGTCCCAGAGCGGCTGCTCGATCATCAACAGGTGGAACTGATCGAACTCGCGCAGATGTTCGACTTGATCCAGCGTGTAGGCGGAGTTGGCGTCGCAACTCAGCGTGATATCGGCCCAGCGCGAGCGGATTTTCTCCAGCACCTGAATGTCCCAGCCGGGCTTGACTTTGACCTTGATCCGCCGGTAACCCGCCGCCAATTCGGCCTGGATTTTATCGAGCAACTGCTCGACTGAATCCTGAATGCCAAGGGAGACGCCGCACGCAATCTCTGCGCGCGTGCCGCCAAGCAATTTCCAGAGCGGCACGCTCTTTTGTTTGGCTTCGGTATCCCACAACGCATTTTCGATGGCCGCCTTGGCCATGCGATGGCCGCGAACTCGGGATAGCAGGCCGGCACATTCGCGGGCGCTATCGAGGCTGCGTCCGAGCACTGCAGGAGCGAGGTAACGAGTGATGATGTGCCAGGCGCCCTCGGTCCACTCGCTGCTGAAGAATGGATCTTCGCCCGCCACGCACTCACCCCAGCCATTGACGCCCTCACAATGCACAGTGAGCAGCAGAATTTGCCGGCTGTAAGTTCGCCCGAAGCTCGTCTCGAAGAAATGCACGAGCGGCATGCGGATTTCGCGCAGGGTAACGGCTTCGATTTTCATAAAAGCAGGGTTTCAAAGTTTCAAAGTTTCAGAGTTTCAAAGGTCCAAGTTGGTTCGGCGCTTAATGATTGCTTCAACCGCCCTCACCTTGAAACCTTGGAACCATGAAACTTTGAAACCTAGGGTTCTGACGCATACGACCAACTCTCATCCCATTTGCCGAGCAGGAACTTGCCGTTGCCGGCGGTGTCCCGCTCATAGCCCAGCACGGCAAGCCTGCGATCGAACGCAGATAGAAACCGCTCCCGGTTGCACTCCTGCACTTGCTGCGCCTGGCCTCTGGTTGCGGGCGTCGACTTCCATTCGTAAATTTGTGCCGGGACTTCGATCGTGGCCTCCGGGCGGAAGGGCGGGTTGCTTCCGGTTGCGAGCAACGTCTCCACGCGTTTCGATTTCAGCCACCACTCGGCAATCAGGCGGTCGCTGGGCAACCCTCCCTGCAACGGCGACGAGGTGATTCCATACTGGTTGATGTTGTAGCGGCGGGCGATCGCTCCCAGCCTCTCAATATTCAAATAGGCGTTCTTGATTTCGAGCGGATCGAAAGTCCATTCGATAAGCTCGATGCCGCGTGCCAGCGCGTCTTCGCGCTGGAGCAGCTTGAGGCGGCGGCCCAGGCCGCTATTGCGGCGGTCTTTGCGCACGGCCAGCATGTGCGAATGCAGATAAACATGACCCGATCGCGTACCCGGTACGGAGAGCGCAAACGCGACCATCTCGCTGCCATCGAACGCTCCCATCACCTGCCCGCCGACTTTTTCCGCGACCACAAACATGCGCAGGGGAACCAGTTCCGCGTCGCTGAAGTTCCATACCTCCTTCTGCAAGGCGACGCAGGCCCGCAATTCCTCAAGGCCCCGGCAGTGGCGGACAGCGATGGATCCTGCGCTCACGATTGGCCTTGCTCCCGCTTGGCCCGTTGCCACAGCGATTCCAGTTCGTCCATTGAAGTTTTCTCCAGCGTGGCGCCTCGCAGGTGGAGCTGTTGTTCCATCCATTGAAAGCGGCGGCG